>Ga0247829_10001184_pt1 | contig 11592 bp, 6 predicted proteins | sample 12C_Control_Day4_FD_207765 | JGI IMG/M metagenome (GOLD analysis project Ga0247829, IMG submission 207765) | Soil microbial communities from agricultural site in Penn Yan, New York, United States - 12C_Control_Day4 | ecosystem: Environmental > Terrestrial > Soil > Agricultural land | place: USA... | reverse complement strand
GGATGGAGGAACCCCAGTGCGATGATCGACCGGCGCGCCTGCGCTCGGATTTCCCACGCGGCCCCTGGACGCCGACCGTTCGTTCTCCTGATGCTCCTGGCGTCGTTGACGACGGCCGCGCTGGCTCAACCGACAACGACGATCCCTCACCCCGAGACGCCGGCTCCCCCACGGGAGATCCGGCCTCTCGTTTTTGGGGCCTCCCTCTTTCCCTCCCTCAGAATCGATGACGCCGCGTTCGCCGTCGCCGCATCCGGCGCCGACTGCGGCACCTACGGCGCGGCGTCGCGCTTCAGTTTTTCACCCCCCGAGATCTTCGCGCTGTGGCGCACTCCCTGGTATCCGGGGAGCTGGCTGACGGCACGTGCAGCCTGGCGCTCGCTCGACGCGACCCTCGTCTCGAGCGAGACCATCCGGCAGTTCGAGAACAGCTTCGAGGAGCGCATCGACACCGCGGTGATGGTCACGCGCTACGACCTCGAGCGCAGCGGCATCGAGCTGTCGCTCGGCGCGGCGCTCGAGCCGATCGACCGCGTCCTGTTCAACGTCGGCGTCTCGACGCTGTTCGCCGGCAGCGCGTCGGCGACGCAGACCGACAGCATCGTCTCCCCGCGCGAGGCTCGGTTCCCGAGCGGCGGCCACACACGACCGTTCGGACAGGGCCGGAGTGTGGAGTTCAACCCGGTGGTGCTCGGCATCGAGTTCGGCGTGCAGGCGCGGCTGCCGATGGGCGAGCGCCTGGCGATGTATCCGGGCGTGCGCGCGGGCGTGACGTTGACACCGATGGCGTCGAACGTACCGTGGCGGGAGTGGTCGGCGGGTTTGACGCTCGGTCTCGGTTACGACGTCGCGCCGCGACCGCGCCGCGACACCGTCCTTCCGGTGGTCGCCGTGCGTCTGCCGCCGTCGCGGCGGCCGTACCTCAAGGCGACGATCACGGCCGTCGGCATCGACGACGAGGGACGGGAACATCCCGATCCGATCATCGAGATCGAGGAGACGCCGTGGATCGAGTACGTGCCGCTTCTCCCGTTCGTCTTCTTCGACAGTGTCTCGACCAGGCTTGCCACGCGCTACCGCACGCTCGGCACGCGCGAGCAGACTCGGGGCTTCTCGGTCGACTCGCTGCTGGAGATCGATCCGATCGACATGCACTGGCAGGTGCTCAACGTGATCGGCGGGCGCCTTCGGGCCAATCCCCGCGTCAGGGGAACGCTGACGGGCACCGGATCGCACGACGAATCGGCAGCCGGCGCCGAGCTGCGCGTCAGGCGGGCCGAGGTCGTTCGCGATTACCTGGTGAACATCTGGGGCATCGATCCGTCACGTCTTGCAGTGGCCACCGCGGCGACGCCGCGGGTGCCGTCCGGAGAGGAGACTCCCGAGGGCCGGGCGGAGAACCGGCGGGTGGAATTCACCTTCAGCGAGCCGTCGATTCTCGATCCGGTGGCCGTCCGGCGCATGGCCTCGATCGCCTCACCTCCGGCGGTCCGATTTTCGCCGCGTATCGTGGCGGATTCGGCGATCGCGGAGTGGAAGATCTCGGTCGTGCAGGGGGAAAAAGAATTGTTGCGATTTGACGGAAGCAGCGATGAACAGACCCTGAAACAGGATAAATTATGGTCACTGGCCGATCTGCGGATCAACAGGGATCTCAGCGAGATCCGATACCGCCTCGACGTCCGTGACGTCACTGGCCAGACGACCGCGGCCGATGGTCGCTTCCGTGTCGTCGAGCGCGCCCGACGCACGGCACAGGATTCCCTCGGTGGATCTCCGACGATCGTCGAGCACTTCCTGGTGGGCTTCAACTACAACTCCGCCGAGCTGCTCCCACGGCATCGCCAACGGCTCGAGGAGATCGCGACAACGATCACCCCGGACGACGAGCTTCTCCTCGTCGGCTATACCGATCGCGTCGGTGCGCAGGAGCGCAACCGGCAGCTTTCGCTCGAGCGCGCCCAGGTTGCGTACGCCGCACTGCAGGAGCGTCACCGGGTCGTGCTGCCGGACGAGTCCGCGACAACGGTTCGCGGATATGGACCTCAGGAAGAGCTCTTCGACAACGCGCTGCCGGAGGGGAGAATGTTCTCCCGGATGGTACGCGTGGTGATCACGAGCTACCGCGACGACTGAATCGATTCCCAGAACCTGGCGCGAGCGGCGGACGTTCCCCTCGCGGTATTCCAAGCCAGACCTGCGATTGAATCCTTGCGACCCCGATACCGCTCGTAGGTTCATCGACGGATGTCACGACGCCGCGCGCCGCTGGGCGCTTCGGATCGTGTGGCTGGGATTCGTCGTTCTCGTCGCGACCGTCGGTGTCGCGGCACAGGGTCGCTGGGAGTACACGCCGGTCACCGCCGCCGAGTTCGAGACCTATTCTCCGCAGATCGCGATCGACCGCTGGGGCACGACGCACCTGATGTACAGCTCGCGCGATCCGCGCCGCTCGGGTCTGCAGTTGTTCTACACCCACAACGCCAGCGGCCGCTTCGCCGCACCGATCCAGGTCACCGACACCGGGACGGTCTTCGATTCGACCAACGCCGAGCTCTCGTCGTTCGTCTTCCGGCTCGATACCTTCGGCATCGCCCACGTCGCGTTCGTCGCGAACGTCGAGAACCACCTCCGCCTCTACTACACCAGCAACGCCAAAGGCCACTTCGACAACGTCGAGTTCCTCGCCGAGCGCACGCGCTACGGCATGGCCGTCGACTCGCTGGGACGCGCGCACGTCGTCTGGGCGGTCGAGGCGTCGAACGGCGTTGGGCTGCGCTACTGGTCGAGTGTCGCGCCGGGGATCGACTACGATGCGGGCATGCTGCCGTGCAACGACGTCCGCTACGGCTGCCGCATCGGCGACGTCGAGGTGGAGTCCGGTCCGAACGGTGTGATCGCTGCGGTCGCCGCGGACTCCGGGTCGGTGCACACGTTCCCGATCACGTCGCCGGGGTCGCGCCAGCGCGTGTCGATCCCGGGCTACGACCAGTACAAGACGATGACGGGCCAGGCCGACCTGCGCTTTCGCATGGCGCTCGACGCCGAAGGGGCCGTGCACCTGATCGTGTCGCGCGTGCGCGCGAACGGGCTGCACTACCTCCTGTACGCCAACAACGCGAACTCGCTGTACACGGCCCAGATCATTGCCGACTCGCTGCCGCAGCTTCCGCGCGACTTCAGCTTCGATCTCGCCTTCAACGGCGCCGACCGCTTTGCCGCCGTGTGGTCGGCGGCCTCGCCGTTGACGCCCGGACCCGGCAGGATCGGCCTCAGCGAGATCACGCGCCCGACGCGCACGTGGACGGTGCAGGCCCCGATCGCCGATCTGGAGACCCGGCTGTCCGAGGGCCGCGGCATCTGGAAGCGCGCGATGCGCGTTGCGGTCCGTGGTGATCGCATCGTCGTGGCCGCGCTCGCCCGCCCCGACGAGGAGCGTGAGGAGATCGTCGCAGTCATGACCCGCACGGGCATGCGCCCGAAGCTCGCCTATGTGATTCCCGACGCGGCCGCTTCGGAGATGAATGTCGTCGTCGAGGCGATCGCGCCGTTCCGGGAGAAGGGAGCCTTCGGCGCCGACGGATTCCACGGCGACACCGTCGCGTTGCAGCTCCGCAATCCGGCCGACACCGCACGCGTTGTCGTCGGACCCTCCGTCGTCAGTTGGGACGGCCGCCTGGTCTCGACGATGCTCTTCATTCGACGTGGCGCGGCCGCGGGCCCCGTGCCGATCGCGGTGCGTCTGGGCCTTGGCCCGAAGGCGCTCATCAGCAACGTCGACACCTTCTTCATCGTCACGCCTCAGCACGTCGGCGACGCAGCCGGGGTGCTCGACGGCGGTGGCGTGCTGGGCTCCGGCGGACGGTACGGCACGCGCTCCCGGCGCGGCGTCATGGTCGTCGACTCGCTGCATCTGCGTGCCGGCGTCTGGCGCGTGGACACGAACGACACCGACCTGGCCACGCCCGGAAACCAGGGCTTCCTGCCGGTGACGATTCTCTCGCGCGGACCGGTGCGCATCGACTCCGGGGCGGTGCTGAGCGTCTCGGCCGGACACGACACAGCCAACGGGCGCTACGGCTCGGCAGGTCCGGGTGGCGGCGGCGGCGGCTCCGGCGGCTGGCGCGTTTCCGGCGGGACCGGCTTCACCGGCGGCGCAGGACCGAGCCAGTACGGCGACGGGCCCATCGGCGCCTCGCCCGGCAGCGGCATCATGACCCAGTCGGGTCGCTACGGCGGCGGCATGTCGTTGAACTGGACGCCCGGCGGACACGTGTTCCCGCACGCGTCGGGCGGCGGTGGCACAGGACATCCGTTCGGCGCCTCCGGCAGCTTCGGCCGCGCGAGCGAGCGCGAGCCGATGCGACTCGACAGTGGCGGCTACGGCGGCGCGACCGCCGGCTCGCAGGCCCTGGCCTTCGACGGCCCGACGACGGGCGGCGGCGGCGGCGGTCACGCCCAGCGCGGCGAGAGCGGCAACGGCAGCGGCGATGTCGTCAACGGCGGAAGTGTCGTCGGCTCGCGTCCCCTCGTGCCCCTGGCCGGCGGATCCGGCGGTGGCGGCGGCGGCTTCTCGACCAACGGCATCGCCAGCGGCGGCGGCGGTGGCGGAGCGCTCGCGATTTTCAGCTATGCAGACATCACGGTCGCCGGCATGATTCGCGCCGACGGCGCCGGAGGCATCGGCGACATACCGATGACGAACTCCAGCGGCGGCGGCGGCGGTGCCGGCGGCGCCATCGTCATCGGCGCGAAGGGCCAGGTGCGATTCACCGGCGCCGGCGGCCTCAGCGCCCGCGGCGGCAACGGCGGCTTCGGTCATCCCGTCGGGGCGCGCAACGGCGGACGTGGCGGCGACGGGCGCATCCGCATCGACGGCCGCGCGATCGGGAACGTTCCGGCACGGACCGCGCCGCGCGTCGGCTACAGCGGACCGTCGACCGGCACCAACGGCAGCGTCGTCGCCCGCACGGGCGACACCCTGCGCGGCAGCGGAGAGCCGGGACGGATGATCCGCCTGTTCCTACGCGGAGAGTACGGTCGCTGGAACTACGGCGCGCCGATCGACGTGCGCGTGGGCTCCGACAGCACGTGGAAGGTTCAGCTCGGCCCCGACGCCGCGGTCGGCCGGCTCTACATTGCGACGATGCAGGAGGTTTCCGCGCCGGCGCGCGGCGGATTCACCGCCGAGCCGCAGTGGGTGATGTCGGCGGCCGCGGGCAACATGCTCGGCCAGCCGTCGATGCAGCTCTCGAAAGGCAGCGTCAGCTTCGACTGCATCAAGTACACCGACCGCGACACCGCGACGATCGTCATCCGCAACAACGGCACGCTCAGCGATCTCGAGATCGCCTCGGTCCGCATCGACGGCGCCGGGGCCGTGGCGTTCCTTCGCGAGTACCGCGGCACGAGCATCCCGCCGGGAGATTCGCTGCCGCTGACGCTCATCTTCGCACCGCGCGACACTGGCTTCTTCAAGGCGACCGTATCGATCGAGACGAACGCGGAGCCCGATGGCACGGCGACCGTCTCGCTCGAGGCCTGCGCGATCGCCGGCGAGCTCGTCAGCGACGCGGCGGTGATCGATCTCGGGCCGGTCTGCGTCGGCGACACCGTCTATCGTGCCGTCGTGCTGCGGAACATCGGCGATGCCTCGCTCGCGGTGCAGGAGATTCGCGGCGAGGACGGCGTGCTCGAGATCGAGCCGATCGACGGTCCCGCGACGTTCGTGATCGCTCCGGGCGCCGCCGACACGGTCGCGCTGCGCTTCATCGTGCATCGCCTCGACGGCGAGCTCCGGCTGCGCATCGAGTCCGACGGTCAGCCGTCGACGCTCGAGATCCCGGTGACGCTGCGCGACGCGCGTCCGCGACCCGCACTCGATCGCACGACGATCGTCTTCCGCACGCTCGACGTCTCGCGTGACGACACGTGCGCGCGAGAGACGGTCTGGATCCACAACCGAAGCGCGACGGATGCGATGCTCGTGGCGAGCGCGCGACTCGTACCGCCGGCGCCGTTCGCGCTGCGCACGTCGCCTGAAGGAGTCACGATTGCGCCGGGCGACTCGCTGTCGTTCGAGCTGACGTACTGCAGCACCGTCGCCGGTACGCACGGCGCATTGCTGGAGCTCACGTTCGGCGGCGGATCGTGCGCGAGCTCCTCGCAGGTGACACTCACCGGACGCGCGACCGCGGGCGCAGCCGATCTGCAGCTCGTGCATCCGCCGGACTCGGCGGTCGAGCTCTATCAGACGCTCGTCGGCGCAACCAGCCCGCGCGACTCGATCGTCATCGTCAACGATGGCAATGTCGCCGCCCGCCTGGCCGCGTCGATCCTCGTGCCGCTCGACGGCACGACTGACGGCGAGTTCCTCGTCGAGGAGCCCGCGACGCTCGACGTGGCGCCCGGCGCGCGCGTTGTCTACTACGTGCGCTTCGCCCCGAGCGTCGCCGGACGCAGAAGCGCCGACCTGACCGTCGGCTCCGACGACGGCGCCTGGACCGCGCGCGTTCGACTGATGGGAACCGGCATCATGCCGGGCATCGGAACGAACCTCGGCGAGCTCCGCTTCGGCGACGTCCGGGTCGGTGGCTCCCGCGAGCTCACGCTCGAAATCTTCAACAGTGGCTCTGCAAGCGACGTGATCCGCTCGATCACGCCGCCGGTGGGCGCGCCGTTCTCGATGACGCTCGCGACGTCGATCACGCTCGATCCCGGTGACACCGTTCGCGCGCTCGTGCGCTACGAGCCAACGGTCGAGCGTCGTGATTCGCTGACGCTGCAGCTCGATGTCGAATCCCAGGCCACGCCGCTCGCGGTCGTGCTCACCGGACGCGGTGTTCTCGAGCATGCGGTCGCCGTCGACGACTCGGTGCACTTCGGCGTCAACGTCCGCAACGCGGTCGTCGACCGGCCCGACGCGTTCGTCATCAGGAACACCGGCACCGCGGACCTGACGATCGACGGCTACGACTTCCTCCAGGCCGACTCGCTCTTCTCGTGGCTCGACGAGGCGCCCGTTCTGCCGCTGACGATCGCTCCGGGCGAAGAGCTGGGATTCTCACTGCGCTACGTCGCCGAGCAGGCCGACACCGCCGCGCTCGTGTTCACGACGTCCGCCCCGGAATCGCCGCTGACCGTGCGACTGGTCGGCCTGATCGCGCGTGAGCCGGACACGGTCGACGTCCGTGCCGAAAGCGGCTCGGGCTACGTCGGCGACCATGAGCTCATCGGCGTCAGCGCTCGCTTCTCCGAGCCGACGAAGGCGGGCATCCGCTACAGCTTCACGTTGCAGTACGCTTCGGGACTGCTTACGCCGCGAGGCGCCGCGGCCGGCGCTCCGCTCGCGCCATCGGCCCTCGCGGGCACGATGTCGAGCGACGCGCGCTGGGACGCCGTCGCGCCCGGATTCGTGCGCATCAGCGGAACGGTTCGCGGCGGGAGCACCAGCGGGACGCTCGTCAATCTCCCGATGCTCGTCCTCGCCGGACCGCCGGCTCGCACGGAACTGAAGCTCGACAGCGTCGCGTTCGTCGTCACGCCGGCGCTCGTCGTGCGCGCCGCGAGCGGCCTGTACGTCGGCGTCGACTGCGACACCGGTCGCGGCCTCGTCGCAAAGGGACGCTACGAGCTGTCGCAGAGCGCGCCGAACCCGTCGTACCCGACGGCGGTCGTCTACTACAGCGTCGCCGATCGCGAGCACGTGCGGATCAATCTCTACGACGAGTCCGGAACGCTCGTACGCGTCCTCGTCGACGAGGTCAAGGACGCCGGACGCTACCGGCTCGTGATCGATTCCTCGACCATCGGCAGCGGCATCTTCACCTATGAGATGATCAGCGGCCCTTTCCGGGACGTCAAGAGAATGGTCGTCGTCGAGTAGAACGACGGCGTGTCACGGCACGAATCGACGCGGGGGCTTCGGACACGATCCGAAGCCCCCGTTCTCGTTTCGAGCGTCGCCGGCGCTTGCGCGTACTACCTATGCGAGTCCGAGCTCGCGCATCGCGATGCCGTAGCGGACGCCGCGTGTGCTGACGGTGATCTCCTCGAGCGCGAGCGATCGCATCGCGGCCGAGAGGATCGTCGCGCCGCCGAGGATGATGTCGGCGCGGCCCTCGGCGACCTGCGGAATCGCGGCGGTCTGCTCGCGCGACAGTCGGGCGAATCGCTCGATGAGCGACTCGATCGTCTCCAGTCGAAGCACGGTGCCGTTGAGCTCGTCGGCGTCGAAGCGCTCGAGGCCGAGCGCGATCGCGCCGAGCGTGGTGACCGTGCCGGCGACGCCGACCAGGCGGACTCCGTGCGGAATCGCGAACAGACCGGCGACCGCCTCGGCGGCCCACGCGCGCGCGGCGTCGAGCGCGGATGCTGTCGGGGGAAGAGTGGGGAAGTAGCGCTCGCTGATGCGGACCGCTCCGATGTCGACGCTCACCGCGCGCTCGAGCCGCTCGCCATCGCCGAGGGCGAGCTCGGTGCTTCCGCCGCCGATGTCGATCACCGCGCAGCGCACGCCATCGAGGCCGAGCCCGACGAGCGCGCCGCGATACGTCCAGGCCGCCTCGTCCTCGCCGCCGAGCACCTCGATCTCGATGCCGGTTCTCTGGCGCATCGCCGCAATGAGCTCATCGCGGTTGCGGGCATCGCGCAACGCGCTCGTACCGAAGGCGACGATGCGCTCGGCGCCGAGCGATGTGGCGATCGTGTGGTAGCGTCGGAGGAATCCCTCGACACGATCAAAGGTCTCCGGCGCGATCGTGCGGCTCGCGTCGACACCGCGGCCGAGGCGCGCGATGCCGTGCTCATCGCCGAGCACGTCGAGCGTGCCGTCGGAGCCGCGGCGCGCGATGAGCATGAGCATCGTATTCGTCCCGATGTCGATGACCGAGATCGTCATGCTCCGAACCTGGTCGCGACCCACTCGTTCTCACGCACGTCCTCGATGACGCGCAGGCCCTGCGCCGCGGCCGCCTCGATCAGGCCGTCGTAGTCGACGATGAGCACGCCCGAGGTCAGCAGCGTCCGCTCGCGCGGACCGAACCGGCGCGCAAGCTCCGGGAGGAGCTCGATGATCAGGTTGCGATGGAGATTCGCGACGATGATGTCAACATCGGTCATGTCCACTTCCGAGAGCTCGCCGAGCACGAGCTCGATCTGGGCGTCGACGCCGTTGCGCTCGAAGTTCTCGCGGGCATTGTCGACCGCCCACTCGTTGTTGTCGAAGGCGACGACCCGCGCTGCGCCTCGCTTCGCGGCGATGATCGCAAGCGTGCCGGTGCCGGTGCCGACGTCGAGCACGTTCCTTCCCGTCATGTCGAGTCCCATCATCAGTCGGGAGATCAGCCGCGTCGACTCGTGATGTCCGGTGCCGAAGGACATCTTCGGGTCGATCGTCACGACCAGCGCTCCGGGAGCATCGACGGGATTCCAGCTCTGCGTGATCACGAGACCATCGGTCACGTGCACCGGCTCGAGCGAGCGCTCGAACTCCGCGTTCCAGTTCTGCTCCTCGACCTCCTCGCGCTCGATCTCGATCTCGCGATCCTCTGGCACCCACGAGAAGATCTCCTCGATCACGCCGTTGTCGACCGCGCCGCCCTCGAAGTACAGCACGATGTTCGAATCGTTGTCGAGGATGCCGGTGATGGGCAGGCGGGAGCTGAGCGCGGTCAACAGGTCGAGCGTGTCGCGGTCCGCATGGCAGACGAGCGCGTCGTAATGCTTCATCGTGAGGTCGTTCCGGTAGTTCAGGTTAGAGTCTCGTCACGGCCGAGTATGCGATGGCGTGTCTCACGCACGACTCGAGCGATCGCTGAAGAACCGACAAGCTACGCCCTCCGGCGCGGCCGACGCAACGATGGCGAGGGCCTCCACCGGAGTCCGTCGGGGCATCCCGCGGTTGTTTGGCACCGTCCTTGTTTTGGTGTAATATCGGCGCAGATGTGCGCCGTTTCCCATCTGAAGCGGAACCATCCCGGATACGTTCACAAATACCACTGTGTGGGGGAGTGCCATGTCCAGTAACATGGACCAGGAAACCTCGGGCCTCGGCAAAGGGCTGCTGATCGGCATGTTGACGGGCGGAGCCGTCGGCGCCGCGCTTGCCCTGCTGTTCGCACCGAAGAGCGGCCGCGAGCTGCGCTCGGATATTTCCGATGTGACGAACGAGTACGTCGACAAGGTATCCGAAATGATGTCGAGCGCCACCGAGCGCGCCCAGCAGATCGTCAACGACGGCCGCGAGCGCGCCGAGACGATCGTCGATGAGGCACGCCAGCGCGCATCGTCGCTCCTGACCGACGCCGAGAAGGTCGTCAGCGACGCACGGGCAAAGGCAAGCGGACAGGCGACCAGGCTCGCCGACGCGACGAAGGCGGGGAGTGAGGCGTTCAAGGAGGAGCTCCGCGCGCCCGCCTCCGTACCGAACAACGGACCGCAGACGCCGCAGTCGAACGTCTGAGTCCACTTCGAGGAGATCCATGGAAGACGTCTTTCAGGTGGTGTTGTACATCGCCGCCTCGCTCGCCCTCCTGGCCCTCGCATGGCTGTTCACCACGCTGGCGAAGACCGTCAAGGGCCTCGGGTCGGTGATCGAGAACACGAACAAGATCGCCGAAGGTCTCGTCGGCGAGGTGCAGGGTATCCGCAAGAGCCTGCAGGGGACGATCGAGAACGTCGAAGTGATCACCTCGCGTGTTCCCCAGACGCTCGATCACGTCAACGGCCAGCTCGCGCAGGTCGATGGCATCCTCGGCAGCGTTCGAGAGCTTGCCGATGACCTCTCCGGTGACGTCGCGCGATTGACCACCGACGCCACCGACCTCGTCCATGCGGCGAAGGGCGTCGTCATCAGTCTGATCGACCTCGAGCAGGACATCCAGCTCAAGGTCCAGCGCCCGGTCGTCGAGCTCATGTCGGTCTTCTCCGCGGTCGGCAAGGGCATCCATGCGTTTCGCATGAAGGTCTCCGGCAACGGTGACGCTCATGCGCTCAACGGCACGCGTCGTGATCGCTACGACGATCTCGACGACGAGTACGACGACGATCTCGACTTCGACGGAACGGCGGCTCCGGTCATCGAGCCAGAGCGCGCGCCGGCCTATCGGATGTGAGATCGAAACAGGCACGAACGCGCACGCCCGGAGACCTCGTCTTCGGGCGTGTCTCGTTCGAGAACAACCGGAACATCGACGTGCTGCTTCTGGAAATCGGCAATACGACCATCAAGCTCGCGCGGCCGCTCGGCGACGACACGTTCATGCTCGAGCGCTTCGCCTCGGCCGACGAGCTGCTGCGGCGGATCGAGCGGCTCGACGGCGACATCGTCTGCGCTCCGGTCGGCGCGCCGTTGAGCGGGCGCCTCGTCGACCGGCTGGCGAAACGGGGAGCGACCATCGTCACGAGCGCGACGCTCGCGGGCTTCATCGGCTCGTCGTACGATACTCCCGAGACGCTCGGCGTCGATCGCGTGCTCAACCTTCTGGGACTCGATCACGACGCGGTCGTGATCTCGTGCGGCACCGCCATCACCGTCGACGCGCGCATCGGCGGACGGCCGGTCTGGGGAGCGATCATGCCGGGATTCACGAC
>Ga0247829_10001179_pt1 | contig 11614 bp, 8 predicted proteins | sample 12C_Control_Day4_FD_207765 | JGI IMG/M metagenome (GOLD analysis project Ga0247829, IMG submission 207765) | Soil microbial communities from agricultural site in Penn Yan, New York, United States - 12C_Control_Day4 | ecosystem: Environmental > Terrestrial > Soil > Agricultural land | place: USA... | reverse complement strand
CACGGGCTTCGCGCAGATGGCGATCCGCGAACGCGCGCAAGCGGCTCGCCATCTGCGCGAAGCCCGTGTGCGTGACGCGCATGCCGGCGAGCGGATCGTGCTCGAACGCGTCGAACCCGGCCGACACGAGCACGAGGTCGGGCTTGAACTTCGTGAGCGCGGGCACGAACACGTGATCGAACACCGCGGCGTAGATGTCGTCGCCGGAGCCTCCGGGGAGGCCGACGTTGACCGTCGCGCCCGTCGCGTGCGGACCGCCGATCTCGATCGGGGCCCCGGTGCCCGGGTAGTACGGGTACTGGTGCACCGAGAGGTACATCACGCTCGGATCGTCCCAGAAGATGTCCTGCGTGCCGTTGCCGTGGTGAACGTCCCAGTCGACGATCGCGACGCGCGCGGCGCCCCTCGCCCGCGCCGCCGCCGCGGCGGCCGCGATGTTGTTGAGCAGGCAGAACCCCATCGCGCGATCGCGCGTGGCGTGGTGACCGGGTGGCCGCACCACCGCGATCCCGGAGGACAGCGCGCCGTCGAGCACGTCCGTCGCCAGCTGACACACCGAGCCCGCCGCGGCGAGCGCGGCGTGCCACGAGCCGGGCGAGAAGTACGTATCGCCGTCGAGCCACCCGGTGTGACCGGGCACGCGCTTCGTGAGGTCGTCCAGGTATGCGCCGGCGTGCACGCGCGCGAGCTCCTCGTCGGTCGCGTTGCGCGTGGTCACGTGCTTCCCGCGCTCCGCGAGGCCCGCCGCGAGCAAGGCGGCGCGCACTGCCTCGGCGCGCGCGGGTCGCTCGGGGTGGCCCGACGGTGCACGGTGGCCGGACGGCGAATCGCCGAAGAGATCGTCGAGGACGTAGCCCAGCATCGCTAGTCGCGTTCCGACCTCGTCGGACGAGTGAGCAAGCGGGTGAGCGCGTCGCGGACCGGGACGTCCTCGTACATGATCGCGTACATCGCGTCGGTGATCGGCGCCTGCACGCCGAGCTTGGCGGCGAGCTCCTTGGCGACCTTCGTGGTCTTCACGCCCTCGGCGACTTGCTTCATCTCGGCGAGGATCTCGCCGATCTTCTTGCCCTGCCCCAGCGCCAGGCCGACGCGCCGGTTACGCGAGCTATCGCCCGAGCACGTGAGCACGAGGTCGCCCATCCCCGAGAGCCCGGCGAACGTCTGCGCGTTCGCTCCGAGCGCGCAGCCGATCCGCGTGATCTCGGCGAGCCCGCGGGTGATCAGCGCGACCCGCGTGTTCGAGCCGAAGCCCAGGCCGTCGGAGAGGCCGGCGCCGATCGCGATCACGTTCTTGAGCGCGCCGCCGATCAATACGCCCAGAACATCGTCGGTCGAGTAGATGCGGAAGTTGATCCCCGAGAGCGTCTTGCGCGCGTCGACGGTGGTCTCGGCATCGTAGCCCGCGAGCACGATCGCCGCCGGCATCCCCGCCGCGAGCTCGGCCGCGAACGTGGGGCCCGAGAGGTAGGTCGCGCGCCCGGCGATCCGCGCGGGCAGCACGTCTCGATAGATGGCGTCGATCGTCTTCAGCGTACCTTCCTCGAGGCCCTTCGACGCGTTGATCACGATCGCGTCCGGGTCCATCCACTGCGCGGCGGCGCCGAGCGTGTCGCGGATGCCATGCGACGGCGTGACCCCGAGGATGAAGCGCTTGCCGCGCACGGCCTCGGCGAGGTCGCTGGTGACCGTGACCGAATCGGGCAGCCGGTGCCCGGGCAGGTACGCGCGATTCTCCCGCACCGCGTTCATCTCGGCGGTGGTCTCGGAGGTGCGGTTGTAGAGGCTGACGCGGTGACCGTAGTGGCCGAACAGCACGGCGAGACAGGTGCCGTAGCTCCCGGCTCCGATGACCGCGATCTCCTCGGCGCTCATGACCGGCGACCCTAACACTTACGCGGCGTTCGAAGAAGCCCACACGCACGGATGACGCACCGTGGCGCGCTCGCGAGCGTACGAGCTCTGCTGGTCCCGGGCTCAGGCCGGCGTCGCGGAGATCGCGGCGGTCGCGAGCACGACGCGGTTGCGGCCCGCGCGCTTCGCGGCATACAGCGCGGTGTCGGCGGCGCGGACCAGCGCCTCGGCATCGGCGCCGTCGTCGGGGAACGTGGCCACGCCGATCGAACCGGTCAGCTTGCCGGCGGTGGGCGCGGCGTCGTGGAAGTCGTTGCTCGAGATCCGCTCGCGCACGCGCTCGGCGACCTTCGCGGCGGTGAACTTGGCGGTGTCCACGAGAATGACGGCGAACTCCTCCCCGCCGTAGCGCGCGACGACATCGTTGGCGCGGCGCGTGTCGGCGAGGACGCGTGCGAGCTGGCGCAGCACCTCGTCGCCCGCCGGGTGGCCGAACGTGTCGTTGAACTGCTTGAAGTGATCGACGTCGAGCATCAGCAGCGAGAGCGGGAGGCCGCTGCGCTGGCTGCGCTCGACCTCGAGCGCCAGCCGCTCGTGGAAGTGGCGGTGGTTGTAGAGGCCGGTGAGGCCATCGGTGACGGCGAGCTGCGCGAGGCGCGCGTTGGCCTCGGCGAGCTCGTGCGTGCGCTCGTGGATCTTGGCCTCGAGCTCGCGGTTCATCTCGAGCAGCGCCTGGTTCTTCGCCGACAGCGAGGCGATCAGCTGCTGGTTCTCGTTGACCAGGCGGTACTGGCGCAGGAGGTTCTCGGCGACGAGCAGCAGCGTCGTCTCGTCCCACGGCTTGGCGATGTAGTGGTGCAGGTGGGCGCGGTTGATCGCGTCGATGACGGCGTCGAGGCCCGCCTGGCCAGTGAGCAGCACCTTGGTCGTCGTCGGCAGCCTGCGATCGACGATCTCGAGCAGCTCGGCGCCCTTCATGCCGGGCATGATCTGGTCCGCGATGACGAGCGCGATCTGCTCGCCTTCGCGCGTCAGCTCGTCGAACAGCGCGACGGCCTCGTCGCCCGAGCGCGCGGTCGCGATCTGACACTCGTGCCCGAACCGCGCGCCGAGCTGGGCGCGCAGCACGCGCAACACGCCCTCCTCGTCGTCGACGCAGACGATGACTTCCTTGCGGCTCATACCTCGCCCTCGTCCTCCCTGCGATGCGCGATACGCGGCATCGACACACGCGCCTTCGCGTCGAGTGGAAGCCGGACCTCGAACACCGTGCGGCCCGGCCGCGACTCGCAGCGCATCTCGCCGCCGTGCTTGTCGACGATCTGGCGCGAGATGCCGAGCCCGAGCCCGGTGCCCTCCCCTTTGGGCTTGGTCGTGAAGAACGGCTCGAAGATCTGCGGCAGCGCATCCGGCGGCACGCCCGGGCCATCGTCGATCACGCGCACCACGGCAGCGTCGGCCTCGACCGCGGTCTCGATCGTGATCGTGCGTGGCGCGGCCTTGGCGGAGAGCGCCTGCTGAGCGTTCTGGATCAAGTTCGTCCACACCTGGTTGAGCTCGTCGACGTACACCGGAACCATCGGCGGGTTGCCGTAGTGCCGCTCGACGACGATATCACGCAGGGCGTGGTGCAGCAGCGCGAGAGTCGTCTCGAGCCCCTCGTGCAGATCCGCCTCGACGCGCGTGGCTTGTTGATCGAGGTGCGAGTAGGTCTTGAGCGCGCCGACGATGCGCTGGATCTGCCCGACCGCGTGGCGCACGGTGGACGACGTGCGGTGGAGATACACGTGGTCGGTAAGCGCGGCGACCACCGAGTGCGCGAGCGCACGATCGGGGCCCACCGCCGCCACCAGCGCGCTCGCGTCCTCCGTGGTCGCCCCGAGGTCGGCGAGCGCGACGGCGAGGTCGTGAGGGTCCTCGATCGCTGCCAGCATGGTCGCCAGCTCGCGCGCCGCCTTGCGTGCCGCGAGCCCCGTGGGTAGCGGGCGCTCGGCGAGCTTGGGCGCGGTCACCTCGAGGTAGGCGGTCACGGCGTGGACGCGCTCCGCGCTCGGCGCCCGCGAGGCGAGCTCGGCGCCGTGATGCGCGACGCGTCCGAGGCACGCGCCGAGACCGTCGATCGAGCCGCGGATCGCGGCGGTCGGAGAGTTGATCTCGTGCGCGACGCCGGCGACGAGCAAGCCGAGCCCGGCCATGCGCTCGCTGAGGATGAGCTGCGCCTGCGCCTCGCGGAGATCCGCGAGCGCCTTGCCGAGCTCCGAGTTGATCGCGGTGAGCTGGCTCGTGCGCTGGCGGACCTTGCGCTCGAGCTCCTCGCTCGCGCCACGCACCTCCTGATAGAGGAGCGCGTTCTCGACGGCGGCGCCCGCCTGGTCGGCGAACGTGATGAGGAGGTTGTAGTCCGCTTCGGAGAACGGGCGCGCCTCGGCCGCACGCTCGACCGCGAGCACGCCGACGATGCGCGCGGGGGCGCCGGGGCGATTGCGCTCGAGCGGCAGCGCGACGAGAGGGCCGCCGGTCGGACTCACGATGCGCACCGCCTCGCGCGTGCGCTGGACCTCGATCGCGAAGGGGCGCAGCGTCTCGGCGGCGACGAGCGCCTCGTCGGTGGCGAGCGCACTCGAGACATCGGCGCGGCGCGCGCGCGCTGCGGATGCGCGCAGACCTCCCTGTTCGTCGACCAGGAACAGCGACGCGAGCTGGACATCGAACGTGCGCGCGACCGCGTCGACGATCTTGCGCGATACCAGGTCGAGGTCGATCACCGACGACACCGCGCGGCCGGCGTCGTGCAGCGCGACGATCTCGCGCATGCGCGCCGCGAGCCGCGCCTGGTTCTCCTTCAGCGTCGAGGTCATCTGGTTGAACGCGGTCGCGAGGTCGGTCAGCTCGTCGCCGCCCGGGATGTCGATGCGGTGCTCCAGATCGCCGCGCGACACCGCGATCGCGCCGCGGTGGAGCCCCTTGATGGGCGCGCCGAGCCGCCGCGACCAGAACCCGGCGAGCACGAGCGCGAACACGAGCGCGACCGCACCGCCGATCACGAGCGAGCGGATCGCGAGCTGCTTCGTGGCCGCGAGCGGCGCGCGGTCGACGGCGATGCCGAGCACCCCGACCGCGTGATCGGCATGATCGAGCAGGCCGGTGAGCGCGATCTTGTAGCGGCCGCTGCCCTCGTCGTCGACGTCGAGGTCGCGGATCACCCGCTGGCCGCGCAGCGCCGCCGCGCGATCCGCCGCGCTGATCTGTACCGGTGGGGCACGCCGGCCGAGCCGTCCGCGGAACGTCACCTGCAGGCTGCTCGCGGGCCCGCCGAGGAGCACGTCCGCGGACAGCGCCCCCTTGATGCCGTCGGCGAAGTCGCCGTCGAGCGGGATCGAGAGCACGAGCACGCCCTCGAGCGCGAGCGACTCGTCGACGATCGGCGACACCGCACGCACGACCGCGCGCTCGCCGACGTCGACCAGCGACACACTGCGCTCCCACTTCTGCCCGGTCTCGATCACGGCGCTGCCGCCGGGGAGGCCGACGTCGGCGAACCGCTCCGTCGCGCCGCCGAGCACGCGATCGAACACCAGGCCGCCGGCGGCGTCGAACAGCTGCAGCCGCGCCGACGGCACGTGCGAGGCCTCGCGCGCGATCCACTTCTCGATCTCGCCGACCCCTTGCCGCATCGCCCCGACGAGCTCGCTCGACTCCGACAGCTGCACCGCCTCGTCGGACAACCGCTCCACCGAGCGCAGCACGAGGTTGAGGCCGACGGTGAGCTGGCGATCCGCGTCCGCGCGCAGGCCGTTCTCGAGGCTCGACAGCACGACGCCGGTGGCGAGCAGCGCGACGATCACCACGGGCACGAGCGCCGCGAACGCCATCGCGACGACGAGCTTGTAGCGCAGGCGCAGCCGCAGCTTCGGCGCCTGCACCGGACGCGAGATCGTCGGATCCTTGGGCGGCGCCCCGATCCTGCGGAAGCGCAGCGAGCGCACCGTCTCGCGGGGCTCGCGCGGAGGAGTCATCGTGTGCTCCTCGGCGCGCGGCGCTTGATCAGCGAATACACGGGGTGCCCGAGCGGGGACAGGATCACGCCGTCGAGCTCGGCGCGCGCGGCGACGACCAGCTCCGAGTGCGCGAGCGGCACCCACGGTGCGTCGTCCGCGATCGCATCGAGGACCCGCGCGTACAGCCGCGCTCGCGTCGGTTCGTCGCTCGCCGCTTGCGCCTCGGACAGCAGCACGTCGACCTCGGCGCGCCGGTAGAACGCGATGTTCTGCGGCGCCGGGGGGCTCGCGTTGTCGGAGTGGAACAGCACGTACAGGAAGTTGTCCGGGTCGCCGTTGTCGCCGACCCAGCCGAAGATCGCGAGGTCGTGCAGGCCGGCCGACACGCGCGCGTTGTGCTCGCGGTACGGCAACAGCTCGAGCTCGGTTCGGATCCCGACTTGCGCGAGCGCCGCTTGCAGGAACCGCGCGACGCGCTCGGGCTGCGCGAGATACGGGCGCGGCGTCGACAGCGCGGCGAGCTTGTAGACCTTGGTCGGATCGAACGCACCGTCGGCGGCGGCCTGCGCGAGCAGCTCCTTCGCTGCGGCGGGGTCGTACGGATAGCGCGTCCTGGGCTGGTGATACGCCCACTGCGTCGGCGGCAGCGGTCCATCGGCGGCGATCGCGCGGCCCTGATAGGCGAGCTTGACGATCGGCTCCTTGTTGATCGCGTAGTTCACGGCGCGGCGCACGCGGACGTCGTCGAACGGCGCGTGCTGCGTATTGAGCGCGAGGTAGCTGACGTCGTTGCCCGGCGTGGCGTGCAGCACGAGATCGGGGTGTAGCTCCACGAACGGCTGCTCGTCGGGAAGGATGCCGGTTGCGAGATCGACCGAGCCCGACTCGAGCTCGACCAGCCGCTGGCGCGCATCGACGACGGTGCGGAACACGATGCGCTCGACGTTGGGCCGCGCGCCCCAGTACGCGTCGAACCGCCGCACGACCACGCGCTCGCCGCGGCTCCACTCCTCGAACACGAACGGCCCCGTGCCGACGGGATGCTCCTGGAACGCGTTGCCCCACCGAGCGACGGCCGCGGGCGAGACCAGCGGGAACATCGCGAGATCGCCGAGCAACGGCGCATACGGCCGCGCGGTCTCGATCTCGACCGTGAGCCGGTCGACCGCGCTCAGCCTTGTGATGCTGCGCAGCAGGCCGCGCCGGTACGCGGCATCCTCACCCGAGAGGTACTGCGGATGTTTCGGATCGAGCAGCCGTTCGAACGAGAACACCACCGCGTTGGCGTCGAACGCGGTGCCGTCGTGAAACGTCACCCGATCGCGCAGCGTGAACCGCCAGCGCTTGCCGTCGGGTGACACGGTCCACGCGGTCGCGAGCCCGGGCATCACGTCGGTCGTGCCCGGCGTCCACGTGACGAGGCCCTCGAAGATCTGGCTGCCGACCTCGATCGACTCGCTATCGGTGACGCGCAATGGATCGAGCGACTGCACCACCGCCGCTTCGGCGACGACCAGCGCGCCCGGATCGCGGCGGCGACCACCCCCTTCGCGCACCGCGTCACATGCGGCGAGCGCGAGCGCTGCGATCGCGACGACCCATTCTCTCCTCACGCGTCCGCGAGATTAGCATCCTGCCGGCGGCCGATTGACTCTGGTGTTTTGCTGACTTAGCGTTCCGGCCACACCGCGCGGTCCGGGTGAATGTGGGACCGGTGACATCGTCGAAGGGGAACTCGTCTTCATGCGTCTTGGGTTTGCACTCGTCCTGACCGCGGCAGCATCGACCGGATGCCTGTCGAAGCTCACCGAGAAGACAGCGTTCAAGTCGACCTCCGGCATCATGTTGCGCGCGTCCGCGGCGCTGCAGATGGAGTCGGACTACGAGCTCGCGCGCGCGGCGATCCCCGCCTCGTTGAAGACCATCGAGGGCTTCTACGTCGCAGGTCCGCCGGACGATGCCCGCGAGAAGCTCGTCCGGATCCTCACCGAAGGGTACTGCCAGTACGGCACCGCCTTCGTCGAGGATGACTGGGAGGCGGCGAAGCTCGCGCAAGACCTCGACGCCGCCGACTACCACAACACCCGCGCGAACCATATCTTCACGCGCTGCCTCAACTACGCGCTCGGCACGCTCGGCCCGACGTGGCAGAAGACGATCTTCGGCAGCGCCGAGGAGGTCGAGGCGCTCGCCAAGAAGACCGGCCGGGACAAGCGGTTCGCCCTGCTGTTCGCGGGCACCGCGCTCGGCTCGCTCATCAACCACAACAGCGCGACCAGCGTCGAGATGATCGCGCTGCTCCCCAACGTGAAGGTGATCCTCGCGTGGGTCATCGAGCTCGACAAGGGTGGCCTGCCCGTCGACCCCGAGGGCTCGTACTACGAGGGGCAGAAGAACCTGACCCACGCCGCGCTGCCGCACATCGCGCTCGGCATGCTCAACACGGCGATCCCGCCGGCGATGGGCGGCAAGCCCGACGTGGCGAAGCAGAACTTCGAGGACGCGCTCAAGCTCACCAGCGACAAGTTCCTCCTCGCGCGCACGCTGATGGCGGTGCGCGTCGGGCTCGCGACCAACGATCGCAAGTTCTTCCACGACCAGCTCAAGATCGTGCTCGAGACCCCACCGTCGGTGTGGCCCGAGCAGCGGCTCGCCAACGAGTTCGCGCAACGCAAGGCCCGCCGGTACCTCTCGAAAGAAAAGGAGCTCTTCCAATGATCAGCAAGGTCCTCGGTCTCTGTACCTCCCTCGTGCTCGTCGGTGCGCTCGCGCCGGCGCACGCGGACAACGTCGAGCTCCGCATCGCCACGCTGGCGCCCTCGGGCAGCCCGTGGATGGCCACGCTCGACAAGGCGTCGGTAGAGATCAAGGAGAAGACCGGCGGCCGCGTCACGCTCAAGTACTTCCCGGGCGGCCAGCAGGGCGACGAGCGCGACTTCGTCCGCAAGATCAAGGCGGGCTCGCTCGACGGCGCCGCGGTCACCGCGATCGGCCTGTCGATGATCGACGAGTCGATCCGCGTGCTCGAGCTGCCGATGATGTTCAAGACCGTCGACGAGGTCGACTACGTCGCCGACAAGATGTGGCCCTACTTTCAGAAGAAGTTCGAGAAGAAGGGCTTCCGCCTGAACGACCGCGGTGAGGTCGGCTGGGCGTACTTCCTGTCGAAGTCCAAGGTCGAGTCGCTCGCGGACCTCAAGGGTCAGAAGCTGTGGCAGTGGGGCGATGACCGGCTCGTCGGGGCGCTGTTCAAGAAGCTCGGCATCAACGGCATCCCCCTCGGTGTGCCCGAGGTCGACGCGGGGCTCGTGTCGGGTCGCATCACGGCGGCGTACGGTTCGCCGGTCGCCGCGGTCTCGCTGCAGTGGTACACGAAGGTCAAGTTCATGACCTCGATGCCGATGGCGTACTCGATCGGCGCGACGGTCGTGAACCTCGACTCGATCAAGAAGATCGCCCCCGAGGATCAGAAGAAGGTCGACGCGATCAGCAAGGCGAACTCCAAGAAGCTGCGCAAGGTCATCCGCAAGGCGAACGAGGACGCGAAGAACACGATGACGCGCAAGGGCGTCACGGTCGTGCAGACGCCGGTGACCCTCGTCGACGAGTTCACCAAGAACTCGCTCGAGGTGCACAAGCAGCTCGTCGGTCAGCTCTACTCGCAGGAAGAGCTCGACATGGTCACCAAGTACCGCGACGAGTACCGCGCGAAGCACGGCGGCAAGTAGATCTGGCACGGCGCGGGCCCCGATTAGTTGACGGGCCGGATTGAAACGCGCGGGAGCGTCCCCCTACCATCGTCGGGTGACCGACGAAGCTGACGATGAGGGAAAGGGCCTGCCGCGTGCCGTCGCGGTCGCGGACGGGAAGCTGCCGGCGCCAGACTCCGGCGAGCCGCCGGTGCGGGCGAGCGCGCTCGAGCTGCAAGGCCCTATGACCTATCCCGATGACGGGCCGTTCGCGACCCGCGTGCGTTCATTCGACACGTACCTCGCGAAAGCGGAGCAGGTCGTGCTGCTCGCGCTCCTCGCGGCCGTGGTGCTGATGGGCGCCGGGCACGCGCTGCTCGAGAAGCTCGCCCACTACAACATCCCCTACAAGGATGACGTGATGCGCGGGGGCACGTTCGCGATCGCGATGCTCGGTGGCGCGTTCGCGACCCACCAGCTCAAGCACCTGTCGATGGACCTCGTCTCGCGGCGGTTCTCCGCGCGCAACCGGCTCGTGCTGCGCGTGGTGCTCACGCTGTTCATGATCGGCGTCTTGCTGCTCGCGATCCGCGCGGGCCTCCACTACATCGCCGAGGAGAAGACGGTCCCGAAGCAGCCCGGCAAGCTGCTCAGCACCGTCCAGGTCGGGTGGATCTTTCCGATCGCGACCAGCCTGATCATCCTCCACGCGTTCGTCAGCATCGCGCTGGACGTGGATTACCTCCGCCGCGGCAAGCTGCCGCCGGAGCGCATGAGGTCGGGGCACTAAGATGCAGACGCTGCTCATCATCCTGCTCGCGCTGGTGTTCATCAGCGGCGCGCCCCTGTTCACGGTGCTGCTCGCCGGCACGGCCCTCGGCGCGTTCTATTCGAAGATCGGCTTCGACGCCGGCTTCGACGCCGCCATCGTCAAGCTGATCGGCACCAGCGGCCGCGACGAGATCGAGGTGCTGTCGACGATCCCGATGTTCATCTTCGCCGGCTACATGCTCGCCGAGGGCAAGATGGCCGACCGCCTGGTGCGGTTCGCCAACGCGCTGCTCGGCTGGCTGCCAGGCGGCGTCGCGATCGTCACCATCTTCACGTGCGCGGTGTTCACCACGTTCACCGGCGCGTCGGGCGTCACGATCATCGCGCTCGGCGGCGTGCTCATGCCCGCGCTGCTCAAGAACGGCTACCCCGAGCGGTTCTCGATGGGCCTGATCGCCGGTACCGGGTCGGTCGGCCTGCTGTTCCCGCCCGCGGTCCCGCTGTTCGTGTACGGCACGGTCTACGGCCTCACCAACCTCGATCCGGAGAACTGGAACACGCTGCGGTTCGTCGCCGCGGGCATCGTCCCGGGCATGGTGCTGATCGCGATGCTGTCCGCGGTCGCGATGTTCGTCGCGGTGAAGCGCAAGCTGCCGCGGCAGAAGTTCGTGCTCGGCGAGCTCGGTCGGAGCTTCGTGGTCGCGTTCCCCGAGCTGCTGATCCCGATCGGCGTGCTCGGCTTGACGATCAAGGGCGTGTTCGCGCCGGCGGAGGTCGCGTCCCTCGTCGTGGTCTACGTCGCGATCCTCGAGATGGCCGTGTTCCGCTCGCTCAGCCCGAAGGCGCTGTGGAACCTCAGCTGGGAAGCGATGGCGATGATCGGCGCCATCTTCATGATCATCCTCGCGTCGACGGCGTTCACCAACTTCGCGATCGACGCCGACGTGCCCAATACGCTGGTCGATTTCACCAAGGAGCACGTGTCGTCGAAGGTCGTGTTCCTGCTCGCGATCAACGTGATGCTCCTGATCGTCGGGACGGTGATGGACATCTTCTCGGCGATCGTCGTCGTGCTGCCGTTGATCGCTCCGATCGCGAAGCACTACGGCATCGACCCGTATCACCTCGGCGTCATCTTCTTGCTCAACCTCGAGGTCGGGTACCTGCACCCGCCCGTCGGTCTCAACCTCTTCCTCACGAGCGTCAAGTTCCAGCGCCCGATCACCGAGGTGATGTGGGCGACGGTGCCATTCTTGATCACGATGATCGTCGCGCTGCTCGTGGTCAGCGCCGGCACGTAGC
>Ga0247829_10001178_pt1 | contig 11614 bp, 11 predicted proteins | sample 12C_Control_Day4_FD_207765 | JGI IMG/M metagenome (GOLD analysis project Ga0247829, IMG submission 207765) | Soil microbial communities from agricultural site in Penn Yan, New York, United States - 12C_Control_Day4 | ecosystem: Environmental > Terrestrial > Soil > Agricultural land | place... | reverse complement strand
GCCCGTCGCCTCGGCCTTCGAGCGCGAAGGGCTGAAGATCGGCTTCGAAGTGAATCAGGACGCGCAGTCGTTGATCCAGCTCCGCCAAGCGGTCATCCCGCCGCCTGGCGAAGCGCGACCGGACATCGACATCGTCTTCGACCTCGCCACCCGTCTCGGCCTTGGCGATCAGTTCTGGAATGGTGACATCGAGGCTGCCTATCGCTACCAGCTCGAACCGACCGGCGTCATGCTCGAGCAGTTGCGCGCCGCGCCCGGCGGCGTGCGCGTGCAACTGCAGACCCGCCATGCCAAGCATGCCGAACCCGACGCGAACGGCACGCCGCGCGGGTTCGCGACGCCTTCGCGCCGGGTCGAGCTCTTTTCGCAAGTCTTCCTCGACCATGGCTACGCCCCATTGCCCGACTTTGTGGAGCCGCCGATCGGACCTGTGGCGCGGCCCGATCTTGCGGCGCGCTTCCCTCTTATCCTGACGAGCGCGAAGTCGTCGGTATTCTGCGAGAGCCAGCACCGGGGGCTGCGAAGTTTGCGAAAGCACGAACCCCATCCCGCGGTGGCACTGCATCCCACGGCGGCGAAGGCTCGAGGTATCGCCCACGGTGACTGGGTGACGATCGAGACGCCCGAGGGCAGCGTGCGCGCCCAGGCTCGGCTCTCGGAAAACCTCGACCCGCGTGTTGTGGTGGGCGAGCACGGGTGGTGGCAGGGCTGTCTCGAGCTCGGCATGCCGGGCTATGACCCGTTCGAGTCGACAGGCGCCAACCTCAACCTGCTCATCGGTACCGCGGCGCGCGATCCAATCAGCGGAACGGCGGCGCATAAGTCCTATCTGTGCGAGATCAGACCCGTCGTACAGAACGAGCGTGAGAGTGCAAGTTCGCGTCCCGCCGTCCGATAAGCGGCTCGTCGCGGCTGCGATTCCGCGCGCCTGGCATCTGCCGCAGTTGAATCCGCCCTCCGGCGTCGTCGAGAACTTAGGCCCTGGCGCGTCGGCCTTCGCGCGCCCGGCGACGAGGTCTTCTACACGCCCGAAATCCTCGGCAATCGTTGGGGCAGCGACGCACAGTACAACGTCGTGTCGGAGAGCATCGTTGCGCGCAAGCCCATTGGCCTGCCGCACGCAGAAGCGGCCGCGGTACTGCCGACACTTGCATGGCCCGTTCATCAGCGGAAAGCTGGCAAGCAAGTGCCGCGCCCTCGCGGTGAGCCGCCGCTGCAGTGCGCCCTAGCGGCACGCCACGCGCATGGTGGAAACCACGCAGATCGCTGTCCAGCACAGTGACTGGGCGCTGCGCAACTTGCGCAAAGGATCGCTCGAGTCGATCATGCGCCAGCCGGCATCCGAGTCTGTCCTGGCCGGCCCCAAGAGACAGCATGGACATCATCGACTTCCCGGCCCACGCTCTTTCCGGCGCGATCCACACTCGACAGGTTTCGTGTCGCGAGGTCATGCAGGCAACGCTTGCCCGCATCGGAACGGTCAACCCGATTCACAACGCGATCGTGAGCCTGCGCGATGGCGACGCACTCCTTCGCGAGGCCGCCGAGTGCGACGCGCAATTGAGGCGCGGCGCAACGCCCGCAGGACCTATCGGCTGGATGCATGGGATCCCGCAGGCGATCAAGGATGCGGCCCAGACCGCCGGCATTCGTACGACGTTCGGCTCGCCCTTGCTGCGCGACTTCGTGCCGACCGAGGACGGCTTGATGGTGCAACGCATGAAGGCGGCGGGCTGCATCGTCATCGGCAAGACCAACACGCCAGAGTTTGGGCTCGGTTCGCACACGTTCAACGAGGTGTTCGGCGTGACGCGCAACGCCTACGAACCCTCCATGTCTGCTGGTGGCAGCAGCGGCGGCGCGGCCGTCGCACTGGCCACGCGCATGCTCCCGGTGGCTGATGGCAGCGACTTCATGGGCAGCTTGCGCAATCCGGCGGCATGGAACAACGTGTTCGGCTTGCGTCCGAGCCAGGGACGGGTGCCGTTGTGGCCGACGCAGGATGTCTGGATCACGCAATTGGGCACCGAGGGCCCGATGGGCCGCACCGTGCTCGACGTCGCACTGCTGCTCGAGGTGCAGGCCGGGTATGACGCGCGCTTGCCGTTGTCGCTGCATGGCAGGGAGCGATTTGCCCCATCGCTGCATGACTTCGACGCCAGGAAAGTTCGCATTGGCTGGCTGGGCGACCTGTCGGGCTACCTGCCGATGGAGCCCGGCATTGTCGAATCCTGCGAGCAGGGCTTGCATCGCCTGCAGGCGTGTGGGTGCGCGGTCGAACCCATGCGGCCCGGCTTTGCACCCGAAGACGTTTGGCAAGCATGGTTGATCTGGCGGCGCTGGCTGGTCGCGGCCCGCATCGCGCCTTACCTCGCGAATCCAAAAAACCGAGCGCTCATCAAACCCGAAGCGCTGTGGGAGTGCGACCAGGCTGCGAACCTGAGCGGCGCACAGGCGCTCGGTGCAAGCGCGCAGCGCAGCACCTTCTATCGGCAGATGCTGACCCTCTTCGAGCGCTGCGACTTCCTGGTGCTGCCGTCAGCACAGGTTTGGCCGTTCGACGCCTCGCAACGTTGGCCGACCTCCATCGCTGGCCGTCAGATGGACACGTACCACCGCTGGATGGAGGTCGTGATCTACGCCACTTTCGCGGGGTTGCCGTGCATCAGTGTGCCTGTCGGCTTCAGCCCGACCGGCCTGCCGATGGGTATGCAGCTCATCGGCCGGCCTCGCGGCGACCTGGCGGTGCTGCAGCTGGCCCACGCTTATGAGCAGGCGGCACAGGATGTGCTGCGGATCAGGCCTCGCATGTGAAGCGGCATGGAAGCGGCCGAAGTGGCCAACAGTCGCCGTTGTGCAGGGTGCCAAGCTCTTTCCAGCTGTGGAGCGGCCGCTGGGCCACTAGGAATCGGCAAGACACGCATTCAAGACACGACGTTTGCCGCTTCTCCTCGGAAGAAGGCCTCGATGTTAGTCATGAGTTGATCGGCCAGCGTTTGAACCGCTTCGTCGCTGGCCCAGGCCACGTGTGGCGTGAGAATGAAGTCCGGCCGGTCCAGCAGATGCATGAACGGGTGGTTCGCCTGCGGAGGCTCGTCGCTGACGACGTCGAATGCCGCGCCGCTGATGTGACCCGCCTCCAGCGCCGGGCCCACCGCCGCCTCGGTGACCAGCCCGCCACGTGCCGTGTTGATCAGCAGCGGCTTACGCTTCATCGACTCGAACTCGGTCGGCCCGATCATGTCCCGTGTCTCGGGCGTCAGGGGGCAGTGCAGCGTGAGGATGTCCGACTCCGCAAGCGTCTGCTCGAAAGGCGTGTATAGCGGCCCCTGTCCCGATCGTCCCTTGTAGCCTGCGAACAGCACGCGCATGCCGAGGGCCCGGCCCATCGCAACCACTGCCTGCCCGAGCACACCGTCTCCGATGACGCCGAGTGTTGAGCCGGCGAGGTCGCGGATGGGGTGGTCGAAGAAGCAGAACTGACCCGCCGCCTGCCAACGGCCGGCCCGCACGGCATCGCGGTACGCGCAGATGCTGCGGCGCAGCGCAAAGATCAGCGCGAAGGTGTGCTCGGGAACGGTGTGGACCGCGTAGTGCCGGATGTTGCTCACGACGATGCCGCGTGACCGGCACGCCTGGAGGTCCACGTTGTCGGTCCCGGTGGCCGCCACGGCGACGAGCCGAAGTCGCCGGGCGCGTGCGATCGCCTCTGCGAGATCAGACGGGTTCCGAGATCTCGATCAGGTTGAGGTCCGGATCACGCACGTAGATGGACCGGATGCTTCCAGTGGCTCCAGTGCGAAGGACGGGACCTTCCACGATAGACCAGTGGGCCTCGCCGAGCCTCGCGATGACGCCTTCGAGCGGGATCGACGCGATGAAGCACAGGTCGAGCGCGCCGGGCACGGGCAGATGCGCCTTGGGTTCGAACTCGGCGCCCTGCACGTGAAGGTTGATCTTCTGCTGGCCGAACCGGAAGGCGCGGCGCTCCACCGGCGGCGTGCCGCCGACGAATGTCTCGAGCTGCATGCCGAGCACGCGAGTGTAGAAGTCCACGCACTCTGCCTTGCGTGCTGTGGTCAGCACCAGGTGGTCCAGATGGTCGATCACGAGAAGGTCTTTCGCAGTTCGGCGACCGAGGCGGGCGCGGGGTGCAGGTCGGTGATGCGTCCCGCCTTGGCGACCTGCCCTGGCACGTCGTGAGCGACGATGCCGGGGAGGCGGCGTGCGGTTGACAGCAGGCGCGCCATGTCGACGCCGGTGTCGTGGCCCATCGCCTGCAGCATGTGGATGGCGTTTGGCAAATCTGGGGCGCTCGCGTCTGGGGCGCCCGAGCGCTATCAAGCGCTCAGACGGCTTTGAGATGCTGGCCGACGAGCCCCGTCATCTCGAACATCGTGACTTCGTCCTTGCCCATCACTGCCTTCAGCTGCTCGTCACAGAGAATGTTGCGCTTGTTGGCGGGGTTCTGCAGGTTACGAGCCTTGATGTAGTCCCAGAGGCGCTTGGTGACCTCGGTTCGGGGCAAGGGCTGCGCGCCCACGATGGCTGCGAGTTCGGGGCTCGGGCTCAACGCCTTCATGAACGCGGTGGTCTTTGCAGCGGTCTTCGTTTCGGTCATCAGAGCATGTCCATCGGTACGGCACTACAGGATACGCCCGGCACGCGGCGACTTCTGTTTCAGAACCCTGAGAAGCGATGCGGTCGTGCAGAGTCCACCCGTAAAATGCGCTGCGTTGCCGTACCCGCGGCGACACGATGACTTCAACCACGAGTACCCATGGCAACTGCAAAGAAGACGACCAACGTCACCACCTCGAAGAAGGCCACCAAGGCCTCTGCTCCCGCAAAGGCCGCCACGGCAAAGCCCGTGACGGCCCTCAAGCCCATCAAGACCGCACTCAACAGGACAGCCCTGAACGCTCATCTTGCCGAGCATGCAGGCGTTGAGCCCAAGACCGTGAAGGCGGTGCTCGCCGCGCTCGAGGCAACCATCCTGGCCTCGGTAAACAAGAAAGGTCTTGGCGAGTTCACGCTGCCGGGAATGTTGAAAGTGACTGCGCAGAGCATTCCGGCAAAGAAGAAGCGGTTCGGGAAGGACCCGTTCACCGGTGAGGAACGCTGGTTTGCGGCCAAGCCCGCGACCGTGAAGATCAAGGCGCGTGCGCTGAAGAAGCTGAAGGACGCGGCGCTCTAATCGTCATCGGGTGCAACGCACGATGCGCCGCACCCGCTGCACTGCGCAGACTTCACGCAACGCTGCGCAGTCCACCCCCGGTACACGAGCGACCACTTCTCCCTGCATCCGCCGAATTCGGAATGGCCGCGGCTGAGGTTGCGGGAGAATCGTTGCAACGACGTTCGCACTGCGAGCGATCGGCATCTCCTCCGCACCATGCATCAAGGCAGCTGCCAGCTGCTGCCCTGATGCCTTGCTTGCAAGGCCGCGCACAGTCGCACGCCTTCGACAGCCTGCGCCAGCGTGCGCGGCCCGCCATCGAGTTGGCGCAATCGTTCGGCGAAGCGCGTCTGCAGCGCGTCGGCGTCGGCCGTTCTGCACAGGCCATTGGCGTAGATCTTGGCGAGCCGCCCTCCATACGGCGTGATGCGGGCGGCGAGCGCCTCGAAATGGGTGTCGATCCAATCGCGCGCCGCCTGCCGCACCACGGGGTCCTCGGCAAGCTCGGTGCCTCGCCCCCGGCGTTCGCCCAGCACCAGCGCGATCTCGTTGATACGCACTGCATCGGGCCCCAGCAGCAGGCGGCGTGATCGCTCCTGAAGTTCAGGCTGGTGGGCACCGGCAACGGCCCGGAGCAACTGGGTGCGCAGCGTGCCGTCCTGGCTGGCCGTGACATGCGCCAACAAGGCGTCGAATACCCGGGCATCACCATCTTCCATGGCCACGCGCAGGGTCAGGCCCAGCTGGTCGGGCTCCACCGCGTCGAGGTGGAGTTTGCCGTCTCCCGGTGTGGTCTCGTCCGCCATCTGCAAGCCGAGCATGCGCCGTCCCTTGGCGGCCAGCGACGCGCGCAATTCTGGATCACGCCCCACATACGCCATCACCTCCAGCAGTTCGCTGCGCATCAACCGGTCATCGTCGGTTTCGCCCGGCTGCGACTGTGTTGCGAGCGCGGACAGGCGCGGGCCGTAGGATTGCCGGACCATGTCGCGCAGGGCCTGCTGCTGTGCCGCTGTTAGGGGCAAGTGCAGAAGCATCCATTCCAGCTGGTCGACCAATGCGGTGGCGGTTTCCCGGGCCGGGGCGCGCGCCAGCTTCGCCGCTGCACGCAAATAGGCTTGTACGTCCAACTGGCCAGCGCTGAACGCGGAGGACACCGAGTCGGCATAGACGCGCTGCTCACGCTCATCCAAGCGCTCGAAGTTCTCCTCCAGCCGCGCGGCATCGGCCGGCGCCAACGCGAACCTGTAGTAGCCATATCCGCCAGCGCTGGGCATCACCCACGACGGGCAACTTGCCGCCTTCAGCGGCACAGTTGCCGACCGACCGCTCACCAGCGTGCACTGAGACCGGTCTCCACGCTCTTCGCCCCAGCGCACACACAAGGGGATCTGCCATTCGCCGGCAGTCGATACGCTCGACCCCACAGGGGTAAAGCGCTGCTGCTCGAGCTTGAGGGTCGGCGCCACGCCGCTGCAATCGACCGCAACCTGCAACATGGGCACGCCGGGCTGGTCGAGAAAGCTTGCGAAGGCTTCGCGCACCGCAGCCGGTGATTCGCTGGCCGTCGCCAGCGCCGCGACGAGGTCGGCGCTGGTGGCATTGCCCTTTGCATGTCGTCGCAGGTAGCTGCGAATGCCTTCGCGGAAGCGATCGGCGCCGATGTAGTGCTCGAACATGGCCAACACCGCGCCGCCCTTGTCGTAGGTGATGCCGTCGAACGCCGACGCAATATCGGTGGAAACGGTGATCGGTTCGCGGATGCGTCGAGTCGACGCCAAGCTGTCCTGGCCCATCGCCCGCAGCGATGACTCGAGCAGGTAGCGGTCGCCGTGCCGACCGTGTTGAAGCTCGTCGACGATCTTCACTGCCATCCAGCTGGCAAATGCTTCGTTGAGCCAGAGATCGTCCCACCAAGGCATCGTGACCAGGTCGCCGAACCACTGGTGGGACAGCTCATGGGCGTGCGTCCCATGAGCGGTCCTGCGCAACTTGACTGGCGACTTCTCGTCGGCGTACATCAACTGGTCGCGGTAGACGATGAGGCCGGCGTTCTCCATGGCGCCGGGTCCGAAGTCGGGTGCGGCCAGCAGGTCGAGCTTGTCGTAGGGGTACGCAATGCCAAAGTAGGCTTCTTCGGCGGCCAAAGTCTCGCCCGTGCGCTCGAGCATGTAGCGCATCCGCGCACCCTGGCCTCTCGGCGCGATGCCGCGCAAAGGCAGCGGCCGGCTGCGCACGGCATTCGCCGCCAGCGGGGTTGCGTCGACGATGTCCCAGGGGCCGACTGCGAAGGCGATCAAGTAGCTGGGCAGAGGCTCGGTGGTTGCGAAGACCAGCGTCTTCCAGCCCACCTGGGCTGGCAGCGTCTTCAATAGGCGTGTGTTTGCCACGCCCTGCGAGCCGTCGGGAATCGTCAGGCTGATGTTCCAGGGTTGCTTGAACCCGGGTTCGTCGAAGCCGGGAAAGGTGTTACGCGCGCCCTGTGCTTCCATTTGCGTCAGCACGTAGTTCTCGCCCGCTGCCTTGACGCGATAGGCGCCCTGCAGCTGGCCGAACGGAGCGTCATAGGTAAGCTCGATGCGCGCGTGGCCGACACCGATCGGCTTGTCCGCCCGCAGGCGCAGCACGCCCGACACATCGGCCGATGTCACCTGCAAGCGCTGCGGCGGACCGCCCTTCGGGGTGATCGTTGCTCGCGTGACGTTCAGCTCACGGCCATGCAGCCAGATCGTGCGCGTCGGGCGCGCAACCTTCACGTCGAGCCGCACCGCGCCCATGAAGCGCGCCTGCGCCGGGTCGATCCTGAGTGAAACGGCCGCGAGTGTGGGCACCACGTTGCGCGGCAGCCGCCCCTTGGGCACCACCTCAGTAGGCGCCACCGAGGTCGAGGGCGACTTGGTTGTCCCGATGGCGCCGCCGGCAACGAAAGCCGCTGCCATGAATGCAACGATGGACCTTGAGAGCTGTCTGCACATAGTGTCCCGGTGCCTTTTCAGTAGGCCCTCGTGAATGAGGCATCGCCCGGGTGGAGCAGCGTGCCGTAGCGCAGCGGATCCCAGGCCTTCAGCGCAAAGGGGGACAGCTGTACGCCCAGCGCCTGCGCCGAGACGCCGACCCACGCATACCCGCCGCGCAGCAGCTCCTCGCGGGCATGTGCGAAGAACTCGGGGATGTCAAAGCCGGAGCTGACGTTGAGCCACTCGCTCGGGCTGAGCGAAAGCGCGGCCGCGAGCACCATCGAGCCGAGCCGGACGATGGCGCGGTCGATGGGTTGTGTGGGGTTCATGGATCCGCCTGCTGCAAAGTTGTCTGCCCATACGTCCGGTGCGCTGATGGCGCCGTCGAAGCATCGGCGTGCGGCGGCTACAAGTCCCGATCATTCGACGAAAACCGACGACGGAACACCGAAATCACCCGCTTGGCCGGTACGCAGTGGCTCCCGGGGGCGAGGCATTCCCGCCGGCTGCGCCGCGTTCGCATGCCGCTCGCGGCCTCCGGGGCGACGATGAAAAGCCGACACACGCCGATCAGGAGGGCGTTTAGGGATTCAGACCCGCAGGGATGCCCGCGGCCCGCGCTGCCGCGATGCGCCGGTCGCGCAAGGCGACCGCCGTATCGGCAAAGATCAGGCCGAAACGATAGGCTGTCATGGTCGGCACCTGGGCCATGAGGCGTGACGCCTCCTCGCGCGCCGGTGCCAGTCGTCCAAGTTCGACCAGAGCGGCGATGCGGGTCTGACGGCAGTGCCAAGAGTCGGGCGCTCTCACCAGGCAGTCGTCTGCGGTGCGGATTGCTTCTTCGTAGCGATGGTTCGCCCACAAGGCCGTCGCATAGAAACCCGGCAGATACGCCGGGGGCACTGGATTGCGGTCCAGGGCCTGTTCCATGTTGCGCACCGCGGGTTCGGCTTGACCCATATCCAGCTGCGCCTTGCCAATGATGTACAGGCAGTCCGGGTCGTTGGGGCTGAGCTGGACGCATCGTTCGGCCGAGGCCAGCGCACCCTCGAAGTTGCGCGCCAAGGCCTGTGCCTGCGAGAGCGCCACATGGGCGATCGGAAGTTCGGGTTCCAGCGCGACCGCACGTTCGACCTGGACCAACACCTCCTTCACGCGACCCGGGTGCCATTCTCCGGTGAGCCTCAGTGCACTATCGATCGTGTTGGTCATCCCGAGCCATACCCACGCCGGCGCGTAGTTCGGGTCGATCGCCAGCGCCTGCTCGAAGAATCGGCGTGCGTCTCGCATACCCTGCGGGCTGTACTTGTGCATCATCGACTTGCCGTGAGCCGTCAGCACGTACACGTCGAGACTTTTCGGCGCTTGAGCCACCGCACGACGCTCCTCGGTGTTGCGCACCTTTTCCAAGAGCGTGCCGGCGATGCGGCCGACGAGCGCCTGCTGCGCCGCCGGCACACCTGCGGGGTCCACCAGGCGCGCGAACGACCAGACGACGCGCCCGTCCTGGGTATCCAGCAGTTCGACGAGTATGCGCAGTTGCTCGCCTTCGCGATGCACGGTGCCGTCCGCCAAATAACGCGTGCGCAACTGTTGACCGACTTGCGCCAGTGGGGTCCCGGGGACGGCAAGCTGAAAGCTCGACTGGTGTGACACGACGCGCAATCCGTGCGCGCGCGAAAGCTCGGCTACCAGGTCCTCGGCAATGCCGCGGGCCAACAGCTGCGCTTCGCCGTTTCCGTTCGGGTCCTTGAAGGGAAGCACCGCGATCGACGGGCGGTCACCGCGGTTCGCTTCGGTCGCACCATGGGCACCGAACTTCAGCCACAGGCTCGCAAGCGTAGCCAGCGCGACGCAGGCAAGGATCGAGCCTACGAACAGGACAGAGCGCGCGCGGTGCAGGCCAGTTGAAGCCGACAGCTGCGGCTGGTCGTCAGTCGCAGGTGCCGTTGCAGGCGCGACCAGCATGTAGCCCCTGCGCGGAATTGTTCTGACGACCTCGCGCCCCGGCTGGCCGAGGCCGCGACGTATGTCGCCGATGGCCTGAACCAGCGAATCGTCGGTAACGATCAGATTCGGCCACACGGCTGCGAGCAACTCCTCCTTCGATACAAGCTGCCCAGCATGGACAACAAGATGTCGCAATACCTGATACGCCTGAGGGCGCAACTCGACCACGCGTCCGTCCCCGTCGAGCAGCACTTCGCGCCCAAGGTCGAGCGTATGGCTCGCCACCGGAATCTTCATGCCGGCGGTCAGCAGGTGTGGCGCGGTCTGATCCATATTTCCTTAGGGAACAGCCTTCCCGGGGGTCGAAAGAAATGGGGTCGGGATTCGCCAGCCCCGACCGAGTCTCATCGTAGCTCCGATCTATTACCAGCGGTTTGCTGCGCTGCACTGGGCTGACGACGACCAGCGTCAGGTACTGGCCGCCGGGGGCCAACGAGCGCGCGACCGCGCTGTTGCGAGACAGCGACCTGCCCATCACCGAGGTCGCCTTCCAGACAGGCTGGGAGAGCCTGGGCACCTTCGGGCGCACCTTCCGAGACATCACCGGCGAGAGCCCGAGCGCGAATCGTGAGCGCGGGCGGGCCCACGCGAACCAACTGGGCCGCGTGCCCCACTGCATCGTCAGCGCCGCCCACCGGCCCGGCCTCGAAATCGCAGTTTCGGAGAAGCGGCGCCGCGCGGCGGGAGGTACAAAAGGGCCTTCGAAATGAACTGGAGGTCCCATGAGCCAAGGTGTCGATGTGGTCGGCTTGTATGTGCGAGACCAGGATGAAGCCCTCGCGTTCTATGTCGAGAAGCTGGGTTTTCGCGTTCACACGGACGTGCGCAACGGCGGCTTCCGCTGGCTGACGGTGCAGCACCCGGAGCAGCCCTCGTTCCAACTGGGCCTCTTTGTTCCCGGGCCGCCGATGCAGGACGAGGCGACGGCGCAGGCGCTGCGCGCGCTCGTGGCCAAGGGCGCGATGCCGCCGCTCGTGCTGGTGGTGAACGACTGCCGCGCGGCCTACGACCGCATGCTCGGCCTGGGGGTGGAATTCACGCAGGAGCCCATCGACCGCTTCGGCAGCGTGGACGCTGGCTTCCGCGACCCTTCGGGCAACGGCTGGAAGATGATCGGCACGCGCAGCCACTGAAGGGAGGGACTGCCTTGAACAACAACAGCAACTGGAACAGCTGGATCCGGCAGACGCACCGTTGGCTGTCGATGGCTTTCACGCTGACCGTCATCGCCAACTTCGTCGCCATGGCGCGCGGCACGCCGCCGGCCTGGGTAACCTACTCGCCGCTGCTGCCGCTCGGCGTCGCGCTGCGCAGCCCACTAGACGCGCTACCAGCCGACGCCGCTGGAATGCACGTCCAGTGACCGCTTTGGGCTTGGGGTTTGAAGGACCGCACTGGCCGCCTAGAGCCGCCCGGCGGGGACGGGTTTGACGGTCCGGGGCGGGCCGTGCAGGGAACGCCGTCAACC
>Ga0247829_10001176_pt1 | contig 11621 bp, 10 predicted proteins | sample 12C_Control_Day4_FD_207765 | JGI IMG/M metagenome (GOLD analysis project Ga0247829, IMG submission 207765) | Soil microbial communities from agricultural site in Penn Yan, New York, United States - 12C_Control_Day4 | ecosystem: Environmental > Terrestrial > Soil > Agricultural land | place... | reverse complement strand
GACTCCATGAACGCGAGGATCGCCACGGTCTGCGGCCGCTACTACGCGATGGACCGCGACCGCCGGTTCGAGCGTTTGCAGCCGGCGTACGAAGCAATCGTCGACGGCGTTGCGCCGTTCACCGCCGAGACGGCGCGGGCAGCGCTCGCGGCGGGGTATGCGCGCGGAGAATCCGACGAGTTCGTGCAGGCCACGACGATCGTTGCCGCGGGCGCCGCGCCCGCGCGCATCGCCGACGGCGACGTTGCCGTGTTCATGAACTTCCGCGCCGACCGCGCCCGGCAGCTGACGCGCGCGCTGACCGATCCGGCGTTCGACGGTTTCGTGCGTGAGCGTGTGCCGCGCCTCGCCCGCTTCGTGACGCTCACGAGCTACGGCGACGACTTCCGGCACCTCGGCATCGCGTTCGCGCCGCAGGCGATCGGCAACAGCTTCGGCGAATACATCGCGCGACTCGGATTGCATCAGCTGCGCATCGCCGAAACCGAGAAGTACGCGCATGTCACGTATTTCTTCAACGGCGGCACCGAATCGGTCTATCCGGGCGAGGATCGCATTCTCGTGCCTTCGCCCAAGGTCGCGACCTACGATCTGAAGCCGGAAATGAGCGCGGTCGAAGTGACCGATCGCCTGGTCGCGGCGATCGAAGGCGGGCGCTACGACGCGATCGTGTGCAACTACGCGAACGGCGACATGGTCGGGCACACCGGTGACTTCACCGCCACGCTGCGGGCGATCGAGACGCTCGACGCCTGCATCGGCCGGGTCGTCGCGGCGGCGCGCGCACAGGGCGGGGAAGTAGTCATCACCGCCGATCACGGCAACGCCGAGCAGCTGCGTGACGACACGACCGGCCAGCCGCATACGGCGCACACGCTGAACCGTGTGCCGCTCGTCTACGTTGGACGGCCGGCGACGCTGACCGACGGCGGCGCGCTGCAGGACATCGCACCGACGCTGCTCGCGCTGATGGGGTTGCCGAAACCGCCCGAGATGACCGGCCACGCGCTCGTGCGGTTTGCCGAACCGAAGGCGCGGCGCGCGGCGGGCGCATGAATTTCGCCGGTAACGGCTCGGGCGGGAACTAAATCCGCGCGCTTCGGGACCAACGCCCGCCCTCCCGTCTCCGGCCGTCGGATACCCCGGCCGCACGATTGAATCGCGCAGTGCGGGCAGGCGTATACTTTGTTGACGTGGTTCCGTCGCGGATTGCGGCATCCAGCCGCAGCGCGGCCAATGAGGACGAATCGGGGTTCGCGATGCGCGATGGAATGAAGAAAGCCACCTGGATCGGCATGGGGGCAGTGCTCGGCCTGCTGCTGAGCCTCAACCTCTCGGTGTTCGCGCAACGCGAGACGCGGCTGCCGATTCCTTACGAAGACCTGCAGCTCCTCTCGGCGGTCTTCGGCAAGATCAAGAGCGATTACGTCGAGGCCGTTCCCGACGACAAGCTGATCAAGGAAGCGATCAACGGGATGGTGCGTGGCCTCGACCCGCACTCCGATTTCCTCGACGCCGAGGCGTTCCACGAGTTGCAGGTCGACACCCAGGGGCGCTTCGGCGGCCTGGGAATCGAGGTTGGCGTCGAAGAGGGCGTCATCCGCGTCGTTTCGCCAATCGAGGACACGCCGGCGTTCAAAGCCGGCATCAAGGCAGGCGATCTGATCGTCAAGATCGACGACACGGCGACGCGCGGCATGCCGCTGTCCAAGGCCGTCGAAAAGATGCGCGGCAAGCCGGGGTCGTCGGTGCTGCTGACGATCGTGCGCAAGGACGTCGACACGCCGCTGACGTTCACGGTGGTCCGGCAGGAAATCAACGTCAAGAGCATTCGCGCGCGCCTCCTCGAGCCCGGCTACGGCTACATCCGTGTTCGCAAGGTCCAGGAGGACACCGGCGGTGACCTCGCAAAGGCGATCCGCGACCTGTACGCGAGCGGCCCGCTCAAGGGGCTGGTCCTCGACCTGCGCAGCGACCCCGGCGGCCTGCTGAACCAGGCGGTGGCCGTATCGGCCGCGTTCCTGCAGAAGGACGCGCTTGTCGTCTACACCGATGGTCGCACGCCCGACGCGCGGATGCGCCTGACGGCCAGCCGCGAGAACTACGTCCGCCGCGGCGAGGACTACCTGCGCGACCTGCCGGCGGCCGTGAAGACTGTGCCGATGGTCGTGCTCGTCGATGCGGGCACCGCGTCGGCGTCGGAGATCGTCGCCGGCGCGCTGCAGGACCACAAGCGCGCCACCGTCCTCGGGGTGAAGACGTTCGGCAAGGGCTCCGTGCAAACGATCCTGCCGCTCGGGAACAACACCGGGTTGAAGCTCACGACCGCACGCTATTTCACGCCGGCCGGGCGCTCGATCCAGGCCAAGGGCATCGAGCCCGACATCCTGATCGACGACGGCCGCGATTCGCCGAACCGGATTCGCGAGGCGAACCTCGAGCACCATCTGAACGTTCCGGGTGCACCCGGCGCGACGAACGCCACGACGGCGGCCGGCAAGGGTGCGGCGACCACCGCGCCCGACGCCAAGACCGCCCCGAAGACGGGCGGCCAGCCGGATGCGCTCCCGCCGCGGCTGGATTTCGGCTCCGACGAGGACTTCACGCTCAAGCAGGCGATCAACCACCTGAAGGGCGCTCCGGTCATCGAGTCGGTGAAGTCGCTGTCGGCGCAAGCGAAGACGCAGTAGCGCGCTGGACGACGACCAACTCCTCCGCTACAGCCGCCACATCCTGCTCGAGGAGCTCGGGCCGGATGCGCAGGCGAAGTTCGCGGCAGCGCATGCGCTCGTCGTGGGAGTCGGCGGCTTGGGCGCTCCGGTCGCGCAATTCCTGACTGCAGCGGGCGTCGGGCGTGTGACGCTCTGCGATCCGGACACGGTTGATCTCACAAACCTGCAGCGGCAGATCCTGTACGCAACGGCCGACGTCGGCCGGCCCAAGGTCGAAGCCGCCGCCGGCCGGCTCTCGGCGATCAACCCGGACGTCGCACTCGACCTCGTGCGCGACCGCGTCGCGGGTGAATCGCTTGCGGCGCTCGTCCGCGCTGCCGACGTCGTCATCGACTGCTGCGACAACTTCGAGACGCGCCACGCGGTAAACCGCGCCTGCGTCGCGGCGGCGAAGCCGCTGGTCTCGGGCGCGGCGATCCGCTTCGACGGCCAGATCGCGGTGTTCGACACGCGCGACCCGGAGAGCCCCTGCTATCACTGCCTGTTCGGCGAAGGTGAGGCGATCGAGGAGACGCGTTGCGCGACGATGGGCGTTTTCGCGCCGCTCGTCGGCATCGTCGGCGCGACGCAGGCGGCCGAAGCGCTGAAGCTCCTTGCCCGCGCGGGCGAGTCGCTCGCCGGACGCCTGCTGCTGCTCGACACGCTGTCGATGCAATGGCGGGACATGCGCGTTCCGCGCGACCCCGCGTGCCCGGTGTGCGGCGCGCGTCCGCTGGCCCCGCCCGCGTGATGAAACACCGCCTGCGCTGGCCGGCCGCGCTTGCGCTGCTCGCGCTGCTGGCGCCGCCGGCCGCGATCGATCGCGCGGCGGCCCAGTCGAGCGACGCCGCTGCGGCCGCCGCCGCGCACGCCGCGCTTTCGCCGGCCGAGTGGGATGCGATCCAGAAAACGATCGGCGAGCAGCTCGCCGCGCTGCGCGCAGGCGATGCGGCGCGCGCATACACGTTCGCATCGCCCGGCATCCGCGAACGCTTTCAGGACGCGCCGACGTTCATGCGCATGGTGCAGGACAGCTACGCGCCGCTGCTCGACGCGCGCTATACCGAATTCCTCGAAGGCGCCGTCATCGACGGCCGCACGATCCAGCCGCTGCGCCTCGTGCTGGCCAACGACACGGTGCTGGTCGCGCTGTACGAAATGCAGCGCGACGAAACCGGCCGCTGGCGCATCGCCGGCTGCGCGCTCGCGCCGTCGACGTTGCGCTCGACCTGACGCGGCCGGCGTCAGCGCAGCCGCGTCACTTGCGCGCGGCCGCGATGTAACGTTCGCACGCGCGCACTTCGCCCTCGCCGGCCGCAGCACTCGCCCATGCGGCGAACTGCTCGACACCTTTCGCCCTCTCGGCCGCCGCGGCCGACTCGAAGGCCGCGGCGAAATCCGGCGTGACCTGCGCGCATTGCGCGGCGGTCGCGAGTATCGCCGCATGGCGCCTCTGCGCGAGTGCGCGCGCCTTGTCGTCGGCGGCGTTGATTTCGGCGATGCGCGCGCCGACGCGGCGCAGCGCGAATCTCGCGCCGCGATCGGCCATCGCAGCACCCGCGCTCGCGCATGCCGTGCGCATCCGCGGCACGCGCTCGCGGTCCTTGTCGCGGTCGTCGGCGCAAAGCGCGCGCAGCGGGAGCGCCCAGGCGAGATCGCCGGCCGCCGCGTAGTTAGCGGCGGCCTTGGCCCGCACGGCCGGGTCGACGCCGTCGATCGCGCGCAAATAGGCCCACCAGCGCGCCGGACGCTCGGACCAATAGTCGTCGAAGCGCGGCGCGAGCGCGACCTGCTCGACGAAGCTCGCGGCCGAGTCCGCCTCGCCACGCTTCTGCGCGCGGCCCGCGAGCAGCAGCGACGGAACGCCGTTGTCCGCGTCGCGCCGCGCCCAATCGGCCAGCCGGTCGACCGCGTCGCACGGCGGCTGGACCGGACGCACCGGCTGCATGCACGCGACGCCGAGCGACGCGAGATAAACGCGGTCGTTCGGCACCGCGACGCGCGCCGCGGCGTAATGACGAAGCTGCGACTCGATATCCGTGTCTTCGAGCTCGCCCGCGAGCCATGCGGTGGCCGGATCGCTTGCGCTCATGAGCCGCAGGCGCAGGTCGGCGTCAAGGCGGTCGAGATCGGCTTGCCACCGCGTTGCGGGCGCGACATCGCCGCGCGCCTCGGCGCCGGTGGGTGTGCGGATCACGACGGCCGGCTCGGGAGCAGGCGATGCCGACGATGGAGGTGACGGCCGCGGCGCCTCTTGCTGCACAGGCGGCGGCAGCGGCGGCGGCGCCTGGGCGTGGGCGGCGGATGTCGCGAGGGCTATGCCGCAGGCGGCGACGAACCAGGGGGATTTCATCGGCGTTGGGTCGGCCAGGGTTTCCGGATCGGGCAAACGGCTCCGAGCGGCGCCGACGTCACCACACTACATCAAGTGCGCAGACTCTGCGCGAGCGCGCTTTAAGCGTGCGGGTCAGCCGAACAGGAACTTGCGCTGCAGCGCCCAGCCGTCCTGCGGCGAGCGCTTGAAGCCGCTCTTCGCAAACAGTTGCCAGCGGCCGACGACATACGCCATCAGCACGGCCGCGTCCGCGTTGGCGTCGCCGTGCCAGGCATTCGCCGCCTGCGCGATGCGCAGCGACTGCCGCAGCGCCGCCTCGAGCTTGTCGACGAACTGGTTGATCCGCACCTGCAGCCGCTCGTCCTCGTTGACCAGCGCGTCGCCGATGAGCACGCGCGTCATCCCCTGGTTCTTCTCGGCGAAGCGCAGCAGCATCACGACGGTCTGCTCGGCCTGCGCGACGCCGTCCTCGGATTCGGCCTGGATCTTGTTGACGAGCGAGAAAACCGTCGACTCGATGAACTCGATCAGGCCCTCGAACATCTGCGCCTTGCTCGCGAAATGGCGATAGAGCGCCGCCTCGGAAACGTCGAGCTTCGCCGCAAGCGCGGCCGTCGTCACGCGTTCACCGCGCGGCGTCTCCAGCATCGTCGCGAGCGTCTGCAGGATCTGCAGCTTGCGTTCGCCGGGCTTTGCCGCCATGGCGCTTGGGCCTTCGTCAGCTTGCGGCGCGCGGCGCGGCGCCGTCGGCGCGGATCATCGTGCCCACGCCCTCGTTGGTCAGCACCTCGAGGAGCAGCGCGTGGTCGACGCGGCCGTCGATGATGTGCGAGCTCTTCACGCCGTTCCGCACCGCGTCGAGCGCCGATCCCATCTTCGGCAGCATGCCGCCGTGGATCGTGCCGTCGGCGAACAGCGCGTCGATCTCACTGGCGGTAAGGCCCGTGAGCAGCTTGCCGTTGCGATCGAGCACGCCCGTCGTGTTGGTCATCAGCACGAGCTTCTCGGCTTTCAGCGTCTCGGCGAGCTTGCCCGCGACCAGGTCGGCGTTGATGTTGTAGGCCTCACCTTCGGCGCCTACACCGATCGGCGCGATCACCGGAATGAAATCGCGCGAATCGAGCAGGCTGATCAGCTCGGCGTCGATGCACTCGATCTCGCCGACGAGGCCGATGTCGACGAACGCGCCGGGTTCCGATTCGCTTGCCAGCATCATCTTCCGCGCGCGAATGAACGCGCCGTCCTGGCCGGTGAGTCCTACCGCCTTGCCGCCCTGCTGGTTGATGAGGCCGACGATCTCCTGGTTGAGCTCGCCCAGCACCATCTCGACGACGTTCATCACCCGCTCGTCGGTCACGCGCATGCCTTGGCGGAACTCGCTCTGGATGCCCATCTTCGTCAGCAGGTCGCCGATCTGCGGGCCGCCCCCGTGCACGATCACCGGATTCATGCCGACGAGCTTCAGCATGACGACGTCGCGCGCGAAGCCGGCCTTCAACGCCGTCTCGGTCATCGCGTTGCCGCCGTACTTGACGACGATCGTGCGATCGTGGAACCGGCGGATGTAGGGCAGCGCCTCGGCGAGGATCTTCGCCTTGACGGCCGCGCTGACGGCATCGATCGGCATTGGGCGGACGGCGGGATTTCGCGAACGCCGGATTCTACCCGAACGCCGATCGCGGCCCGGAGCGCGCGACGGCGCACGAGTGAGTGCTGACCCTGCGCGCGTTCGCGCGACTCTTCGATTTGCTATTGTTGCCGCCCATGGCGAGCTATCTGCCGGACGCCGTACCGCTGCCGGAGATCCGGCGCGTCCTCGTCACCAAGCTTCGCCACCACGGCGACGTGCTGCTGACGTCGCCCGTGTACGCAACGCTCAAGCGCGCGGCGTCGCACGTCGAGATCGACGCGCTGGTGTACCGGGAAACAGCGCCGCTGCTCGCGAACCACCCCGCGATCGCACAAATCCACGTCGTCGACCGCGCGTGGAAGCGTCAGGGCCTGCGGGCGCAGATTGCCGGCGAAGCGAGCCTCGTGCGCACGTTGCGCCGACGGCGCTACGACCTGCTGATCCACCTGACCGAGCATCCGCGCGGCGCGACGCTCGCGCACCTTTTGCGTCCCCGCTATGCGGTGACGCGCGAGCGCCCGCGCGACGAATGGTTCTGGCGCGCGCGCTTCACGCACTTCTATCGCCTGCCGCGAATGACGCCACGGCATGCGGTCGAGGCGAACCTCGACGCGCTGCGGCGCATCGGCGTCTATCCCGAGCCTGCCGACAAGAAGCTCGTGCTCGTTCCGGGCGACGCTGCCAACGCGCGCATCGACACGCTCGCCCGCGAGCGCGGCATCGCGGCGGGCTTCGTGCATGCGCATCCCGGCTCGCGCTGGATGTTCAAGTGCGCGCCACCCGAACAGACGGCCGCGCTGTTCGAGCGCATCGTGGCCGGCGGCCATTCGATCGTCGTGACGGGCGCGCCGGATGCGCGCGAGCGCGATCTCGTCACGCAGATCGTCGCGCAAATGGCCGTCCCGGCGCGCGCGCGGGTCGTCGACCTGACCGGCGAGCTCTCGCTGCCCGAGCTGGCGGCGCTCACCGCGCGTGCGCGCGCGTTCGTTGGCGTCGACAGCGCGCCGATGCACATCGCCGCCGCGATGGGTACGCCGACGCTCGCGCTGTTCGGACCCTCCGGCGAGGACGAATGGGGACCGTGGAGGGTGCGCGCGCGCGTCGTCGTTTCGCACGCGCACCCGTGCCGGCCCTGCGGAATCGACGGCTGCGGCGGCGGCAAAGTGTCCGAATGCCTGACGACGCTGCGCGTCGACGACGTGTACGCGCAGTTCGAAGCGCTGCTCGCGGAATCGGCGCCGGTCGCGGAATCGGTGCTGCTGACGAAATCGGCGCCGTCCGCGCGGGGCACGCCGCGCTGATGCGGCTTGCCGTCATCCGCCAGCGCTACACGCCGTTCGGAGGCGCCGAGCGATTCCTCGCGAGCGCGCTCGAAGCGCTTGCGGAGCGCGGCGTGGCCGTGACGCTCTACACGCGCGAGTGGACCGCGCAGCGGGGCCGCATCGAGCCCCGCATCGTCGATCCCTTCTACGTCGGCGGGCTCTGGCGCGACGCCGGGTTCGTGCGCGCCGTGTGCCGCGCGATCGCTCGCGACCCGCCCGCCCTCGTGCAGTCGCACGAGCGCCTCGCGTGCTGCGACATCTACCGCGCGGGGGACGGCGTGCATGCGACGTGGCTCGAGGAGCGGATGCGGCACGTTCCCCCGCTGCGCGCGCTCGCGATGCGCACCGATCCGCGGCATCGGCACCGCCTGGCGATGGAGCGCAGGATGTACGCGAGCCCGCGATTGTCGGCGGTCATCTGCAACTCGAAGATGGTGCGCGACGACATTCGCGAGCGGTTCGGCGTGCCGCCATCGCGCCTGCACGTCATCTACAACGCGGTCGACGCGAAGGCTTTCTCGCCTGCGTTGCGCGCGCATCGGATGGCCGTGCGGGAGCGTCATGGCATCTCTGGCGACGCCACCGTCTTTCTGCTGGTGGGCTCGGGATTCGAGCGCAAGGGCGTGGCCACAGCGGTCGAAGCGATGGCGCAATTGCCTGCGTCCGCGCATCTGATCGTCGTCGGCCGCGACAAGGACAGCGCGCATTACGCGACACGCGCTCGCGCGCTCGGCCTCACCGGCCGCGTCACGCTCGCGGGCGCGCAAACCGAGCCGCATCCGTACTACGGCGCGGCGGATGTGTTCGTGCTGCCGACGCTCTACGATCCGTGTCCCAATGCCGCGCTCGAGGCGATGGCGTGCGCGCTGCCCGTCGTGACGACGACGCGCTGCGGTGCAGCCGAACTGGCGCTCGACGCCGGCGCCGGGTTCGCCGTCACGCCCGGCGATGCCGCAGCGCTCGCGCTGCACATGGGAACGCTGCAGGACGAAACCGTGCGCGCGCGCATGGGCGAGCGGGCGCGCGCCGCCGTGCTGCCGCTTACGGCCGCCGCGATGGCGGCACGGCTGATCGCGCTCTACGACAGCCTGCTCGCGCGGGAAGCGCTACGGTAGCGACTGCTATACTGACCGGTCCACGACGAGAGGCCGCACGCGGGCAAGCGAAGCGGCGGCCGCCTGCGCGCAATCCCTTGTCCGACTCGCTGTACGTACGCCGCCGCGACGCGCCGCGCCCCGTTCCGAACGCCCGATGACCGGGATGCGTCTCTACCGGCGTCTTCTCGAGTACGTCCGCCCGTATTGGTGGGCCTTCGCCCTCGCGGTCGTGGGCATGGTGTGCGTCGCCGCCGGCGATCTGATCATGGCGATGCTCGTCATTCCGATCGTCAACAATTTCCAGAATCCCGATCCTGCGCGCACGCAATGGCTGCCGCTCGCGGTGATCGGCGTGTTCGTCTTCCGCGGCATCGGCTCGTTCATCTCCGAGTACGGCATGGCGTACACCGGGCACCGCGTCGTATTCGATCTGCGGCGTGCACTGGTCGACAAGCTGCTGCGGCTGCCGACGCCGTACTACGACGTCACACCGGCGGGCGTCATCCAGTCGAAGCTGACGTTCGACGCGCACCAGCTCGCCTCCGCCGCGTCCGGGACGATCACGACCGCGATCCGCAGTACGCTGACGATCGCGGCGAGCCTCGGCTGGCTGCTTTACATCAACTGGAAGCTGACGGCGATGACGTTCTTCGTGCTGCCGATCGTCGCCGTCGTGATCCGCTATTTCAGCCGGCGGCTGCGGCGCATCGCACGCGACGTGCAGACGCGCACCGGCGCGATGACGCACGTGCTCGAGGAGATGATCGGCGGCCACCGGATCGTCCGCGCGTTCGCGGCGAAGCGTACGAGCGGACGCGCGCCGTCCGCGCCGCGAACGCGCTCCGCACGTCGATGACGAAGCAATCGTCGGCAAGCGCCGCGAGCTCGCCGATCACCCAGGTGCTCGCCGCGATCGCCGTCGGCGTCATCGTCTGGCTCGCACTCGCGCAAAGCCAGAGCGGCAGCCTCGACCTCGGCACGTTCGCCTCCTACGTCGTCGCGCTGCTGACGCTGCTCGAACGAATCAAGTCGCTGTCGGGCATCAACGCGGCGATCCAGCGCGGGCTCGCCGCCGCGGAAAGCATCTTCGGACTCCTCGACCGCGACGTCGAGCCGGACGAAGGGAGCGTCGCGCTCGAGCGCGCCGAGGGCGAATTGCGCTTCGACCGGATCTCGCTGCGCTACGCCGGAGCCGAGCGCGAGGCGCTGAACGACGTGTCGCTGACCGTGCATCCGGGCGAGACGGTGGCGCTCGTCGGCAGCTCGGGCAGCGGCAAGACGTCGCTCGTCAACCTCGTGCCGCGCTTCTACGAGCCGACGGCGGGACGGCTGTTCATCGACGGGCACGACGTGACGACGCTCACGCTCGCGAGCCTGCGCGCGCAGGTCGCGCTCGTTTCGCAGGACGTGCTGCTGTTCGACGACACGATCGCCGCGAACATCGCCTACGGCGCGATGGCGGATACGCCGCGCGAGGCGATCGAGCGCGCGGCCAATGCGGCGCATGCGCTCGAGTTCATCCGCGCGCTGCCGCAGGGATTCGAGACGGAAGTCGGCGAGAACGGCGTGCGGCTCTCCGGCGGGCAGCGCCAGCGCATCGCGATCGCCCGCGCGATTCTCAAGGATGCGCCGCTGCTGATTCTCGACGAGGCGACGTCCGCGCTCGATTCGGAATCCGAGCGTCAGGTCCAGGCCGCGCTCGACGCGCTGATGCAGGGCCGCACGACGATCGTCATCGCCCACCGGCTGTCGACGATCGAGCACGCTGACCGCATCGTCGTGCTCGAGCACGGGCACATCGTGGAGGAAGGCACGCACGCCGCGCTGCTCGCGCGCGGCGGCGTGTACGCGAAGCTGCACCGGATGCAGTTCGCGCCGGCGCCGCTCGCTGCATGAGCGCAGCGGGCGAGACCGCAGGTCGAGCAAAGGCCCGAAGCGGGCGGCGCTGCGCGTTTGCGGGAGGCCGACACGCGGGGTCGCTTGTCGGGTGATCGGCACACGGAGGCCGATGCATGAGCGCAGACGATCCCCTCGCGATCGCGCACACGGAGTCGTCGCTCGGCTGGGGTGGACAGGAGATCCGCACGTTGACCGAAGCCGCCGGCTTCATCGGCCGCGGACATCGCGTGACGCTCTACGCCGCACGCGGATCGCGGATCGCCGCGGAGGCGCCGCGCTTCGGCGTGCCCGTCGCGACGTTGCCGATCGGCCGCAAGCGTCCCGCGGGCGTGCGCTCTCTCGTCGCCGCCTTACGCCGGCATCCGGTCGACGTCGTCAACGCGCACAGCTCGACCGACGCATGGCTCGCCGCGCTCGCGTGCGCGTGGCTTGCACGAGCCGGGCGCGCGCCTGTGCTCGTGCGGACACGGCACGTTTCCATCCCCGTGCCACGCGACTATGCCACGCGCTGGCTCTATCGCACCGCGACCGCGCGCGTGGTGACTACCGGCGCCGCATTGCGCGAGCAGCTGATCCGCGACAACGGCCTCGACCCGTCGCGTGTCGATTCGGTGCCGACCGGCATCG
>Ga0247829_10001175_pt1 | contig 11624 bp, 9 predicted proteins | sample 12C_Control_Day4_FD_207765 | JGI IMG/M metagenome (GOLD analysis project Ga0247829, IMG submission 207765) | Soil microbial communities from agricultural site in Penn Yan, New York, United States - 12C_Control_Day4 | ecosystem: Environmental > Terrestrial > Soil > Agricultural land | place: USA... | reverse complement strand
CGTCATGCCCACGGTGGCAAAGACGATCGGCGCCCAGGGCGACCTCGCTGAGCATGTCGGGGAGCGCGAGCTGCTCCTCGTCCTCGACAACCTCGAGCAGGTGATCGACGCCGCGCCGGAGCTTGCCGCCCTCGTCGAGGCATGTCCGAACGTCCATCTGATCGTCACCTCGCGCGAGCTGCTGCGCGTTCGCGGCGAGGTCGAGTACGAGGTGCTCCCGCTCGCCGACCCCGAGGCGGTCGAGCTGTTCACGAGCCGCGCGCAGCTCGAGCCCACCGCCAGGATCGAGGAGCTCTGCCGCCGCCTCGACAACATGCCGCTCGCGCTGGAGCTCGCGGCGGCGCGAACCAAGGCGCTCGCCCCGGAGGAAATCCTGGACCGCCTGGGTGGGCGTCTCGACCTGTTCAAGGGCGGGCGCGACGCCGAAGCGCGCCAGCGGACGCTCCGGGCGACGATCGAATGGTCGCACGACCTGCTCACACCGGAAGAGCAGGAGCTCTTCGCGAAGCTGGGCGCTTTCGCGGGCGGCTGCACTATCGCCGGCGCCGAAACCGTCGCCGGCGCCGACCTCGATACGCTCCAGTCGCTCGTCGAGAAGAGCCTCCTCCGGCACACGGACGAGCGCTTCTGGATGCTCGAGACGATCCGCGAGTACGCCGCCGAACGGCTGGAAGAGCGTGAGGACGCCGGAGCGCTGAGGCAGGCGTACGCGGAGTTCTTCCTCGCCCTCGCCGAGTCGGCGGGCCTCTGCGTCGAGTCACTGTACGCTGGACGGCCCGAGCGTCGCGAGCTCGTGCTTCCCGAAGCGGCGAACCTGCGTGCAGCGCTCGACTGGGCGGCGGAGCGCGATCCGGAACTGGGCCTCCGCCTCGCAGTCGCGCTGGAGCAGTTCTGGGTGACAGAGGACCCGGACGAAGCCGTGCGGAGACTGGACGTGCTGCTCGCCCGCGCGGAAGCCCCGCCGACCGTTCTCCGGGGCAGCGCGCTTCGCGTCCTCGGCGGAATGGCGCACAGCTCGTGGCAACTGGAGCGGGCCATTGCCGCGAGCGAAGAGGCGCTCGAGCTCTACCGCGGCGCCGGGGACCAAGCCGGCGAGACGCTGATGCTCTTCCGCCTCGGCACCAGCTACCTCGGTGCCGGCGAGATGGTGCGAGCGCGGGCCCTGCTCGAGGAGGGCCTCGCCGGCTTTCGCCGTCAGGGAAACAGAGTCGGCGAGTGCGAGGCGGCCGGGAATCTGGCCTCACTCGAGGCGATGCATGGTGACCCGAAGCTCGGCCAGGAATTGCTCGAGCAGAACGTCGAACTCGCGCGTGAGCTCGGGTGGCGATGGTGGGAGGCGTCGAAGCTCCTGCATCTCGCGGAGCACGCCCTCGGCATGGGCAACGTCGGCGAGGGCGAGAAGCGCGCGGCAGAGGGACTCGAAATCGAGCGCGAGCTTGCCAACCGCCGAATCATGGTTTTCGGGCTGGCGATCACGGCGTGGGCCGCGGCGAGGCGCGACGATGCGGGACGCGCAGGAATGCTCTGGGGCGCGATCGAGGCGGAAGTGCGCAGGGTTCCGAGCGAGTCGTGGGAGAGCGAGCGACCGCTGTACGTCGCGCGTCTCGAGCATGTTGCCGGCCCTGAGTTCGACCAGGCACGCGCAGAGGGCGCCAGGTTTTCGCTCGACGAAGCGGTCGAATATGCGCTCGCGGGAAGAAACGAGCCCTCCGCGCTGTCTGGTGAAGTGAGGCCATGAGCTACGACGAAGAAAGACTGGGCGAGCTGTTCCGCCTGCTGCCAGAGGTGCCCGAAGGATGGGCCCGGGCAGCGCAGGAGCTGCCGGCCGCCCGCGCCGCGCTCGACACACTCGTCGCACGCGCCGAGGCCGACGCCGCCGAACGCGAGCGGATCGTGGCCGACCTCGAGGATGCCCTCGCCGCGGAGGGCGTCGAGCCGACCTCGATTCTCCTCGCGGAAGCTCGCGCACGGCTTTTCCCGCAGTAGCATCGGCGGTCAGTGCATAGGAAGGTCCTCACCGTCCTGTTCTGCGACGTCGTCGGGTCGACTTCGCTCGGGGAGTCGGTCGATCCGGAGGCGCTGCAGGGGCTGCTCGCGCAGTACTTCGAGCGGATGAAGGCGATCGTCGAGTTCCACGAGGGCTCTGTCGAGAAGTTCATCGGCGACGCGGTGATGGCGGTCTTCGGCGTGCCGGCGGTGCACGAGGACGATGCGCTGCGCGCCTGCCGCGCGGCGGTCGAGATGCGCGAGGCATTCGCGGAGCTGGGGATCGAGGGGCGGATTGGCGTGAATACCGGCGAGGTCGTCACCGGCACCGAGGAGCGGCTCGCCACCGGCGATGTAGTCAACGTCGCCGCGCGGCTCCAGCAGGCTGCCGAACCCAACGAGGTGCTGATCGGCGAATCAACGCTCGAGCTCGTCCGCGGCGCCGTGGACGCAGAGCCGGTCGAGCCGCTCGAGCTGAAGGGGAAGTCGCACACCGTCCACGCAAACAGGTTGCTATCCATGCTCGAAGCGCCAGAGCGCAGCCACGACTCGCGCTTCGTCGGCCGCCCGGACGAGCTGGAGCTCGTCCGTGAGGCGTGGCGGCGAGCACAGTCAGAGCAGCGCTGCGAGCTCGTCACGATCGTGGGCGAGCCCGGAATCGGTAAGTCACGCCTCGTCGCCGAGGCGGTCGCCGAGATCGGCGCCCGCACCGTTCGAGGCCACTGCCTCCCCTACGGCGCCGGAATCGTCTACTGGCCGGTGGTCGAGGTGATCAAGCAGCTTCGCGCCCTTCCCTCGCATCCGGACGCGGCTGCCGCGATCCGCTCGCTGCTCGGACAGTCCGAGCAAGACGCCTCCCCGGACGAGATCGCCTGGGCGTTCCGCAAGCTGCTCGAGGAGCAAGCCCCCCTCGTCGCCGTCTTCGACGACGTCCAGTGGGGAGAAGAGACGTTCCTCGACCTGATCGAGGGCGTGGCCTTGCTCTCGTCGCGAGCGCCGATCCTGCTCGTCTGCCTGGCCCGTGCCGAGCTCCTCTCGCGACGAGGCGAGTGGCCGGTCACTCTCAGGCTCGAGCCGTTGCCGGACCCGGCGGTCGAAGAGCTGATCGGAGACGTCCCGGCTGCGCTGAGGAAACGCATCGCTGCCGCGGCCGGCGGCAACCCGCTCTTCCTCACGCAGATGCTCGCCATGGCCGAGGGGGACGCAGAGGTCGACGTCCCTCCCACGCTGCGCGCGCTGCTCGCCGCCCGCCTCGACCAGCTCGCGGCTCCGGATCGCTACGTCCTCGAGCGCGGCGCGGTCGAAGGGGAGATCTTCCATCGCGGCGCAGTGCAGGCGCTCGCCGCGGACTCGGAGGTGTCGCCCCGACTGGCGGCGCTCGTCCGGAGGCAGCTGATCCGTCCCGACCGCGCCCAGCTGCCGGGCGAGGACGGCTTCCGTTTCCGCCACCTGCTGATCCGGGACGCAGCCTACGACGCGCTCCCCAAGGCGGCGCGCGCCGAGCTCCACGAGCAGTTCGCCGACTGGCTCGAGCAGCGCGGGCCGGACCTGGTCGAGCTGGACGAGATCCTCGGCTATCACCTTGAACAGGCAGCTCGCTACAAAGCCGAGCTCGGGCAGCCCGACGCAGCGCTCGCCGAGCGCGCGGGTGATCGCCTCGCTGCCGCGGCCCGACGCACGCTGCGGCCCGGCAACGAGCAGCCCGCCCGCCGCCTGCTCAGCAGGGCGTTGGAGCTGACGCGCCCGCACAGGCTGGATGTGCACCTCGAGGTCGATCTCGCGGTCACCTTCCACCACGACGAACCGGAGCGAGCCGCGGCAATCTGCGACGCCGCTGCCGAGCGGGCGCGCGCCCTCGGCAACGAGCGAGGCGAGGCTCACGGCCGAGCCGCCGCCGCGATGCACAGGCTCTACCTCGACCCCGAGCCGGATGTCGACGGGCTGGAACAACTCGCCCTGGCTGCTCTGCCCCTGCTCGAGGAGGCCGAGGATCACCCGGGTCTGGCGCAGGTCTGGGGGGCGCTCGGGTACGGCGTTGCCAACAGTCGAGGTCGCATGGAGGACTGGGCCCACGCGGCGGAGCAGTCCATCCACCACGCCCGTGCCGCCGGTTGGCGCTCCCGAGACGATTTCGGCCTCGTGTCGGCGCTGATCTTCGGGCCGAGGCCCACGGACGAGGCCCTGCGAGTACTGGATCAGTTGCTGCCAGATCCCTCGGAGCCTCTCGACTTCCTGAAACGCGCGTACCTGCTGGCAATGCTCGGTCGGTTCGACGAGGCCCGGTCGCTCACTGATCGCGCCGTCGAGCATCTTCGAGAGCTGGGAACCGACAGATTCGAGGTGTGGTTCGCGGACATCGCTGCGCTGGCAGGCGACTACGAGGCCGCTGTGCGGTACGAGCAGAAGGCGGTCGACGGCTTCGAGGAGCACGGCCATCTCACGTTCCAGGCGAGCTACGGAGCGAAGCTCGGCCGTTGGCTGTGCGCCCTCGGCCGCTACGACGAGGCCGAACCGCTGGCCCGGCTCGGCCGGGAGCTCGAGTCTCAGGAAGCGGATTGGTTCTGGCGTCAGGTGCAAGCGCGCGTGCACGCCCACCGCGAAGAGCACGCGGAGGCGGAGCGCCTCGCGCGCGAGGCGATCGCGATCGCCGAACGAACGGACGAGCTCAGCTACCAGGGCGACGCGTTCTGTGACCTGGGCGAGGTCCTCGCCGCCGCAGGCCGCGCCGAGGAGGCCGCGCAGGCGCTCGAGCAGGCGCTGGAGCGCTATAGACGGAAGAAGAACCTGGCGATGGTCGCACAGGTGGAACCGAAGCTCGAGGCGCTGCGCGAAAGAATGCCGGTATGAGCGAGCACGATCTCCCCGCCTGGAGCCTTCCCTCCGAAGCAGCGCCGAAGATTGCGCTCCAGAGCAACTGGCCCGCCGCGATCACACATGACTGGGCCTACGGCGACTCGACCGGGGCCGGCGCGCGCGTCTGCATCCTCGACAGCGGCGTCGAGGCGGGACACCCGAAGGTGGGCGAGGTGCAGAGCGCGGTCGTCGTCACCACCGGCGAGGACGGCGAGCCGCGGATCGACCCCGACACGGAGGGCGACGTCTGCGGGCACGGCACCGCCTGCGCCGGAATCGTCCGCGCGCTTGCGCCCGAGGCCGAGATTCACAGCGTCCGCGTCCTCGGCCCGGGCTACACCGGCAGCGGCAAGAACCTGCTCGCCGGGCTCCGCCACGCGATCGAGCAGGGGTTCGACGTCGTCAACATGAGCCTCTCGACGACGAAGAAGGACCACGCCACCGTCCTGCACGAGCTCGCGGACACGGCCTACTTCAAGCGGACGGTGCTGGTCGCCTCCGCGCACAACATGCCCGTCGAGAGCTACCCGTGGCGCTTCTCGTCGGTGATCTCCGTCGGCAGCCACATGGAGGAGGATCCGATGGTCCTGTACTACAACCCGAACCCACCCGTGGAATTCTTCGCGCGCGGCGTCAACGTGGAGGTCGCCTGGATGGGCGGGGAGACGATCACCTGCACCGGGAACAGCTTCGCGACACCGCACGTCGCCGGGATCTGCGCGCTGATCCGCTCGAAGCACCCGGAGCTGACGCCGTTCGAGCTGAAGAGCCTCCTGCACCTGACCTCACGCAACGTGGCCGACCGGCGATGAGCGGCGACCTGAACGCAGCCGTCGCCGCGGGCGTGCTCGGCTCCGAGGAGCGCTTCCGCGAGCTGCTCCGCTCCGTCGTGGAGGTCGCGCGCGCGATCTTCCGCGCCAGGGCTTCCTCCGTGCTGCTGCTGGACGAGCCCGCGAACGAGCTCGTCTTCGAGGCGGTCGTCGGCGAGGGTGAGGAGACCCTTCTCGGGCAGCGGTTCCCTGCCGGCACCGGCGTCGCGGGCTGGGTGCTCGCCACCCGGACGCCGCTCGTGATCGAGGACGTCGGCCGCGACCCGCGCTTCGCCAAGGACGTCGCCGAGGACACCGGCTACGTGCCGGAGGGGCTGATGGCCGTGCCGCTCCTCTCCGACGAACGGGCGCTGGGAGTGCTCGAGGTGCTCGACCGCCAGGCCAAGTTCACGCTCCAGGAGATGGAGCTGCTCGGGCTCTTCGCGGCGCAGGCCGCGATCGCGGTCGACCTGCTCCAGCGGGCTCGCGAGGCGGAGGCCGCGCTCGGCGGCGACGGGCGGCTCGCCGTGGTCGCCCGGGTGGCAGCGGCACTCGAAGGCCGGGAAGACCAGGCGGGCGCGCGACTGCTGGCGGCGCTCGAGGAGGTATTGCGCTAGCCACGAAAGAGGCCCGCTCACGCGGGCCTCTTTCAGCGCTCGATCAGCGCGAACTTACTTCCCGCCGTGCCGGCGGTGCGCCTCGACGTCGTCGGCGTCGTCGTCGCCGGCCTCGTCCGTCATCTTGCCGCCGTGCCTGCGGTGCGCCTCGACGTCTTCCTTCTCGTCCTGACCCTCCTGCTCCAGATCCTTCCGCTCTTCCTCCGACACGATGGTCCTCCCTTGGTCGCTTCCGCGTGTCGCGGTTTTCCCTACTAGACGGGGAACTGTACGGAAATCTTCCCACGTTCTCTTCACCGATGCCTGGCCATGCTGCGATGCTCGTCCGGATGAGCGGTCTGCGCGCCAAGCTAGCGGAGTCTGCGGCCGCCTTCCGGGGCAATTTCCAGAATCCTCAACTCCGCCGGCTTCAGCTCGCCGGGATCGGGTCGGTCGTCGGACAGTGGGCGTACAGCATCGCCGTCTCCGTGTACGCCTACGAGGCGGGCGGGGCGAGGGCGGTCGCGGTTGTGACCCTCGTCCGGACGATTCCAGCAGCGCTCGCTGCACCGTTCTTGTCGACGCTCGCCGACCGGCTCCCGCGGATTCCGGTCATGGCCGCAAGCAGCCTCGGCAGCGCCGTTGCAGTCGCCGCCGCCGGCGTAGTCGTCCTCTCGGACGGGCCGTCATGGGCCGTCTACGCGCTGGCCGGCGTGTCGTCGATTCTCGGCACCCTGTTCCTTCCGGCGGAGTCGGCGCTCCTTCCTGATCTCGCGCGCGATCCCGAAGAGCTGACCGCCGCAAACGTCACCCGCAGCACGATCGAAAGCGTCGGCAGCTTTGTCGGCCCGGCGATCGGCGGCTTCCTGCTCGCCGCGACGAGCGCCGGCGTCGTCTTCATCGCGGCGGCCGTGACGTTCGTCTGGGAAGCCGCGATTGTTTCGCTGATCCGGCCGCTGGCGAAGGGATCGGTCGAGGTCGACGAAGAGCCCTCGCCTGAGGGGATGTTGCGGAGCACGGTTGCCGGCTTCAAGGCGATCGCGAACGAGAGGCGCCTCCGGCTCGTGATCGCGCTCTACACGGCGCAGACGGTACTCGCGGGCGCGCTGGGTGTGCTCGTCGTCGTCACCGCGCTCGACCTGCTCGACTCGGGGGAATCGGGAGTCGGGCTGCTGAACGCGGCCTCCGGGATCGGCGGAATCGTGGGCGCGCTGGCCGCATTCGCCCTGATCGGCCGTAAACGACTCGCCTCCGATTTCGGGCTCGGGATCGTACTCTGGGGGGCGCCGCTCGCCGTGATCGGTGCCTGGCCCAACACGGCGGTCGCATTGCTGGCGTTCGGCATTCTGGGGTTGGGGAACACCCTCGTCGACGTCGCGGGACTGACGTTGCTCCAGCGCACGGCGCCGCCGGCCGTGATCGGCCGCGTCTTCGGCGTGCTCGAGATGATGCTCGTCGGGTCAATCGGCCTCGGCGCTGCGCTGGCCCCGCTCCTGATCAACTGGATGGGGATCCGCTGGGCGCTCGCCGTCACGGGTGCGTTCCTGCCCGTGCTCGCAGCTCTCACCTGGCGGAAGCTCGTGCAGATCGACGCGGAGTCGGAGCCGCCGACCGAAGGGCTTCGGCTCCTCCGGCCGATCCCGATCTTCTCGCCGCTACCGCCTCCCGCGCTCGAGCGGCTCGCCTCGCAGCTCGAGCCGGTCGCTGTGTCCTTCGCAACCGAGGTGATCCGCCAGGGCGACCCGGGCGACCACTTCTACGTGATCGAGTCGGGCCGGTTCGAGGTGACCGTGGACGGGACTCCGACGGCCGAGCTCGGCCCCGGCGACTTCTTCGGCGAGATCGCGCTCCTTCGAGACGTGCCGCGGACGGCGAGCGTGAAGGCCCTCACCGACGGGAAGCTGCAGGCGCTCGGACGACACGCGTTCCTGGACGCCGTCGTGGGCCATGCGCCGAGCGCTCGCGCCGCGGATGCGGTGGTGGGTGCGCGGTTGGATGCACCCCGCGTGGAATGATCGAGGTGTGAGCGACCCGAGGATCGAGGCCTACGCGCGCCTGCTCGTCGACTGCATCGACCCCGAGCCGGGGTGGCAGGTGCTCGTCCGCTCGCAGCCGCGCGGGCGGCCGCTCGTCGAGGAAGTGTGCCGGGAGCTCGGCCGCCGGCACGTGCGCGCGCTCGTCCGCCTCATGTTCGACTCCGTCGGCGGCGTGTTCGTACGCGAGGCTCCGCTCGAGCTCCTGGGCCGGCTCAGCGAGATCGAGCGCCACGAGGTCGACACCGCGAACTGCTACATGGCCCTGATCGCGCCCGAGAACACGCGGGAGGGCAGCGACGTTCCGGCCGAGCGCGCGGGGATCCGTCAGGCCGCGCTGCGGACTGCGCACGAGCCCTATCTGCGGGGCGAGAAGCCCTGGGTCGGCTGCTACTTCCCGACCGAGGCCGCCGCCCAGGACGCGGGCATGACGCTGCCCGAGTTCGAGGCGTTTCTCTACGGCGCCGTCCTGATCGACTGGAAGGCGCTCGGCGAACGAATGGAGAAGATCGCCGAGCGGTTCGACGCCGCCGAGACCGTCCGGATCGTCGGCGAGGGCACCGACCTGACATTCAGCCTCGCCGGCCGCGAGGGCATGGTCGACGCGCTGGGCGCGAACATGCCCGGCGGCGAGATCTTCTACTCGCCCATCGAGGACTCGGCCGAAGGGGTCATCAGCTATTCGGAGTACCCCGCCTGTTACATCGGCCATGAGGTGAACGGCGTGCGCTTCCGCTTCGAGGGCGGGCGTATCGTCGAGGCATCCGCAACCTCCAACGAGGAGTTCCTGCTCGGCACCCTCGACACCGACGAGGGCGCCCGGCGGCTCGGCGAGTTCGGGATCGGCTGCAACCCGGGTATCCAGCAGCACATGAAGAACACGCTCTTCGACGAGAAGATCGAGGGCACGATCCACCTCGCGATCGGGACCGGCTTCCCGCAGCTCGGCGGGCAGAACAGGAGCGCGATCCACTGGGACATGGTCAAGGAGCTCCGGAACGGCGGCCGGATCGAGCTCGACGGCAAGGTCGTCCAGGAGAACGGCCGATGGCTGTAGAGCCGCGCGTGGCGGAATACGCCGAGCTGCTCGTCGGGCGATGCCTGGACGTGCAGCCCGGGTGGCAGGTGCTGATCCGCTCGCAGCCGGCGGCGCGGCCCGTGCTCGAGGAGATGATGCGACTGATCGCGGGACGGGGCGCCTTCCCCCTCCTGCGGTTGAACTACTCGCTCTGGCCGACGGACGAGCCCTGGGCTGAGACGGCGCCGGCCGAGCTCGTCGGCGAGCTCTCGGAGATCGACCTGTTCGCGAGCGAGCACATGGACGCGCGAGTGACGATGGAGGCGCCGGACAACACGCGCGGCGTCTCCGCGTTGTCGCCCGAGCGCCGTGCGCTGGTCAGGAAAGGCTCGGCGCCGTTCTTCCGGCGCACGATGGGGCACGAGATCCCGTGGGTCAGCTGCCAGTTTCCCACGCCGGCGCTCGCACAGGAGGCCGGGATGTCGGTGGCCGAGTTCGAGCGTTTCTTCTATGGGGCGGTGCTGCGCGACTGGGACGCCGAGGAGGAGCGGATGAACCGGCTGCTCGCGCGGTTCGACGCGGCGGACATCGTGCGCGTCGTCGGCGAGGACACCGACCTGACGCTCTCGATCGCGGAACGCGACGGCGAAGTGGACGAGGGGAAGGTGAACATGCCCGGCGGGGAGTTCTTCTTCGCGCCGGTGGAGGACTCGGCCGAGGGGACGATTCTCTTCGACCTGCCGACGGACTTCGAGGGCGGCGCGGTCGACCGCATCCGCCTGCGCTTCAGCAAGGGCCGCGCCGAGGAGGCGCGAGCCGAGCGGGGCGAGGAGACGCTGCTCGCCGCGCTCTCGATCGACGACGGCGCCCGGTTCGTGGGCGAGCTCGGGATCGGCTGCAACGAGGGGATCACCCAGCCGGCCCGCAACATCCTCTTCGACGAGAAGATGGCCGGGACGATCCACATGGCCATGGGCGCGAGCTATCCGCACATCGGCGGCAAGAACAAAAGCGGGCTGCACTGGGACCTGGTCAAGGACCTGCGCAACGGCGGCCGGATCGAGCTGGACGGCGAGATCGTCCAGGAGAACGGGACCTGGCTGATCTAGACTCGCCTTGGCGCGCCGGCGGGCTTCGCCCGGCGGCGCTGCGGACGAGGGTCGCGCTGGCGACGGCGGCTGAGATCCCCGACGGCGACGAGGACTTTCCGGCATTGACCGCGGCCCTGGCGGAGCTCGGAGTCGATGCTGAGCCGGCTGTCTGGGACGCCGACGTGGACTGGGCGCGCTTCGACCTCGTCGTCCTCCGCTCCACCTGGGATTACGCCGAGCGGCGCGACGCCTTTCTCGCGTGGGCGCGGTCGCTTCCGCGCGTCCTCAACCCGCTGTCCGTGCTCGAGTGGAACACCGACAAGCAGCGCTACCTGACGGATCTGGCGGCGGCAGGCGTGCCGGTGGTCCCGACCGGCTTCGTGGCGCCGGGTGAGGCGCTCCACGCACCGGCCGGGCCGTTCGTGGTCAAGCCCGCGATCTCGGCCGGTGGGCGCAGCTCGGCGCGGTTCGAGGCCGGCGAGGACGAGGCGGCGCGCTCCCTCGTCGCGCGGATCCACGCCGACGGGCGGACGGCGATGGTTCAGCCCTACCTTGGCGATGTCGAGGAGACCGATCTCGTCTTCATCGACGGCGCCTACTCGCACGCGCTACACCGTCGCGTTCCTCTCCCGGCCGCGGGCGACCGTGAGGTCTTCTACCTGGACGAGGAGCTTCGCCCCGCACAGGCGGGCGAACAGGAGCGCGCGGTCGCGGAGGCCGCGCTGGCCACGGTCCCGGGCGAGCTGCTCTACGGCCGGGTCGACCTCGTCGACGGCGTCGTGCTCGAGCTCGAGGTCGCGGAGCCTTCGCTCTATCTGAAGTTCGGCGTGGGCGCTGCGGAGCGCTTCGCCCGCGCAATCGTCGGCTGCCTGGGCAGCGGTAGCCTGTAGTCCGGTGAACGTGCACGACACACTGGGCCGTCCGCTGCGCGACCTGCGCATCTCGGTCACCGACCGCTGCAACTTCCGCTGCGTGTACTGCATGCCGAAGGAGGTCTTCGGCCGCGACTACGCGTTCCTCGAGCGCCGCGAGCTGCTCACGTTCGAGGAGATCGAGCGCCTGGCCCGCATGTTCGTCGCCCACGGCGTCGAGAAGATCCGCATCACCGGCGGCGAGCCGCTCGTGCGCCGCGACCTCGAGCGCTTGATCGAGCAGCTGGCGTCGATCGAAGACCTCGTCGATCTGACGCTGACCACCAACGGGTCGCTGCTCGCTCAGAAGGCCGCGCTCCTCCGCAA
>Ga0247829_10001174_pt1 | contig 11627 bp, 5 predicted proteins | sample 12C_Control_Day4_FD_207765 | JGI IMG/M metagenome (GOLD analysis project Ga0247829, IMG submission 207765) | Soil microbial communities from agricultural site in Penn Yan, New York, United States - 12C_Control_Day4 | ecosystem: Environmental > Terrestrial > Soil > Agricultural land | place: USA... | reverse complement strand
ATGATGAACCACGAGCTAGTGCGGCTGCGCGGCGCGCCGCTGCGACGGATCCAGGCCGTGCACATCCGTCCATCGGAGGACATCGGCGCGCTCGCCGCAGACTTCGTCGCCGCCGGCAAGCTGCGCGTCGATGGGCTGCTCGCGCGCAAGCTGATCCAGCGGCTCGCCGAGGGTGAATCGCGGCACGAAAACGATCTGCTCTCGTACCTGCTGTTCGACGGCGGCTTCGCCACGGAGCTGATCGACCTCGGCCGGCGCGACGCCGCGAAAAAAGAAGACGAGCTCGCCGCACTGTTCGACGTGATGTCGACGGTGCCCGCATGATCGTCGCGAGGTAGGTCGCACCCGTCGCACCGGTCGCTGCCCCCGCTCCCGCTGGCTGGAATCGGCCAATCGGGTCGCCGCGGCCCGGCCCCCATGGCAATGTGCCCGCCATGCTCACTCGTCGCCTGTTGGCCATCGCGCTCGCGGCTCTCGTCGCGTGCGGTGGCTCCAAATCCGCGCCCTCCACGCCCACGTCTCCGACGGCAGACCAGGGCACGACGACCACCGCGACCACGCAGACCACGCCTGCCACCGGCGACGATGCGCCGCTCGCGCTGTGGCCCAAGGTCAAGAAGGGCACGCTGTCTAACGGGCTCACCTACTACATTCTCCCGCACGGCAAGCCGGAGAAGCGCGCGTTCCTCTGGCTCGCCGTCAACGCGGGCTCGGTGCTCGAGGATCCGGATCAGCTCGGTCTCGCGCACTTCGACGAGCACATGGCGTTCAACGGGACCAAGCGGTTCCCGAAGCAGGACATCATCACGTACCTCGAAAAGATCGGCATGGGCTTCGGCGCCGATCTGAACGCGAGCACCAGCTTCGACGAGACGATCTACAAGCTCACCGTCCCGACCGACAACCCCGAGTTCGTCGGCAAGGGCCTCGACATCCTGCGCGACTGGGCAGGCGAGATCGCCTTCGAGCCGGGCGAGGTCGACAAGGAGCGCGGCGTCGTCCTCGAGGAGTGGCGCCTCGGTCGTGGCGCGTTCATGCGCCTGTTCGACAAGCACTCCAAGGTGCTGCTGAAGGGGACGCGCTACGCGGATCGGCTGCCGATCGGCACGCCCGAGATCATCAAGGGCGCGCCGCGCGACGCGCTCGTCCGCTACTACAAGGACTGGTACCGCCCGAACCTGATGGCGGTGATCGCCGTCGGTGACGTGGACCCGGCCGCGATCGAGAAGGAGATCACGGCGCGGTTCGGCGACCTCAAGAACCCCGCGAAGGAGCGGCCGCGCGCCAAGGCCGGCGTGCCGGCGGCGGACGGCACGCGGATCTCGATCGAGACCGACCGCGAGATGCCGGTCGCGCTCGTCCAGGTCGCGAACGTGATGGGGCACCTGCCCGAGGCGACGCGCACCGACTTCCGTCGCATCGTCGCCGAGCAGCTCTACTCCCAGATCCTCAACGAGCGCCTCGCCACGATCGCGCGTCGCGCCGAGTCGCCGTTCGCGGCGGCGCAGGTCGGCGTGCAGGGCTTCGCGCGCGACGTGTCGATGTTCAACCGCAGCGCGCAGGCCAAGCCCGGCAAGGCCGAGGACTCGCTGCGTGCGCTGTTCACCGAGGTGCTGCGCGTCGAGAAGCACGGCTTCTCGCAGGCCGAGCTCGACCGCGCGCGCGCGAGCATCAAGCGCTACTACGAGTCGATCGCGGCCGAGGCCGAGAACGAGGAGTCGAGCTCGTACGTCGCCGAGATCACGCGCAACTTCTTCGAGGGCGAGTTCATGATCGGCCGCCAGGCCGAGCGCGACCTGACGCTCGAGTTCCTGCCAAAGATCACCGTCGCGGAGCTCAACAAGCTCGTGAAGACGTACGGCGGCGCGGAGAACCGCGTGGTCTCGATCTCCGGTCCCGACGGCAAGCCGCTCCCCGACGCGAAGCGCGTGCTCGCGATCATCTCCGAAGTCGAGAAGAGCACCGTCGAGCCGTGGCAGGAGAAGGCCACCTCGACCGCGCTGATGGCGCAGCCGCCGAAGGCCGGCACGATCACCAAGGAGAAGCAGCTGCCGGAGGTCGGCGCCACCGAGTGGACGCTGTCCAACGGCGTGAAGGTCGTGCTCAAGCCCACCGACTTCGAGGCCGAGAAGGTGCACCTCACCGGTGATTCGCCGGGCGGCCTCGCGCTGGCGAAGGACTACGCGAACGCGCGGTTCTCCGACGACATCGCGAGCATCGGCGGCGTCGCGACCTTCGACGACGACGAGCTCGGCAAGATGCTCGCAGGCAAGCAGGTCAGCGTGAGCGCGTCGATCGGCGAGACCACCGAGTCCGTCGATGCGGCCGCGTCGACGCGCGACGTGGAGACGATGTTCCAGCTCGTCCACCTGCGCATGACGGCGCCGCGCAAGGACCCCGCGATGTTCGCCGTGTGGAAGCAGAACTACACCGACCAGCTCGAGTCGCAGCTCAAGGTGCCCGAGGTGAAGTACGGCATCGAGTCGCAGGAGCTGCTGTTCAAGAGCAACCCGCGCCGCAAGGTGCCGACGCCCGCCGAGATCGCGAAGGTCGATCAGGACAAGGCGCTCGCCTTCTACAAGGACCGGTTCGGCGACGCGACCGACTTCACGTTCGTCATCGTCGGCTCGTTCGAGCCCGCGAAGCTCAAGCCGCTCGTCGAGACCTACCTCGCCAGCCTGCCCGCGAAGGGCCGCGTCGAGAAGGAGAAGGATCCGGGCGTGCGCCGCGCCAAGGGCGTCGTCAAGAAGACGTGGAACCTCGGCAGCGAGCCCAAGGCCCGCGTGCAGCTGTCCTTCCACGGCGACGAGCCGTGGAGCCGCGACAAGGATCGCGACATGTTCATCCTCGGCCAGGTGCTCGGCATGCGCCTGCGCGAGACGCTGCGCGAGGACATGAGCGGCGTCTACGGCGTCGGCGCGTTCGGCTCGATCTCGCGCCGCCCGCGCGGCGAGCGCACGTTCGGCATCCAGTTCGGCTGCGCCCCCGAGGCCGTCGAGCCGCTGGTCAAGGCGTCGTTCGCCGAGGCCGCGGCGCTCGCGAAGGCGGGCATCAGCGGCGACTACCTCGACAAGGTCAAGGCCCAGTACCTCCGCGAGCGCGAGACGCAGCTCAAGGACAACGACTTCTGGCTCAACTGGCTCGCGGCGTCGTACCGCTACGGCGACGACCCGAAGATCATCCTCGATCCGTCGGGCATGATCGGCCGGATGACGTCGGCGAACGTGAAGGCCGCGGCGAAGCGCTACCTGGACGGGAAGCAATATTTCCAGGCCGTGCTGCTGCCGGCCGCGAAGTAGGCGTGCGCGCGCTCGCGGTGGGCCTCGCCTGCGCGGCGTGCAGCGCCGCGCGTCCCACCGGCCCGCTGCACAACGCCGGCGGCTCGCGTGATCAGCCGCCGGACTTTGACGAGTTGCACGAGATCATCAGCGCCTTCGATGACCGTGCACTCCCTGCCGGCTGCCCCGCCGAGGGCACGGCAGGTGACTACATCCGCAACATCTTCGAGGAAGGCACCGTCGGCAGCGGCGCCGGCGTCGCCCATGACCTGACCGGTGGATGCTCCACCGACGCGTCGTTTGCGCCGTCGCGACCGGGCTACTGGGTGTGCGAGGTCCACGGCTATCGCGAATACCTCGACGGGGCGCCGCCGTTCGACCGCAGCGTGGTGTTCTACGTGCGGCTCTCCGATCGCACGGCGGACCTGACGTCGCTCGCGTGCGCGAACCCGTCCAAGGGTGGTTAAGCCGGCGCACGACGCTGGCGTGGGCCGTCCGACGGTTGTCCGGCCGATATTCGGACAACGTCCGATCTGGGGAGAACCCGACTGAGGGTGGTCAGCGCGAATCCACAACTATTGGTGGGCTGTCCGAGACTTGTCCGGCCGAAATTCGGACAAACGTCCGAATCTCGGACGTCCGTGCACCGCAAACATGCGGGATCGCTCGCGCTAGCGGTGGCCAGGGAGATGCAGTCGTTCGACACGATGTCGCGACCGCGTCCCATCCTCGCAAACAGGTACTGGCTCCTCACCCGTCGCTGCGTGCAGCGCACGTTCCTGATGCGTCCGGATGAGGCAATGAACAATGCTTTCCTCTATTGCCTCTTCGAGGCCGCGCAGCGATTCGACATCCGCCTGCTGCTGGCACAGATGATGTCAAACCATCATCACGTCGTGCTCCACGATCCGGGTGACCGCGTCGTGGACTTCTACCATCGATTCCACACGAACCTAGCGAAGTGCGTAAACGCGCTGCGCGGGCGGTGGGAGAACGCGTTCTCAACCGAACCGACCTGCCTCGTCGAGCTCGCCGATGCTGAGGCGGTGCTCGACAAGGTGGTGTACACGGCGACCAACCCCGTAAAGGACGGCCTCGTCGAACAAGTGCACCACTGGCCGGGCCCGAAGACGACTCGTTCCCTGCTCGAGGGACGCGCGTTGCGGGCGAAACGCCCCGCATACTTCTTCCGCGATGACGGCCCGATGCCGGAGGAAGTGGAGTTTTTCTTCGAGCTTCCACCCGAGCTCGGCGACACGGCCGTCTTGCTCGAGGACGTGCGTGCACGCATTGCGAATGTTGAAACCGCGTGCGCGCGCGATCGGCAGCAGAGCGGCCGGAGCATCGTCGGCCGCCGTCGCATCGCTCGGCAGTCATGGCGCGAGTCACCGCACAGTCACGAACCCCGCCGGAACCTCCGTCCGCGCGTTGCTGCGCGAAGCAAGTGGGCACGCATCGAGGCCCTGCAACGCAACCATGAGTTTGCGCGCGAGTACCGAGCGGCGTGGCTTCGGTGGCGCGTCGGGTTGCCTGCGCTGTTCCCGCCCGGCACATACGCGCTCGCCCGGTTTGGCAACGTCAAGGTTCGCGCCAGCACAGAGCCTGACGTCAAAGCCTGAGGACACGTCGTTCTCGCTCGACCTCGACCTTCTGCCAAGCGTGTTCTCCGTCGAGAACGCGCCGTCGCGGCGTGGAGGCGGCGAGCCCCTTGGCAGCGTTCGACGACGCCAGCGATCCCGGAGCGCCGCTTCGGCGCTCCGGGATCAAGCCTAATCTGTCTCAGCACCCTCGGTCCGGGTCTCCCCGGGTCTCCCTGTCTCGGTCCGGGTCTCCCCCTGCTCTCCACAAACACCGACCTCACCACGCACGATGCTCGGTCGCATGCGCGCGAGCTGTCAAGCGCGGGCGAGTTCGTTTCAGGCGTGTCCGATGCACAGGACCGCACGATGATGAGTGTCCATCGACATGGACACTTCAAGATCGTTTGCTGACACGTCGGTAGTGAAGCGGCCCGCCCCGGTACCGCGCGCAACCGCTCGGTCAAGCTCGTGATCGCACGTTTTCGCGGCACTCTCGGCGCAACAACAGCGCCGTGGCTTACGTCCTGCACCGTGGGTGCGGGCGCTGGTCGGGTGGCCAGCACGCGGAGGCTGCATCGTAGCTGACGCGTCTGGCGGGCAAAGGAGGGATCTCTAACCAGGAAGGACGCAGGCACACATGACCAGAGTGGTGTTCTATGGGTTCGGTGCGTACGTGGGAACTGTCAACGGACAGCGGCTTTGCTCGTGGTGGCCGGATGACCCTGACAGCCTCGGGTGGTCGAGTGCACTACTCGTCCCGATCGACCTTTCGAAGACGCCATCGGCTGCGCAGAGCGGCGTGATTCCGGTGTCCGCGGTCCAGGTCGATGACGACATCACGAGCGGAGGCCTTTCGGAAGTTGGCCCGTTGTTCCCGCTGGGCCGCTCGGCAGGGGCGTGCTGGATCCGCGATTCCTACTGGAACGGGCTCGGTGGCAACAAGCCGCCGCGCCAGCCGGGGACCCAGTTCTTCGATTATGAGCTGACCTCGGTGCAGTACTTCGACGGCGAGCTCGGCGATCGTCGGTTCTACGGCTATCACGCGAAGATCCTTGCGGCGCAAGGAGGTCTGTCGCACGTCAAGATCTGGCAACCGGGCTGGGCCAAGCCGCCAAGCCAGGACGTGATGACGATCGCATGGCTCGACCTCGCGCAGGTCTCCGATCCGAACTTCACGACGATCCAGAACGCCGGTGACGAAGGAGCGCTGTTCCTCGATCGGGCCACCGCGCAGTCCTTGAGTGCGCGACGACCCAAGATTCCGAAGGACTTCGGCTTCGGTGAGCTGCTCTAGTCGTCCGGACCTGCAAGCGCGCAGCGCATGCCGAGTGAGAAGACCTGCATCGTGATCGCGCGATCATTCTCGATCGCCATGTAGCTCGCCAGATCGTTCACGGCGCTGTTCCAGTTTCCACCGCGCGTGATCCGCGCGGAGCGGTCGCCATCGGGCGGCAACGAGTCGGTCCACTCCTGGACGTTGCCTGCGAGATCGAGGACTCCATCGGGGCTCCGGTCGAGCGGATGCGATCCGACCTCCGCCGTCTCAGGAGGCTCTCCCCCGATTCGAGCGCGGCCGGCAACTCCCTCTGTGCCCCACGGGAAGTTCCGTCGAGGCAACGGATTGGGTGTGCCGTCGGGGAGGGTCTCCGCGCCGCGCAGTGCGCGAGTCCACTGGTAGGTCGTCGGAAGTTCCTTCCCGAGGAAGCGGCAGTACGCATGAGCGGTGATCCAGTCGATGCCTGCGACGGGTCTCCGAGAACCGCGCATCGATTCGAGTGCCGTGTAGTAGCGCGGCTTGGACATGCCCGTGAACGCGGCCATGTCGTCGAACACCGAGAACGCGGCGTTGGTGACTTCGGTGCGGTCGAGGAGGAATGCCGGTAGTCGCATCCGCTGCTCGACGCTCTCGTGGGGCTCGGCGACGAGCTCCGGCGCAGGAGGCTCACCAGCACCGCCATAGACGAAATCGCCGGCGCTGATCTCGACCATATCCGCACGCGTAGCTTGGCACGTAGGAACGCGAACCTTGATCATCCTGGAATCTGCGCGCCGGATGTAGCCCGGAAGACGCATCGGGATCACCGACGGCGAGCACCCGAGGCGGTCGATCATCAAGAACGATGCTCCACCGTGAGCCTCGATGGGCTCCACGAGTGCGGTGCCTTCAACCACGGGCGCCGAGCGCACGATCCACTCGTCCTGGAACGGTACGCCAGGGGTTGCGGGATCCTCCGGATCCGGCGCGTGAAGCGTCCACGTGTACGCCCCGAGCGTCGCGGGTACCGGGATCGCCTCGAGCTTGATCGGGTCCCAGTCGAACGGCTCGAGCGCGAGCGTGAACTTGCCGAGATCTCGCGCACGCAGCGAGGCCTGCACGGCCGCGCTCTCGCTCGCCGCGTGCGAGCGATACATCGCGACGCTCGCGATCGAGGTGAGCACGACGAAGGAAGCCACGAGCGTGGTGATCAAGCGGCGGCGGACCTGACGCGAGCGATCGACGAGGCGCGAGGGCGTCCACGCGCCGGCGTCGAGGTCGCGCTTCTGCCACTCGCGGTCGAGCTCGATGATCGCATCGGAGTACGGTGCGATCTCCTTGAGCTCGGCGCGGCCGAGGAGCGACGGGGTCTGGGGCCGCGAGCGGCGCAGGTGATAGCGCACGAGCTCCATCGCGCGCCGGCGATCGAGATCGCGGCGGTCGATCCAGGCGAGGACGCGCGGGACGAGGCTGTCGTGCACGAACTCCCAGCCGGCGTCTCCGGCGGTGCGGACGCGGACGAGCAGGCCGCGCGAACGGAGGGACTCGAGCACGGCGAGGACCTCGTGACGCTCGTGCTTGGCGCCGACGATGTCGAGGAGCTCGCGCTCGGGGCGCATCGCGCGCTCCTGGCCGACGACCAGCGCGAGGAAGAGGTCGCGCGCGATGCGATCGCGGCCGTCGGCGAGCTCGGTGTCGAGGACGCGATCGAGGTGCTCGCCGACGATGGCGTCGAAGCCGCCGAGCGCGCGGTAGTGCGCGAGGGTGAACGTGACGTCGCCCGGGGCGAGGTCGTCGTAGAGGACGGAGCACGCGAGCTGGAGGTGCGGCGGGTAGACGGCGGGCGCGCCGCTCCAGCCCATCTCGGGGGCGAGCGCGCCGGCCGCACGCTCGAGGTCGCCGAGCAGGGCATCGAGGAGCTCCGGCTCGATCGCGAGGCGGCGTTCGGTGACCGGGCCGACGATGGCGTCGCGCGCGCCGTCGACGCCGAGCGGTGGGAGGCGGATGATCGGGATGCCGGGTTCGAGCTCCTGCGTGTGCGCGACGAGGCGCGCGAGGTAGTCCTCGCGGATGGTGAGCACGACGGCGACGTCGGCGTCGGCCGGCCAGGCGGCGAACGCGAGGACGTCGCGGACGAGCTGGCTCGCGTCGGTGTCGATGAGCGCGCTCTCGAGCTGATCGAGGATGAGGACGAGCTTGCCGCCGCCACGCGCGTGCCACGAGGCGATCGCCTGGGCGACGGTCGGGGACTGGGGGCAGATGGCGGCGATCAGGGCCGAGGTGTTGTCGCCGCGGACGCGGTGATAGATCGATCGCACCCCGAGGGCCTCGAGCCGCGGGACGAGGCCGGCGCGCAGCATCGACGTCTTGCCGACGCCGGACGCGGCCGTGTAGATGACGCTGCGCCGGTAGAGCGCGTGCTCGGTGAGGACGCCGAGGTCGAGCTCGCGACCGAACAGGCGGCCACGATCGTCCTCGGTGAACGAGGCGAGGTGATGGAACGGACGCGCGGGGAGCGGCTCGCTCTCGGGCCGTGGCTCCTCGAGGGACGTGCCGGTGAGCGCGGCCGACAGCTCCGCGGCCGTCTGGTAGCGACGCGCGGGGTCGACGGCGAGCGCGCTCTCGAGCACCACGCGCAGGTCGGGATCCTCGATCAGCTCGGCGAGCGGTGGCGTGAGCGTGAACGCGTTGGGCCGGCGCCAGCCGGTCAAGAGATTCACGAACACGAGCGCGGCGGAGAACAGATCGGAGCGCGCGTCGACGCGACCCTCCATCATCTGCTCGGGCGCCATGTACGCGGGCGTGCCGCCGGCCGACTGCGCCGGACGATCGGGCGCGCGCAGGCGCGACAGGCCGAAGTCGACGAGCACGACGCGCTCGCCGCCGTCGGAGCCCGCGCGCGGGACGACGATCGCGTTCGCGGGCTTGATGTCGGCGTGCACGAGGCCGGCGTCGTGCGCGGCGTCGAGGCCGGCGAGCAGCTGGCGCACGAGCTCGACGGCGCGCTCGCGCGGGACCTTGCCCTCCTTGATCACCTCGTGGAGGTCGCGGCCGTCGAGCAGCTCCATCGCGAAGAACAGGCGGCCGTCGTGCGTGATGTCGGCCTGGTAGATGCGGACGACGTTCGCGTGATCGATGCGACCGACGCTGCGGATCTCGTGCACGAACAGCCGGCCGTCGTCGGAGGCGGGATCGATGTCGGCGTTGAGGACCTTGAGCGCGACGTCGCGCTCGACGGCGAGCTGGCGCGCGCGATAGACGGTGCCGAACGTGCCGCGCGCGACGAGGCGATCGACGCGGAACCGTCCGGGCAGCACGGTGCCGGTGAGGTCGTCCGGGCCGGCGGGGCGCGGGCGCAGGCTGCGCGTCGACAGCTGCGAGCGGCGCACGTCCCAGAACCCGGCGAGCGGCGGCGGCTGCGCGATGGTCTCGGAGGCCTCGCACGCTTGCACCGCGCCGGCGGGGACGCGGCCGGTGAGATAGCTCGCGAGGCTCGCCATGGTCACCGTGCCGGTGCGCGGATCGAGTGCCTCCCCGCACAGGCCGGCGAGCATCGCGTTTGGTAGCGAGTCGCGCTCCGACGGTGTGTCGATCGCGATCAGATCGCGCTCGCGCCGGGTCCCGAGCGCGTCGAGCCACACACGTGGCGTCGCGTCGCCGTGCGCGGACAGTAGGACGACGAGCTGGTCGGCGCGCGCGTTGACCAGGCGATCGCGGATCCACGCGAGCGGCAGCGTCGCGTCGTCGGGGTACTCGCGAGGCTGCGCACCGGTGACGAGCGCAGCCTGGCCGTGGACGTCGATGATCGTGCCGAGCAACACGAGCACCGCGACGCGCGCTTGCTCGGCGACGAGCTCGTCGACGTGGCGCTTGATCGTCGCGCGATCGGCCCCGTAGCGCTCGCCGGACGCCGCCGTGAGCCGGCGGATCTGCCACAAAGCGCCGGTCGCGAGGAGCGCCTCACCGATCTGGCCGAGCGTGTGCACGCCGGAGGCATCGAGCGCGGTCCCTCCGTGGGCGCCGTAGCCGGCGACCAGCAGCGCGGTCCCATCGAAGCTGCGCGAGGCCATCCTCGCGCGGATGCTACGCGATCGCTGACCGAGCGCGCAGTCGTATCGCGACCTTGCACCAGGTCTACGTAGTTGCCGGTATCAGGACGCGGCCTTCTCGTCCGCGACCAGCTGGTGCTCGACGAGGCGGTGGTAGGTCCCGCGCCGCGCCATCAGCTCGTCATGCCGGCCCTGCTCGACCACGCCGGCACCTTCGATGACGACGATGCGATCGGCGTCCCTCACGGTGGAGAGCCGGTGGGCCACGATGATCGTGGTGCGCCCCTCCATCAGGCGCGCGAGCGCGGCCTGCACCGCGGCCTCACTCTCGGCGTCGAGGTTCGAGGTCGCCTCGTCGAGGATCAGCACGCGCGGATCGGCGAGCAGCGCGCGGGCGAGCGCGACGCGCTGCTTCTGCCCGCCGGACAGCTTGGTGCCGCGCTCGCCGATCATCGTGGCGTAGCCGTCGGGGAAGCTGGAGATGAAGTCGTGCGCGAACGCGTCGCGCGCAGCCTGCTCGATCTCGGCATCCGTCGCGCCGTCGCGGCCGTACGCGATGTTGTCGCGGATCGTGCCGGAGAACAGCACCGGCTCCTGCGCGACCATCGCGAGCGAGCGGCGCAGGTCGGCGAGCGAGAGAGCGCGCACGTCGACGCCCTCGAACAGCACGCGGCCGGCATCCACGTCGTAGAACCGATAGAGCAGCGACAGGATCGTCGACTTGCCGGCGCCCGACGGACCGACGAGCGCGACCACCTCGCCGGGCTCGACGGTGATGCTGACGTCGGTGAGCACGGGCTGTGCGCGGCGCGATGGATACGCGAACGACACGTGCTCGAGCGCGATCGCGCCCTTGCCGGCGGGCAGCGCGCGCGGCGCGTCGGGGCTGCGGATGTCGGGGACCGTATCGATGACGGCGAACAGGCGATCGGTCGCGCCCGCCGCGCGCTGGAGCGAGCCCCACAGGCTCGCGAGGTCGGCGAGCGCACCCGCGACGATGAACGTGTAGAGGAAGAACGAGGTCAGATCGCCGGCGGTGAGCTCCTTGTTGATGAGCGCGCGGCCGCCGAGCCAGATCACGAGCGCGACGCCGACGTAACCCGCGGTCATCGCGGTCGAGAAGAACCACGACCGCGCACGCACGAGCTCGAGCGTCTTGCCGAACGCACCCTCGACGCCGCGGCGATAGCGCTGCGCCTCGTAGCCCTCGCGCACGAACGCCTGCACCGTCGAGATCGCGCCGATCGACTCCTGGACTTGCCCCGAGACGCGCGCGAGCTCGTCTTGCACCGCGCGCGACATCTTCCGGATCTTCTTTCCGAAATAGATCGTGGTGACCACGATCGGCGGCACGATCGCGAGCATCAACAGCGTGAGCTTCACGTCGATGATGAACAGCAGCACCATCGCGCCGAGCATCTGGATCGAGTTGCGCAGCGCCATCGACAGCTCGCTGCCGACCACA
>Ga0247829_10001171_pt1 | contig 11633 bp, 7 predicted proteins | sample 12C_Control_Day4_FD_207765 | JGI IMG/M metagenome (GOLD analysis project Ga0247829, IMG submission 207765) | Soil microbial communities from agricultural site in Penn Yan, New York, United States - 12C_Control_Day4 | ecosystem: Environmental > Terrestrial > Soil > Agricultural land | place: USA... | reverse complement strand
AATATAGCGCCGCAAACGCCGAAAAAGCCCAACGGGTTGGGGTCCTCCGCGGCCGCGAGCGGATTGGGGACAGGCCCCGTTTTGGCGATCACACACGCGCGCGTGATGACTGGAGACGGGACCGCGATCGACTCGGGGACGGTCGTGATCCGCGCGGGGAAGATCGTCGCGGTCGGATCCGACGTCACGGTGCCGCAGGGTGCCACCGTAGTGGACGGCACAGGGAAGGTGGTTACGCCTGGGTTCATCGACTCGAATACAAACCTCGGGATCGTCGAAATCCCGCTGTCGGCTGAAGGGACCGCCGATCAGGTGAGCACGGATCCGGGGATCGGGGCCGCGTTTACCGTCGTCGACGCGTTCAATCCCCTCGCGACAGCCATCCCGGTGACGCGTGCAGACGGGATCACACGGGCCGTGGTCGTCCCCGGAGGCACCGGCAACATCCTGCAGGGGCAGGCAGCGCTGTTCGATCTTGCAGGGGAGCATGCGCCGGCGAGCATCACCAGGACGCCGGTCGCGATGATGGCGGCGCTCGGTGAAGCGGGTGCAGGCCTGGCGGGCGGTTCGCGTGCGACGGCGATGCTGCGGCTGCGAGAGGTCCTGCAGGACGCGATCGACTTCAGCCGCAACCGTATCGCGTGGAACTCACGCCAGCGCCGCGACTACGTGCGCGGACGGCTGGATCTCGAAGCGCTGCGCCCGGTGGTGATGGGGGAACTGCCCCTCGCCATCCAGGCCAACCGCGCGAGCGATCTGCTAGCGGCGATGCGGCTCGCCGACGAGTTCAAGCTGAAGATCGTCCTCGTCGGTGCGGCGGAAGGATGGACCGTCGCCAGCGAGCTCGCGCGGCGCAAGGTTCCCGTCGTGCTGAAAGCGCTCACCGACGTCCCCTCCTTCGATGCGCTGAACGCGACGCTCGACAACGCGGCTCGCCTGAGAGCGGCGGGCGTGACCGTGCTCCTGTCGTCCTTCGATACGCAGCGCGCGGGTACGCTGCGGCAGGACGTTGGCAACGCGATCGCTTACGGGTTGGATCGTAACGAGGCGCTGCGCGCGGTGACACTCGCTCCTGCGCAGGTCTGGGGCGTTGCCGCGTCTACGGGGTCGCTCGAAGTGGGTAAGGACGCCGACGTCGTGATCTGGTCGGGGGATCCGTTCGAGCTGACCACGCATGCCGAGCGGGTGTTCATCCGCGGCCGCGATATGCCGATGCGGACCCGACAGACCGAGCTCCTCGACCGCTACCGAACGCTCGCCCGGTGAAAGGGGGCGCGGTCAGGATCTGACACCCGCGGATCGTTCGTGCGCGGGGCCGCCTGTGTTGGCGATGTTTCTCGCGGTGTTGATCAACGACACATGCGAAAACGCCTGCGGAAAGTTGCCCAGCTGCCGCCGTAAGCCTGGATCGTACTGTTCCGCGAGCAGTCCGACATCGTTCGTGAGCGCGAGCAGGTTTTCGAACAGCGACTCGGCTTCCTGCCGGCGTCCCTGGAGGACGTACGCATCCGCCAGCCAGAACGTGCACGCCAGAAACGCGCCTTCTCCTTCCGGCAGGCCGTCGACCTCGCCGTGCGTGTGGTACCGTCGAACGAAGCCGTCCACTTGCAGTTCCTTTTCGATCGCGCGCACCGTTCCCGTCACGCGCGGATCGTCGATGGGAAGAAAGCCGACGAGCGGGATCTGCAGCAGGCTCGCGTCCACTTCGTCGGACCCGTAATACTGCGTAAACGTCTGCCGTGCCTGATTGAAGCCGTTCCGGCAGACATCCTCGTGGATCTCGTGCCGCAGCTGACGCCATCGATCGACCGGTCCGCTCGCGCCGAACATCTCGACCGCCTTGATCGCGCGATCGAACGCGACCCACGCGAGCACCTTCGAATGGGTAAAGTGCCGCCGAGGGCCACGCACCTCCCAGATGCCTTCGTCGGGCTCGCGCCACGCCTCCGCAACGAACTCCAGAATCACTTTCTCCAGCGCCCATGCGGACGCATCGAGGTCGAGCCCGGCGACCCTCGCGACGTGTAACGCGTCGAGCACTTCGCCATACACATCCAGCTGGAACTGCTTGACGGCCGCATTCCCGATCCTCACAGGTTGTGAGCCTTCGTAGCCAGGCAGCCAATCGAGGATCAATTCAGGAAGACGCCGTTCGCCAGCAGCGCCGTACATGGTCTGCAACTTCGACGGATCGCCTGCCGCCGCGCGCAGCAGCCAGTTCCGCCAGGCCGCCGCTTCGGTGTGAAATCCGCAGTGGATCAGTGAGAACAAAGTGAACGTCGCATCGCGCAGCCAGCAAAAGCGATAGTCCCAGTTCCGGACGCCACCGAGCTGCTCGGGAAGAGACGTGGTCAGCGCCGCGACGATCCCGCCGGTGGGTGCAAACGTGAGCGCTTTGAGCGTGATCGCCGATCGAAGGACTTGTTCCTTCCACCGTCCTTCGTACGCGAACGCTTGCACCCAGGATTGCCACCAGTCCTCCGTGTCGGACAGCGCGACGAAGGGATCCGGGATCATCTTCACGGGTTCGTGTGACCGGTGCCACGTCAGTACGAAGGGTACCCGCTCGCCTTTGCGCACGGTGAAACGCCCCTGCGTGGCGAGGTCGACGCCGCGGAGGTCCACCGGCGTCCGCAGCGACAGGCTGTCGGGGCCGCCGATCGCCGTCCAGTCACCCTCGATACGTCGGACCCACGGCACGACCGAGCCGTAGTCGAACCGCGCGACGAGATCGACGTCCATTTCGACCTCGCCCCTGACGCCTTCGACGATGCGGACGAGGTCCGGTTCCACGCCACGCGGCGGCATGAAGTCGGTGAGCCGTGCGACGCCCGAGGCGGTGGTGAACTCCGTTTCGAGAATCAGCGTGGGTCCGCGATAGCGACGGGTGACTTGCTGGACGTCGCCCGCAGGCGCGATGCGCCACCGACCGTGATCGCGGGTGCCGAGCAGTGCCGCGAAGCAGGCGCCGGCGTCGAACCGCGGGAGGCAGAGCCAGTCGATCGAGCCGTCCTTCGAGATGAGAGCGCCGGTCTGTGTGTCTCCGATGAGCGCGTAGTCCTCGATGCGTGCCACTCGCCTGACTGTACCTTGAGACACGCCGGGGTCAGATCTTGTTTCTTGCGCGAAACGTCCTCTCGCGGCGACACCGGCGCAAGAAACAAGATCTGACCCCCAGTCGCTGACACCCCCAGTCGCTAGTCGGGGTTGATGTAGCGGTAGAGCAGTCGGATCAGGGTATAGGCCTTCGGCATGGAATCGGCGGTGAAGGCGATCGTGTCGGCGGACGGACGCGTCATTGTCGGGATGCTCTGCGCCACCTCCGGGATCGCCACCTCCTGGAACTGGACCTCGACTTTGTAGCTGGCCGACCGTTGCGGCGCGAACTTCTTCGCGTCGCGGACCCCCTCGTACGCACCCTCCTCGATCTCGCGGTGCACCACTCTGAACGGACGCAGCTCCACCGCACGCGGATTGATCGCGCGCTTCACCGCTACCGTCTTCGCCAACGTTGCGACTTCCGCGACCTGCGTCACCGCCACGTCGTCGCCCGTGACCAGCGCGACAGGGACCCCATACCACGCGGCGACCATCGTGTTGAGGCCGCCCTCGCCGACTGACTGGCCATTCACGCGGACGTCGCGGAGCACTCCGCTCCCGGTATGGGCGAAGAGGCCTCCGGGATTACCTGCCTTGGCGTGATAGCCGATGAAGATGACGCTGTCGAATGACTCGTCCAGTCCTTCCATCATTCCGGATCGTTTGAAGCTGTGGCTGATGAGGCGAACGTCGTCCCCCTCGAGGTCTTCGAGCCGCAGATTCCGCATGCTCCCGTGCGAATCGTTGACGACGATCTCGGTTGCGCCGCCTCGTCGCGCCCCGCGTACCGCCGCGTTCACGTCATCAGCCATCATCTTGCGCGACCGGTTGTATTCGGCACCAGTTGCGGAAAGCTGGTCGGATCCCGAGATCCCGCTGATCCCTTCCATGTCGGCCGAGATGAAGACCTTCTTGCGCGGCTGTGCGGACCCCGCCGCACTGAGGACCGCGACGGCCGCGACGGTTGCGACGGTTGCGACGAAAGAGCGCATGATCGATCTCCTCACCGTCAGTCCATCGGCTCGAGTCCGGACAGCTCGAAGAAAAGCGTAGCGAGAGCTGAGTAATCCATCTCACCACGCCCGCGCGCGACGAGGCCGGCGACCAGCTCCTGGACGATCGTCGACACGGGCGCGGACGTGTGCGTGTCGGCGAGCGTCTGCGCGGCAATCCGCATGTCTTTCGCGTAGAGCGCCGAGCGGAAACCGGGCTTGTAGTTCTGTTGAAGGATCCGCTCGCCGTGGACTTCGAGCACACGGCTCGCCGCGAAGCCTCCGAGCAGCGCCTCGCGGACCTTGGCCGGGTCCACGCCGGCCTTTCGCGCGAGCGCGAACGCTTCGCTGACCACCGACAAGGTGCCGCCGATCACCATCTGGTTGCACACCTTCGTAATCTGTCCCGCGCCGGAGTCGCCGACTCGGATTACTTTCTCGGGATTGCCCATCGCATCGAAGATCGACTTCACTTCGGTGAAGGCATCCGCGTCGCCGCCCACCATGATTGACAGGGTTCCGCTGATTGCGCCGATCTCGCCTCCGCTCACCGGCGCGTCCAGCATCCGCGCACCGAGGTCCGAGGCGTGCTGAGCGAGACGACGCGCCGTGGTCGGCGCGATGCTGCTGCAGTCGATGATGATGGTGCCGGGCTGAATGGCGCTGAACACGCCGTCCGGGCCCTCGAGCACTTTCTCGACGTCCGGAGAGTCCGGCAGCATCGTCACGATCCGCGTCGCGCGCGCCGCGACGTCCGCGGGAGAGTGCGCGCGCTGTGCGCCCTGTGCGGCCACATCCTCGACGGGTCCGGGACTGCGGCTGTGAACAACGAGCGGAAAGCCGGCTTTGAGAAGGTTCTTCGCCATCGGCCGGCCCATGAGTCCGAGGCCGATGAATCCCACGGTCTGCGCCATGGCGAAGAATTATATGAGGCTCGACGTGCGAGACGCCGGCGAAGACATCTCGCACGTCGCTGCGCGAACTGAGGTCCGCGTCAGGACCTTGTCGCGCCGATGAAGGCGAGGAGCTCGGTCACGAACGTATCGGGGTCCTCCCAGTGGGGTGTATGGCCGATGTTCGGCAGGATCCGCACGCGCGCGCCCTGAATGCTCGCCACGAGCGCGTGCTGCTCCTCCACGGCGAAGACCGCGTCCTTGTCACCCCCGATCACCAGGACGGGTACCTTGATCTGCGCTTCTGCAGGCTTGTACGCGGTCATGCCCGCGATGACCCCCTTCCACGTGGACGCATCCAGCTTCAGGCTCTCGCCAACGACCGTGTTCATGAAGTCGTCGGGAACAGGCTTGAACACCGTGCTGATCTGGAAGTCGCGGACGAACTTCGGGTCCATGGGATCGGTCAGTGTGTTCACCGTGCGCTGCAACTCGAGGACCGGCTCGGTGTTCGCGCGCAAACCCGCACCGACGAGCACCAGCCGCGTGATGCGCTCAGGCGCCAGCGCAGCGGCGCGCCGCGCGACGAAGCTGCCCATCGAGTGGCCGACGAGCGTCGCCGAGGGCACGTTGAGTGCATCCATCAGCTCGATGATGTCGCGCGCCATGCTGTCCATCGCATAGCTGCCGGCGATGCGCGACGACTCGCCATGGCCACGCTGATCTGGAACGATCACGCGAAGCGATCCCGGCATCAGCGGAAGCACGCGGCTGAACGAGAACGACGAGTCCGAATACCCGTGCAGCATGATCACCGCCGGCCCGCTTGCCCGGCCCTGCTGTCGATAGCGCAGGCGCGCGCCGCTCTGAAGCGTGACCTCGTGGCGCGACGGCTCGTTTTCAGCCGCGGTGGTCACCGCGCGTTTGAAGTCTGCCTTGGCCCACGCCCGGTTGAAACGCTTCTCGATGAGCGCGGCTTCCTCGTTCTTCTTCTGCGCCTTGAGAGCGTTCGTCAGACCCGAGAGCGACCAGCCGTTCTCGGGGAACTTCTTCAGGTCTTCCCAGAACACCGCTTCCGCCTCGTCGGCGCGCCCTGCGGCCAGGAGGACGTTGCCGAGCGTGTTGCGCACCGGGGCGTGCCAGTCATGCGGCTCCTGATAGATGAGCCCATCCTCGTATCGAATGGCACGATCCAGGTGCACCGTCGCCTTGTCCCAGTCCTTTCGCTTCGCGGCGATGAGGCCGGCGACGACTTCCGGAGCGATGCGGAGGATCGCGGCGCCCGTATTGTTCGAGAACGTCACCTGTGCGTTGAGCGATGGATCCGCGACCGCGGCGCGCAGCTGCTCGAGCTCGCGCTCTGCCTCCGGCATCTGCTCCTTCGCCGTGAGCGCCATCGCGCGCGCGTAGCGCCACACGCCGCGCGTGAACGGCGTGTCGTGCTGGGGACCCTTGTCGGCGAGGATCTCGTCCCACTTCTCGAACCGCACCATCGTCCAGTACGGCGTAACGACGAAGCCCTGGAGAATCGGAACCGCGCTGAGCGCCTCATTCGGGATTGCGCTCGCCAGTTTGGTCGCGGACTCCATCGCCAGCTTGCTCTGCCCGGTCGCCGTGGCCCCCATCCAGATGAAATGAAGGTTGTGCGGGTAATAGGCGAGGGGATACATCCCCTGGGCGCGGCACTGCGCGATGTAGTCCTCGTCGGCCTTCGCCGCGCGGACGTTGGCGTCGATCACGTCCTGGAAGCGCCCCACGCGCTGGTAAATATGCGCAGGCATGTGGACGATGTGTCCGGCGCCGGGCATCAGCGGCAGCAGGCGGTCTGCCTCCGCTTCCGCGCGCTCGGGGGTGTCGGTCGCCTCCCACAAATGGACCCACAGGTGCAGCGCGCCGGGATGGTTCTTATGTTTGCTCAAGACTTGCGTCAGTGCCGCTTCGACCTCGCGGGTCTCGTCGTAGGGCAGGCCGTCGCGCGTCCAGTAATTCCACGGGCGCGTGTCCATCAGCGCTTCCGCATAGAGCGTGCGGGCGTCGAGATCATCCGGATACTTCGCGACCAGCTTCCGCATGGCGTCGGCGAACGCACGGTCCGCGTTCTTGCGGTCATCCGCCTTGCCGGTATAGCGCGTTGCGAGCGCGTCGATATAAGCGCGTTCACGCAGAGTGGCGCGTGACTTCAACGTCACCGCCTTCTGCACGAGCTCGAGTGCCTTCGCTTCGTTCTGTGGATCCATCGGCGCGTTGATGTTCGGCCCGAGTACGAGCGCCTGCCCCCAGTAGGCCATGGCCAGGTTCGGATCGAGTCGCGCCGCCTCGGCGAACGCGCGGGTGGCTTCGGCGTGGTTGAAACCGTAGACCAGGTTCAAACCCTGATTCATGAAGAGCTGGGCACGGCTGTGCTTGGTGGACACCGGGAACGTGTGCACACCGAGATTCTGCAGCCGCGGTGCGAGCGGTTTGCCCGGTTGCGGCTGCTCGTACCCGGCGGGGGTGTCGTAGTGCTTATGGGTTGGTGGCGGCGGCGCCTGGGCGAGCAGCGCGCGAGGGGCCGCAACGACGCAAGCGACCAGGACGACCAAAGATGCGGATTTCACGTCGATTACCTCCAGACAGACGATACGGATCCCCGGCGCGCGAAGTCCTCAATCGGCGGTAAGGATGCGGTAAGAGTTCAGTAACGGCGGCGTAGAATCATCCTTCAGGACCCTCACGTCTCATGACGTTCGGTAATTTCACGCTGGATGCGGTCAGCGGCCATCTGTATCGGTCCGGCACGGTGGTGCCGTTAACCCCCAAGGCGTTCGCAGTCCTGCATCATCTTGCCGCGAATCCCGGACGGCTGTTCACGAAACAGGAACTGCTCGACGCCATCTGGCCGGGCGTCTTCGTGGGGGACGCCGTCCTCAAGGTGACCATCCGCGAGATCCGCAAGGCCCTCGGGGATGATGCGCATTTCCCCCGCTTCATCGAAACGGCGCACCGCCGCGGCTACCGCTTCCTCCCCTTTGCCGGCGCGCCGACCACCGATTCGGGTACCGGGACGGGGACAGGCCCCCTAGGGGGCCTGTCCCCAATTGCCGCAACTAGTGCACCCGCAGGTGGTTACGCGCCGACTGCGCCACCGGTGCATTACGCGCGCAGCCGCGACGTCAACATCGCATATCAGGTCGTCGGATCCGGGCCGCTCGACATTGTTTTCGTCATGGGGTGGGTGTCGCACCTCGAATACTTCTGGAACGAACCCTCCTTCGCGAGCTTCCTCACCCGGCTCGCCTCGATGTCGCGTCTCATCCTGTTCGACAAACGCGGTACCGGACTCTCGGACGCAGTCGCGGTCCACGAGTTGCCCACCCTCGAGCAGCGCATGGACGACGTGCGCGCCGTGATGGACGCTGCCGGATCTGAACGCGCCGTGCTGCTCGGCGTCTCCGAAGGGGGACCGATGTGCAGTCTCTTCGCGGCGACATACCCCGAGAAGACGGAAGCACTGGTCATGATCGGCAGCTACGCGCGTCGCCTCCGCGACATCGACTATCCGTGGGGACCGACGCGCAGCGAGCGGGACGCGTTCTGCCGGCGCCTGCTCGCGGAGTGGGGTGGACCGGTGGGCGTTGAAGAGCGCGCGCCGTCCCTGGCGCACGACCCCGCCTTCAGGACGTGGTGGGCCTCGTATCTGCGGATGGGGGCGAGCCCCGGCGCCGCCGTGGCGCTCACCGAGATGAACGCCGAGATCGACATTCGCAACGTGCTGCCGTCGATCCGCGTGCCGACACTCGTGTTGCACCGGACCGGCGACCGCTGCCTGTTCGTCGAGGAAGGGCGCTATCTCGCTTCGCGCATCTCGGGCGCGGAGTTCATCGAGCTCCCCGGCGACGATCACCTGCCGTTCGTCGGCGACCAGAACGCGATCCTGACGGAGATCGCGACCTTTCTCGCGCGGCGGCGGATCCGCAAACCGACGGAGCGCGTGCTCGCCACCGTGATGACCATCTCGGTGCCTGACACCGCGAGCGGCGAATTGAAGGAGATCTACGATCGTGAAGTGACGTGGTACCGCGGCACGACGTTGCCGGTGCCCGATGGGCTCAGCGCGTTCTTCGACGGACCGGCACGCGCGGTTCAGTGCGCGGCGGCGATTGCAGCCGCTTCAGGGATTCACGAACTGCGGGCCGGGATCCACATCGGTGAGGTGGATCCGGTGAGCGAGAACGGTCCGGTGATCCGCGTCAGCCGCCACCTGGCGAGCGCGGCGGCGGCCGGCGACGTGCTCGTGTCGAGAACCGTCGTCGACCTGGTTCCCGGATCCGGCCTCCAGTTCGAGGATCGCGGCTCGGTCCACTTACCTCGGACCGACACCGACCTGCCGGTCATGGCGCTCCGTCATCAAGCTTGAAACCCGTCTTCCGCAGCCAGCGCTCGACGTCCACGCGAAAGTCTTCGTGATGACGATCGCCGACGATCTCGCGGACTTCTTCCTCCATCCCGAGCACTTCGAACAGGTTCAGGAAGAAGTCGACGATCAGCGTGCGATCGTCGATCGGCGAGCGCACCATGGCGGGCGGGCCGCCCGCCATCTCGATCCCGAAGTGCTCTCCCGCCGATTCTGAAAGGAGTTCGAGGAGGAGCCGGTCGGTCTCGATCTCCGAATCGCGCCGGCCCGTCGCGAGCATCCGCGTCTCACCCGCGTTCGTGTCGCAGTACAACTTGAGCCCTGACGGGAGTGCGATCACCCACAGCTCCCAGCTTGCGTCGTCGTCCCAACGGAGCCAGAGGAGAGTACGCGATCTGAGCGTGAGCGGATCGAATGGGCGGCCCTCGACGGTTCTTTCGATCAGCGCGTTCAGCGAGCGCGGCTCGGCCGGGACACGCAACGGCCATAGCGGCTGCCGAGTGCGGAACTGGCGTACCGCCTGATCGAGGGCCTGCAGGACGCGGACGCGGTTCTGGCGCTCGGTAAATCTCACCGGTGATGCCCAAGTTGACGAGAGCCGTCCTATTTCCTGACGAGTGCCCCGATCCTTCCAGCGCGTCCGTCGATGTCTGCGGCGGGCGCGAGCCCGAGGAGCTCGGTCATGAGCGGATATACGTCCACGTTGTTGACCTCGTCGACGAGTGCGCCTTCGCGGATGCCCGGACCGAGCATCAGGAAGATCGCGCGCATTGACGGGAACATGTTGTCCCAACCGTGCGCCCCGCGACGATCGTTCGCCGGGCGCTCGGCGGATTCCGCTCCGCTGGTTCGCGGCGCTCGCGGCATCGACATCGTCCAGGACTCGTCCATCACAACGACGATGTCGCCCGCGCGAGGGTCCGCATGGTAGTGATATCGCTCGGGCAGCTCGGCACGCACGTAAGCGGTGCCTCGTGCGAGTTTCGCGTTGATCTTCTCGACGAGAGCACGCGCGCGTGGAGCGCCGCCCTTCACGTGGATGTTCGCAACCGGACCACCGAAACCGATCACTACGTCAGCGAGATCTTTCGCGTCGAGCAACGAATCGAGGGTCACTGTTTGTGCCGGCGACGTGTTGACCATGCCGTGGTCCGACGTGATCACGAGGTAGACGCGGTCTCGGAAGGGGAGCGTGTCAATTCCGTCGAGGAGCTGGCCGACGGCTGTGTCGAGCGATCGTGCCGCCTGCTCGACCTCTGGCGCCTCCACGGGGCCTTCGTGCGTGGCCGTGTCGACCTCGCTGAAATACAGCGTGATCACGTGCGGCCGCCGCTCGACCGGGAGCCGCAGCCACTTGAGCACCGTGCTCACGCGCTCCTCGTTCAGGATCTTTCCGTTGTACGGATTCCACATCGTTGCGTGGATGCCTTGAACTGGCGCTTCGGATCCGGGCCAGAAGAAACAGGCGCTCACCATGCCCTGTTTCTCGGCGGTGACCCAGATCGGCTCTCCACGATACCAGGTGCGGTCGCTGACGATCTTGGAGTCGGTATAGACATAGGACGCCTTGCTCGCCGGATCGTAGAAGCGATTGGCGACGATGCCATGGCGGCCGGGATGCATGCCGGTGACGAGCGAATAATGATTGGGAAAGGTGAGCGACGGGAAGACCGGCACCATCGCCTTCGCCCTTGCGCCGCGCTGCATGACACGACGCAGGTTGGGGAGCGGCATGCGGTCGAGGTACTCCGCCTTGAACCCGTCCAGAGATACGAGGACCATGTACGGCTTGTCGCGCTGATCCGGACGGTTCGTGCCGCCGCTGCCCGACTGCTGCGCGCCCAGCGGTAATCGTGCATCGAGGAGCAGAACCAGCAGGGCTATCGCGCAGAGGCGGGATCTTCTAATCTGGCGCATCAGTGATCAATCGTCATCATACCTGCACCACTCGCAGCACTTCAGGAGGACAGCTTCGTGAGCGATCGTTCAACACAAAGAGTACCCACGCCAGGCACCGCCATCGATCCATCGGAGCACGTCTTTCAGATCGCGACCGGACATATTGCCTCGACCGCGCCGTATGTCGCCGCGCGTCTTCGCACGGCGGACCTCTTGAGCGAGCGGCGGCGCGGCCGACGACCTCGGCGCGGCTGGCGCGAAGGCTGACCCCCTGTATCGCGTGCTGCGCTCGCTCTCCGCGATCGGCGGGTTCGAAGAAGCGTCTCCCCGCGTGTTCGCGAACAACCAGCCGTCAGA
>Ga0247829_10001170_pt1 | contig 11640 bp, 9 predicted proteins | sample 12C_Control_Day4_FD_207765 | JGI IMG/M metagenome (GOLD analysis project Ga0247829, IMG submission 207765) | Soil microbial communities from agricultural site in Penn Yan, New York, United States - 12C_Control_Day4 | ecosystem: Environmental > Terrestrial > Soil > Agricultural land | place: USA... | reverse complement strand
CCATCAAGGCTCGGATCGAAGGACGGCAGCAAGGGGCGGGCGGAGGGCCTCGGCGGGCGCCAGCATTGATGCGTCATGGGCCCAGCGCTGGCAACACGGGCGCAACGCAGGCGCGGCAAGAAGCGGCAAATGGCGGGACAGGAGGGCACCATCGGCAGGTTGGCCCTGCCCGGCGCTGGCGCGACTAACTTTCGCCCGGCTCGCGGGACACGATGCCCGGGCTTCGATCCCCCATCGATGCAGCCCCCCGGCTCGGGCGGGCAGTGCAATCATCGCCAAAGGAGGCTCCCAATGGCCCTCAAACCCTTCGCCTGCGCCGCATTCGGCGCGGTCGCGCTGGCGGGTACACTTGTCGCCGGCGCATCCTCCGCCAACGCCGCCTGCCGCGGCCCGGTGCGCAGCGACCAGCTCTCCGGCATCAGCCAGACCATCACCGAGATCCGCGCCCGCGCCAGCTGGCGCAACAAGGTGCGCGCCATCCACGGCTACCGCTTCGCCCGCTGGGGCTACGCCCGCAACAAGAACATGGCATGCAACAAGACCAAGCCCGGCCGCACCTGGTACTGCCGCGCCATCGCCTCGCCGTGCGACCGGCCGCCGAGGTGAACCTGAGGCGCGCGCGGCGCTGATTCCGACACAGGGGCCGGCAGCCGGAACACGCTGCCGGCCCGGCTTGTGAGGAGGTCTTGTTGCGCTTCAGCGGTTGAAATAAACCTCGTTCGAAAGCTTATTTGCGTCGATTTTTTTGTGAAAGATGCGCTGTCTCGATCTTTGGTCGACAAAATATGGCCGCAACTTCAATCCTTGCTGAAATCTGCAGCGTCGGATTCGAGTATGGCTCGGTTCATGTCGGCTATTTCGATACCCGGGCCCTGTCTGGAGCCCAATCACGCCTTGATTTGCTATCGGCGAAAAGACGCTCAATTTGCAGCCGCATTGAGCAGAAGGCTGAAGGACTATTACGGCATCGACTGAGGATAGCCACAAGTTCGGCGCGGAGTGGCGGCCGTGCTGGCGCCAGCAGCTCGACCTGCGCGACCCTCGCACGCCCGAGCGTCATTGTGCTCGCAACGGACGCCGCGGCCGAGCCGAGGCCCAGCGGAGAGGATGTCGTCGTCGAGGAGATCTGGGAGGCGCTGCCGCCGACCCCCGCCGCCCGAAGCAACCATCTCGTCGTACTGAAATTCGGCACCAGGGGCTGGGTCGAGTTGTCCCGGCGCCTGGAGGAGAAGGGGCGGGCCGAGGGACGGCCCGACGTCGTCAAGCACATCGACAGTCACCTGCACCAGCCGGGCGTCTTTGACGCGAGCCTTCTCCTGCAGCCCGAGCTCACCGATCGTCAATGGAACGATATCTGTCGGCCCATCGTCGTCAGCGTTCGCTCCTACTTCCTCGACATCCTTCGCAAGGAGCGGACTGCCACGCTCGAATGGGCGGACAGGATCTTGTCGAACAGGCTCTCTACCGCCGCCGGCCGCGACGTGTTCACCAGGCAGGGCTCTCGCCTCCATCTCGACGGGTCGATAGGTCGGCTCGCCGGCGATTCGGAGAAGAGGGCGGTCATCGCCGTCGGTCCGGGCGGCGTGGGCAAGACGACCCAGGTCGCGCTGTCCCTGCAGGCCGTGCTCGGGCGTCCCGAGGACGTGCCGTTCTTCCCCCTGGTGTTGTCGAACGAGGAGATCAATGACCTCGACGCCACCTTGCGCAAGCGCCTCGGACTGACCTGGCTCAGCGGCGACCGGCCCGTGTCGCTCTCCGACGAAGGGTTGCAGTGGTTCGCCGACAAGCTGTGCTTTGTCACGGACAGCCTGGAACGCACGGACAGCGTCGAGACGACTGCGCGCCAGCTCGAGCGCCTGCGCGGCGTCGCCAAGCTGCTGATCACGTGCAGACCCGAGGCCTGGTCCAAGGCCGCCGATCATCTGCTGGTTGAAAAGGGCGATGTCACCGTTCTCGGACTGATCGGCGATACCGATGTCCAGAACTATCTCGGCATCGCAAGACCGGCCGATGTCGCGAGCAGGCCCTATCTGCGCAATCCCGTATTTCTCGATATCGCCGCCCATCTTACCCGGGCGGGAGAGGTCGCGTTCACGGACGGTCGGCTGGCGAGCGAGACCGAGCTGCTCGATGCCTTCCGGGCCTTTGGCAAGAGACCACCGGAAGGAAGGCCCGGCACCGAACGCGAAAGGTTGCGAGCCGGCTGCGAGCGATTTCTGAAAAACCTCGCCCGGGAGCAGCTCGCACACAACCGCTTCGACGTGCCGCGGCAGGCCTTTGGGGATAGCGGATACGAGGATGCGATCGCGCATCTGGTCGAGCACGGCAAGTACGCCATTCTCGAAGGTGGGAACGACAGCGGTGTGCGCATCCGACTTCGCCACGACGTCATCGACGCTCACAACATCGCAAACCTGCTGCAGGACGATCCGAAGCTCTTCTCGCAGGTGCTGGGCTCGCCCGAACATAAGGGCAAGCTGCATCTCGGCTTCGGTCAGCTCCTGTTCGAGGGTGTCGCGCAAGCTGCCCACGACCGAGGTCGGAGAGACGTGATCGAGGCGTTCTTTCTCGAATTCCTGCGCCTGGTGGACAACAAGCAATATCCGGATCAGGATTTCAAGGCCGCGGGTTGGAACAGCGGATACGTGATAACGGCGCGGTTTCGAGCATTCGCGCATGTGGTCAAGGCGGCGATTGCCGGGCGCTACCTCGGGGACACCCGACCGAATGGTCCCGAGGAGCAGCTGAGCGGCCTCGACGGGCTCACGCAGAATGCGATGAGCTCGGTCAGCTCGATGCTTGGCGGAAAGAATGCTCTTTCGATCGACGACCCTGATGGCGCGTTGCTTCGGGCACTCGAAGAGAAGATCTACACCATCAGGCTGCGCGGGCGTCTCATCGAAGGGCTCGCCAAGATCGCCCGGCCCGACGAGGCCATGGCTCTACTTTCCGGGCTGGCGGACAATTCCAATCTGATGCGAGACGATGCCGGCCTGGTTCGCTACATCGCGCGGGCCATCAAGGATGCAGGAGGCGCGTCTCGCGAACACTCCGGGCAGGCGCTGAAGGCGCTCGCGAACTTGCGGCACACCTTCCAGCAGATCTTCCCCGACAGGTATCCAAGCATATTGCGCGACATCGAGCGGGCAGAAAGGCAGGTTGCGGAGGTCGCCGGACACCCTCGCGGGGCCGAGACCGTCCTCACCTTGGTCGAGGTGCTCGAAGGCCTTCAGAATGTCGATCCCATCTCGCGTCTGCCAGCCGCGGACGGCAAAGTGCGGTTGCAGTTCTCGGATTGGATGGTCGTCGAGGCCTATCTTGCGGAGCTCGCCAGCACGAATGGACGGATCGACGGACACCTGCACGAGGCGGCGATCCTGGCGACAGCGCGCTGCCTCTGGCATCAGCACTCGCGGTGCCACGAGCTTGCCGTTCGCACGCTCGGCCACGTCGATCATCCCTTCGCGCGCGGCGTGCTGCTGCATGCCCTGACTTTCGCGACAAACGACGGCCTGGAGCGAGAGATCCTCGATGCCCTGCGCCGGCAGGCTCGCCGGCTGTTGCAGCAGGCGCGGAGCAGCCCTCCCGATTCGGTCTCGCGCTGCTGCGGGCGATCGCGTGCCGTTTCAGGATTGTCGGCAGGCAACGGGCCGGCGAGCTCGCCGAATTGTTGGCCGAATGTGGAGCACCTGGCGATGCCCTGGGTACGGACCAATATGTGGAGTTGAAGCGCTTCACCGGGCTTCCGCCCATGGCCGAGGAGCGCACGGCATTGCCGCCGTCCCTGCCCGATTGGCTCTCCGAAGAAGCGCGCCACCGCGAGGTGGGCGACGAGCTGGAGAAGAAGATTTCCTTCCGCCCTTATGTCGATGGCGACGAGACGCTGCATTTTGCGAGCTCATCCTGGAGGTTGCCGCGCCGGTTGCATATCGAGCTGGTGCGGCGCGCCGAATTCTTCGAGAGGATTGCAATCGATCGCGGGCGACCGCCTGATCTCGACCCGATTTGGATAGCGCAGGAGGCTCAGCTGGCGGCTGATGCCCGCGGGCGATCTCGCGCCGCCGAGAACAATGATGAAACCAGAAGCGAGAATTTGGTCGATCTGCACCTGAGGAATGTCGCCAACCATTTCCAGCCGGGCTGGGACGATTGGAAGGACAGGGACGAGCCTGACTTTGCCGATCACGTCGAGGGCATTGCGCAGGCCTACGCCTGCCTCGAGGAGGCCAGGGAGGTTCCCTCGATCGCCGCGGTCCACGCTGTGATCCTTCTTGCAGACAATCATCTTGTCGAGGGCAAGAGAAAAGCCACGCTTCACTACGCGCCGGGCGCATGGTCCGCCTCCTTCGAGGAGCAGATGAAGCGTGAGGATGTGGACCACAGCGAGGGGATCAAGACGTGTCTGGTACGCGGCTTTGCTGAAGAGTTCGGAGTCGAGCTGACATCAGAGGAGGTAGGCATCCAGGCCGTGAGCCTGGGCGTCGAATGGGGTATGACCAACTATGTCGTGCTGGTTGTGGCCAAGCTCACACTTGGCTTGGACGAGCTCTGGCGCCGCGTGTTGGCGGGACAACACGATCACGAGCTCGAGATGATCGCGACCACGCCCCTGGCCGCGCGACTGACCAATGTTTGCAGGGACGACCTGGGATTCTGGGTGGACAAGGAGCCGAGAAAGCTCCACCCCACGACGGCTGCGAGACTGGCGCTGCTGGCGGCGACCGGCAGCTCCGGCTGATCTCCTGCCCTGCCGTGCTGCCAAGAGCGCTTGCTCGAGCAGGGGCCTCCAACAGCCTCGTCCATCGCCGTTGGGCTTGCGGCGACGGCGCGGGCATCGACCCGACACGAGAGCCTGTGGCAACATTAGCCAAAATTCCCACTGGACCCCTTGGCCAAGACGCTCCAATATCCGCCGCAAGTCGGTCCGACAATCCGACATGGGCCCGCCGCCATCGCGCGGGCCGGCAAAGACAAGGGGAGGAGCCGTCATCCATGGTGGCTCAGGCTGATGCGCGCTCGCTGCCGCAGCAGGGCGCCTCTGACGCGCAGTTGAGCGTGCGCAACGTGTCGGTGCGTTTCGGCGGCATCATTGCCCTCGACGGCGTGTCGTTCGACGTGGCGCCGGGCCGGATCGCCGGCCTGATCGGCCCCAACGGCGCCGGCAAGACCACACTCTTCAACTGCCTGTCGCGTCTTTACGTGCCGGATGCCGGCGACATCCTGTTCGAGGGCCGCTCGATCCTCGGGCTGCCGCGCCACGCGATCCCGAGAATCGGCATCGGCCGCACGTTCCAGAACGTGGCGCTATTCGACCACATGTCCGTGCTCGACAACATCAAGGTCGGTTGCCACAGCCGCACCTCGACGGGCTTCATCACCAACGCCGTGCGCCTGCCGAAATCGGAGCCCGAGGAGCGGCGCATCACCGAGCGCGCCGAGGAGCTCGTCGAGTTCATGGACCTCGCCGCCTTCGCCCGCCGCCCGGCCGGCGGCCTGCCGTTCCCGGTCAGAAAGCGTGTCGAGCTCGCCCGCGCGCTTGCCGGCAACCCGAAGCTGCTCCTGCTCGACGAGCCCGCCGCCGGCCTCAATCACGACGAGGTCGATGTCCTGCGCGGCCAGATCCGGCGCGTGCGCGATACCCAGCACGTCACCGTGCTGCTGGTCGAGCACCACATGAGCCTCGTCATGTCGGTCTCCGACCAGGTGGTCGCCATCGACTTCGGGCGCAAGATAGCCGAAGGGACGCCGGCCGAGGTGCAGCGCAACCCCGATGTGATCCGCGCCTATCTGGGAACGGAGGCCTGAGCGTGGCGTCGCTGCTCGAGGTGGAGGGGCTCAGGGCCTACTACGGCCAAACCCAGGCTTTGCACGATGTGAGCTTTTCGCTCGAGGCCGGCGGCATCACCACGCTGCTCGGCGCCAACGGCGCTGGCAAGACCACGACGCTGCGCGCCATCTGCAACATGGTGCACACCGAGGGCTCCATCAGGCTCGACGGTAAGCCGATCAACGGCCGCGCTACCGAGGAGGTCGTGCGGCTGGGCGTGGGACACGTGCCGGAGGGTCGCGGCACCTTCACCAACCTCAGCGTCGACGAGAACCTGCGCGTCGCCGCCTACACGCGGCGCGACAAGGCCGCAACCGAGCGCGACCGCGAGATGGTCTACGAGTATTTCCCGATCCTGAAGGCGCGCCTCACCCAGCAGGCCGGCACGCTGTCGGGCGGCGAGCAGCAGATGCTGGCGATCAGCCGCGCCCTGATGGGAGCGCCGCGCCTGATGCTGCTCGACGAGCCCTCGTTCGGGCTGGCGCCGCTGATCGTGCAGGAGATCTTCCGCATCATGCGCCGCATCAACGGCGAGGCCAAGGTGAGCATGCTGCTCGTCGAGCAGAACGCGGCGCTGGCGCTGGAGCTGGCCGACCACGCCTATGTGCTCGAGACCGGCCGCATCGTCATGTCGGGCAAGGCCGCCGACGTGAAGAACGACGAGAGCATCCGCAAGTCCTATCTTGGCTACTGAGGGAACGCAGAAGACGCCATGGAGCAGCTCATCCAGCAGATCGCCTCGGGTCTCGCCAACGGCGCCATCTATGCCTGCCTGGCCCTGGCGCTGGTGATGATCTTCGTCTCCACTGATCACATCAATTTCGCCCAGGGCGAGATGGCGATGTTCAGCGCCTATATCTGCTGGCAGCTCATGCAGTGGGGACTCAACTTCTGGATCGCATTGCCGGTGGTGGCGCTGATCTCATTCCTCATCGGGGTCAGCATCGAGCGGATCATCCTGCGGCCGCTGCACAACGCGCCGGTGCTCTCCATTGTCGTCGTCTTTATAGGCCTGCTCGCCATCTTCCATTCGCTGGCAGGAGGCATCTGGGGCCACACCATCAAGGACTTCCCCTCGCCGTTCCCAAAGGTGACGTTTGCGGGCTCGGGCTATATCGGCCCGCACCAGATCGGCATGATCGTCGTGACGCTCGTACTGCTGCTGGCGCTCTTTGCCTTCTTCCGCTTCACGCCGCTGGGGCTTGCCATGCGCGCGGCGGCTCAGAACCCCACGTCCGCGCGATTGGCCGGGGTGCGGGTCGACTGGATGCTGGCGCTGGGGTGGGGCTTGGCAGCGGCCATCGGCGCCGTCGCCGGCAGCCTGGTGGCTCCGGCCGTCTACCTGGAACCCAATATGATGGCGTCGATCCTGCTCTATGGCTTTGCCGGCGCGCTGGTCGGCGGCATCTCGAGCCCGGGCGGAGCCGTGGCCGGCGGCTTCATCGTCGGCGTGCTCGAGAACCTGATCGCCTATTTCGGCAACCTGCTCGAGAAATCCTCGGGGCTCTATATCGTCGGCAACGGTGAGAAGCTGACCGTGGCGCTGGTTATCGTCATCACCGTTCTGACGTTGAAGCCAAGCGGCCTCTTCGGCCACGTCACAGTGAAGCGGGTGTAGACCATGGCGACCACGACCACAGCCAACGGGGTCGCCGCCGAAACGCCACGCCGCGCGTTCGTCCGCGCATGGTGGATCTGGGCGGCGCTCGCCATCCTCGCCTTGCTGCCGTTCATCGGCGGTAAGACCGGGCTCATCAGCAACTACGGCTTCCTGCAGCTGTCCTTGATGATCGTCTACGCCATCGCCGTACTAGGCCTGATCCTGCTCACCGGCTTCAACGGCCAGATCTCGCTTGGGCATGGCGCCTTCTTTGCCGTCGGTGCCTACACGGCCGCCGTGCTGATCGATCAGGCAAACTGGCCCTATTGGGCGACGCTGCCGGTGGCGGCGATCATGTGCTTTATCGTGGGGTATGTGTTCGGCCTACCGGCATTGCGCCTCGACGGCCACTACCTGGCACTCGCCACCTTCGCGCTGGCGGTGGCCGTTCCGCAGTTCCTGAAGTACCGCCACTTCGAGTGGTTCACGAACGGCGTGCAGGGCATCAACATCTTCAAGCCAGATCCGCCCTTCGGCCTGCCGGTGAGCTCCGACCAGTGGATGTATCTGATCGTGCTCGCCACCGCCGCCGTGATGTTCTGGCTCGCCCACAACCTGCTCGACAGCCGGACGGGGCGCGCCATGATGGCGATCCGCGATCACTCCATGGCCGCCAGCACCATGGGCATCAACGTCGCTCACTACAAGACCGTGGTGTTCGGCATCAGTGCGCTCTATACCGGCGTCGCCGGTGCGCTGCATGCCATCATCTTCGAGTTCGTGGCTCCCGACAGCTTCCGCTTCGAGCTGTCGATCGCCATCCTGGTCGGCGCGGTGGTCGGCGGCATCGCCTCGCTGCCCGGCGCGGTCATCGGCGGGGTGTTCGTGCAGGTGATCGAGAAGTACGCCGACGCACTCACCAAGAAGATCTCGGCGGCCGTGCACCTGCCACTCGATCTCGAGCCTTGGACCATCTACGGCATCGCGCTGATCCTGCTCATGTACATCATGCCGATGGGGATCGCCGGCGGGGCCGCCCAGCTGTGGCGACGGATCAGAGGATCGTGACGGCGCGCTCTTTGGCCGCCGCGATGAACGAGAATGTGTGACAACCACAGGAGGAAGCTCACATGACGCAGACGACACGCAGACTGCTGCTTACCGGCGTGGGCATGCTCGCCCTCGCCCTGGCGGCTGCCCCTGCCTCGGCGCAGAAGAAATACGACGAAGGCGCCACCGATACCGAGATCAAGATCGGCAACACCAACCCCTACTCGGGCAATGCCTCCGCCTACGGCACCATCGGCAAGACCATCGACGCCTACTTCAAGATGGTCAACGAGCAGGGCGGCATCAACGGGCGCAAGGTCAACTTCATCAGCTACGACGACGGCTACGCCCCGCCCAAGACGGTGGAGATGGTGCGCAAGCTGGTCGAGGAGGACAAGGTGCTGTTCGTCTTCCAGACGCTCGGCACGCCGCCCAACACGGCAATCCACAAGTACATGAACGCCAAGAAGGTGCCGCACCTATTCGTTGCGACAGGTGCCTCCAAGTGGGGCAACCCCAAGGAGTTCCCGTGGACCATGGGCTTCCAGCCCGACTACGTCACGGAAGCCGTCATCTACGCCAAGCACATCCTGGCCAACGTCAAGGACCCCAAGATCGGCGTCCTCATGCAGAACGACGACTACGGCAAGGACTACTTCAACGGCTTCAAGCAGGGCCTGGGCAAGGACGCCGACAAGCTGATCGTTCAGCTCTCCACCTATGAGGTGACCGATCCGACCGTCGACAGCCAGATGATCCAGCTGAAGAACTCGGGCGCCAACGTGTTCTTCAACATCACGACGCCGAAGTTCGCGGCGCAGGCGATCAGGAAGGCGGCCGAGATCGGCTGGAAGCCCGCGCACTATCTCAACAACGTGTCGGCATCGATCGGCACCGTCATGAAGCCTGCGGGCTTCGAGAACGGCCAGGGCAGCATCACGGCCTACTACATCAAGGACCCGACCGATCCGCAGTTCGCCAACGACAAGGACATGGCCGAGTGGAAGGCCTTCATGGGCAAGTACTACCCGACCGGCAATCTGCAGGACAGCTCCAATGCCTACGGATATGCGGTCTCCAGCCTGTTGCACGTGGTGTTGAAGCAGTGCGGCGACAACCTCACGCGCGAGAACGTCATGAAGCAGGCGGCCAGCATCAAGGGCGTGCAGCTGCCGATGGTTCTCGACGGCATCAAGGCCAATACCAGCGCGACCGACTTCTATCCGCTGCAGTCGGTGAGGCTGGCGCGCTTCAAGGGTGAGAAGTGGGAGCTGTTCGGCGAGATCATCTCGAACGAGGCCGCGAGCCAGTAGACCTGCCAACGATTGCCCCGGCCGTTCGTCTACCCGACGGCCGGGGCAAGAGACGAACGAGACCATGACACACGCAACTGCCGCCAGGTTCGAGCGCATCAAGGCCCGGCCGGCCTACGAGCTGGTCGCGGAGGCGATCGAGCGCAAGATCCTGGCGGGGCGCCTCAAGCCCGGCGACCCCGTCGGCACCGAGTCCGAGCTCGTCAAGCAGTTCGGGGTCAACCGCTCGACCGTGCGCGAGGGCATCCGCCTGCTCGAGCAGTCGGGCCTCGTCGCCCGCGAGCCGAGCCGCCGGCTGTCGGTGGCCGTGCCGCACTACCACCGCCTCGCCACTCGCATGACGCGCGCGCTGATCCTGCAGCAGGTGACGTTCCGCGAGCTGTGGCACACCTCGCGCGCGCTCGAGCCCGCCGCCGTCGATCAGGCCATGGACAACGCCACCGAGGACGATCTGGCCGGGCTCGCCGCCAACGTCGACAAGACGCGCAAGGCCGCACGCGATCCCGCCGCCGTCGCCGAGCTCGACGCCGAGTTCCACCGGCTGATCACCAAGTCCGCCCACAACCGCGTGCTGCTGCTGGCCAAGGAGCCCTCCAGCATGCTGGTGCGGCCCACCACCGCCTTCATCATCTTCAACAACCCGGGCGGCATTCCCCGACTGATCGAGGCGCACGGCCACATCCTCGACGCGCTGCAGCGCCGTGACCGCGACAAGGGCCGCCTGTGGGTCGACCGGCACCTGCGCGACTGGAGGGCCGGCTTCGAGCGCGCCGGCATGGACCTCGACAGCCCCGTCGACGGCATCGAGCTACCCTCGCTCGCCGCCCGGCTGTCTGCGCACGAATAGCTGTCATCCCGGAATTCGCGGAACGCGAATATCCGGGACCCAGCCGGCCGCTTCAGAACTTGAAGTTGAGGTAGCCGGGGCCGTCCCTGCCGCCATCGCGCGGACGCCCGCCGTGGTTCTGCCAGAAGTCGACCGTCTCGCGCCGCAGCGTGTCGGAGCAGCTTTGCTCGCAATGCATCCAGGTGCCGCCCGGCAGGCGCACCTCTAGCCGGTTCCTCGCTCCCACCCGCACGGGCGCCGTGATGCTGGCCCCGCTGTAGCGGCTCTCGGCCGTCACGTAGACGTAGCCGTCCTTGCCGCGGCGCACCTGCGCTTCCGCCGTCGTGACCAGGGTGCCGGTCGCGACCGTCGCTATCGCCGCCGCCAGCCAGATGCGCATAGGTCGTCTCCTCGACTTTCCGGCGGGACCCTACAGCAGCCATCCGGCGCAATCGTGAACGAGATGCCCCTCGCGCAGCGTTTCCGGCGACCTGTAGCCGAAGCGTCACAGATGGCGTCGAGTCATTCCCGCAAGCGCGGAGCGCGCATGCGGGAATCCAGCCCCATTCTCCGTCGAGCTTGACCCTGGATGCCCGCTCTGCGCTGCGCTTGGCGGGCATGACGCTGGTGATCGGGGAGCGCCCCGCCTTACGCCACCCTGCCGCCGAGCTCGTCCTCGATGTGGGCGCGGATGATGGCCTCGAAGCTCTCATCGGCCGTGAAGCCCAGCGCCAGCGCGCGCTTGGGGTCGAAGTTGCGCGGCCAACCGGCGACAATCTCCTCGATGAAGGGATCGGGCTCTCTGCGGATGCGGGCCACCACCTTGTCGCCCGCAACTTTCTTGAGCGCCGCGATCTGCTGCCCGACCGTCACGGCGAGACCCGGCATTGTGAGCGCCCGGCGCGGGCCGACCTTGGCGAGGTCGATCCCCGCCGCATGCAGCATGAAGCCGACCGCGGCGCGCGGCGATGCGTGCCAGTGCATGACGCCGTCGGAAACCGGCAGCACCGCCTCCTGCCCCGCC
>Ga0247829_10001169_pt1 | contig 11641 bp, 10 predicted proteins | sample 12C_Control_Day4_FD_207765 | JGI IMG/M metagenome (GOLD analysis project Ga0247829, IMG submission 207765) | Soil microbial communities from agricultural site in Penn Yan, New York, United States - 12C_Control_Day4 | ecosystem: Environmental > Terrestrial > Soil > Agricultural land | place... | reverse complement strand
GGCGTGCGGCTTGCGCGGCTCTACCTTCCGTCGATGCGTACGCGCAATTGGGGCCGCATCATCTTCATCTCGAGCGAAAGTGGAGTCCAGATCCCCGCCGAGATGATCCACTACGGCGTCACCAAGACCGCGCAGCTCGCGGTCTCGCGCGGGCTGGCGGAATCGCTCGCAGGCACTGGCATCACCGTGAACTCGGTGCTGCCCGGACCCACGAAGTCGCGTGGCGTGGGCGACTTCGTCGATGCGCTTGCCCGGGACGCCGGTAAGTCCTTCGAGGAATTCGAGCGCGAGTTCTTTGCCAAGGTCCGGCCGACCTCGCTCATCAAGCGCTTCGCCACACCCGAGGAAGTTGCCAATATGGTGGCCTACGTCGCGAGCCCGCTGTCGTCGGCGACGACCGGCTCATCGTTGCGCGTGGACGGCGGCACGGTGAAGAGCGCCTTCTAAGGTTGTCCGGACGAGTCAACTTGCAACGTCAGGAGAATCAAGACCGGTACTAGCGTGGACCAACACCCGCGTCGGGATCCGGGAACAGGCTGCGCACGCCAAGCCATGTCACGAACGCGCCGATGAGCGCAAGGAACAGGACGCCGGCCTGCGCCGCGATGAAACGGAAGGTCTCTCCGCTGATCTCGAGCTTGCGCACCACGAGCTCACCACGCGAGGCGTCCGCAAGAAAGTCGCGGATATCGTCCGCATGGAACTGCAGCACGCGGTGCGACGGAGCGACGAAGACCGGTCCCTTGGCGGTGTCGAGCACGAGGAAGCGCGTCGTGGACGTGCGCGAGGTCGAGCCCTCCGGTCGCGGTATGACGGAGCGCGCGCCACGCACGCCTTCGTAACTGTCGCTCCCGATCGGAAAAACGGCGAAGAGCCTGTCCTCGATCACCACGTTCGCGGTCGACGGTCCGGTGCGGGTGGCCTTCAGGGTGAACGGACTCGAGAACCATGCGAGTGCGCACGCGCCTGCAATGAAGGCGATGCCGATCAGGATGAGAAGCGGCGGCGGCGCGGTCGTGTGAATCTGCATCGTGTACGCGTCAACGCACCGTCAACGTGACGGCGCCGACGGCGAGGCGCTCGTTGTCGCACTCGACTTTGATGCGCACGTCGTGCTCGCCGCGCGGCGGTCGCATCGCTTCGAGCTTCACGACGGCAGCGACACGCGCGCCCGCCGCAAGATCGAACCACGGCGATGCGCCGTGCAGGTAGCCGTTGCGAGCGCTGTACCCGTCGACGAGCGCCCGACATGCGCGAAGATCGGCGCGGCCGCCGTTGTCGACCTCGATGGCGAGGCTCACCTTCGGATTGTCGGCGGGCATCGCGTTTGGCGCATGCAGGCTAATCGTCACGCCGCGCCCCGTCATCCTGCTTTCGAGCGGCAGCAGGACACCGCTCTCGGCCACGATGAACGCGGGAATGAACACGAGTGCCGCGACGCCCACCGTGCCGAGCAGCAGCAGCACGAAGTCCGCGCCGAACACCGCACCCGTCTTCGCGAGAGGCGCGTCGTCGTCGGTGCTCCAGGTGCCAGCGTCGAGAACGTCAGTCGACTCGACGACTTTCGTGCGCAAGCGCCCTGCGACCGTGCGCATCGCGCGCGGCCGCAGGTACTGGAAGAATACGAAAAGCCATACCACGTAGCCCGCGACCAGCGCGATACCGAACCACTGGCCGGGCGTCAGCGCCGTCAGTTCGCGGCGAAGCAGTAGAAGTAGCCGGCCCCGCCGGTGGCGCGCAGCGATTCGATGCTGCATCCGCGCGACGGATGCGACGAGTTCCACGACAGCGCCGGCGGGCTCGTATCGAGACCCGTGCGGTCGTGGTGACCGACCACTGCGGACCCTTCGCCGCCCTTTGTCCAGTTACCGCACGTCTTGTCGTCGCCGCTCGCAAAGGCAGTGCCGTCGGGCTGCGTTCCGGTCAGGGCGTCGTGCTCGTTGGGCTGGTCGCCGCGCCCCTTCACGCCGTCGCCCTTCTCGGTCAGCGCCGTCTGCTTGTTGAGGTTGTTGCTCGCCCCGTGGAGGTCGGCGACGTCCTTGGCCACCACGACACCCTTGGAGTTCTGCCAAGGCCCCTTGCCGATCCGGTCCTTCGCATTGACCGCCGGAGTCCCCTGCGTGCTGAGGTACGCGCGCCACGTCTTGCCGCCCGCACCGACAGCAGTTGCGAGCTGCTGGCAAAAGCGGTCCGCACCTTCGAGCCCGCCCAGGTCCGCGCCCTTGCCCGGATTGGCGCTCGTCACGAAAAACGTCATGCTCGTCTGTTGCGCCAGCGCGGGCATTGCGAGCATTGCGAACGCGAGCGCTGCCGCGGCATTCTTCTTGTGCATGGTTCCTCCTATTACTGTAATAACCCCCCCGCTCGCTTCGCTCGTGCCCCCTAAGGGGGCGCAATTCGCGCTCGGGAGCGGCCCTACGCGCGAATGGCGATTGGCAGAACATGCGCCGAAAGCATTGTATTCCGGCCTCCTCGCTGGACGGCACAAACGATCTTCATCGCGTTTCCTTCGAGGTCGGCGGCACCAGGTCGAGCGAGACATTGACCTGCTCCGGATCATCTGCATCCTCCTGCACGACGAAGCCCAGGCGCTGCACGAAATGCAGCATGTTCTGGTTGGAGCGGAGGACCACGCCGTGCAGCGAGCGGAGCCCCTTGCGCTTCGCGCACGCGATGAGCGCCTGCATGAGCTGCGAGGCGACGCCGCGTCCCTGCCACTCGTCGGCGACGACGATCGCGAACTCCGCGGTCGCGTGATCGGGATTTGCGATGTAACGCGCGATGCCGGCGATCGCATGGCCGCCTGGCGATTGCGCATCGTCGGTGAGCGCGAGAAGCGCAAGCTCGCGGTCGTAATCTACCTGCGTGAAGCGGCCGATCATCGCCGGCGTGAGCTCGTGCAGGCGGTAGAAGAAACGGTTGTAGCGCGTTTCCTCGGAGAGTCCCGCGACGAACGCGCGCTCGATCTCCGCGTCTTCGGGCCGCACGGGACGCAACGTGAGGACGTCGCCGTCGCGCAGCGTGATCGTTCCCTCGAGCTCGACCGGATACGGATGGATCGCCATGTGGCGATAGCCCGGTATGGGCGCGCGCGCGCGGTCGACGGCAATGCGCGCTGCTGCAATTCGCGCGCAATCGCCGGCGAGCACGACAGGGTCCAGCGCGAGCGTGCGCACCCACGGCAGCATGCACGCGATCGCCGACACCTTGAGCACCAGCGCGATCAATTCGTCGTGCTGACTGACACCGGCGGCCCGCAGGAGATCGGTGGCGAGCCTCGCGTTGAGCGGCGGCAGCATCGTCGCACGTGCCTGCGGCGACGCGACACCGCGGGTGCTCGGACCGGCACACACGACCGGTCCGAACACCTCGTCGGTTGCGATCGTGATCGCGCATGCGCCCGCTACACTCGCAGGCGCCGCACGCTGTACCGCGACGCGCGCACGCGCGGGCGCCAGCGCGGCAATGGCGCGCCAAGCGCGCTCGACTGCACGGCCATGCGCGAGGCCGGCCCGTTCGATCGGCGCGTCCGCGGTCTCGAGCGTCAGCGTGACGGGATATCCCAACGCGCGCGCCGCCGTCTGCGCCTGGGGCAGGGTTTTCACGACGTGCATCGGCGCGGACTCGATGCCGAACGCGGCAAGCAGTTTCTGCGTCTCGTCGGGCCGCAGGAGCGCGTCGCGCGCACCCTCGCGAACTTCCTCCGCCGCGCGCAAGTCGGGCGGCGACGGATCCGGCCGCGACGGCGGAACTTCGAGCAGCCATTCCTGGTTGCGCCGATAGGCGGCCAGGAAGGCGAACGCGTCGACCGCGTTCTCGGGCGTATAGAAATTGGCGACCCGCCCCGCGTCGAGCGCCTCCTTCACGGCCGGCCTGTCGATCGCGCCCAGCCAGGCGCCCAGCACGGGCTTGCGCGCGTCCCGTGCGGCGGAGGCGACCGCCTGCGCCGCTTCGACGGCACCGATGATCGGCCGCGGCACGTGCAGCGCGACGACCGCGTCGACGTTGCTGTCCGACAGCACGGTCGACACCGCATCGGCGAAGCGCGCGGGCGGCGCGTCGCCGCGCACGTCGACCGGGTTGCAGCACCCCATCCCCTCGGGAAGCAGCGCTTCGAGGGCGCGCCGCGTGCTCTCCGCGAGTTCGGCGAGGCGAACGCCCGCGGCCACGGCGCAATCCGCCGCGAGCATGCCGGGCCCGCGGCCGTTGGCGACGATTGCAAGCCGGTCGCCCTGCGGTATGCGTCCCAACGCGAGAATGCGCGCGGCCGCGATGAGCTGCGTGTACGTGCGTACCCGCACCGTTCCCGCTCGATCGAGCGCCGCGTCGAACACGCGGTCGGGCGATATCGCAGGCTCGCCCACGGCATCGATCGGCGGCACGCGCTCCTGCGAGCGGCCCGCCTTGAGGACGACGACGGGCTTGGTGCGCGCGGCCATGCGCAGGGCGGACATGAACGCGCGGGCGTCGCCGACCGACTCGACGTAGAGCAGGATGCCGTCGGTGCCAGGATCGTGCACGAGCGCTTCGAGGAGCTCGCCGAATCCGACGTCCACGCCCCCTCCGAGTGAGACCACGGTCGAGAAGCCGATGTCGTGCGGACCCGCGAAGTCGAGCAATGCCGTGCACACGGCACCGGACTGCGCAACGAGCGCGAGCCGTCCCGGCTTCGCCAGGGGCGCGCAAAATGTGGCGTTGAGTCCGATGTCGGTGCGCACGACGCCGAACGCGCCGGGGCCGAGCAGGCGGATGCGCTGCGCGCGCGCAGCGGCGAGGACATCGCGCTCCCAGGCGCGCGCCGCGGCGGCGTCGCCTTCGGCGTACGACAGCAGTACGGCGGCGCGGACCTGGCCGCCTGCGTCGTTCAAGATGCGGGGAACCGCGGGCGAAGGTGCGGCGATGACCGCGAGATCGACGGGCTCGCCGATGCGCTTGAGCGAGGCGTAGACGGGACGTCCTAGAAGGTCGCGCCGGTTCGGATTGACCGGATGGACGCGGCCCTTGTAATCGCCGCGCAGGAGGTTTTCGTAAACGGTGCGTCCGAGCGAGCCTTCGCGCTCCGAGGCGCCGATCAGCGCGACGGACCGCGGCGCGAGCAAGGGTGCGAGCGAGTGCAGCAAGTGGCGGCTAGGCGTGCGTTGCCGGAAAGTGGGCCTATTATGGGCGACGTCACGACAAGGAGGAGCCTATGACTTCGAAGAGACTCTCCGCGTGCGTCGCCGCCGTGCTCGTCGCGGTCGCGCCACTCGCGATCGCGGCCGACAAGTACCCGACCAAGCCCGTCACCGTGGTGGTGCCTCAAGGTCCCGGCGGCGCCAACGACTCCGTCGCGCGCATCGTCATGCAAAAGGTCTCGGAAAACGTAGGGCAGCAGTTCATCGTCGACAACCGCGCCGGCGCCGGCGGCAACATCGGCACCGCGCTGGCCGCCAAGGCACCGAAGGACGGATACACGTTGCTCCTCACGCTCAGCACGGCGCACGTCGTCAACCCGTCGCTGTACAAGAGCGCCGGGTTCGATCCCGTCAAGGATTTTGAACCGATTACCACAGTCGCGACCGTGCCTTACCTGCTCGTCGTCAACCCGGGCTTCCCGGCGAAGAACGTGAAGGAGCTCATCGACCTCGCCAAGGCGAAGCCGGGCTCGATCTCGTATGCCTCCGCAGGCAACGGCACGCTCAACCACCTGCTCTTCGAGATGCTCAAGACGCAGGCGAAGATCGACATGCAGCACGTGCCTTACAAATCCGCGTCCGCGTCCCTGACCGACGTCGTAAGCGGCCAGGTCCCCGTCTCGTTTCAAAGCATGCCGTCGGCCATCTCGATGGTGAAGTCGGGCAAGGTGCGCGTCATCGGCGTCGCGACCAAGAAGCGCGTGCCGTCGCTGCCGGACGTGCCGACCATCGGCGAGACACTGCCTGGGTTCGGCGAGGATCCGTGGTACGGCTTGTTCGCGCCGGCCGGCACGCCGAAGGAGATCGTCAAGTTCCTTCACGACGAGACGCTCAAGGCGCTCAACGATCCGGCGACGAAGGAAAAGCTCGCGCAGCAAGGCGGCGAGCCGTTGACCATGACGCCCGAGCAATTCGCGGCGATGATCAAGCAGGAGCTGCCGCGATGGGACAAGCTCGTGAAGGACTCCGGCGCGAAGGTCGACTGAGATGGGCGCGTTCCAACTCGTCACCGACAACGATATCGCCCGCTTCAACGCGGCGGTCGCGAAGCATGGCCGCAGCCCTGCGGACTTCGAGATACAGGAAGAAGCGTTCGATCAGGCAAAGGCCGAAGTGGAAACCGCCCTCGGCGAAGTCGGCGTAAAGCGGATCGCCAACGACGCGGTCGAAGCCTACCCCCTCGGCCCGGGGCGCGACTGGGTGGCAGACTTCGACGCGGACCTGCGCGCCGGAAAATTCGACTAGCGGCCTCTCGCTAACCCTGCGTCGGGCCGCTCGCGTGAAGATCGGTGCGCTTGCCTGCCTTGAGCACCTGGCTCGGCACGTCGTGCTGCAGGAGCTCCGGCAATCCCTTCGCGACCGCGAGCAGCTTGTCGAGGTCGACCCCCGTGTCGAACCCTGACGACTCCAGCATGTGCACGAGATCCTCGGTGCAGATGTTGCCCGACGCGCCCGGCGCGTACGGGCAGCCTCCGATGCCCCCGAGCGACGCGTCGTAGCTCGTCACGCCTGCTTCGACACCCGCGATCACGTTGGCAAGGCCCATGCCGCGCGTGTTGTGGAAATGCAGCGTGACTTCCACGCCCGGATGCGCGGCGAGAAGGCGCGACGCTACGTCGTTGACCTGTCGCGGATGCGCCATGCCCGTCGTGTCGGCGAGCGTGACGCTGTGCATGCCCATGCCGAGATACTCGCCGGCAGCCCACATCACGCGATCCGGCGGCAGGTCCCCCTCGAACGGGCATCCGAAAGCCGTCGCGATCGAGCCGTTCACGCGCAATCCCGTCCCCTTCACGAGATCCATCACGCGCCGGAATTGCGCAAGGGACTGCTCGCACGTCATGCGCATGTTGGCCAGGTTGTGGCGCTCGCCGATCGACATCACGAGATTGATCTCGTCGACCTTGCACGCGATGGCGCGCTCGCATCCTCGCTCGTTGGGCACCAGCGCGACGTAGATCACCCCCGGCTCACGATCGATGCGGTGCATCACCTCCTCCGCGTCGCGCAGGTTGGGGATGGCCTTCGGCGAGACGAACGACGTCACCTCGATCTTGGCGAGGCCCGTCTTCGAAAGCGCGTTGACGATCTCGATCTTGTCGTCGGTAGGCACGAACCGCGGCTCGCTCTGGAAGCCGTCGCGCACCGCGACTTCGTTGATGTACACGCGCGACACGTTGTTCGCAAACATGATCGATCCCCCGTATCAGATGACGCCGTCGCGCCGAAGCTTCTCGACCGCCTCGCCGCGAATGCCGATGGACGCGAGCACTTCCTCCGTGTGCGCGCCGAGCCCCGGACCGAGCCAACGCGTGCCGCCCGGCGTGTCGGAGAGCTTGGGCACGACACCGGGGATCTCGATCGGCGTGCCGTCGGGCATCGCGTGCTTCTCGATCATCTGGCGTGCGTGATAGTGCGGGTCGGCATGGATGTCGGCGGCCGTATAGATGCGGCCATTGGGCACCTCCGCTTTCTCGAGCGTCTGCAGGACTTCCTCGAGGCCGTGCTGCGACGTCCACGCGGTGATGGCTTCGTCGAGCATCTCGTTCTGCTTCACGCGCCCGTCGTTGCGCGCAAGCGCCGGGTCGTTCGCGAGATCGGCGCGGCCGATCGCGTTCATGAGCCGCTTGAAGATGCCGTCGCTGTTGCCCGCGATGATGACGTAGCGGCCGTCCTTGCACGGATACGTGTTGGACGGCGAGATGCCGGGCAACGATGCGCCCGTGCGTTCGCGCACGTGGCCGAACGCCGCGAACTCCGGAATGAGGCTTTCCATAACGCCGAATACCGCCTCGTACAGCGCGACGTCGATGAACTGGCCCTTGCCCTCGTTGACCTTCACGTGGTGCATCGCGAGCAGCGCACCGATGACACCGTACAGCGCCGCGAGCGTATCGCCGATGCTGACGCCGACGCGCACGGGCGGGCGGTCCGGATAGCCCGCGAGATAACGCAGGCCGCCCATCGACTCGGCGATCGCGGCAAACCCCGGCCGGTCCTTGTAAGGCCCGGTCTGGCCATAGCCCGAGATGCGCACCATCACGAGCTTCGGATTGATTTCCGACAACGCCTTCCATCCGAGGCCCCACTCGTCGAGGAGGCCTGCGCGGAAGTTCTCGACGACGATGTCGGCGCCCTTCACGAGCTCGCGCACGATCTCCTGCGCGCGCGGCGACTTCAAGTTGAGCGTGATCGATTTCTTGTTGCGGCTCTGCGAGTACCACCAAAGCGAGGTGCCCTCGTACAGCTTCCGCCACTTCCGCAGCGGATCGCCGTCGCCGGGCGACTCCACCTTGACCACGTCCGCACCGAATTGCGCGAGCACGCTCGAGCAATAGGGACCGGCGATGAGCGTCCCGAGCTCGACGACTTTCACCCCTGCAAGCGGGGCCGTTGCCTGCGTCATGGTGTCCTCCTCCGTGTCTGACGGCCGTGACGATAGTTTCCGACGGAATCGGGACGGCGCCTAGTTAACGCCACAAACCCGGGTCTCGCAGGGAGCGCATTGCTAGAATTAGCTCTCCCCTCGGGGGCCTGTAGCTCAGTCGGTTAGAGCAGAGGACTCATAATCCTTTGGTCGCTGGTTCGAATCCAGCCGGGCCCACCCAGTTGTCATATTTTTGGCCGCCGGACGGCGTCGGACGGTGTTTCGCCGCCATCTTGTACGCCACGGCGGCACGCCGCGGCCGTTTTCGCCGCGCAAGTTTGCAAAATGGCGACACCCGCCGAGCGCCGATACGCGAGTGGACCAAAGGTCTTGTGGCTCCGGAAACAACTTGTTACATTCGGCGCACGTCGCTCCGGCTCCGGGGCGGCAGCAAGGATCAAGACCGGTGACCAGCCGGCAGTCGACTGCCTAATTTGGGGGGTTCGTGTTCCAACGAAACACGTCGCGGCCGCGTGTCCTGGCGAGCCGTCCGCATGCTCGACTCCCGCACAGGGAGATCTTGATCGTCGCCGGAACGCGGCCGGAATGCATCAAGCTCGCCCCGGTGATCCACGAGCTGCGCGACCGCCGGTCGTTTGCCGGCATCGTCGTCAACAGCGGGCAGCATCCGGAGGCGGTGCGCCGGACTTTCGCCGAATTCGACGTGCGATGCGACGTCGAGGTGCCGCCGCTTCTCCCGTCCCCCAATCTCGCCGTGGCGAGCAACCGCCTGATCGCCGCGCTTTCGCAGACCATTGCGCAGATCGAGCCTTGGCTCGTGATCGTCCAGGGTGACACGCTGACCGCTTACGCGGGCGCGCGGGCGGCAGCCCGCGCCGAGTGTCCCGTGGCTCACGTGGAGGCCGGCCTTCGAGCCCCCACGCCGGCCGATCCGTTCCCCGAGGAGTGGTTTCGCCGGCAGATCGCGCGCCACGCCGACCTTCACTTCGCGCCGTGCGACTCGGCTTACGCCAACCTCGTGGCGGAAGGCGTGCCGGCGGAGCGCATTCATCAGACCGGCAACACGGGCATCGACAGCTTGCGCGGGCTGCTGTCGCAGCACGCGATCGCGCCCAGGACCGAAGTCGGGCGGCGCGTGCTCGTCACGTTGCATCGCCGCGAGAACTGGGACGGCAAGGCCGACGCGATCTGCAATGCCCTGGTCGAGATATGCGATCGCGTGCCGGAACTCACGATGCTCGTCCCCGTTCATCCGAACCCGCGCATGGCGCATCGGCTGCGGAAGCAGCTATCGGGCGATTCGCGATTTTCGCTGGTGCAGCCGCTCGCGTATCGCGAGTTCATCTCCGCCGCCGCAAGCGCCGCGCTCGTGATCAGCGACTCGGGCGGCATCCAGGAAGAGGTCGCGCATCTTGGCGTACCGCTCATCGTGCCGCGCTCGTGCACGGAGCGGCCGGAGTGCGTGGAAACGGGCTTCGTGCGCATCGTCGGCGCAGGGCACCGGGACATCGTGCGCGAAGCGCTCGCGATGCTCGCGCTGCCTCGCCGTGCGCCGCTCCCGTTCGACCGCGGCGCGCCGTTCGGCGATGGCGCGGCCGCGTCCCGCGTCGTCGACGTGCTCGAATCAGTCCTTGCCGACGCGGCAGCCGCCTGAAATGACGAGCGGCCGGACCACCCTCGCCACGACAGGCGCCAGCGGAGCGCCGCGATCCCACGGTTCGCTCGCCGCTTGGCTGCGTCATGTCGCGCAATCCCACAGCGGGCCGCATGCCGGCGCGGTCGCCGGATGCATTTCGGTGTCGGGAACTCCGTCGTACGTGTACCCGGAGATCGCGGGCTACTACCTCACCTGGCTCGCCTGGCGCACTGCGCGCGACCATGACGCCGACGACGCGGAACGAGCATGCGGCGTCCAGCGCTGGCTCGCCGCGGCGGCGCGTACCGGGCTCCTGTCGCCCGATCCCGCGGTGGTCGACGGCGTTTGCCGCGCGCTTTCCCGTCTCGTCGCGAGCGACGGCGCCTTCGACGCCTGCGTGCCCAACGGCCCCGGTGGCCCGATTCCGAACCGCTGGTCAACGCGGCGCGGTCCTTTCCTCACCAAGGCCGCCGCCGGCATCCTTCGCGCCGCGCAAGTGCTGGACGTTCCGGGCGAGCTGCGCGTCGCGGCCGAGCGCACCTTCGCGGCCTCGCTGTCGCTTCTCGCGCGCGAGCCTCATCGCGAGACGCATCCACTGCTCTACGCGTTCGAGGGCGTTCTCGGCATGCCGCAACATCCGCGCTTTCACGACACGCTGCCGTCGATCTCGGCGCAATTCGACATGCTGCTCGCGTACGCGAATCACGATTCGCATTTGCCGGAGACGCTGTGCAGCGCTTCGGGCAGCGGCCCCGCGCGCATCGACGTGGTGGCGCAGACGCTGCGCGTCGGGTACCTGCTCGGCGCGCACCGGCCGCAGCAGCCGCCCGACCGCGTCGGCCTCGCGCGGCTTCGCCAGTCGCTCTCTCGCCACGTCCGGGCGGGCAGCGGCGTCGCATTCGCGAGAAGCGCATCACCCGCGCAAGCGAACGTGTGGGCCACGATGTTCGCCGACCAGGCGCTTGCGTTTGCGGCGCCGTCCCGCGATCCCGACGCATGGTGGCGAAGCGATCCGCTCATAGTTTGAGCTCTTGATCGTGTGGGGCACGAGTTGGCGGCAGCGCCTGCGCCTCGCGCCGCTCTCCTTGGCGACGACCCTCGCAAGCGCGTTCGCACCACTCGTGCGTGCGCGTCGTCCCACGTCCATCGGCCCGTGGCCGCCCGGCGTCGGCATCGTCGTCCCCGAGCGCGATGCGCCCGACATGCTGCGCCAAGCACTGGTGTGCGCATACCACGCGTTGCGCGAGATCCGCGAGCCGACGCAGGTCGTGGTCGTCGCCAATGGGGCGCCCAAGTCGAAATACGACGCGCTCGCTCGCGACTACCCGGAAGTCGAGTGGGAGCATAGCGACGCCCCGCTCGGGTTCGCCGGCGCGATCGAGCGCGGGCTCGCGCGCGTGCGCACGGGCGGCACGTATCTGCTGAACAACGACATGACGCTCG
>Ga0247829_10001167_pt1 | contig 11647 bp, 8 predicted proteins | sample 12C_Control_Day4_FD_207765 | JGI IMG/M metagenome (GOLD analysis project Ga0247829, IMG submission 207765) | Soil microbial communities from agricultural site in Penn Yan, New York, United States - 12C_Control_Day4 | ecosystem: Environmental > Terrestrial > Soil > Agricultural land | place: USA... | reverse complement strand
GGGGCCGAACTCGACCAGTTCGTCTTCGCTCACGTACCCTTCGAGCGTGATGGGGCAGCCCTTCAGGGATACGGCGGGGTTAGCCAGCAGTCGCGTGATCTTGGCCTTCCCGCCGACATCTACCGTCGAAGAACCGCGGTCGAATAAGACTTCTTCATCCCGGCCGCCGATCTGCCGGTCTTTGACTTGCACGTCCGCCGGGGTCACGTTGGGCTTGAGGCTGGGCGCGACGGCGACGTGCGCGCGCTGCTCGTCCAGACACTTGAGGGTCGGCTGATCCACCTCGCCCGATGCCGCGCCGGGGACGGCCTCCGCGGTCTGGAAGGCTTTGACAGCCGCCGTGGTCGGCGGGCCGTAGAGGCTATCCACGCCGTCTTTGTTCGGCCCGGTCTTGCCGAGGTTGAAGCCGAGGTCAACGAGCGCCTGCTGGACAAGCCCGACCGCCGCAGCTTCCGACGGCGTGGCCGCAGACTCCTTCAAGGTCTTGGATCCCCTGAAGATTTGTCTGAGCGTCCTCTCTTTCGGGAAGAAGACGGGGTTGGTGCGCACCGAGAGCGGAGGCGTCATGGGGTCGCAGGCCCTCTGGACGGAGGCGTGCGAGCCGCCTTGTTGGATGGCGTGGGTTAGTTCGTGCGCGAGCAGTTGTTTCCCGGCGTCGGTCTCCGGCGCGTACTGCCCCGCCCCGAAGACGAGATGATTGCCGACGGTGTAGGCCAGGGCGTTGACGGCGTGCGCCGACTCTGCGGCTTTCGCGTCGGTGTGGATGCGTATGCCGCTGAAGTCATGAAGTCGAGCGGGTTCCGCGCCGCCGCGCGCGTCGGTCTTCGGCTCGCGCATCAACTTCTGTGAGAATTGGTCGGCCTCCTGCTCGAAGCGGTCGCCGGGCTGTCCGATTTCTAATCCGCCCGTAGACCTCTGCGGCGAAGTGGCTCGGACGCGGCTGAAGTCGTGGTCGAAGCGCGGCTCCATGAAGGAGCGCGTCAAGGCGTCGAGCGGGCAGCCCGGCGAGCGCAGCACGTCGTGGACGATGGACGGCGCCTCGATGGCATCAGCCCTGCCGAAGGCCGAGCGTTGCAGTCTCCCCGCGTGTTTCGTACGGCACGAGCCGCACTCGCCGCCCGCGATGGTGTGCGCGCCGCAAGCGCACTTGCGCCGGAGCACGTCGCCCGTGCGCGCCTGCCTGATGGCGGGCGCGGGCTGCGCTTTGGTAGCCACACGTTCGCTCATCTCTTCACCTCGCCGCTACGCTTCGTCTCGCCACCGAAGCCGCCGTAGAGGGCCACCGCCAAGGGACAAGAACGCCCCCAGCACGAGCAGCACGCCACCGAGGATCATCAACGTCCGGCCGAGATCTCCCATCGCCAAATCTCTAAACACGAAGGACACGAAGAATACGGACAGACACGAAGGACACGAAGGATACCGACAAGACGAAGGACACGAAGGCTACGGACAGAGACGAAGGACACGAGAGAACCCAGATAGATCAATAGATACTTCTGACGATCAACAAATCTTCAGATCGATCGCCCGATCACCACATCAGGAGATCACCAGATTCGCCTTCCCCTACTCCCCCCTATCTCCTGTATCCTCCCTATCTTCCTTGCTTGCCTTGTCTTCCAACAGCGGCACTCCCGTCGCCCCCGAACCAATCAGGCCCGTCTCGGTGTAGATCCGCAGCTTGTCCCTGGTGTCGATGATGTCGAGGTTCCGCATCGTCAACTGGCCGATGCGGTCCTGCGGCGTGAAGAACGCCTCGCCCTTCTCCATCGTCAACCGTTCCGGCTTGTAGGTGAGGTTCGGGCTGGCGGTGTCGAGGATCGAGTAGTCGTTGCCGCGGCGCAACTCCAGCGTCACATCGCCCGTAACCGCGCGCGCCACCCAGCGCTGCGCGGTCTCTCGCAGCATCATCGACTGCGGATCGAACCAGCGGCCCTGATAGAGCAGCCGGCCGAGCCGGCGGCCGTTGTTGCGGTACTGCTCGATGGTGTCTTCGTTGTGGATGCCGGTGACCAGCCGTTCGTAGGCCAGGTGCAGGAGCGCCATACCTGGCGCCTCATAAATCCCGCGGCTCTTCGCCTCGATGATCCGATTCTCGATCTGGTCGCACATCCCGAGGCCGTGGCGGCCGCCGATGGCGTTGGCCTCGGTGAACATCGCCAGCGCGTCGCCGAAGGTGTGAGCGTTGATCGCGACCGGATGGCCGTCCTCGTAGCGGATGCTCACCTCCTCGGGCTTCACCGCCACATCGTCGCGCCAGAAGGCCACGCCCATGATCGGCTGGACAATGGTGAGGCCCTTGTTGAGAAACTCCAGATCCTTCGCTTCGTGGGTCGCCCCGAGGATGTTCGAATCCGTCGAGTACGCCTTCTCGACGCTCATCTTGTATTCGAAGCCGTTGGCGATCATGTACTCCGACATCTCCTTGCGGCCGCCGAGCTCGTCGATGAAGCGCTGATCGAGCCACGGCTTGTAGATGCGGAGATTGGGATTGGCGAGCAGCCCGTAGCGGTAGAACCGCTCGATGTCGTTGCCCTTGAACGTGGACCCGTCGCCCCAGATGTTCACGTCGTCCTCGCGCATGGCGACGACGAGCATGGTGCCGGTGACGGCGCGACCGAGCGGAGTGGTGTTGAAGTAGGTGGCACCAGCCGTGGAGATGTGAAAGGCGCCGCACTGAATGGCCGCCAGCCCCTCGGCGACCAGCTGCGGCCGGCATTCGATCAGCCGGGCCCTCTCCGCGCCGTAAGCCATGGCCTTTCTGGGGATGTCGTCGTAGTCCGTTTCGTCCGGCTGCCCGAGGTTGGCGGTGTAGGAAAAGGGGATCGCACCCTTGGCGCGCATCCAGTGCAGGGCGGCGCTCGTATCGAGGCCTCCTGAAAACGCGATGCCGACCTTTTCGCCAGCGGGAAGTGTCTGCAGGATGTTGGGCACGTCGGTCTCCGATCTGGAGATCATAATGCCCGTTTCGCCGCGGGTTAAGCCAGGACGTCCTCCAGCGGTCGCCGTGGCGTGTGGGTGCGGGGCTCCTTGGCGTAGCCGACGCGGAACGGCTGCAGCGGCTGCCAGGTGGGCTCGGGCAGGAGGGCCGCCAGGTCTCCCTTCGTCTCGTCGGTCTCGAGCAGCTGGCTGACCGGCTGCAGGCTGACGTCCCGGATCGTCGCTTCGAGGTAGAGGCGCTCCAGCACCTGGCCGACCCGCATCTGGGCCTCGCGGGAGTCCGCGTGCGCGCTGATGATGCCGAGCACAGGAGCGCTGGTCAGCGCTCGATGATCCAGTTCCGACACGAGGCCGGACGGCAACAGATGCGAGACGGCAAACCGGCCCAGTGTGGCCAAAAGCCACGGCGTCCCGAAGGCGCCGGATCCGATCACCTGCCCCAGCTCGTGACGATAGTCAGGGCGCGAGAACAGTAGCGCATCGGCCCTCATCACGAGATCGTCCAGAGCCCGGCGGCCGTGCTCGTCCTCGATCCAGTCCAGGCGCAGGCCAGGATCGACCGTGACGCCCGCGAGGGCCTCGCGATCCAGGGCGCTGAGCGGCCGGCCGTCGTAGGTGCCGTGGTTCGTATGCCGGCGCGTGATCGCCTCGAAACGTGGATCCCCCACCGCCGGCCTCGGCACGCCATTGGGCACGAAACGAATGCGCGCGACCAGGGTCGGGTGCTGGCAGCTCGCCATGCAATCGACGGCGCTGCGATACCCGAAATGTGCGGCCGCGATCGACAGGTTCTCGAGCGCGCAGCCGATGCTGATGTGCAGCTCGCGCTGGTCGGGGTCGGCCACGCGTTGCCAGCGCGAGAGGTCGAGGAACACCTCCACCTCGTCGTCAGTCACGCGGAACTGCCAGGGCTGCGTGTTGCGCGTGGAAGGCGCGAGCGCCGCGTACCGCACCAGGAACCGGAGACGATCGGTCTCCGAGCCCCCACGCGGAAACTGCCGCGGGTCGATCTCCCAGGCACTTGCGTGTTCGGTCCTGAGATCCATTGGCTACTCACAGGTAATGGCCACGGGGTGGCCTTTACAGTACGCGAAAGGGCCGCCTGGCAGCAGCCACTCGACGATCGCGGCGTCGGGTACAAGCGTGCTGCCCACGGTCTTGAAGCTGAGGTTGCGTCCTTGCCACGGGTGCAACGCCGGCGGCCGTTTCCCATCGTCATACAGCCGGTCGGGAACGAAGATGGACGTTGGACGACCTTCGGGATCGAACCGGAACTCGACGGGAGGCGGACACCTGGCCCGCGCCGAGCGTGGCCAGCGCGCGCGAGTCGTCGATCGTCGTCCACACGACGCGCTCGCTCGGCAGGAGGGCGGTTGGAACCCACCTCGCCTCGGCGAGGTAACGCTGGAGCGACGCCCGCGCCATCTCGGGGGTACCGGCCTTGTCCACCACCGGAATCAGGCCCAGCACCGCCCCGCGCATCGAACCCTCACCCTCAACCAGCCCGTCGCGGACGCGCACTGCCAGGCCCAGCGCCATCATGATCCGCGCGTCCCACACCATTCCCGGCGCACCAGGAACGATGTCCTGGACCGCACTGAACGGGACCCATTTGTCCGCAGCTGGCGTTCCCATGTTGAACGACCCCTCCCACTGGATTCGGACGCGGGCGGGCAGCGGCTGCAGTTCCTGCAGTGCGCGCTCGAAGTAGCGGACGACCGGCGGCGGCAGGCCGCACAACTCGCTTCGCGTGTACACCGCGCCCCTCCGACGGGCCTGCGCGAACAGGCGCGCCCGCAGGGCCTCGGTCGAGGCATCCCACCGGCGCGAGCCCCACCACACAGCCGAGAGCGCCAGTGCGGCGAGCGACGTCAGGAGGACGAGCGTCACCTGAAGCCAGGTGGGCATTTCAGAGCCTCCGCGAAGAACACTGCAAGAACCCCGCCTGTCCGCGCATCCGCGTTTTCAGGGCCCGGGACACGTCCGCGCCAAGGCATGACGGATTCCCGGCGCGACGAGCGGTTCCCGGGACGCATCAGAGGCGGCCCGGGCTCAGGACGTCCTGATATCGGACGTCGCTCCGCAACACGCGGGCGGCATAGCCGCAAAGTGGCCGCACCGTGCGCCCGGTCTCCCTCGCCCAGTCAACAGCAGCGTCCACGAGAAACACACCGAGCCCTCGGCCGCGGAGTTCGACATCGACGACGACATAGTCGATGTCGATGGTCGCACCCGAGACCCGAAAATCGAGCCGCCCAACGGCGCGTTCGCCCTGTCGCAGCTGCAGCGCTCCGGCGTCCTCTCCTTCGCGGGTCACCGTAAACTCGGCCGTCATCGGTTCCAGATCACCAGATAGATGCGAAGATAGATCAGCACATCACCAGGTCGTTAGTTCGATCGCACCCTCATCAGATCAAGAGATCACCAAATTCGCATCTCTTGAAACGCCTGCATCTCTTGAAACGCCTGGCGCCAAGGTAGCGGTTGTCCTCGCGGGCGTCCTGAGCATCGCGTGCGCGCTCGCGATGCTGCCGCTCTCATCGGAGGTTCCGATCGCCAGGTGGCCGGATCGAGCCGGGCACACCGCGACCACGGCCGAGGCAGCGCCGTCCTAGCGGCTGGTATCGGTCCGGCCCGACAGCCTCCGGCCCATGTCGACCGTCTTGAAGCCGGCTTCGCCCCAGTTCACGACGAACACGCTGAAGCCCTGCTTCATCCGCAGCTCGATGTCGTTGGCGCTGGCCGGATAGCCGCACGGCACGTTGAACTCCTTGCAGGCCGACAGCACCTGCTGGATGGCTGTCTCCCATGCGGCTTCATCGAGCTTGCGCTCGCCGCTCGCATCGGTGGCAGTGAACAGCTGGCGGAGCGTGCCGGCGCCGGGCCACAGCACGCCGATGCCCTTCACCGCGGCGATCTCCCGCACCTTGGCCAGACCGGCCTTGCTCTCGACGATGGCCCAGTTGATCAACTCGCCTTCTGGGTTGAGCGGCCAGAGATCGGCCTTGGTCCTGTACTCGGCTTCGCTCAGGCCCCACAGTGCGGGCGCGGTGCCCACGTCCTCTGCCCGAGTGCCGCCTTTGGACGCGAATCGCATCGCCGCGAGCCCCTGGCGCACTTCGTCAGCGCTCTCGACCGACACGAACATCACGCCGCTGACGCCGAGGTTCAGCTGCTGGCCGATCTGCTGCCCCACCTTCACGGGGTCTGGCGCAATCTCGGGCGCCTTCACGATCAGCGGATGATGCAGCCGAAGTGTTGGGGCCTTCGAGAAGATCCCGATCTGTCCCATCCCCTTCACGAATTCCGCAAAGCTGGCGTAGCCTCGATCGAAGTTGCCTTCCATGCTGCCGTCGAACACGAAATCGCCATTGGCATAACCCAATGCCTCCTTGGCGAGCTCGGCCGGCGTCTTGGCGGGCAACTCGACGCCCGCGGCAACCGTGCCGGCGCCGGGAGGGCCACCACCGGGGAGCCGGCGATTCGAGGGCGCGTAGAGCCCGAAGACCGGCTTCTTCTGCTCGAGCAGTCCAATGACGGGGTTGAGCCGCGCCTTTGGCGCCTGTCCGATCAACAACGCGCTCAGGCTCATCACTGCCAGCACTCCCACCATCGCCCGTCTCAGCACGCGTGCCTCCTTCTGAAAGACCGGTCGTGAGTATAGCGGCTCCAGGCGATCCCCAGATCGATCACCAGATCACCACCTCGAGAGATCACCAGATTCGCTGTTCATCATCTGTAATCTTCTCGAACCGGCGCGAACGCGTCGAGCACGCGGCACGTGGTGCGGGCACGGCCCTGGTGGGGGGCGTCTGGAGGAATGACGAACACCTGGCCTGGCGCGAGGACGTAGGCCTCGCCGTTCACGATGATGTCGAGCGTGCCGTCGAGGACGCTGATAATCTGTTCGTGCGGATGGTGATGCTCGGGGAAGGAGGCGCCTTCGTCGAGCTCGACCCATGAATGCGTCACGCGACCGGTGTGTACGAGCCGCGCCCGGATGCCAGGGAAGATCTCGCGGACAGGCAGCTGTTCGAGCGTGATGATCGGCATCCGTGGAGACTACCATTGAGATGTGGGCGGTAGCGGACAAGTGATGGCGGGTGCGGGCAGACGCGGATGGCTGCGGGCAGGTGCGGTCGCAATTCTTCTGAGCCTGGCGCTGCCGGCGATGGCGGTGGCGCAGGGCGTGGTCGACCAGCAGCTCTGGCTCCAGGTCCTGGCCACCTTCCGGCTCTCGGAGCAGTGGCGGTTGCACCTGGAGGAATGGCCTCGATTCTCGGATGACGCCGACGGTGCGACGCAGGTGATCACGCGCGCCGCGCTCGGCCGGCGCCTGTCACCAGCGGCCAGCGCCTGGGGAGGCTACGCCTGGATTGCCAAGCCTCCGGGACCAGGTGTGAACCACGAGCACCGCCTCTGGCAGCAGCTCTCCATGACCTTGCCGACCGCTGCGCGTTGGACGTCCTCGATGCGCGTGCGCCTCGAGCAGCGATTCCAGGAATCGTGGAGCGACGCCTCGCATCGCCTGCGCGTCATGGGCCGCGGGGTGCGGCCGTTCGATGCCGAGCGTCAATGGGCACTGACCACCTGGGATGAGCTGCTCCTGACGCTCGACGAGACGACCGTCGGCCCGTGGCAGGGCGTGGACCAGAACCGGTTGTTCGCCGGTGTCCTGCGTCAGTTCTCCCCTCGAGTGGGACTCGAGATGGGCTACCTGTGGGTCACCTCGGACCCGCCGGCGACGCCCCGTGCCCATGCGCACACGCTCTCGGTCTGGCTGAACCTGACGCCGTAGAAGATCGGCCGCCACCCCTCTGTCACGATGCTGGCGCCGAGGGCTGCTCAACCGAGCGCCGCATGATATCGTGAGCGCCATGACTCGTCGGTCTCGAAGCGCACCGACCGTGATTCTGGTCTCGTCCGCACTCATCCTCGCGCTCGTCTCCACCGTCCCGATCGGCGCCGAGCAGAAGCCTGCCACCGCGGGTGCGGCGCCGCAGTTCGCCGTCGACCCCTCCTGGCCGCTCGAGCTGCCGAACAAGTGGATCCTCGGTGCCGTCACCGGCGTGTTCGTGGACGCGAAGGATCACGTCTGGATCACCCACTTGCCCGAGACGCTCACCGAGGAGGAGACCTCCGTCGAGCAGAAGCCGCCGATCGCCACGTGCTGCGTGGCGGCGCCCCCGGTGCTCGAGCTCGACGCCACGGGCAAGCTGGTGCAGGGCTGGGGCCAGGGCTCGGTCGACGACACGTCGAACTGGCCGCGCAACCCGCACGGCATCTTCGTCGATCACAACGACTTCGTCTGGATCGGCACCTACATGCATCACCGCGTGCAGAAGTTCACGCGCGACGGGAAGCTCGTGCTGACCATCGGCCAGTACGACAAGAACGCAGGAAGCAACGACACGACGCTGCTCGGCGGCCCTTCCGGTATCTGGGTCGACCCCAAGACCAACGAGGCGTTCATCTCCGATGGCTATCGCAATCGCCGTGTCATCGTGTTCGAGGGCGCGACCGGCAAGTACCTCCGCCACTGGGGCGCGTACGGCAACAAGCCCGACGACACCGAGAAGTTCGACCCCAAGACGATGGCGAGCGGGGCGTTGCCGAAGCAGTTCTCGACACCGCATGGCCTCACGGGATCGAAGGACGGCCGGATCTACGTCGCCGATCGCCGCGGCAATCGTATCCAGGTGTTCGACCAGCAGGGCAAATTCCTGAGCGAGAAGATCATCGCGCCCGCGACGCTGGCGTCGGGCTCGGCGTTCGTCATCGTGCTCTCTCCCGACCCGCAGCAGCAGTGGCTCTATCTGGCCGACGGCACGAACCACAAGGTATGGATCCTCCGCCGCAGCGACCTGGAAGTGGTCGGCGAGTTCGGCCGCGGCGGCCGCCAGCTCGGTCAGTTTCTCCGGCCGCACGGCATGAGCGTGGATTCGAGGGGCAACCTCTACGTCGGCGAGGCCTCGACCGGACGGCGGGTTCAGAGATTCCTGATCAAGAGATAGATCGGCAGATAGCGATATTTGTTGATGTCTTGAGGTGGTGATCTGGTGATCGATCGGGTGATCTGGTGAACGATCGACCTATCTCTCGATGTATCTGGCCCAGATAGATCCGTAGATGATCATCCGATCATCAGACCATCCGATCGCCTGATCCATCACCACGTCACCAGATCAAGAGATCATCAGATTCGAAGTGCCCTGATCCAATTTATCTATCTGATCGGCGTCCATCGGCCGGGCAAAGTAGTAGCCCTGGGCGAAGCCGCAGCCGAGGCGTGCGAGGTAGTCCACCTGCGCCTCCGTCTCGGTCCCCTCGGCCACGACCTCGATGCCCAGCGTCCGCGCCAGGCTCACGATCAGGCGGACGATCTCCCCTTCTCCGGCGTCCTGACCCTGGATGCGGGCCACGAAGGATCGGTCGATCTTGAGCGTGTCCACGGGGAACTGTTGCAGGTAGCTCAGCGAGCAATAGCCGGTGCCGAAGTCGTCGAGCGACACCCGCACGCCGAGGGCGCGAAGGTCCTGCAACGTGGCGCGGACGCGGACCGCGTCGGCGACCGCCACGCTCTCGGTTACCTCGAGGCGGAGCGCCGAGGCGGGCAGTCCGGTATTCGCCAACACCTCGGCGACCCGCGACACGAGGTCGGGCGAACCCAGCGACTTGGCCGAGAGGTTGACGCTGAGCGTTGGCGCGCGGCGGTCCGGACGTGCCCGATGCCACGCCTTCCCCTGCCGGCACGCCTCCACCAGCATCCATTCGTCGATCTGCGTGATCAGGCCGATCTCCTCGGCGATGCCCAGGAACACCGACGGCGCCAGCAGGCCGCGTTCGGGATGCTGCCAGCGTACCAGCGCTTCGAAACCCGCCACCTGCCGGGACACGAGGCAGACGATCGGCTGGTACCAGATGCGGAACTCGCGCCGCTCGACCGCGCGGCGCAGTTCCGTCTCCAGCCGGAGCCGTTCGACCGCGGCGTGGTGCATCGCCGAGTCGAAGACGGCGTAGCACCCGCCGCCCGAGGCCTTCGCGCGATACATCGCTAGATCGGCATCGCGGAGCAGCTCGTCGGCCGAGCGGTGCTCGGTCGAGCTCACGGCCACGCCGATGCTGGGGCTGGCGAACACCTCCTGGGTCTCCAGCTGCAGCGGCTCGGCCGCCATCGCCTGGATGCGCTCGGCGACGCGGACCGCATCGATCGGCTCACGGATGTCGTCGAGCAGCACCACGAATTCGTCGCCGCCGAACCGCGCCAGGGTGTTCGGCTCGGACGCGGTCTCCCGCGGCACCGCCATCCGGCTCACTACGTCGTCTCGTCGAACCGTGGCCGCCAGCCGCTCCGAGAACCTGATGAGCAACTGGTCGCCCGCGGCATGCCCCAGACTGTCGTTCACGTGCTTGAAGCGATCCAGGTCCACGAACAGGACGGCGAACAGATAGTCCGGGTGCCGGACGCGCCGGGTGATGGCACGGGTCAGGCGCTCCATGAAGAGCATCCGGTTCGGCAGCCGCGTCAGCGGATCGTGAATCGCGTCGTGCATCAGGCGGTGCTGGGCGGCGCGGAGGCTGGCGCTCATTTCATTGAACGCCCGCGCCACCGTCACCGCCTCGGCACTGCCCCGAGCCGTGAGCTCCAATGACAGATTGCCGCTGGCGATGTCGGTAGCCGCCGAGGCGATCTCGCGAAGCGGCTGGCTCACCCGCCGGCTGAACACGAGCCCGCCGGCGAGGGCCAACCCGAACACGACCAGCCCGCCGAGCAGGAAGCGATCGCGCAGCTGATCGATGAACACCTGCGTGGGCTGCCAGTCGGCCAGCAGCACCAGCCGTCCGGGCGTCGCGGCCTCTGCCTCGGGCGCCAACAGGAAGCTGCCGCCGACGTAACGATACGACCCGATCTGCGCAAGGTCCGGGAGCACGCCAACCCTGACCGTCGCCGCGGTGGCGGCGAGGCTGAGGGTGTCGGTGTGGCTGCGCTCGCGGAGACTCGTGGCCGCGATCCTGGGACCGGCCAGCAGCAGCACCTCGCACTGCGCCACCCGAGCCAGCTCCTGGGCCAACGCATCGGTCAGCTCGTAGCCGGCGACCAGAACGCCGAGCACCTCGTCGGCAAAGCGGGCCGGCGCCGAGACGACCATGAAGAGGGCGCCGCCGCGGTTGATGAAGCCGCGCCCACCGGTGCCGCGCCGCGCGGTCTCGATGACCTGGCCCAGCGTCGCGGGCCCGTCGTCGGCCGACGGCCAGCCGGGGGACGCGATCCAGCGGCCGTCGCGATCGGTGACGAGCGCAAAGCTCGCGCCCAGCTGCTGGCGGTAGCCATCGGCCATCAGCTCGACCGTCGCGCGGTCGGCGACGAGACGCGAATCGGTGAGATGGGCCCTGAAGATCGGCAGCTCGGTCACCAGAGTGGTGAGCGTCTGAGCTGAGACGGCTCGGCTCTCCAACAGGCTGTAGAACGCCGTCCGCGCGGCCTCCAGCTCGCCGACCGCCCTCGTCCGCGACTCGCGCGACACGAGCCCGATCGTGAAGGTCAGCACGGCGGTCAGCGCACTCGCCACGAGCAGCCCGAGCAGCAGCGCGACACGCGCTTCGAGTCGGCGGTGCCAGGGTAGCGGGGGCATCGTCGCCGAGAACGGGGCGGGGCTCAGAAATTCCTCCGCCACGACCCGCTGAGGCCGAGGTCGAAGGCCGT
>Ga0247829_10001166_pt1 | contig 11648 bp, 10 predicted proteins | sample 12C_Control_Day4_FD_207765 | JGI IMG/M metagenome (GOLD analysis project Ga0247829, IMG submission 207765) | Soil microbial communities from agricultural site in Penn Yan, New York, United States - 12C_Control_Day4 | ecosystem: Environmental > Terrestrial > Soil > Agricultural land | place... | reverse complement strand
GCGCGGGATCATGGGGCGGCCTTGAGGAGCGCTTGGACGGGAGGGGGTATAGCCCAATCGGGCCGCAATTCCCATCCCGCCCTTGCCTCTGCTAGGCTCCCGGCCTGCGAGATAACGGGACAAATCGGACGAGAGAGGGCAATGTTCGACGAAACCTTCCACCGCGAGCTGACCGCCTGGCGCCGCGACATCCACCAGCATCCGGAGACCGCGTACGAGGAGCATCGCACCTCGGACATGGTGGCGGGCCGGCTCCAATCCTTCGGCCTCCAGGTGCATCGGGGGCTCGCGGAGACGGGAGTGGTCGGCACCCTGAAGCTCGGGGCGAGCCCGCGCGCGATCGGCCTCAGGGCCGACATGGACGCCCTTCCGATGCAGGAGCTGAACCAGTTCGAGCACCGCTCGGTCAATGCCGGGAAGATGCATGCCTGCGGCCATGACGGGCACGTAACCATGTTGCTCGGCGCCGCGCGCCTTCTCGCTGCCGAAGGCGGGTTCGACGGCACGGTGCATGTCATCTTCCAGCCGGCGGAGGAGGGCGGGGCCGGCGGCCGCCGGATGGTGCAGGAGGGCCTGTTCGAGCGGTTCCCTGTGGAGGCGGTGTATGGCCTGCACAATTTGCCGGGCATCCCCGCCGGGCAATTTGCGACGCGCCCCGGCCCGGTGATGGCGGCGGCCGACGAGGTCGAGATCCTGGTTCGCGGCACCGGCGGGCACGCGGCGATGCCGCACCGCGCCGCCGATCCCATCCTCGCCGCGGCGCATGTGGTGACCGGCCTGCAAAGCATCGTCTCCCGCAACACCGACCCGATGGAGAACGCCGTCGTGTCGATGACCATGTTCCACGGCGGCGAGGCGCACAACGTCATCCCCGACCGCGCCAAGCTGACGGGCAGCGTGCGCACCTTCAAGCCCGAGGTGCAGGATCGCGTCATCGCCGCGATCGGCCGCATCGCGCGGCACACGGCCGAGGCGTTCGGCTCGGTCGCCGAGGTCGATTACCGGCGCGGCTATCCCCCCACGGTCAACGCGCCGAAGGAGACGGAATTTGCATGCTCGGTCGCAGCGAAGGTCGCGGCGAAGGTCGATCCGAACACGCCGCCGATCATGGGCGCGGAGGATTTCTCCTTCATGCTGCAGGCCAAGCCGGGCTGCTTCATGTTCATCGGCAATGGCGACGGTTCGGTCGGCGGATGCATGGTCCATAACCCGAACTATGACTTCAACGACGCGATCCTCCCGACGGGCGTGCGCTACTGGGTCGAGCTGGTGCGCGCGGCGCTGCCGTCCTGACCGATGAGGGGTCCTCTCCTTCGAGGCTCGGCTTCGCCTCGCACCTCAGGATGAGGATCCTCATCACCTTCCGCCTCATTCTGAGGAGCCCGCCGGAAGGCGGGCCTCGAAGGAGGGGTGGAAAGCGGTTCGAAAACTGGTTGGGAGAGCAGCGCAGTGGCCACCCAATACGACGCCATCGTTATCGGCGGAGGCCATAACGGCCTCACTTGCGCGGCCTATCTGGCGCGCGGCGGATTGAAGGTGTGCGTGCTGGAGCGCCGCCACATCGTGGGCGGCGCGGCAGTGACCGAAGAGGTGTTCCCCGGCTTCCGCTGGTCGGTCGCCTCCTATGTGATGAGCCTCCTGCAGCCACGGATCATCCGCGAGCTGGAGCTGGAGCGCCACGGCTTCAAGGTGCTGCCGGCCTCGAGCCTGTTCGTGCCGTTCCCGAACGGCGACGGTTTCGTCTACTGGGACGATGAGCGCAAGACCTGCGCCGAGATCGCGCGCTTCTCCAGGAAGGATGCCGAGACCTATCCGGTCTTCAATCGCTATCTCCAGGAATCCGCCGCCATCGTGCGCCAGCTCCTGTGGGAGACGCCGCCCGACCCAGCGTCGCGCCGCTGGAAGGACATGAAGGAGACGGCGGCGCTGATCTGGAAATACCGGCGCGCCGCGGGGAAGATGTACCGGATCGTCGACCTGCTCACGCAGAGCGTTGCCGACTATCTCGATCGCTGGTTCGAATCGCCCGAGCTGAAGGGCGTGCTCGCCTATTATTCGTCCATCGGCACCTTCGCCGGCCCGCGCTCGCCCGGCACCGCCTATGTGCTGCTGCACCACATCATGGGCGAGCATGAGGGCGCCGGGGGCTGGGGCTTCGTGCGCGGCGGCATGGGCGCGATCACCCAGGCGATCGCCGCCTCCGCCCGTGAGAAGGGCGCGGAGATCCGCACCTCGGCAGAGATCGACCGCATCCTCGTGCGCGATGGCGCGGCGCGCGGCGTGGTGCTAAAGAGCGGAGAGACCATCGAGGCCAAGCTGGTGGTCTCGAACGCCAACGCCAAGCACACCTTCCTCAAGCTCGTCGACGAGCGCGAGCTGCCGCCCGAGTTCCTCGCCGAGATCCGGTCCTACCGCACGCTGAGCTCGGCCTTCAAGATCAATCTCGCCGTTGAGGAGCCGCCCGCCTATCGCGCCGCCGATCCAGCGCGGCTCGGCAACGTCTATCCGAGCTACGTGCATCTGGGGCACAGCATCGACTATCTGGAGAAGGCCTACGACGACGCCAAATACGGTCGCTGGTCGGAACGGCCCTTCATTACGCCCGTGGTGCCGACGATCGTCGACGATACGCTCGCGCCGAAGGGCAAGCATGTGGTCAACCTGTTCGGCGGGCACGCGCCCTATCATCTGAAGGACGCGAGCTGGGAGCAGTCGAAGGACGCCTTTTTCAAGACGGTCGTGGACACGATGACCGAGTTCGCGCCGAATTTCCGCAACTCCATCCTCCATGCCCAGATCCTGACGCCGCCCGATCTGGAAGCGCTGATCGGCTTGCCGAACGGCCACATCTTCCACGGGGAGCTTGCGCCCGATCAGCTCTTCTTCATGCGGCCGGCGCCGCACTATGCCGATTACCGCAGCCCCATCCGCGGCCTCTATCAGTGCGGCTCCTCGACCCATCCGGGCGGCGGGGTGATGGGCGTGCCCGGCTACAACGCCGCCCGCGAGATCCTGAAGGACCGGAAGAAGCTGCGGCGCTAGCGCGGCGCGGGCGCGCGCTCGATCGGCGCTTCCTGCACGCTGACGAGGCCGGACGGTCGAAGCGTCAGCACCAAGACCAGTACGCCGAACACCGCCACGTCGCGGTAGCTGGAATCGAGATAGGCCGCCCAGAACGTCTCGATAGCGCCGATGATGAGGCCGCCCAGGAGAGCGCCTCCGACCGAGCCGATGCCGCCGAGCAGCGCCGCGGTCAGCGCCTTGAAGCCAACTATGTATCCCATGAAGAAGCCGACGCCGCCGTAATAGACCGCGTCGATCAGCCCGGCCACGCCGGCGAGCGCGCCGCCGAGGGCGAAGGTGCCTGCCACGATCCGATTCACGTCCACCCCCAGCATGGCCGACATGCGCGCATCCTGCGCCACCGCCCGCATCTGCCGCCCGAAACCGCTGCGGCCGATCAAGAGCCCGAGCCCCAGCGCGATGGCGAGGGCCAGCGCGACGATGAGCCCCTGCACCCCGGTGATGTGCGCGGTGAAGCCCGCGCGCTCGAGCAGCGTCAGATCGCCGAGCCGGATCGCGGCAAGCCAATGGCTGCGCGCGCCCTGGGCGAGACGCACATACTCCTGCAACGCGATCGACAGCGCGATCGCCGCGATGAGGGCACGGCTCGGCTGCCGCGCCAGCTTGCGGAACACCAGCCGCTCGGCGGCCCAGGCATGTCCGCCCGCCACCAGGACGGCAGTGAGGAGCGCCGCGATGAGTGCAAGCGGAAGCCAGCTTCCGCCGGCGATCCCGAGCACGGCCAGCGCTCCCAGCGCGGCGAAAGCGCCCAGCATGTAGATCTCGCCATAGGCGAAATTGATGACGCCGATCACGCCATAGACCAGCGTATAGCCCACCGCGGTGAGGCCGTAGATCGCTCCCAATATCAGGGCGTTGACGAGCTGCTGGACCAGATAGGGCAGGGCGCGCGCGCCGCCCGGCGCCCCGAGGCGCTGTCCCTCCTGGGAGGGGGGCGGGTTGAGGTCCAGGCCCAACGCATGGCCCAGCTCACGCCGCAACAGCTGCAGTTTCACGGGGGAGAGCGCGCCGGCATCGCTTTCCTCGACCGCGACGAGACCGAGCCGGCCGCCGCGGCCGTCACCGGCGAAGGTACAGGCGAGGGTGCCGCGCCCGTCGAGGAACGGGGCATGGCGCGCGAATTCGATCACGACCCGCCCAGGATCGTCGGCGGACATCGTCCGTCGCAGGATCTCGGCGCGCTCGTTCTCGGCGAGGAAGGCGGGGAGGAGCGCCTCGCACACCTCCCCCCGCCGGTCCTCGGCGCCCGCGCAGGCGCAGAGCAAAAGGAGCAGGGTTAGAGCTGGTCTGTGGCGCATCGGGCCGGGTTTCCCGGCCCGCAGATTAGCTAAGCCGGTGATCCTGCAACAGGCCGCCGACCGCCTCGATCACTTCGCGCGGCTCGAACGGTTTTTCGATCGTCCAATCCGCGCCCAGCGCCTTGGCGGAGGGGAGATATTGCGCATCGAGCCGGGCGCCGCCTCCGGAGATGGCGATGATCTTCACCTCCGGGTGCTCGCGCTTGAGCTCGATGATGGTCTCGAGCCCTTCCTTCTCCGGCATGATGATGTCGGTGACCACGACGTCGGCGGGGTGCGTGCTGAAGCGCCTCAAGCCGGCGGCGCCGTTTGGTGCGTCCTCAACCGTATGGCCCGCGCGCTCCAGGACGGCGCGCAGCAGACAGCGCAAATGGTCGTCATCCTCGATGACCAGCACCACAGCCATGGCCTCTTTTCCCCCTCAGGCGCGCCGCGCGCCGATCCGCAAGGCACGCTCGACCGCAATGGCCAGTTCCCCAGGATCGACCGGAGATGGGACAGTTTCTGTCACTCCGGCCGCCCTTAAACGATCTAAAGTTAACGTTTTTCCTAGTTCCGTGCAAAGAATGATTGGAAGATCAGGCCGAATTCGGGAGATTTCGAGGCTGAGTGACTCGGCCGCAACATCCTCCATTCCCTCCGAGAGCACGGCCATGCGCCAGTTCCCGTGATCGGCGCGGAAGGTTTCGAGCGCCGCGCGGCCGCCGGCCACTGTCTCGACCGAAAGCCCCGCGGCTTCCAGGACCCGTCGCAAGGGAGCGAGCTGCTCGGCTGCGGGTCCGGCCAAAAGGACCCGCGGCCCGGCCTGGTCCGGGTCCACCACCTCGGCCATCAGCTCGGTCGCACGATGGGTGCGCGGCAGATAGACCTCCATCCGGGTGCCCTGGCCGGGCGTGCTGGAGGCCAGGATCGCTCCGCCCTGCGCGGAGACGATGCCGTGCACCACGGCCAGGCCCAGGCCGGACGCCTCGCCCAGCTTGCGGGTGGTGAAGAAGGGCTCGAAGACGCGGCTCAGCACGGCCGGAGCCATGCCTTCGCCCGTATCGCTCACGGTGATCCGCACATAAGGCCCAGCCTCCAGCCGTCCGGTGAAGACCCGGGTCGGCCGCAGGGAAGTGGCTGCGCCGGTCTCCTCGGCACGAGCGGCCAGGATGGTGGCGTCCTCCTCCGGGCTGATCGGCCGTTCGGCGAAACCGGAGGTGACCTCGACGGCCTCGAGCACCACCTCGATGCGCCCTTCGCGACCGCCGATCGCCTGCACGGCGTTACGGCACAGATTGAGCAGCACCTGGTGCAGCTCGGCCGCATCGCCCATGACCGCGGCGGTTGGCGCGGTCACCCGCGTCTCCAGCGCGATCTGCTGAGGGATGACCGGGCGCAGCACCTCGAGCGTGGTCCGCAGCAGCTCGTCCAGCCGGATGCGCCGCTCCGGCCGCGGCTCGCCGCGGCCGAGTGCGACGATCTGGCGGATCAGCGCCTTGCCGCGGCGCCCTGCCTTCAGCACCTGCTCGACGCTGTCGCGGCCCTTGCTGCCCGACGGCAGGTCTTCCAGGGCCAGATCGGCGTAACCCAGGATCGAGGCGAGGATGTTATTCACGTCCGCGGCGATGCCGCCGGCGAGCCGCCCGATCGCCTCCAGCTTCTGCATCTGGTGCTGGCGGCCCAGCAGCTGCGCACGGGCCAGCTCGGCCCCGCGCTCGGGCCTGAGGTCGCGTAGCACCGCGAGGAAGACCCCGTCCTCTCCTTCGCCCGCGCCGACCAGCGTGATCTCGACCGGCACCGGCTGATGGTCGACATTGAGCGCGATCTCGTCCGTTTGCGGCCACTGGCCTGCGACCGCGGTCGCGACCAGCTCGCGCAGGCGGTGCGCCGAGAGCGGAGCGGCCACCGCCTCGATCTCCAGCCCGAGCAGCTCCGGACCACGCCGCAGCAGGGACTCGGCCGCGCGGTTGGCGGAGCGGATGCGTCCCGACCGATCTAGGGTGATCAGCGGGTTCGGAAGCGCCTCCAGGATGCCCGCCAAGCGTTCCAGCGCGCGGCGCAGCTCGCTGTCGGACGCACCGGAAAATGCCGCGGTCCTCAGGATCAGCTGGACGAGATTGCGCCCGCCGGCGCTGAGCGGGACGGCGACGGCGTTCACCGTCGCACGGCCCTGTGCCGCCTGCAGCGAGATACGCGCGCTCGCCGGCTCACCCGTCTCCAGCGCGCGCAGCGCAAGGGCCGTCAGCCGGCCCTCGGGATCCAGCCGCCCCAGTCCTTGCGGCGAGGTCTGTCCCGACCAGACCCGAAAGGCGGCATTGCCCTCCACGATCGAGAAGTCGGCCGGATCCAGCAGAAGGACGGGATCGGAGACCGGGCCGGCCGGCTCCTGCGGCTCGGCGCCGCCCTCCTCAGAGGGGGAGGCGGGTGCCGCAGCGCGGCCGCCGATCGTCACGATCGTGACCTCGGCTCCGGTCCGAATAGCCCGCTCGATCAGCGCATCCATCTCGCGCCTATCGGGCATGTTCCTCCGCCCTGCATCGCTCGAACGGTGGCTTGTCGCCGCATCGCATCCGGATTGCAAGACCGGATCGCAGCGCCGCCACCACGACCGATGCCCCCATCGGTTCAGCCGCCAACATTAGGGGGAGGCCCTTAAAGCTGTTCCAAGAATCGCGATAAATTTTGAGCAAACGTCAGAATGGAGTCTTTTACACACGCTTTACCGAACTCTTTGGTGTCTGGTCGGACCCACTGGCCGTATACGGCTCGGCGCGTTTGCGGCGTCAGGCCTATTCACCGCCGCCGAAAGGCTAGAAAAGCGCCGAACTGGCTGAGGGCTACCCCGCTCAGCACGAGCGCGCCTCCGATGAGCTGTTCCCAGCGCAGCGGCGTGCCAAGAGCCGCGACCGAGATCGTGATCGCCACGAGCGGGATCAGGTTGAGATAGATCGAGGCGATCACCAGCCCCAGCCGCTGCACGCCGAAGTTCCACATCATCACGCCGGCGCCCGCCACCAGGCCGCCCATGTAGAGGAAGATCAGAAGGTCCGTTCCCGTCGGGCGCGGCATCGGCAGATGAGCTTCGCCGATCATTCCGGCCGCCAGGTAGGCCGCCGTGAGCACGCTCGCGGCCGGAATCATGGTGATGAAGGTGATCTGGATCTGGCTCAATCCCGGAAGCGTGCGCTGCGCCTCGATCGAGTACCAGCACCAGCACACGGTCGAAAGCAGCAGCAGGATCTCGCCTCCTTGAAATACCAGCGGGTTGCCGGCCGCGTGCCAGTCCACCATTGCCAGCAGCCCGCCGACAAAGGCGAGCACCAACGCCCCCTTGGTGAAGGAGGCAAGCGGCGCGCCATAGCCGAAGCGGGCGACCAGCGCCGCGACCACCGGTCCCGCCGCACTCAGGATGGCGGCCGTGATGGGGTTCGCATGCGCGACGCCGATCGTGTAAAGCCCACCGAACCCGCCGAAGCCGAGCCCGCCGATCAGAGCCACCTTCCGCCAGTTGGTGCCGGACGGGAACAGCGGGCCCGGCGCGGTCAGCCGAATGACGAGCCCGAGCAGCGGCAAGGCGATCCAATACCGAATTGCCGCCAACGACCACGGGTCCCACCGGTCGAAGACGAGGTTGAGCGCCGGGATGAAGGCGCCCCAGATCAGCATGGTCAGGAGCAGGCCGAGATTGGCGGCGATCATCCGGGCGAGATGGGCAGGGATGGCGGCCGGCAGGGGTGTCCGGCCGCCCGAGGTTTCGACGGGTCAGCGCCCCAGCTTGGGGCGGGTCTCGATCGCCTTGCGGATGATCGCGGAGACCTCCTCGCGTTCGCGGCCGGCGAGCGGCAGGCGCGGCTGGCGCACCATCTCCGTCCCCAAGCCCGCCATCGCCTGCGCGAGCTTGATGTATTGGACGAGCTTGACGGAGGTGTCGAGATGGAGGAGCGGCATGAACCAGCGATAGAGTGCGCGCGCCTCCTCCCAGCGCCGGGCTTGCGCCAGCTCGTAGATCTTCACCGTCTCCTCGGGGAAGGCGTTGACGAGGCCCGCCACCCAGCCTGTCACGCCCAAGAGCGCGCTCTCCAGATAGAGATCGTCGACGCCGCAGAACAGGATGTAGCGGTCGCCGACCGCGTTCACCACGTCGGTGACGCGGCGGACGTCGTCGGAGGACTCTTTCAGCGCGACCAGCATCGGCTCGTCGGAGAGCTCGGCCAGCATCGTCGGGGTGATGTCCACGCCGTAGGAGACGGGGTTGTTATAGATCATCACCGGCAGCTCGCCCGCGCGCGCGACGGCGCGGAAATGCGCCACGGTCTCGCGCGGGTCGGACTTGTAGACCATGGCGGGGAGGACCATGAGCCCGTCGAGGTCGAGCTTGCGACAATCGGAGGCGTAGCGGCAGGCCAGCGCGGTCGAGGTCTCGGCGACGCCGCTCAGGACCGGCACCCGGCCGGCCGCGGTCTTCACCGTCGCCGACAGGACGGCGCGTTTCTCCTCCGGCTCAAGCTGGACGTTCTCGCCCACGGTGCCCAGCATGATCAGCCCATGGCAGCCGGCCGAGATCAGACGGTCCACATGCGCCATGGTCGCCTCGATGTCCAGGCTCTGGTCGGCCCGGAACTGAGTGGTGACCGCCGGAAACACGCCCTTCCAATCGACCATGCCGCTCTCCTCAAGGTTCCGCGGCCCCGTCGCCCCTTACGGGAGCCGGGCGCACCCTCGCACCGGGGCCGCCGCCCGGTCAATGCCTCCCTCGTCGCTTTCTTGACCGTCCGCGCCGTGCGGAACTACAACCGCAGGCGTCCCGAGGAGCGCGCCGGCAATGACCACGCACACCTTCTTCTGCATCGATGCCCATACCTGCGGCAATCCCGTGCGTGTGGTGGCGGGCGGCGGCCCGTTGCTGAAAGGCGCGACGGCGGGCGAGCGCCGGCAGCATTTCCTCGATGAGTTCGATTGGATCCGGCGCGGCCTGATGTTCGAGCCGCGCGGCCACGACGTGATGTCGGGCTCGATCCTCTATCCCCCGACGCGAGCCGATTGCGACGCCTCGGTGCTGTTCATCGAGACCAGCGGCTGTCTGCCGATGTGCGGGCACGGCACGATCGGCACCGTGACGGTCGCCATTGAGCGCGGACTGGTGCGGCCGGCGACGCCCGGCAAGCTCGTGCTCGACACCCCGGCTGGCGTGGTGGTGGCCGAGTATGGCGAGGAGGACGGTCATGTGGAGTGGGTGAAGATCACCAACGTGCCAGCCTTTCTCCATGCGACCGACGTGCCGGTGGAGTGCCCCGACCTCGGGCCGCTCACCGTCGATATCGCCTATGGCGGCAACTTCTACGCCATCGTCGAGCCGCAGAAGAACTACCGCGACATGGCCGATCACAGCTCGATGGACTTTGTGCGCTGGTCGCCCATCCTGCGCAAGCGCCTCAACGAGACCATCGCGTGCGTTCATCCGGAGAACCCGGCCATCCGCGGCCTCTCGCACATCTTGTGGACGGGCAAGCCGACCAAGCCCGAGGCGCATGCGCGCAACGCCGTCTTCTATGGCGAGAAGGCGATCGACCGCTCGCCCTGCGGCACCGGGACGTCGGCGCGCATGGCCCAGCTCGCGGCGAAGGGCCGCCTCAAGCCTGGCGACGAGTTCGTCCATGAGAGCATCATCGGCAGCCTGTTCCATGGCCGGGTCGAGGCAGCCGCGCGCGTCGGCAACAAGGACGCGATCGTGCCCTCCATCCGGGGCTGGGCGCGCATCACCGGCCTCAACACGATCTTCATCGACGAGCGCGATCCGTTCCGGCACGGTTTCACCGTCCTATGATGGCCGAGCTCGACATCGCCGGGCTTGCGGCCGCCGAGCCTGCCGAGGGTGACGACCGCGCGCTCCTCAATCGGCTCGCGCGCGCCTGCCGCGGCGGGACGGTGGCGATCGAGGCGGATCCCAAGCGGCTCGCGCACATCCACAGCCCGGTGCTGAGCCAGGCGGACGCCAACCAATGGCTTTACGCGCTGCTGGCGGTATCCGGCGCGCTGTGGTGGGCGCTTGACTGGCGCTGGGCCGCGGGAGCCGCGGCCCTGTGGCTCGCCGCCTATCTCGCCTTCGGCCGGCGCACGCTCGCCCGCCGGCTGATGCTGCGCATCGAGCGGCGGCTGGACGATCCCGCCGCCTGGAATGCGCTGTGGTCCTTCGGCGGCATCGCTTTGGCGGATCGGGAGACCGGCCGGCGCTGCGCGGCGCCCGAGGAGGATTGGCGCGGCTTTGCGCGCTCGGTGCGGCAGGGACAGGAAACGCGCCCATGATCGGCGTGCTCGCGATCGATCACGTGCAGGTGACCGTCACGCGCGAACAGCTGCCCGCCGCGAAGCGGTTCTACGCGGACATCCTGGGGCTGCCGCCGGCGCCGAGGCCCGGAGACTCCGCCGAGGGCGCCTGGTACCAGATCGGGCCGGTGCAGCTGCATCTGGCGCTGGAGGACCGTGCCACGCCCGACGCCAATCGCAGCCGCCGCCATGTCTGCTACCGTGTGGCGGACCTCGCCGCGGCGGAGGCGCGGCTGCGCGAGAGCGGCGTCGCGATCATGGGCGACCGCCGGCCGATTCCGGGCGTGCGCAGATTTTTTGTCGAAGACCCCGGCGGCAACCGCATCGAGGTCTCTGCGCCGGAGTAGCCCGCCGGCGGCAGGGGCATGCAACCCGAAGCGGGCCGCTTGGTTAACCCGACGTGCCGCGACGCCTGCCCCGGGGGAGTTCATGAGTCTGCTGACGAAAGACCAGATCCTGGAGATCGCCGGATCGGCCGGCGAGCTTGGCGTCTCCATCCTGATGCCGACGCATCGCGCCGGCGCGGAGGTCCGCCAGGACCCAATCCGGCTGAAGAATCTTCTGAACGAGGCCGAGAACCGGCTCACGGCGCGCGGGCTGCGCCGCGACGACGCGGACGCGATGCTGGCCCCGGCGGTCGAGATCCTGGACAGCGCCGATTTCTGGCAGCATCGCAGCGAGGGGCTCGCGCTTTATCTGGCCAGGGACTTCATGCGCGCGATCGATCTCCCGTATCAGCCGGAAGAGCGGCTGACGGTCGGCGCACGGTTCCGGCTGCGGCCACTGCTGCCGTTGCTCGATCGCGGGGAGCGCTTCACGGTCGTGACGGTCAGCCTAAGCGGAGCGCGCGTGTTCCGGGGTGACAGAGAGGGCCTGACCGAGCGCACCGATCTCGACCTGCCCAAGGGCGTCAAGGAGATCATGGACGAGACCGACTATCAGCAGATGACGCACTCGCCT
>Ga0247829_10001165_pt1 | contig 11649 bp, 9 predicted proteins | sample 12C_Control_Day4_FD_207765 | JGI IMG/M metagenome (GOLD analysis project Ga0247829, IMG submission 207765) | Soil microbial communities from agricultural site in Penn Yan, New York, United States - 12C_Control_Day4 | ecosystem: Environmental > Terrestrial > Soil > Agricultural land | place: USA... | reverse complement strand
TGTGCATGTACTGCACGCCGATGTTGCCGCAGTAGGTGCGCTTGAGGATCTCCAGCACCTGACGGATCGAGCCGGTCTGCAGGCCCAGGACGCCGTCCAGGAAGATCGGACGATCCATGTCGGCGGCGCTGAAGCCGTAGAATTCGGGGGTCAGCTCGGGGTTTTCGATCGGCTGCTCGATGCCCAGCGGGTCCAAGGTCGCCTGCAGGTGGCCGCGCACGCGGTAGCTGCGGATCAGCATCAGGGCGCGGATCGAGTCATGAGCGGCGGCGCGCACGTCGGCGGCGGTCAGGCCGCCCGAAGCGTCAGGTGCAGGAGCGGCCGGACGCGGGCCGGGCTTGCCGGGGGCGGCCTTGGGATCGACCTTGGGCGCGGGCCAGCGGCCGTCGAAGACAGCGGTGTCCTCGGTCGGCTCGGCCGGCCCCGAACGGCCCCACGAGCCGGCGGCGGCCGACTGCTTCACCAGGTCGGCGTTGTCCTTCAACTGGTCGAAGAAGGCGCGCCATTCCCCCGGCACCGAGCCGGGGTCCGCGGCCCATTTTTCGTGCAGGTCCTCAATGAAGGCGGCGTTCGCGCCATAGAGGAAACTGGTCTCGGCAAAGACCTGGTTCAGCTGACCTGCATCGTCCGCCATTTTGCTCTCGTCGTCCTACATTCCGGCCGCACGCGCACGCCTGCGCGGTGAGCGGCGCCGCTCATATAGGCCGTGTTTCCTTACTGGTCATGACCGAAGCGGGGCGGACAGGGTGGAAATTGGTCGAATCGGCAAGAAAAAACGCCTCCGGACGAATCCGGAGGCGTTTCAAAAGGTCGCGGGGCGCCAAATTTCGCCCCGGAACATCGTTCGGTCGTACTCGCCGCCCCCGAAACGAGGACATCGCCGTCGAGGGTGACGCCGCGAACTCGCTCAAGCAGCGAGCCGCCGCGCGGCGAGCGTTAGCGACCTTGCTGAAGGGTTTAGCCCTTCAGCACTTCCAGAAGCGTGTGGCCCAGACGCGCCGGCGACGGCGAGACGCGGATGCCCGCGGCCTCCATGGCGGCGATCTTGGATTCCGCGTCGCCCTTGCCGCCCGAAACGATGGCGCCGGCGTGGCCCATGGTGCGGCCGGCCGGAGCCGTGCGGCCCGCGATGAAGCCGGCCATCGGCTTCTTGCGGCCCTTTTTGGCTTCGTCGATCAGGAACTGGGCGGCGTCTTCTTCGGCGCCGCCGCCGATTTCACCGATCATGATGATCGACTCGGTGGCGTCGTCGGCCAGGAACATTTCCAGGACGTCGATGAACTCGGTGCCCTTGACCGGGTCGCCGCCGATGCCGACGGCCGTGGTCTGACCCAGGCCGGCGTTGGTGGTCTGGAACACGGCTTCATAGGTCAGGGTGCCCGAGCGCGAGACGACGCCGACCGAACCCTTGGAGAAGATGTTGCCCGGCATGATGCCGATCTTGCACTCGTTCGGGGTCAGGATGCCGGGGCAGTTCGGGCCCAGCAGGCGCGAGTTGGAGCGGTCCAGGCGGGCCTTGACGCGCACCATGTCCAGCACCGGGATGCCTTCGGTGATGCAGGTGATGAAGGGGATCTCGGCCTCGATGGCCTCGATGATGGCGTCGGCCGCGCCTGCCGGCGGGACATAGATGACGGTGGCGTCGGCGCCGGTGGCGTCGCGGGCTTCGGCGACCGAGGCGTAGATCGGCAGGGTTTCGCCGTGCGAACCGGTCCAGTTGGTGCCGCCCTTGGTCGGGTGCACGCCGGCGACCATCTGGGTGCCGTGGTAGGCCAGGGCCTGTTCGGTGTGGAAGCCGCCGGTCTTGCCGGTCAGGCCTTGCACGATGATCTTGGTGTCTTTGTTGACGAGAATGGACATGTGTCTGTGCTCTGAATTCTGTGTGTCAGCGGGGCGGTGGCGAGTAAGGCGTGAGCCTTAGCCGACCGCCGCGACGATCTTCTGGGCGGCGTCGTCGAGATCGTCGGCCGCCTGGATGGTCAGGCCGCTCTCGTTCAGGATCTTCTTGCCCAGCTCGGCGTTGGTGCCTTCCAGACGCACCACCAGCGGCACCTTCAGGCCCACTTCCTTGACGGCCGCGACCACGCCTTCGGCGATGACGTCGCACTTCATGATGCCGCCGAAGATGTTGACCAGGATGCCCTGGACGGCCGGGTCAGCGGTGATGATCTTGAAGGCCGCCGCGACCTTGTCCTTGCCAGCGCCGCCGCCGACGTCGCAGAAGTTGGCCGGCTCCTTGCCGTACAGCTTGATGATGTCCATGGTCGCCATGGCCAGGCCGGCGCCGTTGACCATGCAGCCGATGTTGCCGTCGAGGGCGACATAGGCCAGGTCCCATTCCGAGGCTTCGATTTCCTTGGCGTCTTCCTCGGTCTCGTCGCGCAGTTCCTTGATGTCGGGGTGACGGAACAGGGCGTTGCCGTCGAACGACACCTTGGCGTCCAGAACGCGCAGGTGGCCGTTTTCCATGACGATCAGCGGGTTCACTTCCAGCATGGCCATGTCCTTCTCGACGAAGGCTTTATACAGGGCCGGGAACAGCGACTTGCCGTCTTCGCGGGCGTCGCCTTCCAGCTTCAGCGCGTCCGACAGGGTGGCGCAGTCAGCTTCGGTCACGCCGGTCGTCGGGTCGATGACGACGGTGATGATCTTTTCCGGGGTGTCGTGGGCGACGGCTTCGATGTCCATGCCGCCTTCGGTCGAGACGACGAAGGAGATGCGGCCGTAGGCGCGGTCGACCAGGATCGACAGGTAGAGTTCGCGGGCGATGTCGGCGCCGTCTTCGATGTACAGGCGGTTGACCTGCTTGCCGGCGTCCGTGGTCTGAGCGGTGACCAGGGTGTTGCCCAGCATTTCCTTGGCGTTCTTGACCACGTCCTCGATCGAGAAGGCCAGGCGCACGCCGCCCTTGGCGTCAGCCGGCAGTTCCTTGAACTTGCCCTTGCCGCGGCCGCCGGCGTGGATCTGCGACTTCACCACATAGAGCGGGCCAGGCAGCTGCTTGGCGGCGGCTTCGGCCTGGTCAGCCGAGGTGATGGCGACGCCTTCGGCGACCGGAGCGCCAAAGGCCTTGAGAACCTGCTTGGCCTGATACTCGTGAATGTTCATGTCTGATCCGCGCCGTTGGGAGGAGGGTTGTGGAAACTTTGGTCGCGCTTATAGGCGTCGCGCCTTCGCCTGCGCAACCGCCCCCCTCCTTATGGCCGTCAGAGGCTTTTCCTATGGCCCAAGCTGGGCTGGATCAGTCGACCCAGTCCTTCTTCAGCGTGCGCGAGGCGCCGAACAGCAGGGCCGAGGACAGCAGATAGAAGCCCATGCCCGTATAGATGGCCCAGCGCAGGCTCTCTTCGCCAAAGGTCGGACGCAGCAGATCCGACATCCAGCCGAAGTAGTAGATGCCGACGGCGATCCCCAGCAGGTTGTTGATCAGCAGGAAGAGGGCCGAGGCCGTGGTGCGCATGGCCGGGGTTCCCAGATGCTGCACCGCCGCCGTGATCGGCCCCAGCCAGGTCAGGTTCAGGCCCGTCGGGATCAGGAAGATCAGGAAGGCCAGGGTCAGGGCCGCCGCCCCGTTGGGGTCAGCGCCCGGCATGGCGGCCCCGACCAGGGCGCCCGAATTCATCGCCAGCAGGAAGCAGGGCACCGAGATCAGGAAGGCGATGGCCGGCGTCAGCGGATAGGCGCCCTTGGATTTCTTGCCCAGACGGTCGGCCATGACCCCGCCCAGCCAGATGCCGGCCACGCCCCCGACCATGACGATGGCCGAATAGTACCAGGCCGTCTGCGACAGGGTCAGGCCGAAGCTGCGCATGAAGAAGCTGGGCAGCCAGGCGGCGACGCCGTAGCCGCACACCGAGGACGAGGCGGCGCCGAAGGCCAGCAGCCAGAAGCTCGGCTTGGGCGCCAGCGTCTTGAGCACCTCGCCGAAGGGCGGCGCCTTCTGCACCACGGGCGCGGCCTGTGGCGCGTCGGCGACAGGGGCGTCCAGCCCGCCGCGCTTCGGGTCCCTGACCGTCAGGCGCAGGATCGGCGCGACCAGAACGCCGAGAACGCCGACGACGATGAAGGCCGTGCGCCAGCCCCAGGTCGCCGCCAACAGGCCCCCGACCAGGGTGCCCGCCGCCATGCCCAGCGGAATGCCGAAGGCGTAGGCCGCCAGCGCCCGCGCGCGCTGCGACTTGGGGAAGTAGTCGGCGATCAGGGAATAGGCCGGGGCCACGCCGCCCGCCTCGCCGATGCCCACCCCCATGCGGCACAGGAACAGCGAGGCGAATCCGCCGGCCATGCCGCACAGGGCGGTGAAACCCGACCAGACGGTCAGGGCGGCGGTCATGATCCACACCCGGCTGAAGCGGTCGGCCAGCCAGGCGATCGGAATGGCCAGGGTGGAATAGAGCAGGGCGAAAGCCAGGCCGCCCAGCAGACCGAACTGGGTGTCCGACAGGCCGAACTCGGCCTTCAGCGGCGCCGCCAGGATGCCGATGATCTGACGATCCAGGAAGTTCAGCATGTAGATGAGGATCAGGATCCCCAGCACATAATAGCGATAGCCGGGGGAGACGGCCTTCTCGACAGCCTCCTTGGGCGCTGCGGCCTCGGACGTGGTCATGGCGTGCCCCCCTCGGGCTTGTTCTGTCTTGTTGAAGCGACGGTAGCGGCGCCGCTCGGCGACGCCAAAAGAAAAAGGGCGACGGTTCGCTCTGAACCGCCGCCCGCGATCAGATGATCAGGCGTTAGGGAGAAGGCTGGATCAATACTTGGCCGTGACCTTGATCATCCAGGTCCGCGGCGCGCCGTAGTAGGCGGTGCGGATGTTGCCGATGGAAGAGAATTCCTGGGCGTCGGTCTTGTAGACCTCGTCCGCCAGGTTCTGGCCGTACAGGCCGACGCTGTAGCGATCCGCCGCATCCGACCACACGACGCGGGCGTCGTAGAGCCAGTAGCTGTCCTGATACATGCCCGGCAGTTCGGTGTCGGTGTTGATGATGGTGTTGTCGACCGCCAGGGCCATGCGCGAGCGATACTTGGCCGCCGCGCCGAAGGTCACCGACGAACCGCCGTCCAGCGCCCACTCGTACTGACCGCCGACGCGCAGCGTCCACTTGGGCGAGAAGGCCGGATCCTGGAAGGCGCGGCTGCCGCCGAAGGCGGTGAAGCGCGCGTCGTTGAACTCCTTGTAGTCGGCCTCCAGGAAGCCGATCTGGGTGTCCAGTGTCAGACCGCGCACCGGCGCCAGAACGCCTTCGAGTTCGAAGCCGAAGATGTCCAGCGAACCGGCGTTGATGACCGAAAGGACCGGGGTGGGCACGCCGCCGCCCGGAGGGACCTCAATCCCCGAAACCCGCGCCTGGAAGTCGTCGTACTTGGTCATGAAGGCGGCCAGGTTCAGACGCAGGCGATTGTCCCAATACTGGGTCTTGGCCCCGACCTCGAAGCTGTCGGCCGTTTCCGGCTGATATTCGGTCGCCTCGGTCGCCGAGTTGGCGCGACCGTTGAATCCGCCCGACTTGAAGCCCTGCGAATAGCGCGCATAGACCATGGCGTCCGGCGACAGCTGATAGTCCGCCGACAGCATGATCGAGGTGTCTTCGTACTCGCCGGTGGGCGGGGCGAAGGCGTAGCTGGTGTTCAGCACCGGCACCGGCACGCCGCCGATCAGCATGGTGAAACTGCTGTCCACCGAGGTCAGGCGCGCATAGTCCTTCTCTTCCTTGGTGTAGCGCACCCCGGCCGACAGACGCAGGGCGTCGGTCACCGCATAGCTGACATTGGCGTAGGCGGCCTTGGAGGTCGTCTCCAGCGTATCGTCGATGTAGCGAATGAAGGTGGCGTTGCCGTAGAGCGGGCCCAGCAGGTCGTCGTTGTAGCTCTCCTGGTGCGAGGAGACGTCTTCCTTCAGATAGTAGAGACCGCCGACCGCCGTCAGCGGGCCGCTGTCATAGGTCAGCTGCAGCTCCTGGCTGGTCTGCTTCTGATCCACCGCCACCAGGGCATCGGCGATCTCCAGCTCGGTGGCGTCGAAGTCGATGTAGTCGTCGGTGTTCAGCTCGCGATAGCTGGTGATCGACTTCAGCGTCAGGGCGTCGGACAGGTCCCACGTCATGCGCAGCGCCGTGCCCCAGGTTTCCAGCCGGGTTTCGTTGGGCAGGCCCGGAGTGGTGCGCGTCTTGAAATCATACTCCGGCGCGGGCGTCGCCACCGGATAGGCCACCCCGTAGCCGAGGTAGGTCAGGCTGTTGGTCGCCTGGCCCACGGTCATGCCCGCGTCGTCCTTCGAATAGTCGACGTTCAGGTCGACGCGGAAGGTCGAGGTCGGGTCCCAGGCCAGGCTGGCGCGGGCGGCCGAGGTGTTCTTGTCATTGTATTCCGCGCCCGTGGCCGGATCGACGACATAGCCGCCGCGTTCCGAATGCAGGGCCGACAGACCCAGGGCCACGGTGTCGGTGACCGGCCCGGAAACCGCGCCCTGGAACTCCATCAGGTCGTAGTCGCCATAGGCGGCCGAGGCCCGGGCGCGGAAGGTCTGGCCCGGACGACGCGACACCAGCTTCATGGCGCCGCCGATAGTGTTCTTGCCGTAGAGGGTGCCTTGCGGGCCGCGCAGGATCTCGACGCGCTCCAGGTCCAGCAGGTCGAACTGGCTGCCGCGAATACGGCTGTAATAGACGTCGTCGACATAGACGCCGACGGCCGGGTCGAAGGTCTGCAGCGCGTCAGGCTGACCCACGCCGCGGATGTAGATATTGGTCGAGTTGGACGAACCACGGCCCTGGACCAGGTTCAGGTTCGGCACAGCCCCCTGCAGGTCCGTGACCTGTTGCGCGCCCGTGCGCTCCAGCGTCTCGCCGCTGAAGGCGGTCAGGGCCAGGGGGGTCTTCTGCGCCGATTCCTCGGAGCGGCGGGCGGTGACGATGATGTCCTCGACGCTCGAGGTCGGCTCCGCGTCCTGGGCGCGCGCATCCTGCGCATAGGCGGCCGAAGCGATCGCGCCCATGGCGGCGCCCGCCAGCAAGGCGGTCTTCACGAGTCTGTTCATTTGGATCCCAATCTCTGTTTCCAGCCCGATCGACGCTTTTATTCAGCGTTCAATGATTTTCATGGAACGTGCCGATCTTTCGCCCGCCTGTCAAACGGCCCCGCTGAAAACCACCGCAAATCGGACGCGCCTGTGGCGCCGTTGCACTGAAGGTGGAACCACGACTAGCTTGCGCGCATGAAAGCCGACGACGACCTCGCCCCGACCCTGCCGCCCGTCGCTGTCGCGCCGGCCCGGCGCGGGCGACCGAAGAAGACCAAGACCGCCGGAGCAGGCGAAACCCGCGAGGCCATCCTGAACGCGGCGGAGGATCTGTTTTCCAAGCACGGCTTCTATGGCGTCACCATCCGCGAGGTGGCGCGAGAGGCGGGCGTGGACACCGCCCTGGTCCACTACTACTTCGGGGCCAAGAAGGAGCTGTTCGACGCGGTCTTCACCCGCCGCGCCGAGGTCTGGAACAACGAGCGCGTCGCCGCCGTCGACCGCTACGCCGAGGCGGCCGGAAACGCCATGACCCTGGAGGGCCTGTTCGAGGCCTTCCTGCGTCCGCCCTTCCAGTGGTCGCTGAAGGGCGGACCGGGCTGGAAGCACTACGCCGCCCTGGTGGCCCAGACCAACGCCAACCCGGCCTTCGGCGGCGAGACCATGGCCCGCTATTTCGACCCGGCGATCCGCCGCCTGCTGGAGCTGGTCAAGCGCGTCCTGCCCGAGGCCGAGGAGACCGACCTCTACTGGGCCTATCACAACCTGTCGGGCGCCCTGACCCTGACGCTCGGCGAGACGGGACGTCTGGACCGCCTGTCCGGCGGCCTGTGCAAGTCCGGCGACCTGGACAGCGCCTGCGACTACATGGTGCGCTTCGCCGCCGCCGGCTTCCGCGCCGTCTGCGGTCCGACGCGCGCGTGACCGTTCGACTGGATTTCTCGCCAGGCTCCAGGGCGCGCGACTTCCTGCGCGGCCTGGCCGTGGCCGTGGGCGCCGGCGTCTTCCTGGCGCTCGGCGGCGCCTTCGGCTCGACCGGCGCGCCGCTGGCCCAGCGCCTGGCCTACTGGGTGCCCGTGCTCGTCGTCGGCGGTCTGTGGGGGCACCTGTGCAGCCTGCTGGTCGACCGGTTCATCGACGTGGACGCCCGTCCCTGGCTGGGCGCCGCCGCCCTGACCCTGGTCATCACCGGACCGTTGACCGTCATGATCTGGGCCTTGACCGGCCTGATGTTCGAGGGACGTCTGCGTCACGCCGACGACCTGCGCCATTTCTTCGCCCCGGTGGCCCTGATCACCGCCGTGCTCAGCATCCTGAACGTCTTCCTGGGCCGCAAGCAGCCGGTCGAAACCCACGCCGCCGCGCCCGGCGCCGCGCCCGCCCGCTTCCTCGAACGCCTGCCGCCGAAGCTGCGCGGCGCGCGCCTGATCGCGGTCCAGGCCGAAGACCATTACCTGCGTCTGCACACCGACCGCGGCTCGGACCTGATCCTGATGCGCCTGTCTGACGCCCTCGATGAACTGGAAGGTCTGGAAGGCGCCCAGACCCATCGCAGCTGGTGGGTGGCGAAAGACGCCGTCGCCGCCGTCGCCCGCGGCGACGGCCGCGCCGCCCTGACCCTGGACGGCGGCGGCGACCGCGAACTGATCGCCCCCGTCAGCCGCCGCTACGCCAAGGCGCTGCGAGAAGCGGGGTGGTGGTAGATCACAACGAACCGCTGCCTTGCGCTTCAGGCATTGCCCTCCTGCCAAGCTTCGCCGATGCTTGTTCGATCAAACCATACAGGGCGACAAGGACCGTGAACAAATGGCTCAGAAAGCTGTTCGGCAAAACCACGATTGATAGTCCTGAGAGCCGTCTTCTGACGCCGGACCGGACGTTGGACACAGCAATTCACGAAACATCCGTCGCCAGCACACCGCCCTTCGTCGCTCTGAACGAGCTTGAAGCTCTCCTGATCGCCGCCAGCACTGACCCCATGCAGCGCAGCGAGTTCCAAGACGTCATGCTGAAGTCAGACCTTCTGGCAGCGACGCCCGAGGCACACGACAGCAGCGGATGGCGGACCCTGAAAAAATCAGAGCGCGTATCCCTCCTGAACGTGCCTGCCCCGGACGGCTTGCCGGTAGCCGCCGTCTTCACCTCCGAGCAGAGGATCGTCGACGCCTTTGGAGCCGGGACCGGCTTTATCCAGATGAACGGAGCGGCTCTTCTCGAACTGGTCGCCGAAAGCGGCGCCTTCCTGAACCCCGGCTCCGCCTATGGCGTCCACTGGACCGCTGACCAGCTCAGCGCCGTCCTAGGCAAGCCGGTCAGGATCACCATCCAGAAGGACACGCAAGTCATGCTCGGAGCGCCCAAAGAGCGGCCAGAGGCGCTTCTGGACGCTCTGACCCGCTCCCTTTCCGCCGAGAACCGTATTCGTGAGGCCTGGCTTGCGCTCGCGCACTGGCCAGAAGAGGACAGGTGGTCTTGGTATCTGGACGTGAGAACCGCAATGCCAGGTGACGACGTCAGCGCCTTGCTCGCTGAGGCGTTCAAGCTCTCGAACCAAACGGGACTGACGCTCGATATGAGGGTCACGAACGAGAATGAAGCAGAGGGCCCAGGGATCCGATTGATCCCAGCCTCCACTCACTAACTCACACCCAGTTCCCGTGGAACGCCGCCGGCAGGGCCACGTCGGCGCGCCAGGTGGCGACCGGGCCGTCCTCGACGTGCATCAGGTCCAGGACATGCAGTTCGCTGACCCCGGCCTTCAGATTGATCGTCGGGCCGACCAGCCAGGCGTCGGCCTCGTGCGTCCCGCCGGGCTTGGGGACATAGACCATTTCGTCGGTCACATGGTCGGGACCGAAGTCGAAGGACCGGGTGCGGCCTGATCGCCAGTCCGTCACCCCGACGGCCGAGGCCAGGGGCCGATCGGCGCGCTCGCCCGTGGTGTGCAGGCTGAAACGGCGGGCCAGACCGGCGCGACGCGGGTCGCCGCGCGGGAACTCGCCGACCACCCCCGTGCGTTCCAGCCGGCCGCGCCCGCCCGTCTCCAGCACCACCATGGCCAGTTCGGCCGGGTCGTGGCCCAGGGGCACGCCGTTCAGCACCTCGTGGGCGCCGCGCGCGGCGAAATCCATGTCCTTGTGGGCGCACAGGTCGAGACGGATCGTGCCGTCCGCCTCCTCCCAGGCGTCGCCCGCGTGGAAGAAGCCGAAGGGCGGCAGCTCATAGATCCGGCGACGGGTCAGGTCGGCCTTGTCGACCACCAGCACCTGGGTCCCCGCCTGGGGCGTCCAGTCGAAGCCCGCCGACATGGGCATGGCGTTGCGCACATGGACCCAGGGCTGCAGGACGATGACCAGATGACGGGCCGTGGCGCTGAAGTCGTGGATATAGCTGGGGCGCGGCAGGGCGATCACCTCGGCGTCCTCCAGCGCGCCGTCCGCCGCCAGACGCCAGACCATGGCCTGCCTGCCGTTCACGCCCAGGTTCCAGATACGGCCGTCCGGCTCGATGCGCGGATGGGCCAGGAAGGGCATGTTCTTCAGATCAGGGCGCAGGGTCACGAAGTCCTCGGTCGCCAGGGTCTCGGGGTCCATGGCCAGGGGCGAGCCCGCCTCCCACAGGGCCCAGAGCTTGCCGCCGACCTTGTGCACCGAGGTGTTGGCCGGGCTGGCGTCGTCGGCCGAGCCGATGCGGGCGCGCGGGTCGCCCGTCGTGCCGAAGCCCGGCATCAGCATGGCCCCGACCTCGGTCTCCTGACGCCGCTTGGGCGTGTCGGCGAAGCGGGCGGCCAGGCTGGCCTGACCATCCTGCACCCGCCAGCGGCGGATCAGGCCGTCGCCGTCAAACCAGTGCTGGGACGAGCCGCCCGGCCTGCGGAACTTGGCCGGGCCGTTGCGGTAGAGGCTGCCCGACAGGCCGGCGGGCGCCCGGCCGTGAACCAGACGCAGGGCGCGGGGGGCCACGTCCCCCTCGACGTCGGCGGTGGCCAGCGACCAGTCGGCGGTCGCGCTCATCGCCTTCGCGGCATAGGCCCGGTCGGGCGTCAGGACGCGGGCGGCGGCGAGCGCGGCGGCGCCCATGAACAGGGTGCGGCGGGTCGGGATCATGGCGGTCTCGTCGAACATCAGAGCTTAGCGGATGCGGATGGTCTGGGCCGTGGCGCCGGAGACCTCGAAGCGGGCGCGGTCCCACTTGGCCGGCCCCATATTGCCCACCGCATTATTGGAGAAGGCGAAGGGTTCGGTCGGCATGCCGAACGGGTTGACGTCCATCTTTCCGTTGCCGTTGACGTCGTGGAAGGCCTTCATGCCATAGGCCCCGGCGGGCAGGTCGAACACCGCCTCGCGCTGGCCCGCCGCCACATCCACCTGGGCCACCCGCGCCGGCTGTCCGCCCTCATAGGCGGCCTCGGTGTCATAAAGGGCGACCAGGACCGCACCGGTCTCGGCGCCCGTCTCGAAGGTCAGGGTCAGGCGGCTGTCGGCCTGGGCGAAGGCGGGAGAGGCAAGGGCCAGAACGGCGGCGACGGCGAACGAACGGATCATGGCGGGTGTCCTTGAGGGCGTGGCGAAGAAGTCGCCCCCTCCTCCCTCGCCCCGCCGCACCCCGCCAGCGGCCTTGCGTCCGCGGCC
>Ga0247829_10001161_pt1 | contig 11663 bp, 10 predicted proteins | sample 12C_Control_Day4_FD_207765 | JGI IMG/M metagenome (GOLD analysis project Ga0247829, IMG submission 207765) | Soil microbial communities from agricultural site in Penn Yan, New York, United States - 12C_Control_Day4 | ecosystem: Environmental > Terrestrial > Soil > Agricultural land | place... | reverse complement strand
GCGGCTCGAGTCGAGCAGTACTTCGGCGAACTGCGGTGGGATCTCGCCAAGCCGCTGCTCCAGGCTCGACTGGCGGCGGCACCGGTCGGCGACTGAAACGAACGGTCAGGGCTTCCGCCGCGCTGACACCTTCGGCCGGCAGGCGCCTTTCAACGGACACTGGCTGTCCTTCTGCTTGGTGCCGAAGCCGCACGCGCTCATCATGCCGAGGTGACAGAGTGCGAAGTCGTACTTCACCGGGTCGCGCGGATCCAGGGCACGGAGCGATCGCGTGATGTCGGCCGCCATCCGCCACCCGGGACTGGTGAGCGCGGTCAGCCGCAGGCACCGCCCAACCCTGATCACGTGAGTGTCGAGAGGCACGATGAGTTGAGCCGGCCGGACGCGAGACCAGAGTCCCAGATCCACGCGGTCGATACGCACCATCCAGCGCAGGAACAGATTGAGCCGCTTGCAGGCGCCTCCTGACGAGGGCCGCGAGAAGAAATAGGCCACTCCCGGCCTCGCCGGCAGCATTCCGTACGCCTCCGTGAGGTCGAGGGCGAGCGCCCGTGTCGAGAACGACTCCAGTGCGGCCTCCACGGTCTCGGCGTCCGCAGCGATGCCCTCCGCGAAGAAGCCTTCGAGCGACCCGCCGCGTTCGATCATTTGACGGAGCAGCCACAGCAGCGCGACCAGGTCCACGCCGCGCGTCCAGCGATGCACCAGCGGAAAGAGCGCCGCGCCGTGCACTTCGGGCTCGAAGCGCCGCACGAACTCCGCCGGGCGCTCGCCCATCACCGCCACCAGCGCCTCGATGGAGTTCAGGACGCTTTGCACGCGGCCGAACGCCAGCGCCGCGGCACAGAAGGCGACGATCTCCCGATCCGCGGGGTGACGGAACCGGCGCACGATCCAGATGGGATCGGCGACGACGTGCTCGAGGTCGAAGGCCGAATAGAGATCGTCGAGCCGCGGCCGCAGATGGGTCGCCCCTGTCGCGGACAGCGAGGCCGCCGAGGACTCGGGGGCCGCAGATACCGAGCCTGCAGAACCCGCAAACGGCGCCGATGGGACAGAGGGCACGGCGGACTTACTGGAGGCCGGCATCCAGCGTCCGTAGCGCGTCGAGCACGACGCCGGCCGCCTTCACGAAGAAGTCGGGGTTGATCTTGTCGGCGGTGTCGCTCGGCTGGTGATAGTCGGGGTGATCCTCCACGCCGAAGTACACGAACGGGATACCGGCCTGGTGAAAGCGACCGTGATCGGATTGGAGCGTCCAGTCCTCATGGCCCGAGCCGGGCAGGTCGTGACCGAACAGCACCTGAATCGGCGCCCGCGCCGCGACGGGCTCGAGCAGCGAGCGCAGCCTCGGGTAGTGATGCGTACCAGCGACGTAGATTTCGCCCTTGTCACCTCGGGCCACCATGTCGAGGTTCACGTCCAGCGCCAGCCGATCTCTGGGCAATGGCGGGGCCGACACGAACGCGGCGGCTCCATGCAGGCCGCCCTCTTCGGCGTCGAAGGCGGCGAACACGAGGTCGTGTCGGAATGGCTGCGCCATGCACTGCGCCGCCATCTCGAGAAGCACCGCCACGCCCGAGGCGTTGTCGTCCGCGCCCCGGTAGATCCGACCATCGCGGATGCCGAGGTGGTCGTAATGGGCCGAGAGCACGATGGCCGGCAGCGCTGGATCGGTGCCCGGACAGCGGCCGACGACGTTCACGCCTTGTGAGGGCGGCGCCGCGGCGCCGCCAGAGGCCTGAGCCTTCGGCGTGAAGCTGAACGAATGCTCGAGCGACGGCCCGATCGGCGACAACCGCAAGGCCGTGAAGCGATCCTTGACGAACGCGCGCGCCCTGGCGCCACCCTCGGTACCCGAGGCTCGCCCTTGGTACTCCTCGGATGCCAGCGTCCGGACCGTCGCCATCAGGGCATCGGCCGCGATCGATGGCGGAGCAGAAGCGGTGGCAGGGGCCTGCGCCGCGACCGGCGTCACCGCAACCGCCCAAGCGAGTGCCCCCACACGAAGCAGTTGGTGTGCCGTCGCGACCGTGCTCATCTCAGCGACTGTAGCATCACGTCCGCCTCTTGATCTCGTACATCGCGCGGTCCGCGGCCTGGAGCGCCGCGTCTGGCGATCCGCCCGCCGCGAGGTCCGCCACACCGCACGAGAAGCCGACACGAGGCTCGGGCTCGCGGTCGAGCCGATCGCGGAGCGCGTCGACACGGGCCAGCGCCTTCGCCCGTTCCATCCCCGGCGCGACGACCAGGAACTCGTCGCCGCCGTAGCGCATCATGGCGTCGCCAGGTCGAAACGATTCGCGGATGGCGTTGGCGAACCGGACCAAACAAGCGTCGCCGACGGCATGCCCATAGAGATCGTTGACCTGCTTGAAGCCGTCCAGGTCGAAGAACAGCACGGCGGCGCCGGCCGGCCTCGCCTCCTGGAACACGCCGTCAAGGGTCCGGCGATTATCGAGGGCGGTCAGGGGATCGCGGTCCCCAACCCGCCGGAGGTTCTCCTGTGCCAGGAGCAGGTATCGGTTGGTGAGGGCGAGCTCACGCTGGGCGCGCTCCGAGACCGCGAGGACACACCCCAGCGCGACGAACCACTCGACGCCGGCGTCAAACGACGAGGTCGACGCCAGGAGCCATGCGGCCTGCTCGCCCAGGTCCGGCGCAAAGGCGCCGTTCGGGTTCAGGTCCACCCAGTACGCGCCCGCCTCAACCAGGGCCAGTCCACCGCGCAGGCAAAGGCCCGTGGACAGCCAGGCAATCGCACGCCATTGCCGGCCCAGCGCCAGGGCGCCGCCCAGCAGGAGCAGGCCCATCGCCAGGTGCTGCACCACTCCCATGACCGCGATCGATGGGATGAACAAGCCGCACACGACGCCGTAGGCGGCCGAGGCCGTGATGATGGTCCGCAACGAAAGGAATTCGCTGCCAGGCCCCCCGACTGCCCAAGCGCCCTGGAGCAGCCACAGCACGAACGCGATCTTGAAGCCCATGTAGCCGCCGGTGAGCCAGCCGAAGCCGCGGGCGGGCTGCACCAGCCAGAAGTACGCCGTGATGCCGAGCGCGATCGCGTTGGCCAGCCAGGCCAGGACCCAGGCGCGCACCTCGAATCGACGCGAGGTGCGCGCGAGCACCAGGAAGAACCCCGCGACCATCAGCAGCGACGTGAGCTGCACGACAGTGCTCCATCGCCACAGCACCAGGTCCATGCCGGCGATATCCCTCAGAATCCCGTGAAGGCCCGCGACATCAGTCGGCGCGGGTGGGCCAACCGGCGCCCGGGCTGACGTGGACGATGCGGCCGCCGACGATGGTGGCGGCGACGCCACCGGTGAAGCTCCAGCCGTGATACGGCGTGTTCTTCGACTTGCTCTTGAGGGCAGCGCGATCGATGGTCACCGGCAGGTCGGGGGCGAGCACCGTGATATCGGCGATGGCGCCGGGAGCGAGCGACCCGCCAGGCACCTTCAGGATGCGGGCGGGATTCACCGACATCAGCTCGACGAGGCGCGGCAGGCGGATGACACCGGCGCGAACCAGGCGATCGAGGCAAATGGGAACGGCGGTCTCGAGGCCGACGATGCCGAATGGGGCGCGGTCGAACTCGACGTTCTTCTCGTCGTAGTGATGCGGCGCGTGGTCGGTCGCGATCACGTCCACGCTGCCGTCCGCGATGCCCGCCAGCATGGCATCGCGGTCCCTCGCCTCGCGCAGCGGCGGGTTCATCTTGGTGTTGCTGTCGTACGGGATCGGCGCCGCCAGCATGTCGTCTGTGAGCGTGAAGTGGTGCGGGCACACTTCCGCGGTCACTCGGACGCCCCGGGCCTTGCCCTGCCGCACGGCCTCGAGCGTCGTCCACGCGCTCATGTGCGCGATGTGGAGGTGGCCGCCGGTCATCTCCGCGAGCAGGATGTCCCGTCCAGCGGTGATGGCCTCGGCAGCGCCGGGGATGCCCTTCAGTCCCAGGGACGACGCGACCGGGCCTTCGTGCGCCACACCCTCGCCCTTGAGCGACTGATCCTCGCAGTGCTCGATGACCGGCATGCCGAACATGCTGGTGTACTCGAGTGCGCGACGGGCGAGGATCGCGGTGGCGATCGGCAGGCCATCGTCGGTGACGGCCACGCACCCCGCCTCGCGCAGCTCCGCGATGTCCGCCAGCTCCTCGCCCTTCTGCCCGCGCGACACCGCGCCGATGGGATAGACGCGCGCCAATCCAGCCTCACGCGCCTTCTGCAGGATGAGCTGCGTGACGCCGGCGTTGTCGTTCACCGGCCTGGTGTTGGGCATGCACGCGACCGCCGTGAACCCGCCCGCAACCGCGGACAGCGTACCGGTGGCCACCGTTTCCTTGTGCTCCTGGCCGGGCTCGCGCAGGTGCACGTGCATGTCGATGAAGCCAGGGCAGATCACGAAGCCGGACGGCACGTCCACAATCGCGCCACCATCGGCGCGCGACACCGGCAGATCGCGCGCGACCTCGACGACGCGATCGCCGTCGATCAGCACGTCGAGGTGTTCATCCACGCCGTTTGCCGGGTCCACCACCCGCCCGCCCTTAAACAACCGCTTCATCGTCGCCCCCACCCGCCAGCAGGTACAGGACCGCCATCCGCACGGCGACGCCGTTGGCCACCTGTTCCAGGATTACCGAATACGGTCCGTCCGCCACTTCGGATGCGATCTCCACCCCGCGGTTGATCGGGCCCGGGTGCATGATGATCACATCCGGCTTGGCCCGACGCACGCGCTCTTCGGTCATGCCGAAGGTCCGGAAGTACTCGCGCAGCGACGGGAAGAAGCCCCCCTGCATCCGCTCGAGCTGAATGCGCAACATCATCACGACGTCTGCGCCTTCGACTGCCTCGTCGACTCTGGTAGTCACGTGTACCCCGAGGCGCTCGAGCCCGGGCGGAATCAGCGTGGCCGGGCCGCACACCCAGACCTCGGCGCCAAGCTTGCGCAGCAGCAGCAGGTTCGATCGCAGGACGCGGCTGTGCAGCAGGTCGCCAACGATGGCGATCTTCAGTCCCGAGATGCGGCGCTTGTGCTCGCGGATGGTGAAGGCGTCGAGGAGCGCCTGGGTCGGGTGCTCGTGCATGCCGTCACCAGCGTTGATGATGGCGGCCTTGCAGATGCGGGACAGCAGGTGGCACGCACCCGAGGAGGCGTGGCGCAGAACGATCATGCTGGGGGCCATCGCCTCGATGTTGAGCGCGGTGTCCACCAGCGTCTCGCCCTTGACCACGCTGGAAGAGGCGATGGCGACGTTCAACGTGTCGGCGCTCAAACGCTTTTCCGCGATCTCGAACGACGTGCGGGTGCGCGTGCTCGGCTCGAAGAACAGGTTGACGACGGTGCGGCCGCGCAGCGTCGGCACCTTTTTGATGGCGCGGCGGCCGACTTCCTGCATCGCCTCGGCGGTGTCGAGGACGAGCACGATCTCCTCGGGGGTGAGATCGGCGATGCCGAGCAGGTTGCGGTGGCTGAGCGCGGTGGCGGCGACGGCATCCATGGCCCTACTCCCCCACCTCGACGGAGACTTCGTCGACGCCGTCGAGCTCCTCGAGGCGGACTTGCACGCTTTCCTTGCGCGACGTGGGCACGTTCTTCCCGACGTAATCGGCCTTGATCGGCAGCTCGCGATGCCCACGGTCGACGAGCACCACCAGCTGAATCGCCCGCGGCCGCCCGAAGTCGATCAGCGCGTCGAGCGCCGCCCGCGTTGTCCGGCCGGTGTAGAGGACGTCGTCGACGAGCACGATGGTGCGATCGTCGATTGAAAACGGGATCTCGGTCTTGCGGACGACCGGCTGCGGCCCGACGGCCGTGCGCATGAGGTCGTCGCGATAGAGCGTGATGTCGAGCGCACCAGTGGCGACGTCCTCGCGGCTGACGTTGCCCAGGACCGCGGCGATGCGGCGGGCGAGCGGCACGCCGCGGGATCGCACGCCGACCAGGCTGACTCCATCGATGCCGTGGTTGCGTTCGAGGATTTCGTGAGCGATGCGCGTGAGCGCGCGCGAGATGCGGTCCGCGTCCATGACTACCGGCATGGCGGGACCTCCAGCGAGACGTGCGGCATGTGTCCTCTCTTTGCGAACTCACCGGTTCGCGATTAAAGAGCGAGGGGTAGTGTAGCACGCCGGGGGGCAGTGGAGCGGGTGCAGAGTGCCGGGTGCCGAGTGCGGTGCAGGGTGCCGGGTGCCGAGTGCCGGGTGCCGGGTGCCGGGTGCCGGGTGCCGAGTGCCGGGTGCCGGGTGCCGGGTGCCGAGTGCCGGGTACCGAGTGTGCCGAGTGCGAGATCGGGAGTAGAGGTGCGGCTTCGGAACCTACTTAGGCCCGATCAAATACTTGAGGAGGGCTGTCGTGGAAGCCAGCGCATCGTCGCTCAGTTGCCACAGGTGCGTGAACTCCTCCTCGCCGATGATCGACTGATCGCGCGCATCCAGGACGTGGTTCTGCGTTTCCTTGAGGCTCGCTCGGGCGATGGGCGTGAAATGCGCGAACAATGCATTCGCGCGGCTGGCTTCGCAAGAATTACGCGGTCGACCTCCAGCTTCAGCTGACGCGCGAGTTGCCAGGCCCGTAGTTCCGTAAAATGCTTCGCACCCATGCCGGTGGCGCCAGCAAGGCAAATGCCACTTTGGCGCGCAGCCAACTCGGCACACCGCACACCGCATCGCACCCTGCACTTAGCACTCTGCACTCAGCACCGCACCCTGCACCCGGCACCCTGCACCTTGCACTGGTCACCTTCCATAACTCGGTATGTAACTCACCGGCCGTTCGGCGGTGAAGGTCCCCCGGAACAGCTCCGTCCTGGCGAAGCCTTCCATGTCCCGCCCTACCGGCAGGCCGAAGTAGTAGAGGATCGTCGGCGCGAGATCGAGGATCGACGCACGCGGCAGGCGTCCCGGCTGCACGGGTCCACCGTAGGCCATCAGGAAGCCGTCCGGTGCACCCTCGTGACTGCCGCTGATCGCGGCATTGCCGACCAACTGTTCGAGCAGCCGCTTGCTCGGACTGAGCGGTTCCATGCCAAAAGCCGACACGACCAGCAGCACGTCCTCCGATCCGAGCCCGTTGATCAGGCGGCCCACGTGCGTGTCGAGGAAGGCGTAGTACTGCTCGAGCACGCGGCCGTAGAGCCGTCGCTCGGCCTCGGAGACGTCGCCGAATGGCGCCGGATTGGCGTAGCGCAGGAAGTAGTGGCCGACCGCGTCGATGCCGGGGAAGCGAACCGCGAGGAAGCGCGTGTCGAACCCGGCAAAGGCGCCCAGCAGCGCGGCGTGAACTCGATCCGCCGCCACCGGCTCGGGATCGCTGGCCACGTCGTAATCGCCCGAAGGCGGGCGTCCGGTCACCGACACGACTGCGACCGGATCCGGATTCGGTGGCACTTGCAGGCTGGCTCTCGCCACAGTCAGCGCTGACGGCGGCCAGATCGCGGAGCTGCCGTCGATGTCCAGCTCGGCGCCCTGCAGGCGGTGGAAGCGATCGCTCACCTGATAGCCGTGCACGGGCGCCGCCGGATGCGTCAGCGGCCACCCGATGACGCCGACCGCCAGCCCCTGCTCGCTGAGGATGTGCCACAGCGGCCGGGCCGTGAGATCCTCGGCCGTGTGCGGCTCTTCCCAGAGAAAGCCGGCGCGGACCAGCGCTTGCGCGAAGCAGTAGTCCGGCAGCAGCGAGATTACCGGCGTGACCCCGAGTACACGGTAGAAGGCCGAAGACCGGACACCGGTCTGCATCGGGGCGCGGCCGGTGGCTACCGCGCTCCACACCGGCTCGGCCTGCGTCGGCCGAAGCGTGGCCAAATGCGTGACCGAACCGCTGTCGACGATGCGGCCGAAGTTCGGGAGTCGACCCTGCGCCACCGCCGGTGCGATGACGTCGAGCGAGGCGCCGTCGAGCATCAGCAGCACCAGTCGCCCACCAGCCGGCGGCGGAATCGCCTCACGCGGCCCGGGCAGCAGCACCCGCGGCGGCAGCGGTTGCGCACGGGCCGGCCCGCGCAGCACCGTAGGCATCACCACCGAGATGAGTGCGGTCAGCACCAGAATCGTCGCGCTCGCCCGGCCTCCGCGACGGTTGATGTGCGCCAGCGCAATCATCAGGAACACCGCCCCGGCGGCCGTCACGACGATCGCGCCCGCCGCCATCCGCCGTGCCGTCTCGACGTCGAGCACGGGACCGAAGCCGCGGAGGTTCAGCCATATGAGGCTGGCGCCGCCCGCTGCGGCGATCGTGAACAGCCACGAGAGCAGCCGCACGCTGAGCCAGCCAGGCGACAGCACCTCGACCGCGAGAATCTGGCGGATGACGATGAGCGCGTAGAACACCGCCGTCAGGTTCAACCCGTAGGCCGCACCGAGCATGAGCGCCAGCGGCAGAATGGTTCCGGGATCGATCGCGTACTGCGGGTTGAGCTGCAGCACCAGCACGGTGAGGTAGCCTGCGGCCAGGCCGCCGGCAATGACCGAGTTGGAGAGCATCCGCAGGTAACGCACGGTGGGATCGTATAGGAACCGGGAATCGGAAGCCGGCAGTCGGCAACCGGGAGCCGGCAACCGGCAACCGGGAGCCGGGAAGCGCAACGGGCAAGCGAGTCCCGGACTGCCGACTGCCGGATCCCGACTGCCGGCTGCGGATCCCGGTTGCCGGATCCCGGTTGCCGACTGCCGACTGCCGGCTCCCGGCTGCCGGATCCCGAACGCTATACTGTCCTGATGTCGCCTATCGACGTGGACGCCACTGTGATCGCGAACCGGCGGCTGTCCCGCGACTACAACGTGCTGACCCTGGCTGCGCCGGAGGTGGGAGCGAGGACGATCGCCGGCCAGTTCGTCATGGTCCGGCCGGCCGAAATGACCGAGACCCTGCTGCGTCGGCCGTTCTCGGTGTTCGAGATCATCCGCGACCCGGCGGGCCGGCCGACCGCGATCAGCATCCTCAACAAGCGCGCTGGCCGGACGACGAACCGGCTGTACGAGACGGAATCAGGCGAGCGCATCGCCTGCCTCGGGCCCCTCGGCCGGCCCTACACCGCCGTGCCAGGCCCAGCCGAGGCCTGGATGGTGGCCGGTGGCGTGGGCCTGGCGCCGTTTGCGACGCTGGCCGAGGCGCTGGCCTCCACGCGGATACCCACCACCTTGTTCTACGGGGCCCGGTCCGATCGGGAGCTGTTCCACCTCGAGTTCTTCGAGCGCCTGGGCGTGACCCTCGTGCTCACCACCGAGGATGGATCGCGGGGCGAGCGCGGACGCGTCACCGCGCCCCTCGATCGGGCGTTGGTCGGCCGGTCGCCGGGGTCGATCATGGTGTACGCCTGTGGCCCGGAACCCATGCTGGCCGCGGTGTCCGGCATCGCCGCCCGGCACCGCCAGCCGTGCGAGGTGTCCGTGGAACGGACCATGGGCTGCGGCCTCGGCGGTTGCTACAGCTGTGTGATCAAGGTTCGCCATGACGCCCAGCCGCATTTCGTCCGATCCTGTATCGCCGGCCCGGTCTTCGACGGTGCGGCCATTGTCTGGGATTGACCGTATGCCCCGCGATCTCTCTGTTCGCCTCGGGTCGCTTCACCTCCCGAACCCGCTGATCGCGGCCAGTGGCTGCTTCGGCTACGGCCTCGAATACGAAGAGGTGGCCGACCTCGCCTCGCTCGGCGGCGTCTGCGTCAAAGGCCTGTTCATGACCGAGCGCGAGGGCCACTCCCCGCCGCGCATCGTGGAGACGCCGGCCGGCATGATCAACGCGATTGGCCTGCAGGGCATCGGCGTGCACCGCTTCGTCCAGGAGAAGCTGCCCCTGCTCCGCGAGCGCGGCGCCCGTGTCTTCGTCAACGTCTGCGGCACGACCATCGACGAATACGTCGAGGTCACCAAGGTGCTGACCGATGCCGGTGGCGTGGCCGCCATCGAGCTCAACATCTCGTGTCCGAACATCAAGGAAGGCGGCATCCAGTTCGGGTGCAGCCTGGTTGGCACGAGCGCGGTGGTGGCGGCCGTGCGCAAGGCTACCCACCTGCCGGTGATTCCGAAGCTCACCCCCAACGTCACCGACGTCGCCTCGTTCGCCCGCGCGGCCGAGGATGCGGGCGCCGACGCGGTGTCGCTCGTGAACACGTTCCTGGCGATGGCGATCGACGTGGAAACGCGGCGGCCGACGATCACGAACGTGCTCGGCGGCCTCAGCGGTCCGGCGATTCGGCCGATCGCCGTACGGATGGTGTGGGAATGCGCCCGCGAGGTGAAGATTCCCATCATCGGCATGGGCGGCATCACCGACGCGCGGGATGCCGTCGAGTTCATCCTCGCCGGCGCCACCGCGGTGCAAATCGGCACGGCGAACTTCGTGGACCCGTTCGTCTGGACGAAGGTGCTGGCGGGACTCGAGGACTACCTCGATCGCCACAACGTCGAACGTCTCGCGGAGCTGATCGGGGCCTTCGACCCGACGCCTCCCAAAGCGGTGCACGCGTGAACCGGATCCTCGTCGCCCTGGACGTCGATTCCCGCTCCAGGGCACTGGCCCTGGCCGACACCCTGAGGGGATCGGTGGCCGGTTACAAGATCGGCAAGCAGCTCTTCACCGCCGAGGGGCCCGATGTCGTTCGCGCGCTCACGGCGCGTGGGGACCGGGTGTTCCTGGATCTCAAGTTCCACGACATTCCGAATACGGTGGCCGGCGCCATCGGTTCCGCGGTCGCCACCGGCGCGTGGATGGTGAACGTGCACGCGTCCGGCGGATCGGCCATGATGCGCGCCGCGGCCGATGCCGCGCGGGCCTCCGCGGAACGGCTTGGCACGGCCCGCCCGCTCGTGATCGGCGTCACCGTGCTCACGAGCATGGACGAGGCCGCCCTCGCCGAGGTCGGCACATCGCGAGGGGTGATGGCGCAGGTCGTGCACCTAGCGAGCCTCGCGAAGGCCGCAGGGCTGGACGGCGTGGTGGCGTCGCCCCAGGAGATTGCCGGCATTCGCGCGGCTTGCGGCTCAGACTTCGTGATCGTCACGCCTGGGATCCGGCCGGCCGGCCAGGGCTGCAAGGACGACCAGGCGCGCACTCTGACTCCTGCCGAAGCCGTCGCAGCCGGTGCCACCTACCTCGTGGTCGGCCGGCCGATTACGGCCGCCGCCGATCCGCGTGCCGCCGCCGACGCGGTCGCGGCCGAGACGCGGTAACGCCGGTCGGCGGCCCAGCCAACAACACAAAAGGCCGGCCCCCGAGGGCCGGCCTTCTTCTCAAGACGTGTGGCGCATCGCTACTTCGCGGTGAACACGAAGTGTCCGCGACGGTTCTGCTGCCAGCACGATTCGTTGGACTCGGTGCAGGCGGGCGCTTCCTTGCCCTTGGAGATGCTGGTGACGCGATCGCCGCCGATTCCCAGGCCCGCCAGATAGGCCTTGACGGCGTTGGCCCGCCGCTCCCCCAGACCCAGGTTGTACTCCGCGCTGCCGCGCTCGTCGCAGTGGCCTTCCACGTTGATTCGGGTGCTGGTCCAACGCTTCATGTAGTCCGCGTTCCTGGAGAGAATCGCCCGCGCATCGTCGCGAATGGTCGACGAATCCAGATCGAAGAACACGTCACCCAGCGGCCGCTCGGCATTCAGCTGATCGAGCGTCTTGCGCGCGAAGACCTGCTCCTCGGTGAGCGGTGCCGGC
>Ga0247829_10001160_pt1 | contig 11665 bp, 9 predicted proteins | sample 12C_Control_Day4_FD_207765 | JGI IMG/M metagenome (GOLD analysis project Ga0247829, IMG submission 207765) | Soil microbial communities from agricultural site in Penn Yan, New York, United States - 12C_Control_Day4 | ecosystem: Environmental > Terrestrial > Soil > Agricultural land | place: USA... | reverse complement strand
GGCCCGTGTCGCTCGGGCTCGGACACACCGACGGACGGCGACTCGAGGACAGCGGTCGTCCCGACGGCGCTTGGCAGGGCGATGGCGGGGTCGGCGGTCATCGTGATCGCACCGCCGGCACGCGAGGCCTCCTTGGACGCGAGCACGTCGCCGACCACGAGGCGGACGCGATCGGCGTTCCACCCGTCGAGGAACGGCTCGAGCGCCGCGACGAGCTCGTCTGCGCTCGCGTAGCGCGCGGCGGGATCGCGCGCGAGCGTGGTGAGCACGACAGCGTCGAGCGCGCGGGGCACGGCGGGGTTGATGTGAGATGGTGGCTCGACGTCCGCGTTGCGCATGAGCGACAGCGTGAGGAAGTCGCTCGCGGCCTTGAACAGGCGGCGCCCGGTGAGCAGCTCGTGCAGCACCACGCCCGCAGCGAACAGATCCGAGCGCCCATCGAGTGGCCGGCCGTCGACGTGCTCGGGCGACATGTAGCCGAGCTTGCCCTTGAGCGTGCCGGTCTCCGTACGGTGTTCGGACGCCGCGCCGAGCGCCTTGGCGATTCCGAAGTCGAGCAGCTTCACCGCCCCCTCGCGGCCGAGCATGATGTTCGACGGCGTGACGTCGCGGTGAACGAGCTCGAGCGGCGTGCCATCGGGCGCGCGCAGCGTGTGCGCGTAGCCAAGCGCACGGCACACCGACTGGATGACGAACACGGCGAAGCCGATCGGCAGCTGCTTCCCGCGGCGCAACAACAGGCCGAGGTCGCAGCCGTCGACGTACTCCATCGCCATGTAGAACTCGTTGCCCTCCTGGGCGAGCTCGTAGACCTGGACGATGTTGGGGTGCGCCAGTAGCGCGCTCAGCTTCGCCTCGGCGAGGAACATCTTCACGAACGCCGAGTCGCGCGCGAGGTGCGAGAGCACGCGCTTGACCACGAGGGTCCGGGCGTAGCCCGCGGGGCCGAGGATCTGCGCCTTCCACACCTCGGCCATCCCGCCCGTGCCGAGCAGCGCCTCCAGCCGATAGCGGCCGAGCTGGGCCCCCTGCTGGACCGTCATCGCACGTTGTGCCGTTTCAGCAAGCGGTGCAGGTACGCGCGCTCGAGCCCGCCCTCGCGTGCGGCGCGGGATACGTTGCCGCCGCAGCGCTCGAGCAGCTGTGCCAGGTACGCGCGCTCCCACGCCGCGATCAGCTCGTCGCGGATCTCGAGCACGCTGCGCTTGTCGTCGGGTCCCGGCCACGGCAGCGCCGCCCCCACGACGCCGTCGATGCCGAGCAGATCCGGCGTCAACCGACCACCGCCGGGCAGCCGCGCGAGCCCGCGCTGCATCGCGTTCTGCAGCTCGCGCACGTTCCCGGGCCAGTCGTACTCGCCGAGCACCGCCAGCGTCTCGGGCGGCAGCTCGATGCCGCGGTCTGCGAGGAACAAGCGCGCGAGGTGCGGGATGTCCTCCTTGCGCTCGCGCAGCGGCGGCAACCGCACGCGCACCACGGCGAGCCGGTAGAACAAGTCCTCGCGAAACCGCCCCGCGCGCACCTCTTCCTCGAGGTTGCGATTGGTCGCGGCGATGACCCGGACGTCGACGTCGCGATACTTGTCGGCGCCGACGGGCTTCACCTGCCCGCTCTCGACGGCACGCAACAGCCGCGGCTGCAGGTCGCGCGGAAGCTCGCCGATCTCGTCGAGGAAGATCGTCCCGCCATCGGCTTCGACGAACTCGCCCGGGCGGTTCGTGCTCGCGCCGGTGAACGCGCCGCGCACGTGCCCGAACAGCATGCTCTCGACGAGCGTGCCCGTGGTCGCGCCGAGGTCGCAGACGACGTACGGCCCGTTCGCCCGCGCGCCCTCGGTGTGGATCGCGCGTGCGGTCAGCTCCTTGCCGCATCCGGTCTCCGCCTCGATCAGCACGTGCGCGCGCGTCGCGGCGACCGCCTCGAGCTGCGCGAACACCTGCCGCATCGCGAACGACCAGCCGTGCAGCTCGCCGAACCGCGTCGCCTCCGACGCGCGCGGCGGGGGTGGCGCGTGCACCGAGGCGAGCCGTAGCTTACTGCTGCCGATCTGCACGATCGTGCCCGGTGCGATCGTCGCCTCGGTCAGCCGCGTGCCACCGAGGAACGAGCCGTTCTTCGAGCCGAGGTCGCGCACGTGCACCCCGTGCGCGCTCACGTGGACGAGCAGGTGCTCGCGCGAGACCAGCGGGTCGGACAGCACGAGCTGGACGTCGGCGCCCTTGCCGATCCGGTACACGCCGGGGGCGAGATCGAGGTGGGCACCGCGATCCGGTCCGTCGACCACGAGTAGCCGCAGCGGCCCCGCCCCACCGGAGCCGGAGACCGCAGTCTGTGTGATCGGCGACGACGAATCGGCCACCATCCGAAATGTACCATCTATCGACGCGACACGACGATGTAGCGAACGATGCTGCCGACCAGCAGCGCTCCGCCTACGGACAACGACACCGTCCCGCCCAGCCGCTCCTGGTCGACCCCCTCGGCGCCATAGAACCCGTCGAGGTTCTCGGTGGCCATCGTCGCGCGGCCTTCCGCATGCACCATCAGCCCGGACCCCAAGCCGACCGCGCCGAGCCCGAGACCGAGGAGGACGCCGCCTGCGGTGTCGCGATACCACGGCTTGGGTGGAGGAGGGCGCGTGACGATCACCACGCGCTCCTTGCCTGGATCGAGCTCGAGCTGCCCCTGCCGCAGGCAGCGTCCGATCTGGCCGTCCGCTTTGATCTTGAGGTCGGCGTCGGGTGCGCGCTCGGCCGCGCACTGGTAGTTCGGCATGGCGCGCGTGCAATTGCCGTCCTTCTTGCGCAGCGCCTGCCCGAGCGCGTAGCAGCCCTCGTACGTGAGCTCGAGCTTCTGCGCTTGCTCGAGGACGGCGATGGCTTCGTCGATCTGTCCTTGATCGAGCAGGCGCGCGCCATGAAGCGCGAGCGCCCGCGGATCATCCGTGGCATCTGGCTGTGCCAACGCAGGCGCCGCCATCACACACAGTGAGACCAACACGTGGTGAAGGCGCAGCGCCGCAGGATGGACCATACGAGTCTTCCTGTATCATGATCGGGAGCGATCGAGAATGCAGCGTTTTTATGCGGCCCCGCTCGTACCGGTTGCCTCATGGATCGCGAGCAGGGCGTGCAGCGGGTGCCCCCGGCGAACCTCAGTATAGGACCAGACGGACGAGCTCGGCCTGGCGGTGCGTGTGCGTCTTGGCGAACACCCGCTTGAGGTGCGTGCGTAGCGTCGACATCTGGGCGCCGGTGGCGGCGGCGATCTCGTGCAAGGTGTTCCCCCTGGCCAGCGCGATCGCGAGCCGCGCCTCCGCCCCGGTGAGGTCGTAGAGCTCGCGCAACAGCGCCTCTGGTAGCTCGCCACGCTGCTCGGGATCGAGGATGAACGCCGCCCGGAGCGCGGGCTCGGACGCGAGCACGTCGTCGCGGACCATCAGCGGCGCGACGCGGACCGCGAGGGGGTAGCGCTCCGGCCGCCGCACGCAACCACCGCCGCTCGCGATCGCGGCGCGGACCCGGCCCATCGTCGTGCGATCGAGCCGCCGCGCGACGCCATTCGCGAACACGATCCGGTCCGCGCGATCCACGAGCACCACGCCCCAGGACAGGTGCTCCGCGGTCTCCGCGAGCGAGCGTTCGCGCATGCGGAGTGCGCCGAGCCGCCGATGCATCTCGAACGCGCGTGCGAGGTGCGGCATCAACGCCTCGACGAGCTCGGCCTCGCGGCGCGTCCACGACCCGCGACGCGCCGATCGCTGGATGGTGACCAGCACGATGGACTCGCGATCGCGCGCGACGACCGCGGCGAGCGAGTGGCGAATGCCCTGCGGTCGGAGGAAGTCCGCGTAGAACTCGGTGCGCACCAGCGCGCGCGTCGAGATCGCGTCCTCGCCGAACAGGACCTTGCCCTGCTGGATGGCGTCCCCACCGCCCGCGATCCACGGGTTCATCGCGGCGTAGCGCGTGGCGTACGCGGCCTCGTCGGCGGGATCGACACGGTGGGAGAACGCCATCGAGCCGCGCGCGTTCCCCAGATCGTGGATCTGGAGCGCGGCGGTGCGATCACCGAGCTCGTCCGCGATCCGCGCCAGGAACGCCGGCCACCGCGAGGGCTCCGCGCCCGCCTCGTACGCCAGCGCCGCGAGCTCCAGGACCACGTCGCCCATCACGGCCAAGGTACCCCACGCGGGGTGCGCCTCAGGCGCGAAAGCGATCCAGCGCGGGGTAGCTGCGGGTGCCCTCGACATAGTCGACGAGGTCCGTGATCCAGCCCGCGGTGCGCGCGGGCCCGGCGAACGCGCCCCAGTGGCCGCCCGTGACGTCGCGGCGGAACAGCGTCGATGCGAACTGCCCCACGTTCTCGACCAGCGCCGGCGTCACGTAGGGATCGTCGGTCGGCACGACGAGCTGGACCGGCAGGTCGGTCGTCCGCATGCGCGGCGCCGCGAGCCGCGGCCCGATGTTCGCGAGGTAGAGCCGCATGCCGTTTTGCGCGTCGGCTCGGCGCGTGCGCTCGAGCTCGGGGTCGCGCGCAGCCTCGGGGAGCGCCCCCGGGATCGCCTGCGCGACCAGGGCGCCCCAGAGCGATGACGCCGCCGCCGCACCATGCATCGCTGCGATGTACCAGGACCGCATCAGCTGGTTGACCACCGGCCACGCGCGCGGGCGCGAGCGCAGCCAGTGTCCGACATGGTCGAGGCATGGCCCGGAGATCGACGTGAACGATCGCAACTTCGCGGCGATCGCCGGGTCCGTGACCGACTCCCACGTCTGGATCGAGCCCCAGTCGTGCCCGACGACGTGCACCGGCGCGCCGGGCGAGACGGCATCGATCACCGCTTCGAGGTCGCGCGCGAGCACGGGGAGCGCGTAGCGGCCCACGGACGCCGGTGCCGACGAGCCGCCGGCGCCGCGCACGTCGTAGGTCACGACGCGAAACCGCGCCGCGAGCACCTCTGCCACATGCGTCCACACGCGCTGGGAGTCGGGATACCCGTGCACCAGGATGATGACCGGCGCGCCGCTCGGCCCGCGCTCGAGGACGGCGAGCGAGACGTCGCTGCTCTCGACGGTGCGCGCGATCATGCGGCGCCCTTCGTGCGCTTCTCGTGCGCCGCGGGCACGTGCTTGCGCTTGGGCTTGGCCTTCGGCTCGCGCGCTTCCGCGCCGACCCAGCCCTTGCGGCGGAACCACAACCAGATCCCGAAGGCCACGCCTGCCATCAGGAGCAACGCGAGCTCGTAGCCATAGCGCCAGTGCAGCTCGGGCATGAAGTCGAAGTTCATCCCGTAGACGCCCGCGATGAACGTCAGCGGCAACATCACCGTCGAGATCAGCGTCAGCGTCTTCACGATCTCGTTCATCCGGTTCGACTGCACGCTCAGGTACGCGTCGAGCGCGGAGCTCACGAGGTCGCGATACCCCTCGGCGAGGTCGTTGATGCGCAGGAAGTGATCGTACACATCGCGATAGAACGGGATCGCGTCGGGCGGAATCTCCCCGAAGTCACCGCGTGACAACCGCAGCAGGATCTCGCGCTGGTGCACGCTCATCCGGCGCAGCGCCTGCAGCGTGCGCTTGAACTGGAGGATCCGCTCCAGGACGCGCTTGCCCTTCGGCGTGCCCGCCTTGGCCAGCACGTCGTTCTCGAGCTGCTCGATCTCGGCGTCGAGCTGATCGATCACGGGCAGGTAGCGATCGACGGCGCGGTCGAGGATCGCGTGCGCGAGCCACGGCACGCCTTTCTGCAGGAGGCGCGGTGAGTGGTCCAGCTCGGTGCCGATGTCGTCGGAGACCAGGCCCTCGCGATCGTGGGTGATCAGCCAGTGCTCGCCGATGACGATGTCGATCTCGACGAGCTCGAGGCGATCGCGCTTCTTCGCGCCGATGCCGTGCACGATGACGTACAGGTACTCGTCGAAGTCATCGATCTTGGGCTGGCTGCGCGGCCCCCAGATGTCCTCGATGGTCAGGGGATGCAGGCCGAACACCTCCGCCAGCAGCGCATCGGCGTCGGGGGTCTTGCGCTCGAGCTCGATCCAGATCCGATGCTTGGCGGCGAGCGCCTCGCGAATCTCCTCGGGGTCCGTCGTCGCCCGGAGCTTCTCACCCTCGAGGATGCGCGCCAGCATGCCGCACGGTCATACCGCGTTCATCCGCCGGCTTGGGGGCGCTCGCCGACGATCTCCCGGAGCACCGCGGTCAGCGAATGGGAGTCCTGGCCCTTGCGGATCATCGGGCGCTCCGGCGCCACCTCACTCGCATCGTCGCTCTCGCTGTCCGCGAGGAACACCACGCGCTCGGCGAGCTTCGGCTTGTTCGCCTGCAGCCAGCGATACACGTCGGCGCCCGAGCCATTGAGCATGTGCCAGTCGACGACCAGCGCGTCGAAGTCCTCGCTGCCGAGCAGCGTGATCGCCTCGTTGCCGCTCTCGCACGCCGACACCGCATAGCCGGCGGCGTCCAGCAGCTCCGCCATCGGGACGACCAGGATCGGATCATCCTCGACGAGCAGCAGCCGCGGCGCGGGGCGCGCGACCACCATCTTGGGCTGCGACCGCCGCTTCGTCAGCTGCTCGCGTCGCGTGATGGTGGCCAGCGCGATCGGGACGAGCTCGCCCATCTGGGCGAGCGGGACTAGCAGGCAGCGGCCGTCGACCAGCTCGTCGAAACCAGGAGGCGGGTCGGAGCCGAGGAACACGAACAGATCACGCAGCTCGTACTTGCGCTCGAGCACCCAGCGGTAGACGTCGCCGCCGACCGATCGCTTGGTGTCCCAGGGCGCGACCACGACGTCGAGCGGCAGGTCGCTCCCGAGCTGCATCTGCGCGCGCCGGAGTGAGATCGCCGTGACGACGTCGCAGCCGGCATCCTCGAACGCACGGGTGAGCACGTCGAGAGTCTCCCCATCATCGTGGATCACGAGCACGGTAGGCCGACCGCCGGACACAGTGGCGCTGAGTATACCCGTGCTAGTGTTTCGGCCATATGCGATGGCTCTTCCCGCTCGGCGCAGCCGCCGGGCTCCTGGGGTGTCCCGGCCCTGCGTCGACGCCCAAGCGCCCTGACTCCAAGGCCGAGACGACGGCGATCAAGGTCGACCTGCCCGCGATCCCTGCGACGATTTCGGTCACCAAGAGCCAGCCCACCGAAGGCCATGCGCCCGACAAGCGCTCGCCGGTGCTCGACATCATGAAGGCCGAGAACGAGCGCGAGATGGCCGCCCTGCGCAAGCAGGCCGAGCCCGCGCACTACCTCGCCTACCAGCTCGTCGAGCAGCGCGTGGTCAGCCTCGAGGCGGAGGGCGGCGCGCTGATCACCGACAGCGACAACACCGACCGTAACCTCGACGTCGAGGTCCGCGTCGGCACGCCGAAGCTCGACAACACGCGCAACCTCGCCTCCGAGGACAACGGCCTCAACGGCCCGCTCACCCGCCGTGGCATCGTGCCGTTCGGCGAAGACAAGCAGGCGCTTTCGAACGCGCTGTGGCTGGAGACGGATCGCCGCTATCGCGAGGCCGTCACCGCGCTCGGCTACGTGCGCCAGGATCAATCGACGCTGAGCAAGCCGAGCTCGGCCCCCGACTTCGCCGCCGACAAGCCCGAGGTCTACGTCGAGACGCCGAAGAAGCTCGAGTTCGACAAGGCGCAGTGGATCGATCGCCTGAAGCGGTGCTCGGCGAAGGCGCTCAAGGAGCCGGCGACGCGCGGCACGTGCTCGGTCGTGTTCCAGCAGAACACGGCGTGGTTCGTGAACAGCGAAGGCACGCAGCTGCAGCTGTCGTGGACGAATGCGCAGATCGGCATCTCCGTCGGGGTGAAGGCCGATGACGGCATGAGCTTGTCGCGCCTCGAGCAGCGGTTCGGCCGCCAGCCGGCGGACCTCCCCTCGGACGCCGAGATCGACAAGATGATCGCGACGGTCACGAGCGACCTCCAGGCGCTCAACGATGCGCCGCTCGCCGAGCCGTACGTCGGGCCCGCGATCCTCGAGGGCCGCGCCGCCGGCGTGTTCTTCCACGAGGTGTTCGGTCACCGCATCGAAGGTCACCGCCAGAAGGAGCTGACCTCGGGGCAGACGTTCGCGTCGTACGTCGGCAAGGACATCGCGCCCGAGTGGCTGAGCGTCTACGACGATCCGTCGATCGTCACGCTCAACGGTGTCCAGCTCAACGGCTTCTACCGGTTCGACGACGAGGGCGTGCGCGCGAGCCACGTCCCGCTGATCGACAAGGGCAAGCTCGTCGGCTTCGACATGGGCCGCAACCCGATCGAGGGCTTCCCGAAGAGCAATGGCCACGGCCGTCGCTCGCCGGGCCTGCCGCCGGTGGCGCGTCAGGGCAACCTCGTCGTCGAGGTCGCCAAGAGCGTGCCGCGCACCGACCTCGAGAAGATGCTGATCGAGGAGATCAAGAAGCAGAACCGGCCGTACGGGATGATCTTCACCGACATCAGCGGCGGGTTCACGAACACGTCGGCGTTCGCGCCGCAGGCGTTCAAGGTCAACCCGGTGATGGCGTACCGGCTGTATCCCGACGGGCGGCGCGAGCTCGTCCGCGGCATCGACATCAGCGGCACGCCGCTCGTCGCGCTGCAGTCGATCCGCGCGGCGAGCCGCGAGATCGAGACGTTCAACGGCGTGTGCGGCGCGGAGTCGGGCTGGGTCCCGGTCTCGGCGTCGGCGCCGAGCCTGCTGATCGAGAAGCTCGAGATCGAGAAGGGCTTCATCCCGCCCGATCGTCCGCCGCTGCTCAACCCGCCCTCGGTTCGCAAGGAGGCGCCGTGAAGCGCTCGTATCTGCTCGCCGCGCTGCTCGCGCTCGTTCCCGCCACCGCCGTCACCGCGCCCGGAGAGCAGGCGCGCGAGGCGCCGCCCAAGAAGCACGAGCCCAAGCCGGAGAAGGCGCAGCCGCCGAAGGGCTCGGCATCGAAGGCCGTCACCGACGACATCCTCGACGCGATCGCCGAGGAGATGAACCGCGCGATGACCTCGCTGGTCATCCCGGGCGCGCCGCGGCCGTATCACATCTCGTACAAGATCACCGAGGTCGACGTGAACGACGCGGCCGCGAGCCTCGGGCAGACGACGAGCAAGCGCAACCGCCACTTCGTCAACCTCGAAGCGCGCGTGCGCGTGAACAACGAGCAGCTCGACAACAGCAACTTCGCGGTCGCCAACGCCGAGGAGATCGACGCGGTCGTCGGGATCACGCTGCCCCTCGAGGCCACGCCGCGGATCGCCCGGCGCGCCGCGTGGCTCGTCACGGACAGCGCGTACAAGGAAGCGCTGATGCAGCTGCGCGCCAAGCTCGAGAGCCGGCGCGCGGCGGGCACGCTGCAGAAGGATGTTCCGTCGTGGACGGCGGAGAAGCCGGTCATCAGCGAGGATCCCGTGCTCGTCGCCGAGCTCGAGAAGCTCGAGGATCTCGAGGCGCGCGCCAAGGCGATCTCGGCGACGTTCCGCGACCAGCCGCACATCCGCGACTCGCGGGTCGCGGTGACGAGCTATCTCGAGCGCCGCTGGTACCTCACCACCGAGGGCACCAGCGTCACCGACACGCGGCGCGCGAGCGGCGTGGTGATCGTGGCGAGCGGCCAGGCGGCGGACGGCACGCCGCTGTCGCAGTACTTCCTGCGCTACGGCCACACGGCCGCCGACCTGCCGAACGACAAGGAGCTCACCGCCGAGGCGAAGACGCTGAGCGACACGATCGCGCAGCTCGGCAAGGCGCCGGTGATGGATCGCTATCGCGGCCCGGTGCTGTTCGAGGGCGAAGGCGCAGTCGGCCTGATCCGCTTCACGCTCGCGCCGCACCTCGGCGGCACGCCGGTGCCCGAGGGCATCAACCCGCAGGAGGCCAAGACCTTCGGCGGCGCGTTCGCCAACCAGGTCGGGCTGCGCGTGCTCGCGCCGAACCTCGCGATCTACGACGACCCGACCGCGACCGAAGGTGCCGGCAAGGCGCTGATCGGCGGCTACAAGATCGACGATGAAGGCGTCGCAGCGCAGCGCGTGGACGTCGTCAAGGACGGCTTCCTCAAGTCGCTGCTGCTCAGCCGCACGCCGTCCGCCAAGGGCCAGAGGTCCAATGGCCACGCGCGGCGCACCGCGGAAGGTGGCGCGTACCACGGCAGCGCGACGAACCTCTTCGTCGTCGGCAAGAACGGAGTGCCGCGCTCGGCGCTGCGCGCTCGGCTGCTCTCGGCCGCGCGCGCGGCGGGCAACAAGTATGGCCTCGTCATCCGCAAGCTCGACGACGCGGCGATCACCGCGGCGCCCGAGTTCTCGCGGCGCGAGCTCGTGCAGCTGATCAAGTCGACCGACCAGCAGCTGCCGCCGCCCGCCGTGCTCGCGTATCGCGTGTACCCGAACGGCAAGGAAGAGCTCGTGCGCGGCGTGCAGCTCGCGGAGATCCCGATGCAGACCTGGGAGGACGTGCTCGGCGTCTCGAAGGAGACCACGACATACAACTTCCTCGCCGCGGCGGAGAGCCAGCTCCAGCTGCGCCTCGGCGGTGGCACCGACGAGGGCTTCGTCCCATCCGGCGGCATCGAGAGCGGGATCATCACGCCCGACCTGCTGTTCAAGCGGCTCGACGTGCAGGGCGTGAGCTCGGGCAGCCGCCCGGCGCCGATCCTGCCCAAGCCGTGATCGTTCGCGTCCACGCGACGGAGCCACGCAGCCGCGCCAACGGGCCCGGCGCGCGGTTCGTGGTGTGGATGCAGGGCTGCACGCTCGGCTGCGCGGGCTGCTTCAATCCGGCGACGCACCCGAGCACCGGGGGCCGCGAAATCAGCGTCGACGCGCTCGCCGCGGAGCTCGCGACCGCGAAGGCCGCGGGCGTCGAGGGGCTCTCGCTCTCGGGTGGCGAGCCGCTGCAGCAGGCCGCCGCCTCGGCCGCGCTGCTCGACGCGGCGCGCGCGCTCGGGATGTCGACGCTCGCGTTCTCCGGGTACACGCTCGACGAGATCCGCGCGTTGCCCGACGGGCCCGCCGTGCTCGCGCGGCTCGACGTGTTGATCGACGGCCGCTACGTCTCGACGGAGCGCCTCGCGAGCGGCCTGCGCGGCTCGGCGAACCAGCGCATCCAGCTCTTGACGTCGCGCTACACGCTCGCCGACGTCGAGGCGACGCCGGTCGCCGAGATCCGCATCGGGCCCACGGGCGACGTCGTGCTCACCGGCGTGAACCCGCTGAAGCTCAAGCGCTGACCGCCGATGGCCGCAGGCGCCTGCGCGGGTGACCTCGCCCGCCGGGTGCGACACCTCGCGGTGGTCGGTAGACGCCAGGCACGACGTGGCAGCCGGGTGATTCCAGCGTCTTGGCCTCCGGTCTTCTGCTTGCAGTGCCGGCCATCCATGAACGCGCAGCACATGATCCTGCTAGGGACCGCCCTCCTCGCCGCCCCGGCGTGCGTGAGCGGTGAGGGTGACCTCGACGTGGAAGACGACGTCGATGCCACGATCGACGGCAAGGCGGACGGCATCTCGGCACAGGCGGGGGCGATCCTCTCGCTCGTCAACGATCCGCGGATCTCGCGCGAACAGCTCGACGATGACGCCGGACTCTCGAACCGCGTCGCCACCGACATCATCGCGCTACGTGATGCGGAGCTGATCGATGATCTCGCCGAGCTCGATGCGATTCCGTACGTCGGAC
>Ga0247829_10001159_pt1 | contig 11666 bp, 12 predicted proteins | sample 12C_Control_Day4_FD_207765 | JGI IMG/M metagenome (GOLD analysis project Ga0247829, IMG submission 207765) | Soil microbial communities from agricultural site in Penn Yan, New York, United States - 12C_Control_Day4 | ecosystem: Environmental > Terrestrial > Soil > Agricultural land | place... | reverse complement strand
ACCTCGCGCCGCGCCGGGACTCGCGCTGCCACCCATCGTGCTGTGCGGGGCGCTCGCCTGGCTGTCGACGCGGCGCGAGGTGGACGCCGGAAAGGCGCCGGCATGAACCCGTCCCGCACCCGGTTCGTCCTCGTGGTGGCCGCGCTCGTGGCGCTGCACGCGGCCGCCGTCGCGTCCGTGGGGGTGTTGCCCGCGGCCTGGGGCCCGGCGCTCGCCGCCACCGTCTACCTGCCGCTGTGGCCGCTGTCGGCGCTGGGGATGCCCGTCTTCGGCCCCGCACCGTCCGGCGGCTGGGCCGGCCCCAATGCCGCGGGTTGGTGCGTGCTGCTCGTCGCGTGGGCCGTGCTGTGGTCGATCCCGGTGCTGGGCGTGGCGACGCTGTGGCGCCGGGCGGGGTCTCCCCCAAAAGCGTGAACCCCGTTTCGCCCGGCGTGGTCTAGCATCGCGCCTGCACCGTCCCACTGTCGTGGACGGGCTCCGGAGGACCACCCCATGAACTTTCAAGAGTCGATCCAGACCTGCTTCAAGAAGTACGCCGACTTTTCCGGCCGGGCCTCGCGGCCCGAGTACTGGTGGTTCGCGCTCTTCCTGGTCGTGGCGAGCCTGGTGCTGCAGTCGCTCAGCGTCTGGCTCGGGGCGGTCTTCACGCTCGGCACCATCGTGCCGTCCATCGCCGCGGCAACGCGCCGGCTGCACGACACGAACCGCAGCGGCTGGTGGCAGCTGATCGCGTTCCTGCCGGTCATCGGGTGGATCGTGCTGATCGTCTTCCTGGCGCAGCCGGGGCAGTCGGAAGAGACGCGCGTCGCCGCCTGATCTCCATCGACAACGTCCCTTTTTGCGGCTTCGCGTAGAGTTCCCGGTCTCACGGGAACAACACAGGAGCCGAGGATGGCCAAGGGATACTGGATCGCGCGGGTCGACGTGGCCGACCCCGAGGGCTACAAGGCCTACGTGGCGGCGAACGCCGAGCCCTTCCGCCAGTTCGGCGCGCGATTCCTCGTGCGCGGCGGGGCCTTCGAGAACGTCGAGGGTGGCAGCCGGGCGCGCAACGTCGTGATCGAGTTCGAGTCCTACCAGCAGGCGCTGGCCTGCTGGAACTCCCCGGCGTACCAGCGCGCGCGCGACCTGCGCCTGCCGCATTCCACCGCCGACGTGATCATCGTCGAAGGCCACGACGCACCGCCGTCGGCCTGAGGCGATGGCGTCCTCCCCCGAGACGCCCATCGGTCCCGCCGAACGTGCCGCCGCCGCGGCGCGCAGCACGTGGACCAGCGTGGTGGTCAACCTCGTGCTGTCGACGGTGCAGATCGTCGTGGGCTGGCAGACCCATTCGAAGGCCCTCGTCGCCGACGGCCTGCACTCGATGTCCGACCTGTTCGCCGACTTCGTCGTGCTGGTGGCCAACCGCCACGGCCGCAAGGACCCGGACGAGGACCATCCGTACGGCCACCAGCGGTTCGAGACCGGAGCGTCGCTCGTGCTGGGCCTGCTGCTGCTGTCGGTGGCCGCGGGCATGCTGTGGTCGGCGGTGGGCAACCTCGGCAGCGGGGCGCCGGTGCCCACGGTGCACGTGGCCGCGCTGTGGGTGGCTGCCGGCACCATGGTGGCGAAGGAGGCGCTGTTCCGCTACATGCTCGCGGTGGGCAAGCGCGTGCGGTCGAGCATGCTGATCGCCAACGCATGGCATGCGCGCTCGGATGCCGCGTCGTCGCTCGTCGTGAGCCTCGGCATCATCGGCAACCTGCTGGGATACCCGCTGTTCGACCCCATCGCCGCGGCCATCGTCGGCTTCCTCGTGGGGCGCATGGGCGCCACGTTCACCTGGGCGGCCCTGGGCGACCTGATGGACAGCGCGGCCGACCGCGGCGAGGTGGCGGCCATCGAGGCCACGCTGGCAGGCACACCCGGCGTGGTGGGCGTGCATGCGGTGCGCACGCGCAAGATGGGCGACATGATCGTGGTGGACGCCCACCTCGACGTGGACGCCGACCTCACCGTCGAGGCCGGCCACGCCATCTCGGTGGCGGCCCGCGAACGGGTGATGGGCCACCACCGCGTGCTCGACGTGATGACCCACCTGGACCCGTGGCGGCCGCCCCCCGCGCGCTGAAGGCGCGGGGAGGTGCTCCTCAGTTCAGCGGCACCTTGTAGGTGGCGTAGTACGTGGCGACCTCGCGGCCGCTGCGTTCCCGCGCGAGCAGGTACGCACCGGTGGCCACCGTGCCCGCCGCGAACTTCCGCGGCGTGTCGCTGGTGCAGTGCGTGTCGGCCACCGTGGCGGTGGCGCACGGGATGGTGGTCTGCCGCGCGGTGGACGGGACGTCGATGTAGTCGGTGAACGGGGCCGTGCCGCCGCCGCTCGGCACCGTGCCGAACAGGATGGCCTGCACCGGCGGCAGCGCACCGTCCGGCACCGTCCAGCCGAGGCTCAGGCCGCCCAGGCCGGTGAGCTCGACGGCCCCCTTCGCCGTGGCCGCCTGGAAGGCGGCCAGCGTCTGCGGACCGAAGGCCGCCAGCGGACGGGTGCGGAACTCGGGGATCGTGAGCGCGCGGGCCCGCGTGCGGTAGTACTGCGTGGCGGCGAGCACCGTGGGGTTCGACGCGAGGTAGTACCGGTACGTCCACACCGACTGGGCCGGTATTGCCGCGACGTCGGCGTCGGCCAGGTCCTGGCTCAGGAAGAAGATGTTCGGCGACTCGACCGCGGCGGGCGTGCCGGTGGTGGCGCTGTCGTCGAAGGCGGAGCGCAGGCGCACGTAGCTCGTGTTGGTGCGCTGGTCGCCACGCATCAGCACGAGCGTCTGCGTGGCGGCGGCCGGGCGCATCACGAGCGTGGCGCCGCCCGGGGTCACGACCTCGACGCGGTCGAAGATCGGCACGCCGGTCTGCGGGTTCACGCGGTTGACCACCTGCGTCACGTAGCCGGTGCTGCGGTAGTTGTACGCCGGCGTGCCGGTCACGTCGAAGCGGCGGTGCTGCATGAACGGGTACACGTGGCCCGGGTAGACGTGGCCGTTGCCCACGAGCTTGAACGCCGAGCCCACGAGGCGCACGACGAGCGTGTCGATGGTTTCCGCACCGTCCGGCCGGCGGGTCGTGTAGCCGATGGCGATGTCGCCGTTGGCCTGGGTGTACTCGTACGAGCCCTGGGCGAACACGAGGCCGTTGCCGATCGGCAGGAACAGGCTGGGAAGGGCGTAGAACTTGCCCACCGGGTTGCCGTCGGAGAGGTAGCCCGCCGGGTTGTCGCCGAGGAACAGCGCGCGGCACGCGGGCGCGGTCACGTCGGCGGCCACGAGGGCGTTCGCGTTCACGCGCTCGGCGAGCGGCAGCGCGTGGCAGGCGGTCAGGCGGGCGAGGAACTCCTGGATGCGCACGTTCGTGCCCGAGGCCACCACGGTGGCCGGGTCGATCTGCGTGCCGAGCACCGCTGCGTTGGCCGCGGTGATGGCGGCGAGGTTGTCGGCGTTGGTGAAGCGGATCACCGGCGGCTGCGCGCCCGCGGCGCCCTGCACCTTGAGGCCCACCTCGATGTTCGCGCTGGTGCCGCTCGCCGGGATGATGTTCACCGTGAGCGTGTCGAGCAGGCGGTCGTGGCCGGTGCCGTCGACGGCGAACGTGCCGTTCAGCAGGTCGACGTTCGTGGTGTTGGTGGCGGCCATCGCGGGCGCGACGATCTGCTTCACCTCGGCGGTCTTCGCGGCGACGGAGGCGGGGTCCACGGTGGCTGTCTTCGCCTGAACTTCGGCGGCAAGCGTCAACGGGTTGCCGCTCGGGCTCAGGCGCGAGGCGACGAGGGTGGTGAGCGGGGTCAGGTTGACGGTGGCGGAGCCGGCCGAGGGCAGGACGCTGACGAGCGAGTCGGTGGCACCGTTCGCCATGGTGCGGGTGGCCGTCAACACGAACGGCGGCACCGCACCGGCGGCCAGCGTGACGCTGTAGGTGCCGTTGGTGCCCACGGGCGCGGCCGTGCTGCCCACGACGGTGCCGCGGCTGTCTGTGACGGTGACCGTCGCGCCGGTGAAGGCGGCGCCCGAGGCGGCCACGCCGGTGACGGTGGTGGTGGCGGCCGGGACTGGCGCCGGGGCCGGGGCGTCGTCGCCGCCGCCGCCGCAGGCGGCCAGCGTGAACAGGGACACGAGCGCGGCGAGGCGCACGGGCGTGGCAGGGGACAGGCGGCCGGGTCGGGCTTCCGAAGGCGTTGTCATGAGTGTTCTCTCCCTTGGGTGTGGTCTGAAGCCGCCAGGATCGTACGAAAAATGCACAGCCGTTTACATCGGGGCTTGCCCGCCCGGTGTCCATGGGTGCTGGTGGCGCCAAACCGGCCGTTGTGGCCTCGATGGCCGCACGGGTGTCCGGTTTGGCCGTCTTGATCGGTCACGCGGCTGACATCCGCGGTGTCTAGAGTCCGCCGCTTTCGCATCCTCTTTCCGGCCCCATGAAGTCTCTTCCCCTCGTCCGCCACCCCCTGTCCCTCGCGCTGGCCGCCGCGCTGTCGCTGACCGCCTGCGGCGGCGATGACGACACCGCCGCGCCGTCGAACGACGTCGTCACCATCCCGGAGGCGCCCAAGGGCCTGGGCGCCGTCGACACCGCGCCCGTCGCCGCCGAGGCCACGACCCCGGCGTACGTCGACAACAGCGCGACGAACCAGCGCGGCGACGCCCGCTACGCGACGAAGGAGACCAACGCCGGCGTGCGCCTGGTGGCCGGGTTCCTGGACATCTGGCAGCCGTCGACGCTGCTGGTGGACGCCGGTTCGCCTGCGGCCGCCCGGGACGGTTTCCCCGCCGTCGTCGCGTCGACCTGGACGGGCATCCCCGGTGACGCCACCGACGGCAAGGTGCTGAATGCCGCCGTCCACGACGCCAACATCGCCTACGTGGTGCAGGCCACGACGAACCGCACCGAGGCGCAGACGCTCGCGGCCTACCTCGACGACCGCCGCGGCAAGACCTACAGCATCGCCGACGGCATGGGCCCGCTGACCGCGGCCTGGCGCTCGGCCAGCCGCCAGACCACGACGATCACGGGCATCGCCGCCGACGCCACCACCGTCAAGTACGACGACGGCGGCAACGAGAACGGCGTGGGCGGGGCGGCCAACGCCGAGTTCGGCCAGGTGGTCGACCTGATCGGCAACATCGGCGAGAACGGTTCCACCGAGCCGGCCAAGCGCTTCTACAAGTACGCCCGCCCGTGGCGCTGGAGCGCGAACGTGAAGGTCGTGCCCGCGCTCGAGCCGGCCAAGAGCACGACGCCCGGCACCGACGGCGGCTTCGTCAGCGGCCACACCGCCGAGGCCGTGCGCAAGGGCCTGGCCATGGCCTACGTCGTGCCCGAGCGCTACCAGGAGATGCTCACGCGCTCCCTCGTGCTGGGCGAGAACCGCATCCTCGCCGGCATGCACTCGCCGCTCGACGTGATCGGTGGCCGCATCCAGGGCCTGGCCGTGGCCGCGGCCAGCCTGTCCACCGGCCTGAACAAGGACGCCCGCGCGGCAGCCCGCACCCAGGCGCGCGGCACGCTGATGACCGCGACCGGCTCCGCGAACGACGCGGCGCTGATGGCCTTCGCGCACTCGCAGACGGCGGCCCAGGACCCGTACGCCGACCACGCCACGAACAAGGCGACGCACCGCCGCCTGATGACGTTCGGCTTCACGGCCATCGCCGCCACCAACAAGGCCGTCGCGGTGCCGAAGGGCGCCGAGGTGCTGCTGGAAACGCGCCTGCCGTACCTGACCGCCGACCAGCGCCGTGTGGTGCTGAAGACCACGGCGCTGCCGTCGGGCTTCCCCGCGATGGACGACGCCGAAGGCTGGGGCCGCCTGAACCTGTTCGACGCGGCCGACGGCTACGGCCGCTTCGACGGCGACGTGGCGGTGACGATGGACGCCTCGCTCGGCGGCTTCAGCGCCCAGGACGTGTGGTGGAACGACATCGCCGGCAAGGGCCGCCTCGCGAAGCTCGGCACGGGCGCGTTGCGCCTGGCCGGTGCGAACACCTTCACCGGTGGCGTGGCGCTGAGCGCGGGCACGCTGCAGGCCGCGTCCGCATCGGCCCTCGGCAAGGGTGACGTGCACGTGGCCGGTGGCCGCCTGGTGATCGAGTCGGCCGTGGCCGTCACGGGCGCCTACACGCAGCTGCCGGGCACCACGCTCGACCTGGTGGTGGGCGGCGGTGGCGCGGGCCGCCTCGCGGTGGGCGGCACCACGACGATCGCCGGCGGCACGCTGAACGTGCGCTTCAAGACCGGCCAGGCGCCGTCGGCGGGCGACACGCTCCAGCTGATCTCGGGCACGCGCCTGCTCGGCAAGTTCACCGCCATCACGGTGGACGGCTACAAGGTCACGCCGACCTACACGGCGACGGGCCTGCAGCTGCGCATCGACGGCTGAAGCAGCGGGTCATCCCGGCGAACGCCGGGATCCACTGAGGTCAAGGCGCTCTGCTGCAACGGTGGGCCCCGGCGTTCGCCGGGGCGACTAGCAAGAATGTCATCCCGGCGGAAGCCGGGACCCACCGCTTCAGTCGAACACGCCGGTGCCGGGCGAGAACTTCTCGACCGCATCGGTGATCAGCCCGTCCACACCGGCCGCCACCAGCCGGCGCACTTCCGCCGGGTCGTTGATGGTGAACGACAGCGCGCGCAGCCCCGCCGCGTGGATGCGCCCGATGACGGCGGCATCCAGCAGCGGGTAGTGGCACACCACCGCCACGCAGCCGAGGCCCAGGGCTTTCTCGAGCCAGCCGTCGCGCAACTGGTCGAGCAGCAGCGCGCGCGGCAGGCCGGGTGCGCCGGCCCGCGCGCCCGCGAGGGCCTCGGGCTTGAACGAGCTGAACAGCGGCGGCACCGCCTCGCCGTCCCACAGGGTGGCCGCGCGTTCGGCCACCGCGCGGCCCGTCTCGTGGGCCACCTCGGCGGTGGGCGGTTTCAATTCGATGTTCAGCGCGAAGCCGTTGCGCAGGCAGTAGCGCGCGATGGCCTCGAACGACGGGATGGGTTCGCCCGCCCAGGTGCGGCCGTGCCAGCCGCCCGCGTCGAGGCGCGAGAGTTCGGCCCACGTGAGCGCCGTGGCCGGCCCGTGGCCGGACGTGGTGCGCTGGAGCGTGGCGTCGTGGATCAGGAACGGCACGCCGTCGGCGCTCAGCTTCACGTCGCACTCGAAGGCGCGGTAGCCGTGGGACGCCCCCACGCGGAACGCCGCGAGCGTGTTCTCGGGGGCGAGGTGGCCGGCGCCGCGGTGGGCGATCCAGAGCGGGTAGGGCCAGGTCGGGAGAGGCATGGGAGTCAACCTTCGATGCGGGCACCGGTCTCGGCGTCGAACCAGTGCAGGTGCTCCCGCGACCACTGCAGCGGCACCGTGTGACCTTCCGCGGGCGGAGTCAGCGTGCCGTCCAGTCGCAGCGTGAACTCCGCACCGCCGAGCTTGCCGTGCACGAGGCGTTCGGCGCCCAGCATCTCGAGCAGTTCCACCTGCAGCGGCCAGCCCACCGACTCGCCGAGGGAGGCGTGTTCCGGGCGCAGGCCCAGGACGATGTCGCCGTCGCGCGGCGCGCGGTGGGTGAGTGGCAGCACCTGGCCGCCGAGGTGGAACGTGGCGCCCTCGGCGCGGCCGCGCAGCAGGTTCATGGGCGGGGAGCCGATGAACCCTGCGACGAAGGTGGTGGCCGGCCGGGCGTACACGGCCTCGGGCGAGCCGATCTGTTCGACGCTGCCCGCGTTCATCACGATCATGCGCTGCGCGAGTGTCATCGCCTCGACCTGGTCGTGCGTGACGAACAGCGAGGTGACGCCGAGTTCGGCGTGCAGCTTGCGGATCTCGATGCGGGTCTGCGCGCGCAGCTTGGCGTCGAGGTTCGACAGCGGTTCGTCGAACAGGAACACCTGCGGCTGGCGCACGATGGCGCGGCCCATCGCGACCCGCTGGCGCTGGCCGCCGGAGAGTTCGCGCGGGCGGCGCTGCAGCAGCGCGCCCAGCTGCAGGATGCCCGCGGCCTTGTCGACCCGCTGCTGGATCTCGGCCTTCGGCACGCCCGCGATCTTGAGCCCGTAGGCCATGTTGTCGAACACGCTCATGTGCGGGTAGAGCGCGTAGTTCTGGAACACCATCGCGATGTCGCGTTCGGACGGTTCGACGTCGTTGACGACCTTCCCGCTGATGGCGATCTGGCCGCCCGAGATCTCCTCGAGGCCGGCCACCATGCGCAGCAGCGTGCTCTTGCCGCAGCCGGACGGCCCCACGATCACGATGAACTCGCCGTCGGCGATCTCGGCGTCGATGCCGTGGAGCACGGGCGTGCCCTTGCCGGGCAGGCCGTACTGCTTGGTGACGTTGCGGATGGAAATGGAACCCATGGTGTCTTGTTCTTCCGGTGTCTTATTTTTCGGTGTCCACGAGGCCCTTGACGAACCACTTCTGCATCAGCATGACGACGAGCGCGGGCGGGATCATCGCCAGCACCGCGGTGGCCATCACGAGGTTCCACTCGTTGGCCGCCTCGCCGCCGGCGATCATGCGCTTGATGCCGATCACCACGGGGTACATCGATTCGTCGGTGGTCACGAGCAGCGGCCACAGGTACTGGTTCCAGCCGTAGATGAACTGGATCACGAAGAGCGCGGCCATGCTGGTGCGCGACAGCGGCAGCAGCATGTCCTTGAAGAAGCGCATGGGGCCGGCGCCGTCGATGCGGGCGGCCTCCAGCAGCTCGTCCGGCACCGTCAGGAAGAACTGGCGGAACAGGAACGTGGCCGTGGCCGACGCGATCAGCGGCACCGTGAGGCCCGCGAACGTGTTGAGCATGCCGAGGTCGGCCACCACCTTGTAGGTGGGCGAGATGCGCACTTCCACCGGCAGCATCAGCGTCATGAAGATGGCCCAGAAGGCCACCATGCGGAAGCGGAACCGGAAGTAGACGATGGCGAAGGCCGACAGCAGCGAGATCGAGATCTTGCCGAGGGCGATGACGAGGGCCGACACCAGGCTCACGAACATCATGCGGCCCACCGGTGCGGTGGACCCGGCGCCGGTGCTGCGGCCCTGGATCGCGGCGGTGTAGTTCTCGACCAGGTGGCTGCCGGGCAGCAGCGACATGGGGGCGTTGACGATGTCCTGCGCCGTCTGGGTGGACGCGACGAAGGTCACGTACAGCGGGAAGGCGACGATGATCACGCCGAGGATGAGCACGACGTGGGCGAGGATGCCGAGGGTGGGGCGGCGCTCTACCATGGCTTCGTCATCCCGGCGAACGCCGGGATCCACTGCGCGAGGGACGCGCTTCGGGGGCGGTGGGCCCCGGCTTTCGCCGGGGTGACCGTGGGATGAGGCATCAGTAGTTGACCTTCTTCTCGACGAACCGGAATTGAATGACGGTGAGCGCCACCACGATGAACATCAGCACCACCGACTGCGCGGCCGAGCCGCCGAGGTCCATCGCCTTGAACCCGTCGTAGTACACCTTGTAGACGAGGATGGCCGTGTCACGCCCCGGGCCGCCCTGCGTGGACGCGTCGACGATGGCGAAGGTCTCGAAGAAGGCGTAGACGACGTTGATCACGAGCAGGAAGAACGTGGTGGGCGAGAGCAGGGGGAACTGGATCGTCCAGAAGCGGCGCCACGGGCGCGCGCCGTCGATGGCCGCGGCCTCGATCAGCGACTTCGGGATGCTCTGCAGGCCGGCCACGAAAAACAGGAAGTTGTAGGAGATCTGCTTCCACACGGCGGCCACGACGATGAGGCCCATCGCGTGGTCGCTGTCGAGCAGGTGGTTCCAGGCGAAACCCATCGCCTGGAGACCGTACGACACGATGCCGATGCTGGGCGCGAACAGGAACAGCCACAGCACCCCGGCCACGGCCGGGGCGACCGCGTACGGCCAGATCAGCAGCGTGCGGTACAGGGTGGTGCCCTTGACGATGCGGTCGGCGAAGACCGCGAGCATCAGCGACAGCGCGATGCCGAGCCCGGCCACCAGCACCGAGAAAATCGCCGTGGTCTTGAACGACGCGAGGTAGCTCGGGTCACGGAAGAGCGCACGGAAATTGTCGAGGCCCACCCATTCGACGGACGTGCCGAACGCGTCGGCCTGCTGCAGGGACTGCAGCAGGGCCTGGGCCGCCGGCCAGAAGAAGAAGACCGTGATGATCACGATCTGGGGCGCCAGCAGCGCCCACGGGAGCCAGGCCGAGCGGAAGACGACGCGTTTTTCCATGCTGGAGTATCAGCGGCCCTTGTTCGCGCGCTCGAACTTCTCGAGCAGTTCGTTGCCGCGCTGGACGATGGCCACCAGGGCTTCCTTGGCCGTCTTCTTGCCGCCCCAGACCTGTTCGAGTTCCTCGTCCTCGATGGTGCGGATCTGCGGGTAGTTGCCGAGGCGGATGCCGCGGCTCTTGTCGGTCACCTTGCGCACCATCTGCGTCACGGCCACGTCGGAGCCCGGGTTCTCCTTGTAGAAGCCCGACTTCTCGGTGAGTTCGTACGCCGCGGTGGTGACGGGCAGGTAGCCGGTGCGCTGGTGGCTCTTGGCCTGCACTTCAGGCGACGAGATGTACTTGAAGAACGTGGCGACACCCTTGTACTCGGCCGGCTTCTTGCCGGAGATGACCCACAGGCTCGCACCGCCGATCACGGTGTTCTGCGGGGTGCCCGGCACGTCCGGGTAGTACGGCAGCGCCGAGACGCCGTAGGCGAACTTGGCGTTCTTGCGCACGTTGCCGAGGAAGCCCGACGACGTGGTGGCCATCGCGCATTCGCCCGACACGAACGAGGCCTCGGGTACGTTGCCGCGGCCCTTGTAGACGAACAGGCCCTGCTTGGACATGTTCGCGAGGTTCTCGATGTGGCGCAGGTGCAGGGGCGAGTCGATCATCAGGCGGGCGTCCATGCCGGCCAGGCCGTTGCGCTTGCTCGCGTACTCGACGTTGTGCCAGGCCGAGAAGCTCTCGAGCTGGGTCCAGCCCTGCCAGGCGGTGGTGAACGGGCACTTGTGGCCGGAGGCCTTCAGCTTCGCGGCGGCGCTGACCACCTCGGGCCAGGTCGTCGGGCCCTTGTTCGGGTCGAGGCCGGCGGCCTTGAAGGCGTCCTTGTTGTAGTAGAAAACGGTGGTGGAGCTGTTGAACGGCAGGCTGATCATCTGGCCGTTCGGGGCCGTGTAGTAGCTCGCCACGGCCGGGATGTAGACGGACTGGTCGAACGGCAGGCCGGCGTCCTTCATGACCTGGCCGACGGGGATCGCGACCCCCTTGCTGGCCATCATGGTGGCGGTGCCCACCTCGTAGACCTGCAGGATGTGCGGCGCGGTGCCGGCGCGGTACGCGGCCACGGCGCCCGGCATCGATTCCTCGTAGCTGCCCTTGAAGGTGGGCACGACCTTGTACTCCTTCTGGCTCGCGTTGAAGTCGCGGGCCAGGTCGTTGACCCATTCGCCGTTGACGGCGGTCATCGAGTGCCACCACTGGATCTCGATCTGGGCGTGGGCGGCGGGGTGGGCGGCGAGCGCGAGCAGGCCGGCGGCGATCGCGGCGGCGGTGTTCTTGGTATGCATGGTGGGACTCCAGGGTGCCGGCGGGCGGCGGGAAAAACCGCCGAGTAGGCCAAACGGATGTGACAGGCTGGTTTATGACCTCCGGAAGGGGGCGGGGCGATAAGGGATTTCCAC
>Ga0247829_10001157_pt1 | contig 11675 bp, 13 predicted proteins | sample 12C_Control_Day4_FD_207765 | JGI IMG/M metagenome (GOLD analysis project Ga0247829, IMG submission 207765) | Soil microbial communities from agricultural site in Penn Yan, New York, United States - 12C_Control_Day4 | ecosystem: Environmental > Terrestrial > Soil > Agricultural land | place... | reverse complement strand
GGCTCCTTCTCATCGACCTGACCTTTCCGCAATTCATCCAGCAGCTCGCCACGGCCGTCACCCCCACCATGTTCTGGGTCGGCATGGTCAAGGCGCCGGTCTTCGCCTTCGTCATCGCCATGGTGGGCTGCTTCGAGGGGTTGCGCGTGGCGGGCTCGGCGGAGAGCGTCGGCCGGCTCACCACCAAATCGGTGGTGGAGTCGATCTTCCTCGTGATCGTGCTCGACGCGCTCTTCTCGATCCTCTTCTCGATCCTGGGAATCTAGCGTGGAACCGCCGGGCGAGGGCAGCGACATCGTCATCCGCGTGCGCGGGCTGGTGAACCGGTTCGGCCACCAGAGGGTGCATGACGGGCTGGATCTCGATGTGCGCCGCGGCGAGATCCTGGGCGTGGTCGGCGGCTCCGGCAGCGGCAAGTCGGTGCTCTTGCGCACCATCGTCGGCCTCAACCGGCCGGCCGAGGGGCGCATCGAGGTGCTGGGCCGCGACGCGGCCCGGATGTCGGAACGCGAGCTGCTCGACCTGCAGCAAAGATGGGGCGTGCTGTTCCAGAACGGCGCCTTGTTCAGCGGCCTCACCGTGGCGGAGAACGTCGCGGTCCCTGTGAAGGAGCATCGCCGGCTGGCGTCCGCGCTGGTCGCCGAGATCACCGCGCTCAAGATCGCGCTGGTGGGCTTGCCGGCCGATGCGGGAGCGAAATATCCCGCTCAGCTCTCGGGCGGCATGCGCAAACGCGCGGCGCTCGCCCGCGCTCTCGCGCTCGACCCCGATATAGTGTTCCTCGACGAGCCGACCGCGGGGCTGGATCCGATCGCCGCGGCAGGATTCGACGAGCTGATCTCCAGCCTGCGCAGCAGCCTTGGCCTCACCGTGTTCATGGTCACGCACGATCTGGACAGTTTGGAAGCAATTTGCGACCGTGTCGCCGTCCTGGTCGACGGCCGGGTGAGCGTCGGCACCCTGGCGGAGCACATGAGCAATCCCCACCCCTGGATCCAGGAATACTTCACCGGGCCGCGCGCCCGCGCCGCCTTCGCGTGAGCTGACCGGCGGGCGATCTCCTCACCTCAGCAGAAGGCCAAGGATGGAAACCCGCGCAAGCTATGTCCTGGTCGGCGCCTTCGTGCTCCTGATGCTGGCCGCCGCCGGCCTGTTCGTGGTGTGGCTCGGCCGCTACCAGGCCGAGGAGACCTATGCCTACTACGACATCTATTTCGTCGAATCCGTGACCGGCCTGCAGAAGGGCGGCGCGGTGCGCTACCAGGGGGTGGAGGTGGGCCGGGTGGCGGACATACGGATCGACCCGACTGACATCCAGCGGGTCAAGGTGCGGGTGCGCGTCGATCGCGGCACGCCGATCCGCCAGGATGCGACCGCCACCTTGGAGCTGCAGGGCATCACCGGGCTCGTCTTCGTGCAGATCAGGGGCGGCTCGAACCAGGCGCCGATGCTGCCCGAGCGCGCCGAAGAGCCGATCCCAGTCATCCCCTCCCGCCCGAGCTTGACCGCGCAGATCCTCGAAGGCGCGCCCAACCTCCTGGCCCAGGTGACCGCGCTCATGCAGCAGGCGCAGGAGCTGCTCAACGCCGACAACCGGCGCGCTTTTTCCGAGATGCTGCGCAACGTGCGGGACTTGACCGGGAACCTGGTCGGCTATTCCGAGCGCATCGATGCGCTGCTCGCATCGGGCACCGACTTGACGCAGGACGCGCAGGCCGCGGTCAACGAGTATGGAGCGCTCGCGACCTCCTTGCGCACCCAGGTCGACGGCATCGGCGGCGATGCCGGCGAGGCGGTCAAGAAAATGCAAGCGGCCGCGGACGGGTTCGCGCGCGTCTCGCGCCAGCTCGAGAGCCTGATCGCCGACAACCGGCAGGGCATCGACGACTTTTCGGGAAGCGGGCTTTACGAGTTCACGCAGCTCATGATCGAGGCGCGCGTGCTGGTGGAATCCCTGACCCGAGTCAGCCAGCAGCTCGAACGCGACCCGGCGCGGTTCCTGTTCGGCGACCGACAGAAAGGCTTCGAGATCGAGAGATGACGCGCGTTCCTTTGCTCCTGGCCGGTCTTCTGCTGGCCGCTTGCACCGGCATCATTCCGGGTACGGGCGAGCCGCTCAAGCTCTACACTTTGACCCCGAAATCGAGTTACGGGGGCGCGCTGCCGAAAGTGGATTGGCAGCTCGTGATCGAGACACCGATCGCGCCGGCCGGGATCAACACCAACCGCATCGCGCTCTCGCACTCGCCCATCACCCTCGACTATTTCGCGGGCGCGACCTGGACCGATTCGGCCCCGGCAATGGTGCAGACGCTGCTGGTCGAATCCTTCGAGAACACGGGCCGCATCCTCGCCGTGGGTCGCGAGTCGGTCGGCCTGCGCGCGGACTACGTGCTGAAGCTCGAATTGCGCGAGTTCCAGGCGGCCTACGCCTCGCCCGAAACGCCGCCGACGGTCCATGTCCGCATCATCTCCAAGCTCGTGCGCATGCCGATGCGCGAGATCGTCGCCTCGCACATGACCGACCGCAAGTCTGTGGCCGCGACCAACACGCTGGACGGCGTCGTCGCCGCCTTCGACGAGGCGCTGGGGCCGGTTTTGAAGGATGTCGTGGTCTGGACACTCACCTCGGTGCCTCCCAAGCGGCCTCAGAGCTGAGGGAGCTTTCCCCGGCGGCGCCGATCCGGCTAAAAAGGCGGCCGCATGTCCTTCGTCTTCCACCGCGACCCTGGTGAAGCGCCGCCCCTGGCCGTGCGGGGCGAGGGGCCCTATGTCGTGGATGCCGCGGGCCGGCGCTATCTGGATGCCTGCGGCGGGGCGGCGGTCTCGTGCCTCGGGCACAGCCATGCCGAGGTGATCGAGGCGGTCCGCGAGCAGGCGGGCAAGCTGGCCTTCGCCTATACCGGCTTCTTCACCTCCGAGCCCGCCGAGGCGCTCGCGGAGAGCCTGATCCGCACCGCGCCCGCCGGGCTCGGCCGCGTCTTCTACACCTCCGGCGGCTCGGAAGCGTGCGAGGCCGCGCTCAAGCTGGCTCGGCAATATTTCCTCGAGATCGGCCAGCCCAAGCGCCACCGCTTCATCGCCCGCCTGCAGAGCTACCACGGCAACACGCTGGGGGCGCTCGGCGTCGGCGGCAACCTGTTCCGCCGCGCGCCCTACGAGCCTCTGCTGGCGCCGGCCGCGCACATCGCGCCGTGCTACGCCTATCGCGGCAAGCGCGAGGGGGAGAGCCTGGAAGCCTATGGCCGGCGAGTCGCCGATGCGCTCGAGCACAAGATCTTCGAGCTGGGCCCGGACACGGTCGCCGGCTTCATCGCCGAGCCGGTGGTCGGTGCGACTTTGGGCGCGGTGCCGGCGGTCCCCGGCTATTTCAAGCGCATCCGCGAGATCTGCGACCGCCACGGCGTGCTGCTCATCCTCGACGAGGTGATGTGCGGGATGGGCCGCACCGGCGTGCGCTATGCCTGCGAGGAGGAGGGCGTGGTTCCGGACCTGCTGTTCGTGGCCAAGGGGCTGGGGGCGGGCTATCAGCCGATCGGTGCGTTGCTGATCCACCAGAAGATCGCCGAAGCGGTGCGGAAAGGGTCCGGCCGGTTCCTGCACGGCCACACCTACATGGCCCATGCGACCGCCTGCGCGGCGGCACTCGCCGTGCAGCGCGTGATCGAGCGCGACCAGCTCTTGGGCAAGGTCAAGCGGCAGGGACGCATGCTGATCGAAGCGTTGCAGGCGCGGCTCGGGCAGCACCCGCATGTCGGCGACATCCGCGGCCGCGGCCTATTCGTCGGCATCGAGTTTGTGCGCGACCGCGAGAGCAAGGAGCCGTTCGAGCCGGCCGCGACACTGCATCTTGCGGTAAAGCGGGCGGCGATGGCGCGCGGCCTGCTGCTGTATCCGATGGGCGGCACGCTGGACGGCCGGCGCGGCGACCATGTCATGCTGGCGCCGCCTTTCATCCTGGAGGACGCGGCCATCGAGGAGATCGCCGCCACAACCGCAGACGCCATCGATGCGGCGCTGGAGCGGCCATGAGCGCGCGGCTCGCCGCGGCGGCGACCCTTGCGCTGCTGTTCGGCGCAACCGCCGCCTTCGCGCAGGATGCGCGCCCGCTCTTGATCGGCACGGGGCCGGTCGTCGGCATCTATTTCCCGGCCGGCGGGGCGATCTGCACCATGATGAACCGCGCCGCCGGCGCGCCAGTCTGCGCGGTCGTGGCGAGCGAGGGATCGGCGGCTAATCTCGAGGCGCTCAGGGCCAAGGCCATCGATCTGGCGATCGTGCAGTCGGATTGGCAGTACCATGCCGTGATGGCCAGCAGCACGGACGCGACGGGCGGCCGCTTCGAGACCCTGCGGGCCGCCTTCTCGCTGCATGGCGAGCCGGTCACCATCGTCGCCCGCGGCGATTCCGGCATCGCCACGCTCGAGGATCTGAAGGGCAAGCGGGTCAATCTCGGACTGCCCGGCTCGACCGGGCGCGTCTCGGCCGAGGCGCTGCTCGCGGCCATGGGCTGGAGCCTCAAGGATCTGGGCACGGTGGCGGAGCTCGCGCCCGAGCACCAGCCCTCCGCGCTGTGCAACGGCGCGATCGACGCCTATATCCTCCCGACCGCCCATCCCAGCGGCGCGGTGGCGGAAGCGACCCAGGGCTGCGGGGCGCGCCTCGTCCCGATCACCGGCGCCCCGGCCGAGCGGCTGGTCGCCGACAATCCCTTCTACGCCTTCACGACCATCCCAGGCGGCACCTATGCCGGCAATCCCGATCCGGTCCAGTCCTTCGGCCTCAAGGCGACGGTCGTGACGCGGGCCGATGTGGACGGGGAGCGCATCTATGCGCTCGTCAAAGCGGTGTTCGAGGATTTCCCGTCCTTCGCCGCGCAGCATCCCGCCTTCGCCGGGCTCGAGCCCAAGGCCATGGCTGCGGACGGGAACACCGCCCCCCTGCATGAGGGGGCATTGCGCTACTACCAGGAGCGGGGATGGCGGTGAGGCGCGGCGGCGTGGCGGCGGCCGCACAGCGCCGCCCGGTCGAGCTCGACCTTCGCCGGCTCCAGCGCGCTGAGTTGGAGCGCATGGCCGCGGCCGGGCGCGAGATCGCGGAATGCGAAGCGGTCCTGGCCAAGACCGGCGACACCGTTGTGGGCGAGCTGTTGCGCGGCCAGGGCTTCTTCGAATGGGACCACTATCCCCAGGGCGAGGTCTACGACGCCGAGACGCGCGCGCTCTACTACTACCATGCGCATCCGCTCGAGGCGCGTGACCCCGACGAGCACGGCCATTTCCACACCTTCCTCAACGCCGGCGACATGCCCGCGGAGATCCGGCCGCTTCCCGCGCCCTCCCTCTCGCGCGTGGAGCCCGAGCGCGGCAGTCTTGCGCATCTCATCGCCATCGCCATGGACGGCCGCAGCCGTCCATACCGGCTCTTCACCACCAACCGCTGGGTCACGGGCGAGCGCTTGTACCGCGCCAAGGACGTGATGGAGCTCGCCGACCGCTTCCGCATCTCCCATGCCCGGCCGTCCTGGCCGGCCAACCGCTGGATCAGCGCCCTCTTGGTGCTGTTCCGCCCGCAGATCGGCTGGCTTCTGGCCGAGCGCGACCGTGTGCTCGCGGCCTGGACCAAGGCGCATCCCGAGGCCGACGCGGCTGAGGACCTCAGGCTCGAGATCCTGTCCGCCCTGCCGGTCGCGGTGGATGAGCAGCGGCGGGCGGTCGATGCCGCGCTCGCCGAGACCGCTGGCGCCCGCCAGCCCTCCCGGCCGTGAAAGAGGGCCCATGCGCCACGCGCTCGTCCTTGGCGGAACGGGCATGCTCGCGGGAGCTGTGCGCCGGATCGCCGGGCAGGCGCAGGATCTGACCCTGGTCGCGCGCGCGCCCGAGCGGCTCGCCGCGGAGACCGGCGCGACGCCTCTCCCCATGGACTGGGCGGACCGCGCCAGCGTCGCGGCTGCGCTCGCGCATTTGGCCGGCCGGCCCGCGCCGGACCTGATGATCAGTTGGATCCATCGCAATGGGCTGTGGTGCCTGACGGAGTTCGAGGCGCTGCTCGCGCCCGGCGCACGGTCGATCCGGGTGCATGGCTCGGCGGCGGGCGATCCGGCACGCGGCGTCAGGACGGACCCTGCGCCGCCCGCGGGCGTGCGCCGGCAAGATGTGGTGCTGGGCTGGGTCAACGAACCGTCCGGGCGGCGCTGGCTCACCGACGAGGAAATTTGCGCGGGCGTGATCGAGGCGCTCGATCGACCCGATCGCCGCGCCGCGATCGTCGGCACGCTCAGCTGATCCGCGATCGGCTGTGTGCGAGTCGGCGAGAGGCGTTGCCCCGCTCCGGCTTGACCTTCCCCTGACGGGAAGGAGCATATCCAGGGCCAGAGCATTCTGAAGGGGAGATCGACCATGAAGCTCGCCGTCTCGGGCATGACTTGCCAGGGTTGCGTCAATTCCGTCACCAAGAGCCTCGAGCGCGCCGCGCCGGGCAGCAAGGTCTCGGTCGATCTTGCCGGCGGCTCGGTCGAGATCGCCGGCGCGGTGGAGGAGCAGGTCGCGCGCCACGCCATCGAGCGCGCCGGCTTCACCGTCACCGGCAGAATCGGCTGAGCCATGCGCGCCGGCCGCCGCACCGTCCTGGCCGGCGGGGCGTGCGCCGCGCTTCTTGCCCTCGCGCCCTCCCGGGGCGCCGTCGCCGCCGCGCTCGGGCCGGCGCCGCCGGAGCTTCTTGCGGAGCGACGCGTCATCGATGTGCGCGGGCGGGCGGCGACGATCGCGGGCCTGCGCCAGCCGGACGGAACGCACGGGCTGCGCATCGCGGACGGGGACCGGTTCCGCGTGGCGCTGATCAATCGGCTGCCCGAGCCGACCCTGATTCACTGGCACGGGCTGCGCTCTCCCGTAGCACAGGACGGCATGCCCGGAATTTCCCAGCCCGTGCTGCAGCCTGGCGCCGCCTACGCGTACGATTTCGCGCTGCGCGATCGGGGCACCTATTGGATGCACGCTCATCATGCGCTGCAGGAGCAGCAGCTGCTTGCCGCTCCGCTGATCATCGCCGACCCGGAGCCGGCCGATGAGCAGGAGGTCGTGCTGATGCTGCACGATTTCTCCTTCCGCGCGCCCGACGAGATCCTGGCCTCGCTGCAGCGGGGGATCATGAGTTCGATTCTGTCTGCCCTGATCGGCGGTTACTCCGGGCACGGGCATCATGGCGGGGCGCATGTCAACGACGTCGAGTTCGACGCTTATCTCGCGAATGACCGCACGCTGGCCGATCCCGAAGCGGTGCAGGTGGAGCGCGGCGGGCGCGTGCGGCTGCGCATCATAAACGGGGCGTCCTCGACCAATTTCGCGATCGAGCTCGGCGCGCTGGAGGGTGAGCTCGTTGCGGTGGACGGGCGTCCGGTGCACCCCGTCGCGGGCCGGCGCTTCGGCATCGCCATGTCGCAGCGGCTGGATTTGAAGCTCCGCATCCCGGGATCGGGCGCCTTCCCGGTGCTGGCCGTGCGCGAGGGCGACCGGCAGGCGACCGGCATCGTCCTCCACACTCCGGGCGCTGCGGTGCCGCGCGTCTCCGAGGCCGTCGCGGACGCCGCCCCGCCGCTCTCCCTTGCCGAAGAGGAGCGCCTGCGCGCGCTCGAGCCGTTGGAGCAGCGCGCCGCCGACCGCCGCATGCGCATCGCGCTCACCGGCGACCTGATGGATTACGGCTGGAGCTTCGACGGCTCCCGCGCGGACGCGATGCGGGAATATGCCGTCAAGCCCGGCGAGCGCGTCGAGATCACGCTCGACAACCGGACCGCCATGTCCCACCCGGTCCATCTGCACGGGCACCGCTTCCAGGTGGTCGGGTCCGGGAGCGGCCGCTTCGCGGGCGCGGTGCGGGACACCGTGCTCGTGCCGGGCGGGTCCAGCGTCACCCTCGCGCTGGACGCCGACAATCCCGGCTCATGGATGCTGCATTGCCACAATCTCTACCACATGGCGGCGGGGATGATGGCGCTGCTGCGCTACGTATAAATCCTAGGTCGGAGCCGCGTTAAGGATCGAGTAGCCCCGCTGGGCTATGCCAAAGGCGGCCGGAAGGCGGGCATCGGTCGGATGCCTGGAACGGCACCGGGTTTGCTAATATTTGTACGGCATTCGCGGCTGTTGCGGAGGGTTTGATGACGACGTTTTCGGCGCGCTTTGGCCGGCGGTTCTTGGGCGCGATCGCGGCGGTCACGCTGGCGGTCTTTGCCATCTCCTCGCTGCCCCTGGGGGCGGCCTACGCCGATCCCCCGCCCTGGGCGCCCGCGCATGGCTGGCGCGCCAAGCACAAGCACAAGCACAAGGAAAACTACGTCGACTATCGTCCCGTGCCGTTCGATATCGGCCTCGGCCGCTGCAACCGCGATCTGCTGGGCGCGGTGCTGGGCGGGGTGGCCGGAGGCGCCATCGGCGCCAGCGTCACCAAGGGCGACAACCGCACCGCGGGAATCGTCGGCGGCACCATCATCGGGGCCATCATCGGCGGAGTGATCGGCGGCCATATGGATCGCGTCGACCAGAACTGCGTCGGCCAGGCGCTCGAGCATGCCGAGGACGGGCAGCAGGTCCGCTGGCGCAACCCGAACGGCTATGACTACGAGGTCGAGCCGCGCCGCACCTATACTGGCGGAAACGGCCAATATTGCCGGGAGTACACCACCACCGCGATCGTGAACGGCCGCGCCGAGCGGGTGTACGGCACTGCGTGCCGCGACGCCGCCGGCTCCTGGCGCCTGGTGAGCTGATCCTTTCGGAACGCGGCGGTACCGGCCCGTCCGGTCTACCGCCGCGTTCTCCCTCTCGCTCCGGCGGGCCTCGCCCTCCACCTCCTCCTGTCGTAGTCTCGGCGGCCGGCCTCAGGCGACGCTGCCCTGCCGCCTGCCGGCGCGCCCCCGCGTCACTCCCAGGGCTCAGGTCCCGCTCTCGTGCCGCTGCTCCGGTTCTCTCGCCTGCTCCTCGCCATCATGGCGGCCGGAGTCTGCGCTGGCCCGGCTGTGGTCCGGGCCGATCCGGTTATGGTGGACGGGGTGACCTTCAGCGACGAGCGCGGCGGCTTCGTCATTCTTTCGGCGAGCGGTGAGGGGACCTACGACAATCCCTTCCTGGTGGTGGAGGAGATCACCGATCCCGAGGGCGCCGTGTTGGTGATCCGCGGCTCGCTGCAGCAGATCGGCAACCGGATCGGCACGCTTCATCAGACCGGTTTCGCACTGAACAAGATCGTGATCAACGGCACGGGCGAGGCCTGGACCCTGTTCGACATGGAGCTTCAGGAGCTCTATGGGGTCGCCAGCGACTATTATGACGGGCTCTCCTTCGGCCAGGCAGCCAAGCTCCGCAGCCCATTCCTCAGCGACCGCTTCGAGATCAACGAGACCCTCAACGAGCCGCATGACGAGCTCCGGTTCCGCGACGGGACCGTCAAACCGGGCGACCGGCTGACCGTGAGCTTCGTCGTGACCGACGCCACGCCCATCCCCGAATTCTACCTGCTGCAGCGGCCGAGCCGGCTGATCTCGGCGCTACCCCAACGCCTCGCCGGACGGTGAGGCGGCGGCGAATCCGCCCCGCAACCTTGCTGGCGGAAGCGCCGTTCCCTCATCGCGGCAGTAGAGGTTCCGAGATGGGGGAACCGAAATATACCGACAATGTGCGGCGGATCGATTTCGGCAAGGCCGGCGCCAAAGGCACCCGCCCTCGGACCGACGGCCCACCCACACGCTCCCAGGCCGCCGGCCGCGCGGATCGTGAGCGACTGAAAGTCGTTGCCCTGCCCGAGCCGCGCGTGCGGCGCCGGCGTCGCTCCGAACGTCCGGCGCAGAATGCGATGCTGGTGGTTATCGTGGTGCTCGCAGCCCTCCTTGGGGCGCTGATCGCGGCCATCTTCCTCGATCCCGCCCTCTGAGCGTCCGCCGGGCAACCCGCCTTCCCGAGCATGCGTTGCACCGGCGGTCCTCGACCACCAGCTGGAGCGCGGCACCGTAATGGCGAACGACACCACCAGCTCGCTCTGGCAGCAGCTCACCGACCCTCTCCATCGCCCGCCCTTGGCGGAGGACACCCATGTCGAGGTCTGCGTGGTGGGCGCCGGCATCGCCGGGCTGAGCGCAGCGTACGAGCTGGCGGTCGCGGGCCGGGCGGTCCTGGTGCTGGCCGACCGGCCGGTCGGCTCTGGCAATACCGGGCGGACCACGGCGCATCTGTCCAACGTGCTGGATGACCGGTTCGACGCGGTGAGCCGCCTGCACGGCGTCGAGCGCGCGCGCCTCGCGCAAGAGAGCCACGCCGCCGCGATCGCCCGCATCGAGGAGATCGTCGCCCGCGAGGGCATCGACTGCGCCTTCGCGCGTGTGCCGGGCTATCTCTTCCTCGCACCGGGCCAGGAGCTCGATCGGCTCGATCGCGAGCTGGAGGCGGCGCGCCGATGCGGACTTACAGATGCAGTCTTTTTGGAGCGGGCGCCGGAGCCGGGTTTGCGCACGGGACCTTGTCTCGCCTTCCCGGGCCAGGCGCAGTTCCAGCCGCTGGACTATCTCCGCGCTCTCGTGCTCGCGGTCGAGCGGCACGGCGGCCGCATCGCCACGGGGCAGGCGGTGCAGTCGATCGAGGGCGGCAAGCCGGCGCGGGTGCGGCTGCGCAACGGGCCAAGCGTGTCGGCGGGTGTCGTCGTGGTCGCCACCAACTCGCCGATTTCCGACCGGCTGGCGATTCACTCCAAGCAGGAGCCGAACCGCACCTATGTGGTGGCCTTCGCCGTGCCGCGGGGGTCGGTGGGACGGGCGCTCTACTGGGACGATGGCGAGCCCTATCACTATGTGCGCACGCAAGCGATCGATGAGGCGGGCAAGCGTCGCCTCGGCATCGAGCTGACCGGCGAGGTCGACCTGCTGATCGTCGGCGGGGAGGATCACCGCACCGGCGCGCCGGCCGAGGGCGGGGCGCGCTTCTCGCGGCTGGAGGTTTGGACGCGCGACCATGTCGTCGCGGCGGGGCCGGTGGTGGCGCGCTGGTCGGGCCAGGTCTACGAGCCGGTCGATTTCCTCGCCTTCATCGGCGAGGACCCCGAGCAGGGCAGCAGCGTCTTCGTTGCGACCGGCGACTCCGGCCAGGGCATCACCCATGGCGCTCTCGCCGGCATGCTGATCCGCGATCTCGTGCTGGGTCGCGACAATGCTTTCGCCGATCTCTACGATCCCAGCCGCAAGACCTTGAGCGCCGCGGGCGAATTCGCGCGCAGCAATCTCGACGTCGCCAAGAGCTATGGCGAGTGGCTGGCCCCCGGCGAGGTCGGCTCTGCCGAGGAGGTCGCGCCGGGGTCGGGCGCCGTGATCCGCCGCGGGCTGAAGAAGCTTGCGGTCTATCGCGATCCCACCGGCAAGCTCGAGGTCCGGTCTGCCACCTGCACCCATCTCGGCTGTATCGTCCATTGGAACGATGTGGAGCGGAGCTGGGACTGCCCGTGCCACGGCTCGCGCTTCGCGCCTGACGGGAGCGTCCTCAATGGGCCGGCGCACAGCCCTCTGACGAAGGCCGAGCTCGCCGAGAGCTAACGAGCGCAGCGGGACCGCGTAGATCTTTCCGGGCCAAGGCGCGGCGCTCACGTCATTCACGGCGGCGATGTAGACCGCGTCCGCGGAGAAGTACGCCCCTCAT
>Ga0247829_10001155_pt1 | contig 11679 bp, 8 predicted proteins | sample 12C_Control_Day4_FD_207765 | JGI IMG/M metagenome (GOLD analysis project Ga0247829, IMG submission 207765) | Soil microbial communities from agricultural site in Penn Yan, New York, United States - 12C_Control_Day4 | ecosystem: Environmental > Terrestrial > Soil > Agricultural land | place: USA... | reverse complement strand
CGGCTCGACGCTCGCGACGTCGGTCGGGATGGAGCCCGGCGGCGTCGCGGTCGATCGCGCCGGCAACCTCTACATCGGCGACACCGAGGGCCTGGTCGTACGCCGTGTCGACACGACCGGGATCGTCACCACGATCGCGGGCACGGGCACCGACGGCTATAGCGGCGACGGTGGGCCCGCGGTCGCCGCGAGCATGGGCCGCCCGTTCGGCCTCGCGGTCGACGGACTCGGCAATGTCTATATCGCCGACGGAGACAACCACCGCATTCGCAAGATCGACCTCGACGGGATCATCACGACGTTCGCCGGCACCGGCACCGCCGGCTATTCCGGTGACGGAGGTCTCGCGACCAGCGCGCAGCTCTCGAGACCCGGCGGTGTCGCGGTGGATGGGCTCGGCAATGTCTACATCGCGGACTCGTCCAACGCGCGCATCCGCAAGGTCGATGCGAGCGGACGGATCACGACGTTCGCCGGCACCGGCGTCGCGGGGTTCTCGGGAGATGGCGGTCCCGCGACCGCGGCGGAGATCTCGAGCTCGTTGGCGGTCGCGGTCGACGACGGTGGCCAGCTCTACATCACGGATCAGTTCAACCGCCGGATCCGGCGCGTCGACGCCAGCGGCGTCATCAGGACGATCGCGGGCAACGGCGGCAGCTTCTTTGCCGGCGATGGCGGACCCGCGACGAGCGCTTCGGTCGGAGCCTCGGGGCCCGTCGCGGTGGACCTCGCGGGCAACGTGTACGTGAGCGACGGCAATGGTCACCGGGTCCGGCGGATCGATACGCTCGGCGTGATCATGACCATCGCCGGCGGCTCGCCCGACGAGGACCTCGGCGACGGCGGCCCGGCCGTCGACTCGCAGCTCTATTTCCCGTCGGACCTCGCCATCGATCGCACCGGCAATCTCTACATCGCCGACGTCGCGCACCATCGCGTCCGCCGCATCGACCCGGCGGGAACGATCACGACGGCCGCCGGCACGGGTGACACGGTCGGCGCGACGGCGACCGGCGCGACCACCGGGCACCTGTACGAAGCGGCCGGCATCTGCACCGCACCGAACGGCAGCGTCCTGATGTCGGAGCTCGCGATGCATCGCATCCGCCAGATCGATGCGAACGGCGTCCTCACCACGTTCGCGGGGACGGGCACCTGGGGCGACGGCGGCGATGGCGGTCCTGCGAGCATGGGCGAGCTCAAGTATCCGTCCGACGTCGCGGCCGACAGCGCGGGCAACGTCTACATCGCCGATACCAGCGGCGATCGCGTGCGGCGCGTCGACACGAACGGCGTGCTCACGACGATCGCGGGCACCGGTGTCGGCGGCTTCGCAGGCGATGGTGGCCCCGCGATCGCCGCGCAGCTGTACGCTCCGGTCGCGGTGGCCCTCGACGCCGCCGGCAACGTGTTCGTCACCGATAGCGGCAACTTCAGGATCCGCCGCATCGACACGACCGGCACCATCACGACGGTCGCGGGCACCGGCGTCGAAGGCTTCAACGGCGACGGCATCCCCGCGACCACGGCGGACCTCGATCCGTGGGGTATCGCGCTCGACGCGCAGGGCAACCTCTACATCGCCGACGATGGCAACGCGCGGGTTCGTCGCGTCGACAAGGTCACCGGGATCATCACGACGGTCGTCGGTACCGGTGTGCGGAGCCAGACAGGCGAGGGTGGGCCGGCGACGAGCGCGACGGTCTACGGCCCGCACGACCTTACCTTCGATGCCGCCGGGAACCTGCTGCTCGCGGACTACGCGAAGGCCCTCCGTGTCGATGCGGTGACCCAGGTGATCACCGCGATCGCGGGGACCGGCGCGACGGGCTTCACCGGTGACGGCGGCCCCGCGACGAGCGCGGAGCTCGGCGACATCGAGGGCATCGCGGTGGACGCGGCCGGCAACGTGTACCTGATGGACTCGCAGTGGGACGGCATCAGCCGGCGCGTCGCGCCCGACGGCACGATCACCACGTTCGTGGGACCGGTCGACCCGGTCGGCACGACGGTGATCGAGCAGGCGCGGCTCGCCGACGTGCAGGCGCTCGCGATCGCGCCCGCGTTCACGCTGTTCGCGGGAGGCTTCTCGGGCACCGTGCAAGCGGTGCGTCCCGGCGGCGCGCGTCTCGCCGTCGTCACCGGCCGCTATCCTCACGAGCCGGCGACGGCGAACCTCGCGCGCTTCCGCGATCGTACCTTCGGCGCCGTGGGTGGCGTGGCCTACGACTCCGCGCGCGGGCGGGTGTTCGTGACCGAGACGTCGGCGAACCGCGTGCACGTCGTCACCATCGTCGATCCCGCGAACGAGAACACGTGGACGATCGAACCGCTCGCGAATGCCGCAGGCACGGCGGGGTTCGCCGATGGAGCCGCCGCTGCGGCGAAGTTCCGCGCCCCTGCCGGCATGTACTTCGACGCCGCGATGCAGCGGCTCTACGTCGCCGACGCCGGCAATCACGTCGTGCGTGCGATCGATGTCTCGGGCGACGCCGCGAGCGCCACGGTCTCGACCATCGCCGGCGTGCCGATGACGCGCGGGATCTTCGGCGACGGCGGCGCCGCGACGGCGGCGCTGTTCCACACGCCCAAGGCGATCACGCGGTGCGCGAATGGCGACGTCTTCATCGCCGACACCAACAACCACAGGATCCGCCGCATCGCCGCAGGCAGTGCCATCGTCACCACGGTGCTCGGGGACGGTGTGCCCGCGTCGTCGGGCGAGGGGCAGCCGGCGTCGACGTTCCCCGTCGACACGCCGCTCGGCCTCGCGTGCGACGGGCGCGGTAACTTGTTCGTGACGTCGTCGCAGGCCGTGCGCCTGCTGCCCGCGGATGCCGCCGGTGTCGTCGACGGCACCGGCCCGGTGCAGACGATCTACGGCGCGGCGCCGCGCGACACGTTCCCGGCGAGCGTGACCTCGTGCCTGACGGGCATCGCGGTCGTCGACGACACGCACGTACAGGTCACCGACGCGTGCGCCGGGATGCTCGTCGAGCTCGCGCGCGAGCCGAGGTAGTTCACAATCACCACGTGGGCCCCGACCACATCATCGGCAGGCTGAAGGCGATCCGCGAGCCGCGGATGCGCGTCCTCGCGCTCGTGGAGGCGTTCGGGGAGGGCGAGCCCGAGGCGTGGGCCGAGGCGCTGGCGGCGATCGTGGTGCGCGGTCAGCTCGTCGACGATGCGGACACGCAGGCCGCGCTCGAGACCGTGCGCCAAGCCGCCGCGGATCCGGGGCTCCGCTATGCGACGCGGCAGGCGCTGTATCAAGCAGCCGCGCTCCGGGGGCACGCGACCGTCGCCAGGTTGTTTCTGTCGTCCTCGCCGAGCGTCGTCGGCGAGCAGGAGCTCAACCGTCAGCTGGCGCCCGAGCGCCGCCTCGATCCCACCGGCCGACCTCTGTCGCTCGGCGAACGCAAGGCGCTCGCGCGCACGCACCGGCGCGATCAGCTCCTCAAGCTGCTGCGCGATCCGCACCCCGCCGTCGTCGCGATCCTCCTCGATAATCCGCACGTCACCGAGAGCGACATCGTGCGGGTGGCGGCGCAGCGCCCCGCGGTTCCAGAGGCGTTGGCGAAGATCGCCGCGCATCCTCGGTGGTCGGTGCGGCACGGGGTGAAGCGCGCGCTCGTGTTCAATCCGGCGACGCCGCTCGCGGATGCGATCCGCATCGCGACGACGCTGCGCGCGGGCGAGCTCGCGGAGCTCGCCGGCGACCCCCAGCTACCCGAACCTCTACGCCGCCACGCCGCGGAGCTGCAGAGCTCGTCGCAGCGGCGGCCCCAGGGTTAGCTCTCTGACGACGAGCCGGCCTTCTTGCGGCGGCGCACGACGACCTCTTCCCATTCGCCATCGTCACCGTCGCCGGCCTCGATCTGCTTCTGCGACTTGCCGCCAGCGAGCGCCTTCGCGGGCTCCTTGTCGTCATCGTCCTTGTCTTTGCCGTCCTCACCGGCCGACGCGCGTTTGAAGTTCTTGATGCTTCGGCCAAGTGCGTCGCCGATGCCAGGCAGCTTGTTGGCACCGAAGACGACGAGGACGATGGCCAGGATGACTAGTAGCTCGCCCATGCCGGGCATGTCGGACTCCTGTAGTTGGCGGCCAATCTAGCACTGTTTGCCGGAAAAACTTGGTTCACGTCCGCCCCCGCGCCTATGTTCGGGCGATGCGCCTCCTCGGTGGCTTGCTGGTTGTCTGCGCGGCACTCGCCCCAGCGGCCGCAGACCCACTCGAGGCGGGGCACCAGGCGGTTCCCCCCGTCGCCGCCGCCGAGCCGGTGCTCCCGCAGCAGCTGGACGGGAGGCGTGCGATCCGCGGCTGTGCCGTCGACGAGACCTGCGGGCGGCCGGGCGAGGCGATGAAGGAGATCGACGCCGAGCTGTTCCCGCAGCCCGGCCACGGTCCATGGCTCGGCGAGCGCGACCTCGCGCCCAGCCGCCTCGAGCCCACGCCGGCGCGTGCGGTCCAGCGCCCGAGCGAGCTGCGCCCCGACCAGCCGTGGCTCGATCAGCTCGAGCTGCCCGACCTCCCGGTGCGCTGGTCGCAGAAGCTGGTCGACTATCTCGTCTTCTATAAGAACGACCCGCGCGGGCGCGCGATCATCAAGGGTTGGTTCGTCGATCAGGGCCGCTATCGCGACCTCATCACCAGCCATCTCCGCAAGGCCAAGCTGCCCGAGGACCTCCTCTACGTCTCGATGATCGAGTCCTCGTACGACCCGAACACGCTGTCGAGCGCGGGCGCGCTGGGCCTCTGGCAGTTCATGCCCGAGGGCGGCCGCATCTACGGCCTGCGCCAGGACCGCTGGGTCGACGAGCGCAAAGACCCGCTGCGCTCGACGATCGCGCAGATGGACTACTTCCGTGATCTCCATGCGCGGTTCGGCGACTGGCACATCGCGCTCGCCGCCTTCAACGCCGGCTACGGCGCCATCCTGCGCTCGGTCGCGCGCTACAACACGAACGACTACTACAAGCTGTGCGCGTACGAGAACGCGGTCGCGTGGGAGACCTGCCTCTACACGCCGAAGGTCCTCGCCACCGCGATCATCGGTCATAACCGCGCGCTGTTCGGGCTCGACAAGATCTCGGTCAAGACGCCCGAGGCCTACGAGGAGGTCGCGGTGCCCGCCTCGATCTCGCTCACCGCGCTCGCGCGCGCCGCGGGCTCGACGGAAGCCGAGCTCAAGCGCCTCAACCCGCACCTCCGTCGTGGCCGCACGCCCCCGGGCGAAGCGGGCTACGTGGTGCGCGTCCCGACCGGCACCAGGACGGAGACGCAGCGCCGCCTGGCGGAGCTCGGGTCCGACTGGGACGGCTACGACGCCTACGTCGTCGCGTACGGCGAGCGCTTCGAGGACGTCGCGACGACCTACGGCATCTCGACCAGCACCCTGCGCAAGCTCAACGGCGTCGAGCACGAGTCCGAGGTCACGGGCGGCACCGTCCTCGTCGTGCCGCGCATCAGCGCCGAGCAGCGCACGAAGAACCGCGCGAAGGCGAAGGCGAAGCTCCTCGGCTCCGGCATCGATCACAAGGAAGGCGAGACGCTCATCGTCCCGATCCCCGACAAGGCCTTCGTCGTCGAGGGCAAGCGGCGCGTGTTCTACCGCGTCGTGACCGGCGACAGCGTGAAGTCCGTCGCCAACGCGTTCGGCGTCACCACCGCGCAGCTCCGCACCTGGAACGATCTCGACCCGAAGGCGAACCTGCACCCCAGGATGGTCCTCGTCGCGTGGGTGCCCCCGAGCTTCGACGCCGACAAGGAGCGCATCTCGCTGCTCGACGAATCGGAGCTCGTGGTCGTCACGCGCGGCTCGAACGAGCACCTCGATCTCGCCGAGGCGCGCACCGGCCGCATGCGCCTCGAGTACGTCTCCAAGGGCAAGGAGAAGCTCGAGGACATCGCCAAGCGCTACGGCATGGGCTCGCACGACCTCGCGCGCATCAACCGCATCTCCTACAACACCGTCCTCGAGAAGGGCGACAAGATCATCGTCTACCAGGTCACCGATCCGTCGCGCTCCGAGCGCGCCGAGGAGCAGTGGAAGAAGACCCCGCGCGGTCGTCGCGGCAAGGTCAAGGGCGAACGCGCTCGCACCACCGCCGCGGCCGACGATGGCGGCGAGGAGGATGACGACGCGGAGTCGGAGCGCGCGAAGCGCGACAAGTCCGCGAAGGCAGAGAAGAGCGCCAAGGCCGAGAAGACGGGGAAGGCCGAGAAGACCGAGAAGACGTCGAAGTCCGAGAAGGCTGAGAAGACGGCGAAGGTCGAAAAGGGCACCAAGTCCGAGAAGGTCGAGAAGACGGACAAGCCCGGTAAGACCGAAACGCCCGCCAAGCCCAAGGAGACCGCCAAGTCCAAGGAGCCCGAGAAGCCGAAGTCTCAGGCCGGGGCAGCCAGGGTTAGCACCAAGCCCGTGCGTGTTCCCGACGGTCCGGTGACGCGGCCCTCGCAGTCGGAGTAATAATCGCCGCGCAGTAGGGCGCTGGGTGTTGCGTAACGACGGTCACAGGAGAACGCCATGCGTCTGTTTGCGATCCTTCCTCTCTCCCTCCTCCTCGCCTGTGGCGACGATGGGGGCGGTTCCTCGATCGACGCCAAGCAGATCGATGCGAAGCAGATCGATGCGCCGAGCGATGCGCCGATCGATGGGGGCATGGTCGACGCACCCATCGATGGTCCGCCGATGATCGATGCGCTGCAGACCGTGTTCACGGTGACGTGCCCGAACACCCCTGATGCCACGATCGTCACGTCCGGCTCCAACTACTCGCCTAACGCCGTCACGATCTCGCAGAACGGAATCGTGAAGTTCGATATGTCGGGCACCAACCACGACGTTGTCCCGCTCACGACGATGGCGACCGATCCGGGACTTCAGGTCGGCCTGGGCGAGAGCGAGTGCCTGCAGTTCACCGCGACGGGGACCTTCAACTTCAAGTGCGGTCCCCATAGCTTCACGGGGTCGGTAACGGTTCAGTAAGGAGCTTGTCCATGACCATGACGCGCAAGCAGTTCCTGCAATCCATCCTCGGGGTCGGCGCGGGCGCCGTCGCACTCGCTGCCTGCGGTGGCGATGACGGTGGCGGCACCCCGATCGATGCACCGCCGAGCAACACGTGCACCACGCCGGCCAACCAGATCAGCGGCAACCACGGCCACACGTTGACCGTCTCGCTCGACGACGTGAACGCAGCCGCCGAGAAGACCTACGACATCACGGGCGGCGCCGATCATCCCCACATGCTGACGATCACGGCCACGCAGTTCGGTCAGATCAAGAACGGCCAGACGCTCAACATCACCTCGACGAGCGGCGGCGGTCACACGCACACGGTGGCCGTCATGTGCGTGAGCTGAGCGTCACCACGACCTCCGGCGAACGCCGGCGACATGGCCGAAGTGCTTGTCGCGGGTCACGACCGCTCAGAAATCGAAGCCGGCCGAGACCGCGAGCGTGCGCTGCGAGCCGGCGGTGTCCTTGGCGTCGCAGTTGGACGTCGTCGAGTTGGGCATGCAGAGCTCGTTGGTGCCCGGGCGATCGTCGGTGGAGCTGCCGGCGAGCGCGAACTGCGCCTCGACGGTGAGCTGGAGGAAGCTGTACTGGAACTTGGCGCCGAACAGGAAGCGGTGCCGGAAGATCGTGTCTTGCTCGTCGAACACGAAGTCGAGGTCCGCGTCGTCCTCGTTGCCCATGACGAGAGGGTCGATGTCGGGCGTCGGGTCGATGACCTCGGAGCGCGGCACGATCATGAGGAGGTTCCAGCCGGCGAACGGGTGGAACTTCCAGGTGCCGCCGACGCCGATGTGCTTGGAGAGCACGACGTCGAGCGAGGCGACGGTCAGGTCGAGCTCGCGCTGCGACATCAGACGCGAGACCGCGCCGCGCACGGATACGCTGGGGAGAGGCAGCTGGTGATAGCCCTCGTGCAGGCCGAACTTCGCGTAGAGCTGGCCGGTCCACGCATTCGACTCGAGGAGCTTGACCGCGCCGCCGCCGATCTCGAACGAGGGCAGGGGGAACCACATGCCCTTGCGCGCGAACACGCCGATGGTGGTGAGCGAGCCGGGGCCGTGGGCGCCGGTGCCGGCGGTGGCGGGCTCGGCGCTGCCTTCGCGCGCGCGCCAGTACGCGGCGGTGCCGTCGATGGTGGTGGTCGAGTAGTCGACGGTGAGCTGGAAGCCACCGAACCCGACGGTGTCGGCAGGCGACAGGAGGTGCGGCGCGAGGACGACGCCCATCTGCGAGGCGAGCGCGCGGAACTCGAGGTTCTGACCGACGACGTTGGTGAGGTTGCCGCTGCCGTCGGGGATGCGCGTGCCGAGGCGCGAGAGGACGAGGTCGTTGTCGTCGGCCAGAGCGGCGGCGGGCGCGAGGAGGCTCAGGGCGAGCGCGACGCCGGCGATGCGACGGACCATATGAACGGAGGGTAGGTCGCCGCGTTGCAGTGTGTCAATCCGCGCCCGCGACGCAGCTGATATACACGGTGCCATGCCCGAGTACGCGACGATCCTCGTCGATGAAGGAAGCGCGGTCGCGCGCATCACGCTGAACCGCCCCGACAAGCGCAACCCGATCGGACCGCTGACCTGCGGCGAGCTGGTGCAGGCGCTCGCGGCGATCAAGGCGAACGACCGGGTGCGCGTCGTCGTGTTGACCGGGGCAGGCACGGTGTTCTCGGCGGGCGGTGATCTGTCCGCGATGCAGGCGAAGCAGGGGCCGACGGCGACGCTTGTCGAGCTCCTCGTGGCGATGCACCAGCTCGGTAAGCCGATCATCGCGATGGTGAACGGCCACGCGCTCGCGGGTGGGCTCGGTCTGATGGTCGCGTGTGATCTGGTCGTCGCAGCGGAGACGGCGGAGTTCGGAACCACCGAGATCGCGGTCGGCTTGTGGCCGATGATGATCACGGCGGAGCTCACGCGCAGCGTCGGCCGCAAGACCGTACTCGAGATGATGCTGACCGGGCGCAGGCTGAGCTCGGCGGAGGCGCTGGCGGCGGGCCTGGTGAACCGCGTGGTGCCGGCGGCCGAGCTCGAGGCGCGCACGGACGCGCTCGCCGCAGAGATCGCCGAGCGCAGCCCGGCGGCGATGCGGCTGGGGCTGCTCGCGTTCTACGCGTCGCAGGACATGGAGTTCGAGCCGCAGCTCATGTATCTGGAGCGCGAGCTCGGCCGCGTGCTCGCGCTCGAAGACGCCGCCGAGGGCATCGCCGCGTTCCTCGGCAAGCGCAAGCCGGTGTGGAAGGGGCGATAGTGCGTCGTGGCCGGTGCCTCGCGCTCGTGCTGCTCGCCGCATGCGCCGGCCGCGAGGGGCCGATCGCCGCGCCTTCGGCGCGTGCGCGGGTGCACGTCGTCGGCTGCGCGCCTGCCGCCCGGCCTCCCCTGATCTCCTCGGCGGGACTCGACGTCGACCCGCTCGGCACCGCGCGCGAGCTCGCGCGGTTTCGCGTGCGTGCACGCGGAGGGCACGAGCCCAGCACGCGGGCACCCGCGGTCGAGCTCGAGCCGGTCGTGGTCATCAACGGCTCGCTCGACTCGGCCACGGTGACGCGCGAGCTGCGCAGCATCGCACCCGCGATCGAGCGCTGCCTCGCCCGTCAGTCCGACGCGTTGCGGGCGGCGCTGACGCTGACGATGTCGCTGGTGGTCGAGCCCGACGGCGTGCTCATGGTCGAGCGCCTCGCGGGCGGCGCGGGGCCCCAGGTCTGGCAATGCGTGCAGAACGCGATCAGCGCGCAGCGGCTCCCGGCGGCAGGGGCGGCGACGAGGATCTCGCTGCGCCTCAAGCTGGATCCCGTGGGGCTCGCGCCGGCGCCCGCTGCGCAGGCCACCGAGCCCAGGCGGACGGAGCCGTGGACTCCCTATGCGATCGAGCTCGCGGAGCCGCTCGACAGCGCACCGCAGTTCGCGCGCAACCTCGAGGCCGCACTGCGCCGCAAGGCGGGTGCGCTCGACGCGTGCTTCTCCCACTCGAACGCGACCGGTTCGCTGCGCGCGATGATCGAGCTCGACACGCACGGCCGCGTCGCCGGCGCGCGCATCGGGGGCCTCGGTGAGCGCGCGGTCGAGAGCTGCGTGCGCGATGCGATCGCCGAGCTGGTCGTCGCGACGCCGAGCGCCGACACCGCCGAGCTCGCATGCGACCTGTCGCATGGGGATGCGTCGCCGTGGCGCGTGGCGCCCGAGGCCGGCTACCAGGTCATCGACGCGGCGCCGACCGCGATCACGTATGGCGGCACCACGCTCGCGCCCGATGGTGACGCCGAGCCCCTGTCCGGCGGTGCGACCTACCTCGTGCTCGTCGATCCCTCGACGTCGGGAGCGCAGCTCGATCGAGCACTCACGTGGGCGCACGATGGCGACGCGACGCTGGTCGCACTGCGCACGCCCGCAGGGCCGCCGGTGGTGATCGGCGTGGGACGCTCGATCTACTCGGTGGTCGATGACGACGAGCCCGAGGCGACGTCCCTCACGATCGTCGTCGGACGCAGCGAGCTGACCGCGTGCGAGCGGACACCGCGTGCGCGTGGCGTCACGAGCGCGACGTCCGATGCCGCGCTGTCGGATCCGCGCGCGGTGAGTGCCTTGCTCGGCGAGCTCGCGGCCCGCTGTCGCGAGACCTCGTGCACCGGCACGCTCGGGGTCGCCGTCGACAAGGCCGCAGTTGTCCGCGATCTCGTCGAGGTGCTGAGCGCCGCACGCATCCACGGCTTCGATCGCGTGATGATCGGCAGCGGTAGCTGCACGGCCACGCGCGAGGACGAGGAGCTCTAGTCCTGTGTCAGCACCTGCGTGATCCGGGTCGTGGTCTTCGTCGCGGCGTCCCCGCCGCCGACGACGAGGATGGTGCCATCCTCGAGCGTGGTCGCGGTGTGCTGCGCTCGGCGCACCGCCATGGGCGGGCCCGCAGTCCACGTGTCGGTCGCGGGGGCGTAGACCTCGGTCGTCGCCAGCGCCTGGCCGGGCTCGAGATCGCAGCATCCGCCCGCGATCAACACGCGGCCGTCGGCGAGCAACGAGGCGGTGTGGCCTGTGCGACCGCGCGCGAGCGGACGGGCCTCGGTCCACTCGTCGGTGACCGGATCGTAGACGTCGGCATTCACCATGCCCTCGCCGGGGGAGTTCCACTCACCGCCGACGACGAGGACGCGGCCGTCCTCGAGCGCGGTGGCGGTGTGCGCGACGCGCGGACGCCCGTTGTCGGCGATCGGCGTCCAGCGATCCGTGGCCGGGTCCCACAGCTCGCCGATGATCCCGGCATACCAGTCGCCCGCCAGGATCAGTACGCGGCCATCCGGCAGGAGCGTCGCGGTGTGCTTGTCGCGGACGGCGGACAGCGGCGAGGCCGTGCTCCACGTGTTCGTGCTCGGCGAGTAGAGCTGAACGCTGTCGAGCTTGTAGCGCGCGGCGCCCCGGAACCGCTCGCCTCCAACGACGAGCACGCGCCCGTCGGGCAATCGCGTCGCGGTGTGATTGTCGCGTGCGAGTGGAATGGGCGCGACCGTGGAGAGCGCAGCGTCGCCCGGCGTCCATGCGACCACGCTGGCGTACTCCGAAGGCTCGTCATCGATCATGCCGTCGCAGCAACCGCCGATGACGAGCGCGCGTCCGTCAGCGAGCACGACCGAGGCGTGACCACTGCGTGCGTAATCGAGGTAGCCCTCGCTGCCC
>Ga0247829_10001154_pt1 | contig 11681 bp, 11 predicted proteins | sample 12C_Control_Day4_FD_207765 | JGI IMG/M metagenome (GOLD analysis project Ga0247829, IMG submission 207765) | Soil microbial communities from agricultural site in Penn Yan, New York, United States - 12C_Control_Day4 | ecosystem: Environmental > Terrestrial > Soil > Agricultural land | place... | reverse complement strand
GGCGTCGGGGGTGATCACCCCCGGGCAGTTCGGCCCGATCAGGATCGACTTCGTGCCCTCGAGCGCCCGCTTCACCTTCATCATGTCGAGCACCGGGATGCCCTCGGTGATGCAGACGATGAGCCCGACCTCGGCGTCGATCGCCTCGAGGATGGCGTCGGCCGCGAACGGCGGCGGCACATAGATCGCCGTCGCCGTGGCGCCGGTCGCCGCGACCGCTTCGGCCACGGTGTTGAACACCAGCAGCCCGATGTGTGTCTCACCGCCCTTCCCGGGCGTGACGCCGCCGACCATTTTCGTGCCGTAGGCGATGGCCTGCTCGCTATGGAAGGTGCCCTGGCTGCCGGTGAAGCCTTGGCAGATGACCTTGGTGTTCTCGTCGACGAGGATGGACATCTCAGTATCTCTTAATTAGGGGCGATACGAGAAGCGTATTACTACCGAGCGCGGTAATGACGATCTCGTCGCCTTCGTTGACGCCCAACGCGCGAAACGCGTCGGTTACTTGGGGTTTTCGGGGAGAGTTAATGAAGCGCGCCCCGTAGAAATAATGGTCCGTGGATCTGATCCCCGCCCAATCGATTTTGACTGGCGAGCATCCCGGCCGGGGCGCCGCGATATCCGGAACGTCATCCGAATCCACTACAGCCGAGCCCGGCACGAGTTCCTTGCACTGCGCCAAGCGAAGTAAGCCTTCCCTTATGTCGTTGGCGGTCAACTTCTGAACTACTGACTTGAACATCAGCCCTTCACCGCCTTCACGATCTTCTCCGCCGCGTCCGCCAGATCGTCGGCCGCGATCACGCTGAGCCCGCTCTCGTTCAGGATCTTCTTCCCCAGCTCGACGTTGGTGCCCTCGAGCCGCACCACCAGCGGCACCTGCAGACCCACTTCCTTCACCGCGGCGATCACGCCCTCGGCGATGACGTCGCAGCGCATGATGCCGCCGAAGATGTTGACGAGGATGCCCTTCACTTGCGGGTCCGACGTGATGATCTTGAAGGCCTCGGTCACCTTCTCCTTGGTGGCGCCGCCGCCGACGTCGAGGAAGTTGGCGGGCTCCGAGCCGTAGAGCTTGATGATGTCCATCGTCGCCATCGCGAGCCCGGCGCCGTTGACCATGCAGCCGATCTCGCCGTCGAGCGCGATGTAGTTGAGGTCGAACTTCGAGGCCGCCAGCTCCTTCGGATCCTCCTCGGTCTCGTCGCGCAGCGCGAGGATGTCCTTGTGCCGATAGAGCGCGTTCGAATCGAAGCTCATCTTGGCGTCGAGGCAGCGCAGGTCGCCGTCGGTCGTCACGATCAGCGGGTTGATCTCGACCATCTCGGCGTCCTTCTCGGTGAACAGCCGGTAGAGCTTGTCGATCAGGTCGACGCACTGCTTGACTTGGCGGCCCTCGAGCCCCAGCGAGAAGGCGACCTTGCGCCCGTGGAAGCCCGAGATCCCCGAGGCCGGGTCGATGGTGAAGCTGATCACCTTCTCCGGAGTCTTCGCCGCGACCTCTTCGATGTCCATGCCGCCCTCGGTCGAGCAGACGAAGGCGATGCGCGAGGAGTTCCGGTCAATCAGCAGCGCCAGGTACAGTTCGCGCGCGATATCCGAGCCGTCCTCGATATAGACCCGGTTGACCACGCGACCGGCCGGGCCCGACTGGTGGGTGACCAGCGTGCGGCCGAGCATCTTCTGCACCTCGTCCGCGGCGTCGGAGACGGACCTGGTCACCCGTACGCCGCCCTTCTCGCCTGCGCTGGCCTCCTTGAACCTGCCCTTGCCGCGGCCGCCGGCGTGGATCTGGGCCTTCACCACCCAGATCGGCCCGTCGATCTCGCCCGCCGCGGTCTTGGCCTCGTCGGCCTTCAGCACCACGCGGCCGTCTGACACCGGTGCCCCGTACTCCTTCAGCAGCTGCTTGGCCTGGTATTCGTGAATGTTCATCGTCCCCCACCTCGCCTTGCGCTGCCCACCGGGCCGGCTTTCCGCTTCCCGTAGGCCGGGTTAGCGAGCCATGCAAACGAATTGCGCCAGGGCCCGACCAATGTAGGCCAGAAATCGGCCATCCGTGATCACATGAAAATTCGCCGTGATCACAACGCCCCGGCAGACCTGCGCCGCCCCCCGACTCGACGCCGGCGGGCGACGTCGAGAATCGCACCGGGACCGGCCCCGGATGGCCACGGAGGCCTCCTCCGCGCCTCCGACAATCCCGTGCGGCGCACCCGCGACGGTGCCCTTTTGCCTGATCGGGAAGGCCGGTCGATCGCTTGCGCCGGCCGGGGTCGCCGCTATAGTCGCGCGCTCACCAGCGCGGGAGATGGATTGCGGTGGCCGAACCCCGGGTCGGGATCGTGATGGGCAGCCAGTCCGATTGGGAGACGATGCGGGCCGCGGCCGAGGTGCTCGCCGAGCTCGGCGTGGCGCACGAGGTGCGGATCGTCTCGGCGCACCGCACGCCCGACCGGCTGTTCTCCTACGCCGAGGCGGCGGCCGGGCGCGGCCTGCGGGCGATCATCGCCGGGGCGGGGGGCGCGGCGCATCTGCCGGGCATGCTGGCCGCGAAGACGCGGGTGCCGGTGCTCGGGGTGCCGGTGGCGTCGAAGGCGCTCGGGGGCCTCGATTCGCTGCTGTCGATCGTGCAGATGCCGAAGGGGGTGCCGGTCGGCACGCTGGCGATCGGCCCGGCGGGGGCGGCCAACGCCGGGCTGCTGGCCGCTGCGATGCTCGCGACCACCGACGCGGGGCTTGCGGACCGGCTCGAGGCCTGGCGGGCGGCGCAGACCGCGGCGGTGGCAGAGGCGCCCGATGACGCCTGAGCCGCTGCCGCCGGGCAGCCGGATCGGCATCCTCGGTGGCGGCCAGCTCGGGCGGATGCTGGCGATCGCGGCGGCGCGGCTCGGCATGCGCACCCATGTCTACGAGCCGGCCGCGGACGCCCCGGCGGCGCAGGTGGCGAACGCCGCGACGGTCGCGGCCTACGACGATCCGGAGGCGCTGGCCGCCTTCGCCGCGGCGGTCGACGTCGTCACCTACGAGTTCGAGAACGTCGCCCTCGCGGCGGTCGACGCGCTGGCGGCGCGGGTTCCGGTGCGACCCGGGCGCCGGGCGCTCGAGGCGGCGCAGGACCGGATTGCGGAGAAGGCTTTCCTGAACGGCATCGGCCTCGCCACCGCGCCGTGGGCCGAGGTCGACGGGCCGGAGGCGCTGGCCGCGGCGATGGCGCGGCTCGGCGCGCCGGCGGTGCTGAAGACCCGGCGGCTCGGGTACGACGGCAAGGGGCAGGTCCGCCTCGACCGCGGCGCCTCGGCCGGCGAGGCGTGGACCGCGATCGGCGGCGCGCCGGCGGTGCTCGAGGGCTTCGTCGGCTTCGAGCGCGAGATCTCGGTGATCGCGGCGCGCGGCCTCGACGGCGCGGTGGTCGCCTTCGACCCGGGCGAGAACGAGCACCGCGACGGCATCCTGCACCGCACCACCGTGCCGGCGCGCATCCCGCCGTCGCTGGCGCTGGACGCGGTGCTGATCGCCGGGCGCATCCTGAACGCGCTCGACTATGTCGGGGTGATCGGGGTCGAGCTGTTCGTCACCGACGGGGGCCTGCTGGTCAACGAGTTCGCGCCGCGGGTGCACAACTCGGGGCACTGGACCGAGGCCGGCTGCCTCGTCGACCAGTTCGAGCAGCACGTGCGGGCGATCTGCGGCTGGCCGCTCGGGGACGGGGCGCGGCACTCGGACGCCGAGATGCTGAACCTGATCGGCGCCGCGGTCGGCGAGGCGCCGTCGATCCGCGGGGCGCGCGTCCAGCTCTACGGCAAGGCCGAGGCGCGGGCGGGGCGCAAGATGGGGCACGTGATCCGGATCGCGCCGAGGTCGGCGTGAGCGGTCCGCGGGTGGCGGTGCGGGCGGTGTTGCTGCTGCGGGGCCGGGTGCTGCTGGTGAACGCCTACCCCGGCGAGGCGAGCGACCTCTGGTGCGCGCCGGGCGGCGGGGTCGAGGTGGGGACCAGCCTGCACGCGAACCTGGTGCGCGAGGTGCTCGAGGAGACCGGGCTGCGGGTCCGGCCCGGGCGGCTGGTGGGGATCTCGGAGTTCCACGATCCCGACCGGGGGTTCCATCAGGTCGACCTGCTGTTTCGCGCCCGCCTCTGCGGTCCGGAGGAGACGGCGCTCCGCGACCCGTCCGGGGTGGTGAACCGGCTGCGGTGGGCCAGCGAGGCGGAGCTGGCGACGCTCCGGTTCAAGCCGGACATCCTGCCGCGACTGGCCTTCGGGGCGCGGGCCGGCCTGGTGCACGAGGGCCTCCACCTGATGGAGCCCTGAGCCGCCGCGCGAGCCTTATCGCATGCGATACGAAATCAAGTCCCTGATATTGCGAACGGATTCCGGACGGGTAAGCATTAGGAAAGCTTCGTTACCGCAAGGTTGCGTGCCGGCCCGGCGGCGATCGCGTCATGGGGCCGGCGCACTGAATAGGAACTGGCTCCGCCCGTGATATCATACGAGCTCCGGCTGAATCGGTCGCAGGCCGGCTGGCGAGGGGACGAACCGGCGTCAGCGACGCCTTGCGTCGCGCCGGTTCGTCGGCCGGAGCGCGCGAGCGCGGAGGCCGAGGGGGGTCGGCAGGACCGTCGGCTCGTAATCCGCGCGCGCCTGCCTGGCGGGCGCGTCTATCGCGCCTGCCGGGGGCAGGCAGGCGCGCGCGGATTTGTCGACGGACAAATCCGCGAAGTGAAACCGGCACCGTCGCGCGAACGCCGGGCGGGCCGGGCCCAAAGATTCAAGCGGATCCCCGTATCACGTCGGGCCGCCGGACATCCAGGCGGCCCACTGCGCACGGCTGCCGGCGAAGACATTGAGGTCGGTCGGGCCGTCGATGCCCTCGACGACGCCGGTGCCGGTGTACTGCCAGAGCGCCCAGCGCTGGCCCGGGTAGACGTCCGACGGGTGGCCGGCGACCGAGCGCAGCCAGAAGTGGTGGCCGTCGAGCTTCCAGAGCTCGTTGTCCTGGTAGAAGTCGACGGTGGTGTAGACCAGCGGCCGCTTGCCGTAATAAGCGGTCAGCAGCTGGAGGAAGCTGCGGGCCTCGGAGCGGACGGTCTCGGGATCGGGGAACCGCTGGCAGGTCCTGGACCGGTGGGTCCATTCGAGGTCGAGCACCGGCGGCAGGGCCGAGGGGTCGCGCGGCACGTGGTTCATGAACCAGGCCGCCTGCTCGGCCGGGGTGCGGCAGAAGTAATAGTAGTGGTAGGCGCCGCGCGGCATCCCTGCGGCCGCGGTCGCGGCCCAGTTCTCCGCGAAGCGGTCGTCGGCATGGTCGCCGCCCTCCGTCGCCTTGATGTAGGCGAAGCCGACGCCCGAGGCGCGGACGCGCCGCCAGTCGACGTCGCCCTGGTACTTGGAGACGTCGACGCCGTGCACCGGATAGCTCCACGGCAGGGTGGCGCCGACCCAGTCGTGCGGATCGGTGTCGGCGAAGCGCGGCGTGGCGGCGCCGCCGATGGCCCGGCCGACCTGGGGTTCGGGATCGGAGCCGCCGCCGCACGACGCGAGGCCGAGCGCGGCGAGAAGGACGAGTTGAACTCGCATGGTGGTTTGCTGCCCTCGAGGTTTGCCTGTTTTTCGGCGAGTCTATCCCCTTGATCGGGCTGCGTCACCAGCCTTGTCGCGCCGGTGGTACACGTTGCATGACATGCGTCGCGGAAGCCGCCGGCACGGCCGTTCCGCCCGGCCCCCGGTGGTGGTGGCGCCGGGCGGCTCCGCGGCTTCGCCGCCGCGTCCCTGCCGGATCAGAGCTCCACCGTCTCCATCACCTCCGGCGTCAGCACCCGCACCCCCGGCAGGCCGGCGACGAGCTTGTCCGCCGATTGCGCCAGCAGCGGGAATGTCCGGTAGTGGCAGGGGATCACCGTCTCGAAGTTGAAGAACCGCCGCGCGGCGAAGGCCGCCCGCTCCATGTCCATGGTGAAGTGCCCGCCGGCGCAGAGGATGCCGATCTGCGGATGGTGCAGCTCCTCGAAGACGCCCATGTCGGCCATCACGTCGGTGTCGCCGGAGAAGTAGATCGTCCGCCCCTCGCCGGCGATCATGAAGCCCGACTCCGAGCCGGCGTAGACCGGTCCCTCGCTGCCGGCCCAGGACGAGGAATGCGTCGCCGCCACCATCGTCACCCGGACGTCCCCGAGCGTCACGGTGCCGCCGCGATTGAAGCCGATCGTCTCGATGCCGTGCCTGTCGGACCAGAACTGCATCAGGTCGAAGATCCCGACCACCGGGATGCCGAGCCCCCGGGCGATGTCGACGACCTCGCCGGCGTGGTCGAAGTGGCCGTGGCTGAGCAGGATGTGCGTCGCGCCGCGCAGCGCTTCGTCGCGCCGTCCGGCGTCGAACAGCGGGTGCCCGAGCCACGGGTCGACGAGCAGCACCGCGTCGGCGATCTCGATCCGGAAGCCCGAATGCCCGAGCCAGGTGATCCTCATTGCTCCCTCCTGCATGTGACCGACCGACCGATACGCGATCGTGACGCCTGACGCCAACCGCGCGCTTGGTCGGCCAGCGGCGGGCGTGATATAGTCGTCGCGCGAGCAGGCGGCCCTCCGCACATTTTCACTCGCGTATCCATTGGCTGCCCGTTCCGGGCACAGAGAAAGCTATAGGCCATGAGGCTCCCTCCGCTGATCGACCGCATCGTCTGCCTTTCCGAACTGTCGAAGGACCTGAAGGGCGAGCTTCGCCCGGTCGAGGCCGAGCGGCAGGAATGCCGGCAGCGCGACTGCATCACCCTCGAGACGATCCATCAGCTCGACCTCGAGGTGTTCTCCCACGACTGCGACTCCGAGGCCGGCAAGCTGCTCGACGGCCGGCTCGGCTCGCCGCAGCTCGTGCACAAGTACGTCGACGGCGACGGCAACCGCCGCGGCGTGCACGAGGGGCCGTTCCGCTGGCGCTCCCCCGACCTGCTCGCCACCGGCACGATGACGGGCGTGACCAACGTCGGCACCCACCGCCAGCCGGCGTTCGACGACTGCCAGCGCTGCAAGGATACCGGCGTCATGGAAGGCATGCTGCTCGGCACCATCGTCCGCGCCCGCAACAAGCGGCTGCTCGGCTGCGAGCTGCGCGCCGCCTACCGCCTGCGGTTCGATCCGTCCGAGCGCGGCGGCTCGGGCGCGGTCGTCGGCACGCTCGAGGGGGCGATCGTCTGCGACTGCCGCGAAGGACCGGCGCGCGCCTGCATCGACTTCTCGACGATGACGACCGGAGACGGCTTTCCCAACCCGCGCGTCGAGCAGGGGGTCCGCTTCACGGTGCACGACTTCGCCGGCGCGCCGACGGCTGGCACCCGCATCACCACCATGGGAAGCGCGTTCACCGGGCTCGACGTCGGATTCCGCACCGAGATCGCGCTTCCGGCCGGCTGCACCGCCGTCGAGGCGACGCTGGTGCACCTCTCCCAGCCGGCGACCCTCGAGGCCTTCGAGGGCACCGGCGCCTCGGCGGGGGCGCGCACCATGACCGCCGGGCAGAACACGCCGGAGACGCTGCGCATCACCGGCAGCGCGATCACCCGGGCGGTGATCACCGCGCCGCAGGACGAGACGCTGCTGCTGCGCTTCTGCTTCGAGACCGCGGCGCAGTGAACCGGGACGGGCGCGCCGGCCGGCGCGCCCGTTCCCCGGCCCCCGAGGCGCCGCCGGCCTCGCGGCCACCGTCCCGGCCGCGTCCGATCCAGGAAAGCCCGCCCGGCGGCCGCTGGCGATGGCGTTCCGGGGCTGCGCGTTCTATTCGCTCTCATCGGCATCCACCGGGTCCAGCAGAGAGGGACGAGCACCAGATGAAACGCCTCGAAGGAAAGTCCGCACTCGTCACCGGCTCCGCGCGTGGCATCGGGCGCGGCTTCGCCGAAGCCTATGTCCGCGAGGGCGCGACCGTCGCGCTCGCCGACGTCAACGTCGCGGCCGCGGAGGCCGCCGCCCGGGACATCGGCGAGGGCGCCTATGCGGTGCAGATGGACGTGACCCGGCAGGACAGCATCGACGCCGCCATCGCCGCCGTGGTCGAGCGGGCCGGCAAGCTCGACATCCTGATCAACAACGCCGCGCTGTTCGACGCGCACAACATCGTGGAGATCACCCGCGAGAGCTACGACCGGCTGTTCTCGGTCAACGTCGCCGGCACGCTCTTCACCATGCAGGCGGCGGCGCGGCAGATGATCGCGCAGGGCCATGGCGGCAAGATCATCAACATGGCAAGCCAGGCAGGCCGCCGCGGCGAGAGCCTGGTCGCGGTCTACTGCGCCACCAAGGCCGCGGTGATCTCGCTCACCCAGTCGGCCGGGCTGAACCTGATCCGCCACGGGATCAACGTGAACGCCATCGCTCCGGGGGTGGTCGACGGCGAGCACTGGGAGCATGTCGACGCGATGTTCGCCAAGCTGGAGGGCAAGCGGCCCGGGCAGAAGAAGGCGGAGGTGGCGGCGGGAGTCCCTGCCGGGCGCTTCGCGACCCCGGACGACCTGACGGGCATGGCGATCTTCCTGGCCTCGGCGGAAGCCGACTACATCCTCGCCCAGACCTACAACGTCGACGGCGGTCAGTGGATGAGCTGAGCGGCCCGGCTCCGGCCGCGGGCGGCGACGCGGCTGCCGGAGCTTCTGCCGCCCGTCGGGGTCAGTCGGGCCGGGACGCCAGGTAGCGCTCGGCCTCCGCGAACACCGTGGCGTCGAGGCGCAGCGCGGTCGGGGACATTTCCGGGAGCTGGTGGGCGATGCCCTTGTGGCAGTCGATGCAGGTGCGCTCGCCGGTGAACAGGAAGCGCTCGTGCGCCTCGACGGCGCGGCTGCTCTGGCGGGTGATGTCCATCGACTCGGCCGAGTGGCAGTTGCGGCATTCGAGCGAGTCGTTCGCCCGCAGCCGCGCCCATTCGTTCTGCGCCAGCCCGAGCCGGTGCTCGAGGAACTTCTCCCGGGTGTTGATGGTGCCGAAGATCTTGCCCCAGACCTCCTTCGAGGCCTGCATCTTGCGGGCGATCTTCGAGGTCCAGCGGTGCGGGACGTGGCAGTCGGGGCAGGTCGCGCGGACCCCCGAGCGATTGCTGTAGTGGATGGTCTGCTTCAGCTCCTCGAAGACGTTGTCGTGCATCTCGTGGCAGCCGGTGCAGAAGGTCTCGGTGTTGGTGAGCTCGAGCGCGGTGTTGAAGCCGCCCCAGAACACCACGCCCATCAGGAAGCCGCCGAGCGTCAGGAAGCCGAGGCTGTAGTGCACGCTCGGCCGGCGGATGATCTCCCAGAGGCGCCTGACCCAGCGCCACATCACGGCGTCCCCGAGCCGGGGGTAGCGTGGATCACCGTGTCGACGTCCTCGAACGTGTTGCCGACCGCCGGCTGGATGTCCATCTGCGGCACGTGGCACTGGGTGCAGAAGAAGCGGCGCGGGGTGACCGCGGCCAGCACCTGGCCCTCGCGGTTCTGGAAGTGGGTGATCGACACCATCGGCGCCTGGCTGACCGCGACCGCGGTGCGGCTGTGGCAGGTCAGGCATTTGTTGACGTTGCGGTCGATCTGGTAGTTGTCGATCTGGTGCGGGATCACCGGCGGCTGCTCGGGCCAGTTCCGCACCTGGCGGATGTCGGAGTTCACCACCGACGGGATCGGCGGCGGCATGGCTCCGGCGTCGAGCGGCCGACCGTCACGCAGCGTGACGAGCCCGCCGTTGCTGACGTGGTCGCCGTCCTGGGCGAGCGCGGCGCCGGCGGCGAGGAGAAGGGCGGCGAGGACGATCTGCTTCATGGGCCACCTCACGCCGCTTCGATGCGGACGGCGCACTTCTTGAAGTCCGTCTGCTTGGAGATGGGACAGGTGGCGTCGAGCGTCACCTTGTTGATCAGCTGGCGCGCGTCGAACCAGGGCACGAACACCAGCCCGCGCGGCGGCATGTTGCGGCCGCGGGTCTCGACGCGGGTCTCCATCTCGCCGCGGCGCGAGACGATGCGCACGGCCGAGCCGCGGCGGAGGTTCATCTCGGCCGCGTCGTCGGGGTGCATGTAGCAGAGCGCGTCGGGCACGGCGCGGTAGAGCTCGGGCACTCGCTGGGTCATCGAGCCCGAGTGCCAGTGCTCGAGCACCCGGCCGGTGGCGAGCCAGAACGGGTACTCGTCGTCCGGGCTCTCGGCCGGCGGCTCGTAGGGCAGGGCGAAGATCACCGCCCGGCCGTCCTTGTGGCCGTAGAAGCGGAAGGGCTTGTCGCCCTCGGCGTAGGGGTCGTAGTCGCGGTTGAAGCGCCAGCGGGTTTCCTTGCCGTCGATCACCGGCCAGCGCAGGCCGCGGACCTGGTGGTAGAGGTCGAACGGCGCGAGGTCGTGGCCGTGGCCGCGGCCGAAGCCGGCGTATTCCTCGAACAGGCCCTTCTGGATGTAGAAGCCGAAGGCGTCCGACTCGGCGTTGTCATACTCCTTGTCGACGTCCTCGCGCTGGAAGGCGTCGACCTGGCCGTTGGCGAAGAGCACGTCGTAGAGGGTCTTGCCGGCATAGTCGGGTGTGACCAGCTCGGGCGGCCAGACGTCCTCGATGGCGAAGCGCCTGGAGAACTCCACGAGCTGCCAGAGGTCGGAGCGCGACTCGCCGGGCGCGGTCACCATCTGCCGCCAGAACTGGGTGCGGCGCTCGGCGTTGCCGTAGCCGCCCTCCTTCTCCACCCACATCGCGGTCGGCAGGATCAGGTCGGCGGCCTCGCAGGTCGAGGTCGGGTAGACGTCCGACACCACGATGAAGTTGTCCGGGTTGCGGTAGCCGGGCAGCCCCTCCTCCATCAGGTTGGCGGCGGCCTGGATGTTGTTGTTCACCTGCACCCAGTAGACGTTGATCTTGCCGTCCTTCAGGTCGCGGTTCTGCTGCACCGCGTGGGCGCCGACCCAGTCGGGGATGGTACCGGGCGGGATCTTCCAGATCTCCTCGGCGTGCGCCCGGTGCTCGGGGTTCGCCACCTGCAGGTCGGCCGGCAGCCGGTGCGAGAAGGTGCCGACCTCGCGGGCGGTGCCGCAGGCCGAGGGCTGGCCGGTCAGCGAGAACGGCGAGTTGCCCGGCGTGGCGATCTTGCCGGTCAGGAGGTGCAGGTTGTAGCAGAGGTTGTTGGCCCAGGTGCCGCGGGTGTGCTGGTTGAAGCCCATGGTCCAGGTCGACATCACCTTGACGTCGGGCGCGGCGTAGATCTCGGCCAGCGCCTCGAGCCGGTTCTTCTCGACGCCCGACATCTCGGCGGCCTTGTCGAGCGTGTAGGGCGCGACGAAGGCGGCATACTCCTCGAAGCTGATCGGCTGGGCGTCGTTGGCGTCCTTGGCGTGCTCGGCCTGCATCTCCAGGGGGTTGTCGGGGCGCAGGCCGTAGCCGATCTTCTCGTTGCCGTGCTTGAAGTTGACGAAGTCGGCGACGAAGGCCTCGTTGACCGCGCCCTTCTCGATGATGTGGTTGGCGATGTAGTTCATGATCGCGAGGTCGGTCTGCGGCTTGAACACGATCGGCAGGTCGGCGAGGTCGAAGCAGCGGTTCCTGAACGTCGAGAGCACCGCCACCTTGACGTGCGGATAGCTGAAGCGGCGGTCGGTGATCCGGGTCCACAGGATCGGGTGCATCTCGGCCATGTTCGCGCCCCAGAGCACGAAGGCGTCGGCTGCCTCGATGTCGTCGTAGCAGCCCATCGG
>Ga0247829_10001151_pt1 | contig 11687 bp, 9 predicted proteins | sample 12C_Control_Day4_FD_207765 | JGI IMG/M metagenome (GOLD analysis project Ga0247829, IMG submission 207765) | Soil microbial communities from agricultural site in Penn Yan, New York, United States - 12C_Control_Day4 | ecosystem: Environmental > Terrestrial > Soil > Agricultural land | place: USA... | reverse complement strand
GGAGACTTCGGCGGTTCCTGAGTCGGGCCGGAGCCGGCGACGGTCGCGGTCAGCCACCCGCACCGGTGATGGTGGCGGCGATATCGCTGGAGGAGTCGCCCGAGCGCTTGAGCACCGCGACGACCAGACCGAGCGCGAGCAACGTCAGCCCGAGCATGACGGCCGAGGCGGCGCCGATGTCCGGTCTGATGACCTGGCGCACCGACGAGAACACGTACACCGGGAAGGTGGTCGAGCCGGGCACGCTGACGAACTGGCTGATGATCACGTTGTCGAGGCTGAAGGTGAAGGCCAGCAGCCCCCCGGCCAGGAGAGCGGGGTAGACGAGCGGGAGCGTGATCTGGCGGAAGGCGCGTGCGGGTGTTGCGTAGAGGTCGGCGGCGGCCTCCTCGAGCGATTCGTCGAGCCCGGCCATGCGGGCCCGCACGATGAGAGTGACCACCGCCGAACTGAAGATCGACTGCCCGATCCAGAGCGGGACCAGACCTTGACGGAAGATCCCGCCCAGGTTGACGAACCAGATCTGGAGGCCGATGGCGTCGACGATCTCGGGCGTGACGAGGACGAGGAAGACCAGCGCGAGGAACGCCTTCGTCCAGACGCCCGGCCGGCGGGCTAGCGCGATCCCGGCGAGGCCGCCCAGCACGACGGAGATGAGCGTGGCGATGAGTGCGACCTTGATCGAGTTCGTCAACGAGGTCTTCAGGTTGTAGTTGTCGAGAAACCGCGTGTACCAGCGGGTTGTGAATCCGCCCCAGCGGGTGAAGTCACGGCTGTCCGTGAAAGAGTGGATCACGACGAAGGCGATCGGCAGGAACAGGAAGACGTAGACGAGGACCGTCCACAGGCCCAGCCCGAGGGTCACCGTGTCGAACCGGCGACGCCTGCGCGGCGCGGCTTTGGCCGCCCGGGTCTCGGCACCCGTGGTGGGGATCGTGGTGGTGGTCATGCCGTGGCCTGCGCCGGTGTGCCTGGCACGAGCGTCACGCTGCGGCGCCGCCTGAGCAGGGCGCGGGTGGTGAAGACGATCAGGGCCGCGACCGTGATGCAGATGAGGATGCTGAAGATCAGGACCATCGCCACCGCCGAGCCGAGCGCCTTGTTCTGGGCCTGCAGGAACTGGGTGGCGACGAGCGCGCCGGCCATGTTGCCCTGCGCTCCACCGAGCACGGCGGCCGTGATGTAGTCACCGGACAGAGGGATGAACACCAGCAGGAGCCCGGCCACGATCCCTGGCGAGGAGAGCGGCAACGTGACCTGGAAGAACGTGCGCACCCGGTTGGCTCCGAGGTCCTTGCTGGCTTCCCGTAACGCCGGGTCGAGCCGGTCGAGCGCGACGAAGAGCGGGAAGATCATCAGGGGCAGGTAGTTGTAGACCACGGCGAGCTGCACCGCGAAGCGGGTGTCCAGAAGTTGGAGGTTGGAATCGCGCAGGCCGATGTCCTGGAACCAGTTCGAGAAGAACCCACTCGGCGACAGCACGATGCGCCACGCGATCGTCCGGATCAGGTAGTTCGTCCAGAACGGGATGATGGCGAGGCCGAGCAGGACCCCGCGCCAGCGCGGAGGCACCTTCACGGCGATGAAGTAGGCCACCGGGAAGCCGATCAGCAGGCACAGGGCGGTGCAGCCACGCCGGCAGGGCGAGCGCGAACTTCGGCACGAGCGAGCGTCGCTTGCGCGGTGGCGCAGATCTGAGTTCGACCTCGCTCGTGACCACTGGTGTCGTCAACCGCCGGCGGCGGCCTTGACCTTGTTGTAGATGTCGACCTGGCGGTCCTGGGCCGAGTTGATCTCCTGGGTGGACATGGTCTTCACCTGCTCAGGCGAGAAGAAGATGATCTCCGGATACTTCGTGTCGGCCATCTGCTCCTCGATGCCCTTCACCGCGGTGTGGTAGCCGTGGTACTCGAGCTCCTTGGCCGAGTTCTCCGGCTCGAGGATGTAGTTGATGAAGTCGTAGGCGGCGTCGAGGTTGTTCGCTCCCTTCACGATGGTCCAGTTGTCCATCCAGAGCTCCGTCTGCGGTGCGCCGAGCCCCCACGTGTACTTGGAGGGGTCGTCGCCGGCGTCTTCGACGGCCAGGAGCCCGGCGCGGGCGTCGCCGTTCCACACCTGCGACAGCGCGTAGTTCCCTTGCGTGAGGTTGATGCCCGGGTAGGAGTCGAACGCCTTGATGTGCGTGGCGAACTCGTTGACCATGAAGTCTTCGGCCTTGTCGAGGTCGTCCTCGTTCTCGGTGTTCCAGTCGATGCCGTTAGCCCAGAAGTACACGCCGGTCTGGTAGGCGGGGGCGTCGAGCATGGACATGTTGCCGCTCGCCGGCCCCATCGCAGCGTCGATGAAGTCCTGCCAGGTCTCGATGGGCGTCGTGAGCACCGTGTTGTCGTAGATCCAACCCGTCGAGCCCCAGTCCTTGGGCACGCTGTACTTGTTCCCGGGATCGAACGGCTGGCTGGCGTACAGAGGATCGATGTTCTCGAAGTTCGGGATCCTGTCCAGGTCGAGCTCTTCGAGCAGACCGTTCTGCACCATCTGGGGGATGAATGATCCGGTCGGGACCACCACGTCGTAGCCGGAGGAGCCCTTGGAGGCGGCGAGCTTCTGGATGGCCTCCTCGTTCGAGTCGTAGATGTCGGTGGTGACGTTGCCCCAGGAGCCGATGACGTCAGGGTCGTCGTACTCGGCCCACGTGTACAGGTTGATGCTGCCTCCGCCGCCTCCTCCGCCCCCGCTGCCCTCGTCGTCGCTGCTGCCGCACGCGGCAAGGAACGCCGCGCCGGCCGCGGTCCCCGCGGCGAGTCCGAGGAAACGCCGTCGGCTCAGGGACTGGGCGAGCCGGCTGGCGGTCGTCCGCGGGACCAGGATTCGAGTGGTGTCTTGCTTGCGTGCCATGGGGTCTCCTGATTGTGGGTGTTCAAGTGCCGGCCGCGACAACGATCTCGTCGATCGGGTCGGACGTGCGTACGAGCGCGGCTTGGTCGTGCGGGAAGAGCTGGACGAGCTCGGCGGGCCACGAGCACCAGACCGGCTGACCGGCAGCGAGGCGTGGTGCGTTGTGCCGGGGGAGGCGGACGAGGACCTCGCGCGTCCCGGAGATGACGACGTACTGGATCACGTCGCCGAGGTGGGAGATGCCGGCCAGCGTTCCCGCCAGCTGGTTCGGCCCGGACGGTGGCTCCTCGCCGGTGATCGTGATCGCCTCGGGACGGACCGCGGCAAGGCCGGGACGGCCAGGCGCGGTGCCGGCCCCTTCACGATGCGCGACCACGGTGACTCCGTCCGCGTGGAGCTGTCCGTCACCGGCGAGCACGCCGTCAAGGAAGTTGTTCTGGCCGATGAACCCGGCGACGAAGGCCGACGACGGGTTCTCGTAGATCTCGTTCGGGCCGTTCAGCTGCTCCACGCGTCCGTCCAACATGACCGCGATGCGGTCGGACATCGACAGGGCCTCCTCCTGGTCGTGGGTGACGAACACGAACGTGATGCCGAGCTGGTTCTGGAGCAGCTTGAGCTCGATCTGCATCTCCTGACGCAGCTTGCGGTCGAGGGCCCCGAGCGGCTCGTCGAGGAGCAGCACGGACGGCTTGTTGACCAGGGCGCGCGCGAGCGCCACCCGCTGCTGCTGGCCTCCGGACATCTGCCGGGGCCTGCGCTTGGCGAGCTTGGTCATCTTGACCATCTCCAACGCCTCCCCGACCCGGCGGCCCACGTCCGCCTTTCTCGTCCGCTTCTGCCGCAGGCCGTAGGCGACGTTCTCGGCGACGGTCATGTGCGGGAACAGGGCGTAGTGCTGGAAGACCGTGTTCACGTCCCGTCGGTACGGAGGAACTCCTTGCACGTACTCGCCGGAGATGCGGATGAAGCCTTCGTCCGGCTGCTCGAAGCCGGCCAGGAGGCGCAGCGTCGTGGTCTTGCCGCAGCCCGAGGGACCCAGGAGGGACAGGAACTCCCCGGGGAGCACCTCGATGGTCACATCGTCGACCGCGACGGTGGAGCCGAACCGTTTGGTGACGTCGACGATCTCCACCGACCCGCGCTCATTGCTCATCTCTTCCCCCTTCAGCTGCCCGGTGTTCCATCTCGGCAGGTCGCGGCCCGATGTGGCGCGGGTCACAATAATCGTGCTGCACGGATGCTCGCGCGCGGGACGGCTCCCGGCAGGGAATCCAGCTCAGCTGATCAGTCGGTCCCCGGGCGGCGGGTGGTCTCCTTCTCGGGGTCGCCCTTGTAACCGTGGGGGAAGGTCCGAAGGAGCTCCTCCTGTGTCGGTTCGTGATGCTCGTGGGCCTCGGGGGGCAGAAGCGCGGCGATCGCCTTCATGATCCGCTTCGTGTCGGCGTTGGGGCTGCGGTACTTGAGCGTCACCGGCGGCCCGACCCTGATCCGCACGACGGGCGGACTGGTCACGTTGAGGATGTTGGGCAGCCGGGCCGACCTCGGCCACACCTTCTCCGTCCCCCAAAGCCCGACGGGGATGACCGGCGCGTGAGCCATGGCGGCCAGCCGGGCCGCGCCCCAACGGCCCTTGAGCTCCGGATCGAAGAACGCCTTGCCGCGCGGGATCGTGCCCTCCGGCATGATCGCCACCATCTGACCCGCCTGGAGCGCCTCGGCCGCATGGCGCAGCGGCTCGTCCGAGCCGGAGGCGCGCTCGACGCGGATGCCTCCCATCGCCTTCGCGATCTGGCCGACGATGGGCGCGTCGAACACCTCCTTCTTGCCGAGGAAGCGCACGGTGCGGCCGCTGCGGGCGACGACCATGGCGACCGCCGTGGCGTCGAAGTACGAGCGGTGGTTGGCGACGAGGATGGCGGGACCCGCGGCCGGGATGTGGTGCACGCCATCGATGTCCCACCGCGCGAACGGGATGGTGGACGGCCTTGTGAGCGCCAGTGCGAGCTGCTGGGGCTCGAGGTCCAGGATCGGCAGTTTCGGCACCCCCGGGGGGACGTCTAGGTGCAGGACCGGCCAGCGGCGGGCCAGGGCCATGACCAGCATGCGCGGGTCCGGGTTGACGGCGACGGGGTGTCCGACCGAGGAGAGGAGCGGCGTGTCGTAGACGCTGTCGGAGTAGGCGTAGCTGTTCGCCATGTCGATGTCGTGGCGGTTGGCCCACTCCCGCACCGCTTCCAGCTTCCCGTTCGCCCACACGAACGGCCCGACGATCGAGCCGTCGTACGTGCCATCGGCGTTGACGCCGTACGTCGTCGCCACGACGTCGTCGAAGCCGAGCCGTTCGGCCAGCGGGCGTACGAGATCGGCCGGTGTCGTGGTGGCCATCACCAGCTTGCGGCCGGCCGCCTTGTGCTGCTCGATGATCGGGCCGGCGAAGGGTTGGAGCATGCCGCTGAGCACGTCGGCGGCCGCATCTGCTGCGGCCTGGACCGCGGCCCGCGGGCGCCCCCGGGCCATGGTGGCGCCCTGGCGGGCCAGCATCATGCTCGGGAGGTTCTCCCCCACCCGGCTGAACAGGCCGTAGACCATGCGCTCGCCCGGGATCGAACGGGTGACGAGGCCGGCCGACCGCATGGCCTCCGAGAAGACCAAGCCGCTCCCGCCCGAGAGCAGGGTGCGATCGAGGTCGAAGAAAGCCGCGGACCGGTCGGACCGTCGATCCTTGGGGTCCGGCATGAGCGGTGACCGTAACCGAAAACGGGAAAGGCGCCGCTGGGGAGCGGCGCCTCTCGACCGAGAAGCTCGCGGAGCTGGGGGAGCTCCGGAGTCGAGCCTCTTTCGAGCGGGGTTGGGGGAACCTCGCTTCGAATTAGTGAAAGTATGCACGAACTCCCGGCATCTTTCAACCTGGAGGGGACGATACGGGCCATCGTTCCTACCGATGGGTGACGTACGATGCGCCGATGGACCTGCGCCAACTCGCGGCCTTGGTGGCCGTGGACGACCACGGCTCGTTCTCGGCCGCGGCGCGGGCGCTCTACACCGTGCAGTCCAACGTCTCGGCCCACATCGCCCACCTGGAGCGCGAGCTGGGGGTGACCCTCGTCGACCGGGCGAAGGGTCGGCTGACCCCGGAAGGCATCGTCGTGGTGGCGCGGGCCCGGCGGATCCAGCGCGAGCTGGACGCGCTGACGGCCGACGCGGTCTCGATGGGCCAGGAGGTGGCCGGCGACGCCCGGCTCGGGGTCATCGGCACGACCGCTCGCTGGCTGGTGCCGCAGCTCCTCGGCGCCGTCCACGCCGCCCACCCGAAGGTGCAGGTCGTGATCCTGGAGGCCAGCACCACCTCGCTGGTCCCCCTCGTGGTCGGCGGCGGGCTCGACCTGGCCGTGGTCAACCTGCCCGTCGAGGACCCGGAGATCGACACGTCACTGCTGTTCACGGAGGAGCTCGTGCTGCTGGCCACGCCGGCCAGCCCCCTCTACGGGCGGACGGAGGTGAGCTTCTCAGAGCTCTCCGGCCATCCGCTCGTGCTGCCTCCTCCCGGCACCGCCCTGCGCCGTGACCTCGATGCGGAGGCCCGCCGCGCCGGGGTGACCCTGCGGCCCCAGGCCGAGATCGACGGCGTTCGGCTGATGGCCTCGCTCGCCTTCGAGGGCTACGGCTCGACCATCGTGCCGACCACCGCGGTGCCAGGTTGGCTGAAGGGCGACTTCTCGCGCATCCCCATCAGTGATCTCGCGCTCCGCCAGGTGGGATTGGCGCGACGGCGCCGCGCCATGCTCAGCGCGTCCGCGCGGGCGGTCGCCGACGTCCTGCAGGACGTCATCGGGGCCAAGGGTCCGAAGCAGCGCGGTGTGCGGGTCCGGCCTCCATCCGACAACGCGGTGCCGAGCAACGACGACCGGTCGAGCCTGCCGCAGTAGCCTGCCGCCCGATGGCCCAGGCGTCGGTGGCTCTCCGGGCCCAGGCACCTGGCGCGGTGCGGGCGGAGGTCGAACGCATCGACGGCCGCCCTGTGGTCGTGGCCCGGATGGACGCCTCGGAGCGTCGGGGCGCGCTGTCCTCCACGGCATCGGCGACCCTCGCCGAGGCGGCGCGGACGGCGAAGGACCAGCGCATCCCTCTCGTCGCTTCGATCGCATCGAGCGGCGCCGACATCATGGAGGGCATGGCCGCCCTGCACGGGTGGGGTCAGGCCGCCCGCGCCATCGCCGACTGCTCCGGGATCGTGCCCGTGATCATCGTGCTGGACGGTCCGGCGGTGTCCGGCCCTGCGCTCCTCATCGGCTTGGCGGACTTCGTGATCATGACCGAGGAGGCGTACGCGTTCGTCTCCGGCCCGTCGATGGTCGCCGAGTTCACCGGTGTCGCCATCGACAACGGCGAGCTCGGCGGGGCGACCATCCACGCCCGGCACAGTGGGGCGGCGACGTTGGTGGTGCGCGACGCGGCCACGGCGAGCCAGGCCGTCGCCGAGCTCCTCTCGTACCTGCCGTCGAGCACGGACGAGGAGCCCCCTCGCGTCGTGACCGCTGATCCGCCCGACCGGCTCACACCCGAGGTGGAGGGCATCCTGCCGGCGACCGCCACCGGGAGCTACGACGTCCGCGACATCATCGGGGCCCTCGTCGACGACGGCCACTTCGTCGAGCTGCGGACCCGGTGGGCGTCGAACATCGTCACCGTCCTCACCACCATCGATGGCCGGCCGGTGGGCGTGCTGGCCAACCAGCCGCTGGCCATCGCCGGCACCCTCGACATCCCCGCCTCACAGAAGGGCGCCCGGTTCGTCGCCTTCTGTGACGCCTTCAACCTGCCGATCGTGACGCTGGTCGACACGCCGGGCTTCTACCCCGGCAAGGACCTCGAGTGGCGGGGGATGATCCGCCACGGCGCGCAGCTCGTGTTCGCGTACGGCCGGGCCACGGTCGCCCGCGTGTGCGTGATCCTGCGCAAGAGCTACGGCGGTGCCTACATCGTCATGGACTCCAAGCGCATGGGCAACGACGTCTGCCTCGCCTGGCCCGGTGCCGAGCTGGCCGTGATGGGCGCGGGGCAGGCATCGGCCATCCTGCAGCGGGGCGCGTCGGACGAGCAGCGGGCCGCCTACGAGCAGGACTACACCGAGCGGATGCTCAACCCCTACGTGGCCGCCGAGCGCGGGTACGTCGACGCCGTCATCGAGCCCGACGAGACGCGTCGTGAGATCACCCGCGCCCTGCGCCTCCTGGCCACCAAGCGCGAGAACCTCCGACCCCGCAAGCACGACAACTCCCCCCTGTGAAACGGTGGGCATGGTGAAACGGTGCGCACTGTGAGGAGCACCCGATGACGACTGTCCACGTCCCCGGAGCCTGCCCGCACGACTGTCCCGACACGTGCGCGTGGACGGTCACGGTGACGGATGGGGTCGCCACCGGTGTCCACGGCGTGAAGGACCACCCGATCACCTCCGGCCACCTGTGCGTGAAGATGCAGCGCTACGAGGAGCGGACCTACCATCCGGACCGGCTGCTGCGGCCGCTCGTCCGCACCGGACCCAAAGGAGCGGGCCATTTCCGTGAGGCTTCATGGGACGAAGCGCTCGGCGCGGTCCGCGACGGCCTGACACGTTCCATCGACGACCACGGCCCGCTCTCCGTCCTCCCCTACTCGTACATGGGGACCATGGGCGAACTGCAGGGCTCGTCGATGGATCGCCGGCTCTTCAACGCCCTCGGCACGGCCCACATGGACGGCACCATCTGCCTGGCCGCGGGTGCCTGGGCGTGGGGGCTCACCTATCCGGCGGGATGGCCGGCCACCGACATCGAGTCCGTCGCCGAGGCCGATCTCGTCGTGGCGTGGGGCGCCAACATGGTCTCGACCCACCTGCACTTCTGGCCGTACTTCCTGCAGGCCCGCAAGCGCGGCGGCACCATCGTCTGCATCGACCCCGTCCGCACGAAGACCGCGCGCGCGTCCGACCTCCACCTGGCTCCGCGGCCGGGCAGCGACGGCGCGCTGGCCCTCGGGTTGCTGCACGTGATCTTCGCCAAGGGCTGGGAGGACACGGACTTCCTGACCGAGCGGACGACGGGCGCCGACGAGCTGCGGGCGCGGGCCGCGGAATGGCCGGTCGAGCGAGCCGCGGCCGCCACGGGCCTCCCGGAGTCCGCGATCACCGACCTCGCAACGCGCTTCGCGGAGGCGAAGGCCTCGTTCATCAAGCTCGGGCCCGGCGCCCAGCGGCACGCCGATGCCGGGCAGGCCTTCCGGGCCATCCTCTGCCTGCCGGCGGTCACCGGAGCATGGCGGCATCCGGGGGGCGGCGCGCACGTGCACAGCGCCAGCACCTTCCCGGCGCGGGCCAGCGCCATGGAACGACCCGATCTGCGACCGCCCGACGCGCCCACCCGGTCCGTGAACCAGGTCCAGCTGGGCCGGGCGCTGGCCGGTACGTATGACGAGCTGGGGCCGGTGGCCGCGCTGTGCATCGCCAACACGAACCCCGCCGTCGTCTGCCCGGACTCGGGCGCCGTTCTCTCCGGCCTGGCCCGGGAGGACCTCTTCACCGTCGTCCTCGAGCAGTTCATGACCGACACCGCGCGCTACGCCGACGTCGTGCTGCCCGCCACCACGCAGCTCGAGCACCTGGACGTGGTGAAGTCGTGGGGGCACCGCTACCTGACGCTGAACCGGCCGGCCGTCGCCCCCCGAGGGGAGTCCCGGCCGAACACGGAGATCTACCGGATGATCGGCGCCGCGCTCGGCCTCGAGCACCCCGCCCTGTCCGACAGCGACGACGCGCTCCTGGCCACCTACCTGGAGGGCTACGACGCGGAGACCGTCGCCCAGCTCCACACGCGTGGGTGGGTGAAGGTCCAGCCGGCCGAGGATGCCCGGGCCAGGGTGATGCTGCGGTCCGAGGCCATGGGCCGCATGGGGCTGGACCCGCTGCCCGACGCGCCCGACGGTCCGGCTCCGTTCGACGGCCTGCCCCCGGCGACGGGGCTCGGCGAGCCGCTGCTCGTCCTGACGCCCAAGTCCCACTACTTCCTCAACTCGACAGCCGTGAACCACCAGCGCCTGCGCAAGATGGCCGGCGAGCCGTCGCTCCTGCTGGCACCGGTCGACGCCGATGCCCGCGAGCTCGCCGACGGCCAGCTCGCCTGCCTGCGCTCCGAGCACGGCGCACTGACCGTGCCCGTCCACCGCAGCGAGGACGTGTTGCCCGGTACTGCCGTCCTGGTCAGCAACTGGTGGAACCGCGACTTCCCGGGCGGGGCGGGAGCGAACGCACTTACGGGCCAGGCGCTCACCGACGTCGGCGGAGCACCCAGGTTCCAGGTCCACGCGCACCTTTCGCCGATCTGACGCGCCTGCGGGAGGGTCTGGCCCGGCGGTGACCGTCCGGCATGCCCTGATCTAACCTGCGGTCGTAACCCGGGGAAGGACGGCTCAGGTGCCAGACAGCATCACCATCATCGACGACCGGACGGGCAAGCAGATCACCGTTCCCATCGACGACGGGGTGTTCCCGTCGTCGGCATTGCGGGAGCTCGATCCCGACCTGCGGATGTACGACCCTGCGTACCTGTCGACCGCGGCGTGCGCGTCGGCGGTGACCTACCTGGACGGCGACGCGGGCATCCTGCGCTACCGGGGCTACCCCATCGAGCAGCTCGCCGAGCACTCGAACTACGTGGAGGTGGCCTACCTCCTCCTCAACGGCGAGCTTCCCGATGCCGAGCAGCTCAAGACGTGGACGTACCAGGTCATCCACCACACCTTCCTCCACGACAACGTGCGCAAGCGCTTCATGGAGGGCTTCCACTACGACGCCCACCCGATGGGCATGTTCGTGTCCGGCCTGGCCGCGCTGTCGACGTACTACCCCGAGGCCAAGGACATCTTCGACGCCGCCACCCGCGACAAGCAGGTCCTCCGCCTCATCGCCAAGACGCCGACCCTGGCCGCCTACTGCCATCGCTTCAGCGTGGGCATGCCGACGGTGTTCCCGGACAACTCGCTGTCCTACACGGAGAACTTCCTCAACATGATGTTCCGGGTCGGCGACGACTACGAGGTGTCGCCGGTGCTGGCCCGCGCCCTCGACGTCCTCTTCATCCTGCACGCCGACCACGAGCAGAACTGCGGCACGACCGCTATGCGCGTCGTGGGCTCCGCGCACGCCGACCCGTTCATCGCCTGCTCGGCGGCGGCGTCCGCGCTCTACGGCCCGCTCCACGGCGGGGCCAATGAGGCCGTGGTGCGGATGCTGGGCGAGATCGGCTCGGTGGAGAACGTCCCCGGCTTCATCGAGGACGTCAAGGCCGGCAAGGGCCGCCTCATGGGCTTCGGCCACCGCGTCTACAAGAACTACGACCCGCGGGCCACGATCATCAAGCAGACCGCCTACGACGTGTTCGACGTGACGGGCAAGAACCCGCTCCTCGACATCGCCCTCAAGCTCGAGGAGGCGGCGCTCAACGACGACTACTTCAAGTCCCGCAAGCTCTACCCGAACGTCGACTTCTACTCCGGGCTCATCTACCAGGCGATGGACTTCCCGGTCGACATGTTCACGGTGCTCTTCGCCATCCCCCGCACGTCGGGCTGGCTGGCCCACTGGGTCGAGCTGCTGGCCGACAAGGAGCAGAGGATCGCCCGGCCCCGCCAGGCCTACACCGGCACGGGCCTGCGGGACTACGTGGCGATCGACGATCGGATCTGACCCCCTCCGGGCCCTCCGGTTCCTGGCCGGCGCGCCCGTCTCCACCGAATCGATATCGAATCGGTAGCGA
>Ga0247829_10001150_pt1 | contig 11688 bp, 7 predicted proteins | sample 12C_Control_Day4_FD_207765 | JGI IMG/M metagenome (GOLD analysis project Ga0247829, IMG submission 207765) | Soil microbial communities from agricultural site in Penn Yan, New York, United States - 12C_Control_Day4 | ecosystem: Environmental > Terrestrial > Soil > Agricultural land | place: USA... | reverse complement strand
GCACGCGGGCGATCCACGCCGGGGTGGCCTGGATCGCCCGCGTGCACGCCGGATGGATCGCGCGCGCCGACGAGCTCGACATCGGGATCGACGCGAACATCGTCCCGGCCAGCGCGAACCCGAGCGCCACGCCGGCCAGCGAGCAGATGGTCGCCAGCGCGGCCAGCCGCCCGCGGTCGGACGTCGGTCGCATCACTTCACGATGGAGCACGGCCGGAACCAGCTTGGGAGTCCCGCCATCGCCGCCGCCGTCCTGCGAATCTGGGAGAACGGTCATGAATGCCTCGCTTTTGCGGCTCGTACTTTCTTTATGCGCGGTCCCATTCCCGGCGGCAAGCGAAACTCGACGGCCGCGCGGCGCCGCCTCGTCGGTGGTCAGGTCACCAGGGGCGAGGCGGCGTGGCCCTGCGCGCGCCGCCGAGGCCGGCGTACGACGCGTGCCCACCCTGCCCGGCCGCGGCCCACGCCGTGGTAGCGTAGCGGCCCTTGGCGATCACGCGGCCCAAGGTGCGGATGCGCCGCTGGCTGGTGGCCATCGGCCTCTGCCTCACCGTGCTGCTCGGCACCGCGGTCGCGGTCGTGCGCGTCGAGTTCGAGGGCCCCGACCTGGCCGAGAACATCACGCACATGATGAACGCCCGCATGCGCGGGCGGATCGCCATCGCGTCGATCGAGTGGCCGATGTCCGCGATCGGCAAGGTGGTCACCGGCGGGTGGGTGCCGGTCACCCTGCGCGGCGTCGAGGTCTGGGACGGCCGCGGCCCCGACGCCGAGAGCGTGCTGCGGACCGAGCGCATCACCGCCGAGGTCGACCTGCACAGCCTGCTGTTCGGGCGGCACGACTTCGTGCTGCGCAACGTCCACGTCCACGGCGGCCACGCGGTGCTGCGCGAGGTCACCGAGCCCTACCCGCTCCACGACTACGACACCACGGTGTTCAGCCTGATCGCCGCGTTCTACGGCGAGCGCGAGGCCGGGTTCCGGTCGGGCATCTTCGCGGCGACCTCGCCGCTGTGGGATCTGCGCAACTACACCGTCGAGGGGCTCGAGCTGGAGCTCCGCACCAAGCCGCTCGACGCCCGCGGCAGCGGCTACCTGTTCCGCGCCCACATCGCCGACGTCCGCAGCGACGGCTTCCTGTACATGGACCCGTCGGACCCGCTGGTCCCCAAGTTCTACTTCTCGCTGGCGCCCAAGGGCGGCGCCGGCCAGATCGACCTGTACTACGAGCGCGGCAAGGACGGCCGCTGGCCCGAGCAGGGCATGTACTCGTTTCCGGTGCGCAGCCTCGACGTGCGCCGGCTGGCCCAGCTGCCCAGCCGGTGGCCGGCCGATCCGGTCGCCAACAGCCTCGCGTTCGATCTGTCGATCGCCTCGGCCGACGACGCCAGGATCCGCGTGCGCGGGGCGATGATCGACTACTGGGACACGCCGTACGGCGGCACGTGGGACGTCAACCTCACCATCGAGAACGGCGGCCTGCTGGTCCAGCGCTCGATCGACGCCGACGCCGGCGGCCGCGACGTGCGGCTCGAGGCCCAGGTCACCGGCCCGATCATCTTCTACCCGAGCGTGGCGCTGAAGGCGTCGGGCCTGACCTACCAGGTCACCGCGCTCGAGCCGCCGCTGTCGCTCGAGCTCGACACCCTGACCGGGGTCTACGACCTCGCCGTCGACGAGGGCTCGATCGACGAGTTCATCGCCCGCGGCGCCGGCGCGGTCGGCGGCGAGGTGCGCATCTCGGCCAAGTTCGGCGGCGACGGCACCAACGAGTCGCCGCTGTGGGTCGACTCCAACGTCGACATCCGCGAGCCGATCGACATGTCGACCTACCTGCCCGAGCCGCTGGCCCGCGCCGCCGGCACGCGCCTCGGCGGCCGGTTCCACGCCCTGCGCCGCAAGGGCGACACCAAGTACGGCATCACCGTCGATCAGCTCGACGTCGCCCTCGGCCGGCTCGGCGTCGCCGGCGGCCAGATCTACCTCGACAAGTCGCTCGACAAGATCCTGCTCAACGGCGTCCGCTTCGACATGCCCGGCTTCACCGGGACGATCCGCTGCAACGTCTTCGTCGGCGGCGCCGAGCCCCGCTTCGACGACCAGGACTGCGAGGCCGACATCGAGATCGGCAGCATCCAGCAGCTCACCCGCGCGTTCGCGCCGGCGCCCAAGAAGAAGGCGACCAAGCCGACCAAGGCGGTGCCGCCCAAGGCGCGGGCGATCGCCCAGCCGCGCCGCCGCGCCCGACCGCTGCGGCCGCCGCGCCGGCTCCACCACGCGCAGACGTCGCCGGCGCCGACCCGCGCGACCGGCACACCGGCGGCAGCACCGGCGCCGACCCAGGCGACCGCGCGTGGCACCAGCAGCAAGGGCACGGTGAAGATCGGCGGCAGCCTGTCCAACCCGACGCTCGAGGCCGGGCTCGACTTCGACGACATCCCGCTGCTCGGCCGGTTGCGCGGCACGTTCCGGTACCAGGGCGACCAGGTGATGATCGAGAACGCGGTGTCGTCGAGCCTCGGCGGCCAGGTCCGCATCCGCGGCCCGGTCGCGCTCGCGCCGAGCGTGCGGCTCGACGGGGTCCGCGTCCAGGCCACGTCGATCGACCTGGCCAAGGTCGCCGCCCTCCGCATGCTGGCCGGCAAGCTGTCGGCCGACGTCGTGCTGCGCGGCGCGCCCGATCCGCGTCAGCTGGTGGTGTCGGGCTGGGCGTGCAGCAACAAGGTGGTCGCGCTCGGCGACACGCTCGCCGACCTCGGCCTGTGGCTCAACCGCGCGCCCGACAAGCTGAGCTGCCCGGCGGTGACCGCGCCGGCGCGGACCCCGATCATCGACGCCTGCCTCAAGGTCGGCACCGCCGGCGGGCGGTGCGCGGTGGCGCAGGCCCGGCGCGAGGCCGGCGGCGAGCTGGCCCTGGTCGCCAGCGCCGATCGCAGCCAGCGCCTGGGCGGCGAGCTGCGCCTGGCGCGGATGCCGCTGCCGGCGCTGCTCGCCCTGGTCGGCGCCAAGCTCCCGGTCGGCGCGTTCCTCGACACCGCCGGCCTGCAGCTCGGCGGCACCATCGACGCCCCGACCATCGACGGCACGGTGCGCGTGACCCGAGCGTGGCTCGAGCGCGGCTACCTCGGCGACGGCGAGCTCGTCGTGCGCGCCGATCGGCCCGGCCAGATCTCGCTGGCCGGCAGCTTCCTCGACGGCCGGGTCCAGGTCAGCGGCACCCTCGCCACCCGCGCGCCCTACGCGCTCGACCTCACCGCCGAGCTCTCCCACGTCGAGCTCGACGCGTTCGCCGATCCGGTCGCGTTCGGCCTGCCCCGCGACGCCCACGCCTGGGTGTCGGGCCGGGTCAAGCTCGCGACCAAGCTCGGCGACGACCGCGCCCCGCTCACCGCCCAGCTCGACCTCAACGACCTGTCGGTGTCGGCGACCCTGCCCGGCCCCGACGGCCAGCCGCTGCCGGTGGCGATCCGCGCGGCGGCGCCGATCGCGCTGGTCTACGACGGCGTGACCGCGCGCCTCGCCCAGCCGGCGCTGCTGCAGACCCCGTTCGGCGTGATCACCGTGCGCGGCTCGGCCAGCCGGGCCGCCGTCGACCTGTCGGCGACCGGCACGCTCGCCCTGGCCAAGGCGCAGCCGCTGACCGGCCGGCTGTTCGATCGCATGGGCGGCACGGTCGCGCTCACCGCGCGGGTCACCGGCGTGACCATCAAGCCGCGCATCCAGATCATCCTCGATCTCGACGAGGTCGAGCTCGGCCTCGCCCGCCAGGACGCGGTGCTGCGGGTGCCGGCCGGCCGCATCCAGCTCACCGACGGCGACCTGTCGTTCACCGGTGTCTCGGTCGAGGTCGAGGACGGCCGGCCCGGCGACCGCCCGGCGCTGAACGTCGCCGGCGGCATCATCCTCGACGGCCTGACCCCGACCAGGTGGAGCATCATCGTCAGCGGCTCGCTGCCCGGCGAGATGCTGCTCGCGTTCGCCCCCGAGACGTTCTCGCAGGCGAGCGGCACCGCCAACCTGGAGATCAACCTGTCGGGCGAGGGCGCGACCCCGCGGGTCAGCGGCGACCTCTCGTTCGGCAAGAGCCGGCCCGAGGACGATCCCGACCGCCGGCCGCTCAGCCTGCTGCCGCGCTCGCTGCGCCGCGAGATCGCGCTCGACGCCGGCACGGTGTCGTTCAGCGGCGACAGCGCCGACGACCTCACCATCGAGCTGACCGAGGTGTCGGGCACGATCGACCACGTCGGCCGGCTGCAGTCGGTCGACGGCGCGGTCCGGCTGGCCCGCGGCGAGCTCGAGGAGCTGCGGGTGACCGCGTCGGCCCAGGGCCTGCCGTTCCGCATCCAGCGCACGCTCGATCTCGTCCTCGACGTCGACGGCCTCGAGATCGAGCTCGAGCGCGGCGACCTGGCGCTGACCGGCCAGGTCAAGATCGTCTCGGGCCGGTTCATCCGCGGCTTCGACCTCGGCGAGTTCCTGACCCCGTCGGACACCGCCGGGCCGTCGACCCCGTCGTTCTGGGAGGCGTCGCCGATCCTGGGCAACGCCCGCCTCGAGCTGGCGATCGACACGCGCAAGTTCTCGGTGGTGAACAACATCGCCAACATCGAGCTCGAAGGCGGCGTCGACGTCACCGGCACGCCGCGCGACCCGCGCCTCGAGGGCGAGATCCGCGTGTCGCGCGGCACCTTCCGCATGCCCGGCGTGCGGGCGCGGTTCACCCGCACCAGCGGCACCGTGCTGTTCGAGCCCAACCTGCGCATCCCGGCCACGCCGTCGCTCAGCATCCGCAGCGAGGCCGACTACCGCGATCCCAGCGGCCAGGATCACCTGGTCACCCTGACCATCGACGGCAGCCTGTCGCGGCCGTCGTGGGACCTGACCACCGCGTCGGGGCTCAACAAGGCGCAGACCCTGGTGCTGATCGTGTCGGGCCGGGCGCCCGACGACGTCCGCCGCAGCCTCGGCGATCAGGCGATCAGCGATCCCACCCGCATCGACCCGTCGACCAGCGCATCGCAGGGCTACGCCGACGAGCTGCTCAAGGACGTCGCCAGCGACCGGCTCGAGAAGTGGGTCGGCGACACCCTGCGCGACATCTCCGGCCTCGACGTCGCCCGCATCGAGCTCAACTTCGGCTCGTTCGGCTTCCACGCCGAGAAGCGCCTGCTCGAGAACGTCGGCCTGATCGGCGACCTCGAGCGCACCACCCGCGGCTCGACCGCGAGCGGCCGGCTCGAGCTGCGCCTGCCGCCGCAGACCTTCAAGGGCGCCTGGCTGCTGGAGTACATCCCGGGCTGGCACCGGCTCAACGAGAGCATCACCGCGCTCGCCGGCGAGGCGCGCATGTTGAGCAAGAACTACGACGATGCCGCCGAACGCGATATCAACGACCTGGAGCTCAAGGCGGTGATTCGCATCCTGCTCGCGCGCTGATGTCGTCCCTCGACCTGTCCCGCCTGCTCGCAGCCGCGCTGGTGGCCGCGCTCGCGGTCGCCGCCGCGGCGACCACCGCGGCCGCGCAGCCCACGCCGACGCCGGCGCCGGCCGAGCCGGTGCCCGACGACGCCCCGGCAGCCGACGACGGCGACGACACCGGGACCGCCGCCGCCGTCGCCCTGCCCCCGCCGGCGCCGCCGCCGGCGCAGTGGACCGAGTGGGACATCGCCGGCACGATGGTCGACCCGCCGGAGCGGCTGCGCGCGATCCTCGAGCCGGAGATGCGGGCGCGCAAGGCGCTGACCGCGACCGCCGAGGCCGAGCTGAAGGCGGTGCTGGCCCGGCTCGGCTACGCCGCCGAGCTGTCGACCCGGCCGGCGGCCGGCGGCGGGGTCCGCGCGACGATCGTGGTCGAGCCGATCGTGATGGTCCGCTGGGTCGACGTCCACGTCGATCAGTGGTGGCTCGACGTCCTGCTCGACGACGAGATCCGGCGCCGCCTGCAGCTGCGCCCCGGCGCGGCGCTGCCCCACGACCCGGCCCGGCGCAAGGCGCTGATCGACGCCGACGTCGCCCGCACCACCGCGTTCCTGCGCGACGAGGGCTTCTTCGACGCCCAGGTCGACATCGGCGTCGACCGCGAGGGCGCGTACGGCGGCGCGGTCCAGGTCGCGGTCAAGCTCGGGCCGAGCTACCGGCTCGGCCGGGTCCGCATCGTCAACCAGACCGAGGAGACCGCGCTGGCCGCCAGCGAGCAGGAGATCCTGGCCGCGTTCGATCCCGGCCGCGGCTGCGTGCTCGGCCGGTGCCGGTTCACCCGGGCGCGCTTCCAGGCCGCGCTCGACGAGGTCACCGCGTTGTTCCAGCGCCGTGGCTATCCGTCGGTGCGGGTCGAGAGCGACTTCGACGCGCGGTGGTCGTTCGATCGCCGCCGCCGCCAGATCGACGTCACCGTCACGATCGATCAGCGGCAGAAGCTCGACATCGTCTTCGAGGGCAACGACCGCGCCCTGTTCCCCGACGACGAGCTGCAGAAGCAGCTCACCTTCGCCGACGCCGGCGCCGCCGACGACTACGAGATCGCCGCGTCGGCGCGGGCGATCGAGCGCCTGTACCGGTCGCGCGGCTACTTCGACGTCATCGTCACCAGCGAGCGGGTGCGGCTCGACACCTTCGACCGCGTGGTCTACCGGATCGAGCCGGGCGCGGCCCGCACCGTGCGCGCGGTCCAGATCGCCTGCATCGCCGACGACGCCACCCGGCGGTGCACCCTGCCCGCCGCCGACCTGACCGCCGCGATCGGCACCAGGGCCGGCGGCAAGGCGATGACCGAGCAGCTCGACCTCGACGTCGCCGCGCTCGAGGCCCGCTACCGCGGCCAGGGCTTCCAGCGCGCCCGCGCCCGCGTCGAGGTCGCGCCCAGCCCGGCGGGCTGGCGGGCGACCGCGGTCGGCATGGCCCAGGTCCTGGCCGACGAGCACGCCCGCGACCTCCACGTCCGCTTCGTGGTCGACGAGGGGCCGCGCACGGTGATCGAGGCCATCCACGTGGTGTTCGAGGGCCGCGCCGCCGGCCGCGGCAAGGCCGCCGACGAGCGCCGGGTCCGCCGCCAGCTCGGCATCGAGCCCGGCGACGATCACGTGCCCGACCAGCTCGCCGCCGCCGCCGAGCACCTCGAGGAGTGGTACCGCGGGATGGGCCGCCCCCACGCGCGGGTGACCATCGCCGAGCCGACCCCGGGCCGCGCGCCCAACCGGGTCGTGCTGACCATCACCGTCGAGGAGCGCCACGAGGTCCGGCTCGGCCAGGTGGTCGTGCGGGGCAACTTCCGCACCGCCGAGTGGGTGATCCGCGACGAGCTCGACCTGGCCCCGGGGGCGCTGATCACCGCCGACGTCCTGTCGGGCGCGCCGCGCCGGCTGCGCGGCACCAACCTGTTCAACTCGGTCGATCTCAAGCTGCTCGGCCTCGGGCCGAACGACACCCGCGACGTGGTCCACGGCGTCGTCCAGGTGGTCGAGCGCCACGACGTGTTCGGCGAGCTCGAGCTCGAGGGCGGCTACTCGTTCGAGAACGGCGGCTTCGTGCGGGCGCGGCCGATCCTGCCCAACATCGGCGGCGTCGGCATCCGCCTCGAGGCGGCGCTGACGCTCGGCACCCAGTACCAGGCGGCCGAAGGCGTGCTGCGGCTGCCGCGCTGGCTGGCCCACCGGGCGGTCGGCGCCCGCTTCGAGACCGAGCTCGGCGCCTACGCCCGCAACCAGTCGACCGAGCGGTTCGGCGACCTGTTCACCGCCGGCGCGTCGGTGGCGGCGCTGCGGACGTGGGCGCGGCCGCGCACCGAGGATCACGGCGCCCGCCTGATCACCGCGGCGCTGCGCTACGACTGGCGCCTGCGCAGCCGCGACGAGGAGCTGGTCCGTCCGCCCGGGCTGGCCGGCAACCTGACCACCAACCCGATCCGCACCCGCGCCGGCACCATCGGCCTGACCCTCACCTGGGATCAGCGCCGCGACGCCCAGGGCGAGCTCAACCCGCTCGTGCCCGACCACGGCTTCCGCGTCGAGGTCGGCGCCGCCTACGCCGGCGGCAAGTGGCTGCTCGGCACCGACACCTTCGTCAAGCTCGACGCCCTGGCGCAGGCGCTGGTGACCATCAAGCGACTACAGCTGCGCGCCGACCTGCGCTACGACCACGGCATCCCGCTCGGCGGCGCGGTGCTGCTCCCCGAGGTCGAGCGGTTCTTCGCCGGCGGCGACGACACCGTGCGCGGGTTCGAGGAGGACCGGCTGGCGACCGAGATCATCGAGCAGCCGGTGCCGCCGCTCGGCCAGACCACGCAGATCCGGGTGCTACCCGCCGGCGGCAACATCCGGGCGCTGGCGTCGCTCGACGCGCAGGTGACCCTGTGGCACCTCGGCAGCATCCCGATCGCGTCGGCGCTGTTCGTCGACGCCGGCGTGATCACCAACACCTGGACCGCGTTCGAGCTCGAGGACATCCGTCCGGCGGCCGGGTCGGCGGTCCGCCTGCTCCTGCCGATCGGGGCGGCCTCGGTCGAGTACGCGGTGCCGCTGTTCCCGCGCACCGGCGACGACCCGCGCGGCCGGCTGCACTTCGCGCTGGCCTTGCGGTATTGACGGCGGCGCCAGGGCTTGCCAATACTTCCGCCCCTCCAAAGGAGCTACGCATGGGTCGTCGAGACAGCCGCCGTTCGTTGAAGATGCGCCGCCGCAAGAGCCAGAACAAGCTCAAGGCGCGCATCAAGAAGAAGATCGAGACCGCCAAGGCCGCCAAGAAGCCGGCCCCGGCGTCGGGCGCCAAGAAGAAGTAGGCCCGCGGTGGCGACCCCGCTGACGCCGGCGGCCTCGCGCTGCGTGATGACGCAGATCGTGATGCCGACCCACACCAACGGCGCGGCCGGGGTGATGTTCGGCGGGGTGATGATGCAGTGGATCGACGTGTGCGCGGGCGTGGCGGCCATGCGCCACGCCGGCGGCCGGGTGGTGACCGCGTCGATCGATCGGATCGACTTCATGCACCCGGTCCACCTCGGCGACGTGGTCGTGCTGCAGGCCCAGGTCAACTACACCGGGCGGACCTCGATGGAGGTCGGCTGCCGGGTCGAGACCGAGGACATGTCGACCCGCAGCCGGCGCTACACGACCAAGGCCTACCTGACCTTCGTCGCCATCGACGCCCACGGCGGGCCACGCGAGATCCCGCCGCTGGTGCTCGACACCAGCGACGACAAGCGGCGGTTCGCCCAGGCCCAGGAGCGGCGCGCCGACCGCTTGCGGGCGGCCGGGCGCGCGCCAAAGTCGTCCCGATGACCACGACGATCGACCTGTCCGCCTGGGGCCACCTCGAGGTGACCGGCAGCGACCGGCTGCGGTTCCTCCAGGGCCTGACCACGATCAACGTGTCGGCCCTGCCGGCCGGCGGCCACGGCTGGGGCGCGATCCTGTCGCCCAAGGGGCGAGTGCTGAGCGTGATCGAGGCGACGGTCGAGGCCGAGCGCGTGCTCCTGCACTGCGAACCGTCGCTGGTCGACAAGACCCTGGCGCTGCTCGACAAGTACGCGGTCATGGACGACGTGACGTCGCGCGCGATCACGCTGGCGGCCCACAAGACCTGGTCGACCCCGGCCGAGGCGTGGACCGCGCCGATCGTGCTGGCGCCGCCGCCCGCGGGCGCGCTGGCCACGGCCGAGGAGGCCGAGGTGGCGCGGGTCGAGGCCGGGCTGCTGCGCTACGGCCAGGACGTCGACGAGGACGCGTTCCCGTTCGAGACCCCGATCGGCCGGTTCCTCGACTACCAGAAGGGCTGCTACGTCGGGCAGGAGCCGGTGTTCCGGGTCTACGCCCAGGGCCAGGCCGCGCGCGCGCTGCGCGGCCTGGTGATCGACGGCGACCGCACGGTCGCGGTCGCGAGCGGCGACGAGGTCAGCCACCCGGCGCGCGCCAAGGCCGGCGTGGTCACGTCGGCGGTGGTGTCGCCGCGGCTGGGCTCGATCGCGATGGCCTACCTGCACCGCACGACCTGGGAGGTCGGCGGCGAGGTCACGGTCGCCGGCCGCACGGCGAAGGTCGTCGAGCTGCCGTTCGGCTGACCGTCCGGGTTTCGGACAGCGCACCGGCCAGCGCCCTTCGCTGCTGCAGATGGTTCCGCGGCCTGAGCGCTTCCCATGTGTTCCGTTCGTCCTGAGCGAGGCCGACCGACGAAGGAGGGAGGCCGACGTCGAAGGACGGTGCCTCAGGATTCATCACAACAGACGTGCGCGCGGCTGCTCCACGCTCGTGCCCCCCGCGTGGGGGAGCAGGCGGCCGTATGGCCGGCCGTCGGCGTGCGTGAATACCAGCGCGGGGAACTGGCCGCGAATGATCAGCCGCCCGTATCAGCCGGCGGATCGGATCGGGGATGTCGCGCTGGACCCGCCCGGGCTCGTCGTCGTCCAGGCTGCCGATGTGGTCGGCGTCGCAGCAGGCGACCTCGACCGCGGTGGCGCTGATCTCGACCGTCCGACTGCCGGCGTCCTGCCATCCGCGGCGACACCGCTCGCAGATGGTCGTGGCGATCTGGTGCGCCGGCCGCGCCGGTTTGTCGGCGTCCGGTGCCGGCGCGAGCACCGCCGCGGCCAGCGCCGCGACCGCCTCGTTCTCGTCGAGGCGCTCGCAGTGCTCGTCGTCGAGCAACCGCAGCGCCTGTTGCAGCATCGCGAACGTCGCCGGCGTGATCTGGAACGTGACCGTCTCCCACTAACACGGAGATTTCGGTGCCTCTGGCGCGCCCACTGCGCGCGTTTCGCGGGTCTCGACGAGACAAACGTCTCCCGCTTCGATTCGCGGGCGCTCGCGCCAAGCCAGCGCTGCGTGCGACCGCTCGCTCGCCCCATCGCGACCTCGCGTCGAGCCTGTCCCAGCAACACGTCAAGCACATTCGTCATCGATCCTCGTCGAGCCCGTCGATTCTCGCTTGTCCGGATCCCGGACACGCCACTCTCACGTGAGTTCGAGGTCTGCACCCCAACGCACGTGAACAGGCCCCCGCCCGCCGGTCCGCCGACGGTGAGCGCCCAAGCCCATCGGCGCACCGGCCTTCGAGCCGATGGATGCGTCCGCCAGATCTGAGGGATCTCGAGGACGGTGCCCACGTGCAAGCGTGAACAGGTTGCGCCGCACTTCGACGTCCGCGTCGGTCGCTGCGCTCCCTCCGCGTCGCTCAGTGCGAACGGTTAGAGGGGGAACGCCAAGGATCTCATTCCGCCTGGTGAACGACGGGTTCATCCCGCTACAGGGCGAGCGGGCGAGAGAGCTCCAGCTCCAGGGCGAGCGGGCGAGAGAGCTCCAGCTCCAGCGGCAGCGCCGGCCCCAGCGCCGGCTCCAGCGGCAGCGCCGGCCCCAGCGCCGGCCCCAGCGCCGTCTCCAGCGCCAGCTCCGGCGCCAGCACCAGCCTGCGGTTCTATCCGGCTCGCCCTGAGCGGCGGCCGACCGAGCAGAGCGAGGAAGGCCAGCGTTCGAGGGCACCCGGGCGGCCGCCGGTGCGCGAGCGGCCCGGCCGACGATGGCGTGTTAGCCTGGGGCCCTTGGGCCGGACCGTCCTCGTCAGCTGCGTGCTCGCCGTGCTCGCCGCGCTCGCCGCGTGCGGCGACCCTTCGATCGAGGGCGACACGTTCCCGATCCTGGTCGACCGCGCCGCCGGCGCGTTCGTCGTCGACGTGCGCGAGGACGGCGTCCAGCGCCGCGCCGT
>Ga0247829_10001149_pt1 | contig 11688 bp, 9 predicted proteins | sample 12C_Control_Day4_FD_207765 | JGI IMG/M metagenome (GOLD analysis project Ga0247829, IMG submission 207765) | Soil microbial communities from agricultural site in Penn Yan, New York, United States - 12C_Control_Day4 | ecosystem: Environmental > Terrestrial > Soil > Agricultural land | place: USA... | reverse complement strand
TCGTCGATCCCGTCTCCGAGCGCATCATCACGCCCTACGTCAAGAACCTGCAGGCGCTCGGTATCGCCGCCAGCATCCGCCGCATCGACCCGGCGCAGTTCGAGCGCCGCGTCAAGTCGTTCGACTTTGACATCGTCACCACCCGCTACACCCTGCGCCTGACCCCGGGCCTGGAGGTGAGGGGCTTCTGGGGCAGCGAGGCGGCCAAGACCGACGGCAGCTACAATCTGGCCGGCATCAATGATCCAGTCGTTGACGCTTTGCTCAACAAAGTCCTGGAGGCTAAGAGCCGGGACGAGCTGAATACGGCGACGAGGGCTCTCGACAGGGTCCTGCGTGCAGGTCACTACTGGGTGCCGCACTGGTTCAAGGCGGCCCACCACGTCGTCCACTGGGACCTGTTCGGGCGGCCTGCCGTGAAGCCACGCTTCGAGCGCGGCATTACGCACACCTGGTGGTTCGACGCCGAAAGGGCTGCAAGGCTCAAGTCCAACTGAGGCGAGTGAAGCGTTTCGTAGATGGCAACCTATCTTCTCAAGCGCGTGCTCCTGATCATCCCGACGCTGTTCGGGATCATGCTGATCAGCTTCGCGATCGTGCAGTTCGCTCCAGGCGGCCCGGTCGAGCGCGTGATTGCCCAGATCACCGGCTCGGACGTTTCCGCCACGGCCCGCATCGGCGGCGGCCAGGGCGACGGGCTCTCCACCTCCGGTCAGACCCAGGGCAGCAGCCAGGGCGGCGGCGATGCCGGCTCCAAGTATCGGGGCGCCCAGGGGCTCGACAAGGAATTCATTAAGAGCCTCGAGAAGCAGTTCGGCTTCGACAAGCCGGCGCACGAGCGCTTCATCCTGATGATGAAGAACTATCTCCTGTTCGATTTCGGCAAGAGCTACTTCCGCGACGTCAGCGTCATGCAGCTCATCAAGGAGAAGCTTCCCGTCTCCATCTCGCTCGGCATCTGGATGACGCTCATCACCTACCTCATCTCGATCCCGCTGGGCATCCGCAAGGCCATGCACGACGGCGAGAAGTTCGACACCTGGACCTCGGGCGTGCTGGTGATCGGCTATGCCATCCCGGGCTTCCTGGTGGCGGTGTTCCTGCTGGTGATGTTCGCCGGCGGCTCGTTCTTCCAATGGTTCCCCTCGCGCGGGCTCACCTCCGACACCTGGGCGCACATGTCGCCGCTCGGAAAGGCCGCCAACTACTTCTGGCACCTGACGCTGCCGATCATCGCCATGTCGCTCGGCGCCTTCACGACCATGACGTTCCTCACCCGCAACGCCTTCCTCGACGAGATCCGCAAGCAGTACGTGATGACGGCGCAGGCCAAGGGGCTGGGCCAGCGCCAGGTGCTCTACGGCCACGTGTTCCGCAACGCCATGCTGCTGATCATCGCCGGCTTCCCGGGCGCCTTCATCCACGCCTTCTTCTCGGGCTCGCTGCTGATCGAGACCATCTTCTCCCTCGATGGCCTCGGGCTGTTGAGCTTCGAGAGCGTCATCAATCGCGACTATCCCGTTGTGTTCGCCACGCTCTACATCTTCGCGCTGCTGGGCCTCGTCGTTAACCTGGTCTCGGACTTCATCTATACGCTGGTCGATCCGCGCATCGACTTCGAGTCGCGAGAGGTCTGAGGCGCGTGAACATCCGAGACAAACCTGCCTCCCCGGAGACGATCGCGAGAGCGCGCGAGGCCATCAAGGCTGCCGAGGCCAAGGCGCCGTCGCGGCCAATAGCGCGCGCCTTCGATCCAGCCGAGCCCGCCGCGCCCCCCGGTCCCAGCAAGCAGATCGGCCGGCTGGTGCCATCGCGGCTCTGGATCGCCGGCGGCGGCCTCGTCCTCTCCCCGCTCAACAAGCGGCGCTGGCACAACTTCAAGGCAAACCGGCGCGGCTACTGGAGCCTTTGGCTCTTCCTCGCGCTCTTCGTGCTGAGCCTGTTCGCCGAGGTGATCGCCAACGACAAGCCGATCATCGCCCGCTACAAGGGCGAGTGGCTGTTCCCGGTGTTCGTCGACTACCCGGAGTCGAAGTTCGGCGGCTTCCTTGCCGTCACCGACTACAAGGACCCCGTGATCCTCGATGAGATGGCGGCGCACGGCTGGGCCGTCTGGCCGCCGATCGGCTACTCCTACCGCTCCATCAACAAGGACTATCCGCGCATCAAGAACGCGTCCGGCCAGTGCCTCGGCTTCCCGGGCCCGCCGCCCTGGGCGACCAGCGCCGCCGTGTGCGATGCGCCTGCCGAGCAGGTGGCGCGCTATCGATCCATAGGCAACTACAACTGGCTCGGCACCGACGACCAGGGCCGCGACGTGCTGGCGCGGCTGATCTATGGCTTCCGCATCTCGGTGCTGTTCGGGCTGCTGCTGACGATCCTCTCCTCCATCGTCGGCGTGACGGCGGGCGCCGTGCAGGGCTTCTTCGGCGGCAAGGTCGATCTCGTGTTCCAGCGCTTCCTCGAGATCTGGTCGTCGATCCCCTCGCTGTTCGTGCTGATCATCATCTCGTCGGTGCTGGTGCCGGGGTTCTGGACCCTGCTCGGCGTGCTGCTGCTGTTCCACTGGGTCTATCTCGTCGGCGTGGTGCGCGCCGAGTTCCTGCGCGGACGCAACTTCGAGTACATCACGGCCGCGCGCGCGCTCGGGCTCTCCAACGTCAAGATCATGTTCAAGCACCTCTTGCCCAACGCCATGGTGGCGACGTTGACGTTCCTGCCCTTCAAGCTCTCGGGCTCGATCACCGCGCTGACCGCCCTCGACTTCCTGGGCCTCGGGCTGCCGCCGGGGTCGCCCTCGCTCGGCGAGCTGTTGGCGCAGGGCAAGGCCAACCTGCAGGCGCCCTGGCTCGGGCTTGCCGCCTTCATCTCGATTGCCGGCCTGCTGAGCCTCCTGATCTTCGTCGGCGAGGGCGTGCGCGACGCGCTCGACCCGCGCAAGACCTTCAAGTGAGGGAGCCCAATGTGATGATCGAGAAGTCCGCACCATCGCGCTGGGCCGGGTTGAGGAGCGGACTTCTCGATATGAATCACACTGGCGTCATGAATCTTCTAGTGTCCTTCAGATCGCGAAATTCGTTCCGAGCCTGCCGCACACTGCGACGAATTTCGCGATCAGGACACTAGCCGATGGCCGCCTCCCTCGTCGACGTACGCGATCTGTCGGTGCGCTTCTCCTCCGGCCCGAACGTGGTCGAAGCCGTCAAGCACGTCTCCTTCGAGATCGCCAAGGGCGAGATCGTCGCCCTGGTCGGAGAATCGGGCTCGGGCAAGACGGTCTCGGCCCTGTCGATCATGCGGCTGCTGCCCTACCCTGCGGCCTCCCATCCCTCGGGCGAGATCCGCTTCGGCGGCAAGGACCTGCTCAAGTTGGCGGGCCATGACATGCGCGAGATCCGCGGCGAGAAGATCTCGATCATCTTCCAGGAGCCGATGACCTCGCTCAACCCCCTGCACACCATCGAGAAGCAGGTGGGCGAGATCATGAAGCTGCACCACGGCCTCGACGACGCCACCGCGCGCGGCCGCGTGCTGGAACTCCTGCGCAAGGTCGGCCTCGACAATCCCGAGCGGCGGCTGCAGGCTTATCCCCATCAGCTCTCGGGCGGCCAGCGCCAGCGCGTCATGATCGCCATGGCGCTCGCCAACGAGCCGGACCTGCTGATCGCCGACGAGCCGACCACCGCCCTCGACGTCACTATCCAGGCCCAGATCCTCGAGCTCCTGAAGTCGCTGCAGCGCGAGCTCGGCATGGCCATGCTGCTCATCACCCACGACCTCGGCGTCGTGCGCCGCATGGCCGACCGGGTCTACGTCATGAGCAAGGGCGAGGTCGTCGAGCAGGGCCCCACGGCCGAGGTGTTCGAGCGGCCGCAGCATCCCTACACGCGCCACCTCATCTCTGCCGAGCCCAAAGGCAAGCCGCCGCGATCCTCGCCCAACGCGCCGGTCGTGCTCGAGACCGAGAACCTCAAGGTCTGGTTCCCCATCAAGCGCGGCCTCATGCGCCGCACCGTCGATCACGTCAAGGCCGTGGACGGCCTCTCGCTCAAGCTGCGCGCCGGCGAGACGCTGGGCGTGGTGGGCGAGTCGGGCTCGGGCAAGACCACGCTGGGGCTGGCGCTGCTGCGCCTCGTCTCATCGACCGGGCCCATCGCCTATGTCGGCAAGCGCATCGACGGCCACAACTCGCGCGACATGCGTCCGCTGCGCAAGGAGATGCAGGTCGTCTTCCAGGACCCTTACGGTTCGCTGTCTCCGCGCCTCTCAATCAGCCAGATCATCGAGGAAGGCCTCCTCATCCAGAGCCCCGGCATGAGCTGGCACGAGCGGCGCGACAAGGTCGGGGCCGCACTCAAGGAGGTCGGGCTCGACCCCGAGTGCCAGGACCGCTATGCGCACGAGTTCTCGGGCGGGCAGCGCCAGCGCATCGCTATTGCCCGCGCCATGGTGCTGGAGCCGAGGTTCGTGCTGCTCGACGAGCCGACCAGCGCCCTCGACATGTCGGTGCAGGCGCAGATCGTCGATCTCCTGCGCGACCTGCAGCGCCGCCACGACCTCGCCTACCTGTTCATCAGCCACGACCTGAAGGTGGTGCGCGCGCTGTCGAACTACGTGGTGGTGCTCAAGAACGGCAAGGTCGTGGAGGAGGGGCCGTCGGAGGAGATCTTCAACAATCCCAAGGCCGAATACACCAAGGCCCTGCTCGCCGCCGCCTTCGACCTCGCGGTCGTGCACGGCACGGCCGTGGCCACCTGAGGCGTTGGCCTGCGGCTGACAGCGGCGAGCCTACTTCACGAGCGTGACGGGCAGCTTGGTCAGGTGAACCACCTTTGTGGCCACCGAGCCCATGAGCAGGTTGCCGATAGCTCCCAGCCCGCGCGTCCCCATGACGATATGATCGCACCCCTTCTCCTCGGCGCAGGCGACGATGCCCCGCGCGATGTCGCCGATCAGGATCTCGCTGGTGAACGGCACACCGGCGGCCTTGGCTGCCTCGGTGGCGGGCTTCAGGATGTCCTCGCTGTGCCTGCGCTGCAGCTCTTTGGCCTTCTCCTCCTCGAGGTAGACGGCGATCTCCCCGAACACGATCGGCGGCTCGTGCGCATTGACGATGTGCAGCTCGGTGGAGCCGGTCCCCTTGGCAAGGCGGATCGCGTAGTCCAAGGCGCGCGTGGCGTTGTCGGAATTGTCCATCGGCACTAGCAGTTTCCGCATGGCGATTCGCTCCATGGCTGTCCGAAAAGACCGGTATGGAGACTAACCGGCGGCGGCACGCCCGCATTGACTGCCGTCAAGCCGCCAAAACCCCATTGACGTATGGGCAATTTCCCATTATGCGCTTCTCATGCCGGGCGCTGCACGAGATCTGCTGGCCGAGATCGAGGCCTTTCTCGAGGAGACTGGGCTGAGCCCGACCAAGCTCGGGCTCGCCGCCGTCAACGACGGCCACCTCGTCGCCAACCTGCGCAAGGGCACCAGCGTCACGCTCAAGACCGCCGACAGGGTGCGCGGCTACATGGCGGCCCGGCACCGGGCGGCGCCGGCGGCGGATGTTTCACGTGAAACAAGTCTCCGATCGGATGCCCTCGGTCCCCGCATCGTGCTGATCATCGGCGGCGGCATTGCCGCCTACAAGTGCCTGGAGCTGATCCGGCGGCTGCGCGAGCGGGGCATCGGCGTGCGCACGGTCATGACCAGGGCGGCGCATCAATTCGTGACCCCGCTGTCGGTGGCGGCGCTGAGCAACGAGCGCGTGCTCGCCGACCTCTTCGACCTCGACGACGAGCGCGAGATCGGCCACATCCGCCTCTCGCGCGAGGCCGACCTGATCGTGGTGGCCCCCGCCACCGCCGACCTCTTGGCCAAGATGGCCGGCGGCCACGCCGACGACCTCGCCAGCGCCGTGCTGATGGCGACCGACAAGCCTGTCTTGGTGGCCCCCGCCATGAACCCGCGCATGTGGCTCCACCCCGCCACCCGCCGCAACGTCGCCCTGCTCGAGGCTGACGGCATCCATTTCGTCGGGCCCAACAGCGGCGAGATGGCCGAGCGCGGCGAGGCGGCCGGCGCGTGCTCGTCACGTCCGGCCCCACGCACGAGCCCATCGACCCCGTGCGCTACATCGCCAACCGCTCCTCCGGCAAGCAAGGCTCGGCGATCGCCGCGGAGGCCGCGGCGCTCGGCGCCGACGTGGTGCTCGTCAGCGGCCCGACCAACCTGGCAGATCCGGCCGGCGTGAAGGTCGTCCGCGTCGAGACCGCGCGCGAGATGCTGGAGGCCGTGCGCGAGGCGCTGCCGGCCGACATCGCCATCTTTGCCGCCGCCGTGGCCGACTGGCGCGTGGCTTCCGAGGCCAGCGAGAAGATCAAGAAGGGCGCCAAGGCCTCGCCCAGGCTCGAGCTGGTCGAGAACCCCGACATCCTCAAGACCATCGCCGCCGAGCGGCCCGGCAGGCGCCCGGCCCTCGTCATCGGCTTTGCCGCCGAGACCCAGAAGGTCACCGAGTACGCCTCGGCCAAGCGCAAGGCCAAGGGGGCAGACTGGATCGTGGCCAACGACGTGTCGCCCGAGACCGGCATCATGGGCGGCGACCGCAACACGGTGCATCTCGTCACGGCCGACGGCATCGAGAGCTGGCCCGAGCTCGACAAGGCGGAGGTGGCGCGCCGCCTCGTCGCCCGCGCCGCCGAATGGCTCGCCGAGCATACGGCGTTCACATGACACGCTCAGCGCGCGCGAAGGGTCCGCGGATTGCGGTGAACCGCCTGCCCCACGCCGAGGGCCTCGACCTGCCGGCCTACCAGTCCGACGGTGCCGCCGGCATGGACCTCGTGGCCGCCGTCGGCAAATCGAAGCCGCTGCGGCTGGCGCCGGGTGCGCGCATGCTGGTCCCGACGGGGCTGGTGCTGGCGCTGCCGCCGGGCTTCGAGGCGCAGGTGCGCCCGCGCTCGGGGCTCGCACTGCGGCAGGGGCTCACCGTGCTCAACAGCCCCGGCACCATCGACTGCGACTACCGCGGCGAGGTGATGGTGCTGCTGGTGAACCTCGGAGACGCGGCCGTCACCATCGCGCGCGGCGAGCGCATCGCCCAGCTCGTCGTGCAGCGCGTCGAGCGCGCTACCCTCGTCGAGGCCGACGAGATCGCCGCCACCCACCGCGGCGCCGGCGGCTTCGGCTCGACGGGGGTGCGTTCGCGGAAGAGGTGAGATGGTGAGTGGTGAGTGGTGAGATCGCGCGTAGCGCACCGCGCTAGCTGAGTGTTCCCCTACTCCCTACTCGCTACTCCCTACTCACCACCTCACCCCATTACCACCCGTTAATCCTCGCACTGAGCGTAACAACTACGCCACGCTTCGCGCACGCCCTCATCCAGCCGCACATCGACCGCCCTTTCGCCGCCGCGCCACCGAAGCGCGGCCAAAGAGATCGCATAGTGAGACCGCTCGGGTCCGACTCATTCGTTCATTGCGATCTCATCGAGAAAGGAAAGGGCCATGCGGTATATCTCAGCTGCCCCTCTCGCGGCAGCCACATTTGCGGCGATCGGCGCCTGCGGCGGCGCCGCGCTCGCCGATCCATCCCCGCGCATCACCGGTCCGCTGGTGCACGAGAACCTGGCCATCTACTTCGTGCACGGGCAAGGCGCTGCAGGCCCGGTCCCGCTGACGCTGCAGGAGGGGCTGGCCAAGGGCAACGTGCAGGTGGTGGAGACCGGCCGGGTCAACGAGCTGCAGATCGAGAACACCGGCAGCGAGGCCGTGTTCATACAGGCCGGCGACATCGTCAAGGGCGGCAAGCAGGACCGGGTGCTCACCGTGAGCCTGCTGCTGCCGGCCAACTCGGGCCGCGTGCCGATCGCCTCCTTCTGCGTCGAGCAGGGCCGGTGGGCGCCGCGCGGCAAGGAGGACCACGCCAGGTTCACGAGCGCCAAGGAGGCGATGCCCTCGCGCGAGGCGCTGCTCGCCATGGCGGCTCCGCCGCGCGAGCCGGCGGCGGGCGCAGCTCGCGAGGCCGGACCTTCGGATGCGGCAGACCGTGAGGCGAGACAGGCTTACGTCCAGCGCTCGCGCGAATCGAACGAGACGGCGAGCAAGCAGCGCAAGGTCTGGGAGGAGGTGGCGGCAACGCAGAAGAAGCTCTCCGACAACGTCGGCGCCGCCGTCGCCTCGCAGCAATCGGCCTCGAGCCTGCAGCTCTCGCTGGAGAACGAGAAGCTGAAGGATGCGCGCGCCGCCTACATCAAGGCGCTGCAGGGCGCGGGCGAGAAGGACGGCGACGTCGTCGGCTACGTGGTCGCCATCAACGGCAAGCTGAGCGTCGCCAACGTCTACCCCTCCAACGGACTGTTCCGGAAGATGTGGGAGAAGCAGCTTGCCGCCGTCGTCACCGAGGCGATCGGCGAGAAGACTGCGGCGCAGCCCGCCGCCGCTGCCCAGCCGCCGGCGCCGGCCGCAGCGACCGAGTTCCTCGACGCCGCCGAGAAGGGCAAGCCCTACGAGCGCACGCTTGCCGCCGGCATGCGCCAGGAGGTGCGCGACGCCGACAAGTCGCTCTACAACGAGGCGCGCGGCTCCGACGGCAAATGGATCCACCGCAGCTACCTCGCGAAGTAGCGCGGAATTCCAGGACCCAAGAATTCCTGGACCAAGTCGAAGGCCCCTGGTTCGCCGTGGCGGCGAGGCAGGGGCGTTCGCTATTGGCGCTGCGCTGATGAAAGTGGATGCGGGAGGCACAGACGTCGGGGGAACCGCATCGCTGCACGACGTCCAGAGGGCTCATCGAAAACTGGGGGGAAGTCGACCGAGCCGTTCTCCTAGGCCTCCCGCTCCCAGCAACGTGAGCGACTATCGGGGTTGCGTCCCTAACATGGATTAGGGTCTAGTCGCTCGATTGGCCGATCTCGTTGGCAGAGTTGCGGAATTTTTTTTCGAGGACTCCTCCGACCCGTCGTCCGCCGCAAGCGATCACGGGCGATATCCAAGCGGAAGTTGGCAGTTGTCGTGAGCTGCGTGTTTTCACCGCGGGATCACGTTGTAGCGCGAGCACTCTCCGGGAGCCGTCCAGTTGGTGCGAACGCCTCCCGGAGAAAGATCCTCTGCGCGATTCCCCGCGCGGCCCTCAAGGATCTCATATGCTCGCCCCGCCGACATCTTTGTAAGCGGAGAGACGTCGGCTTGCCCTAACAGAGGTTAGTCGCGGGCGGCCTGTGCACAACTGGTCGCGTTTCTCGCGACGGTCGGTCTTGGGAGGAGCAGACGCTTCACAGCGACTGCCAGCAGGCCGGTGCCTAGTTTCTGTCCGCCAGCCGCACGCGCCCGAGCCGCAGCGCGTTGCCGACCACGGACACCGAGGACAGGCTCATGGCGGCTGCGGCGATCATCGGCGACAGCAGCAGGCCCATCACCGGATAGAGCACGCCCGCCGCGATCGGCACGCCCAGCGCGTTGTAGCCGAAGGCGAAGAGGAGGTTCTGCTTGATGTTGGCAAGCGTTGCCTCGGCGAGCCGGCGCGCCCGCAGGATGCCGGAGAGATCGCCCTTGAGCAGCGTGATGCCGGCGCTCTCGATTGCCACGTCCGCGCCCGAGCCCATGGCGATGCCGACGTCGGCGGCGGCGAGCGCAGGGGCGTCGTTGATGCCGTCGCCGGCCATTGCGACCCTGCGGCCCTGCGCCTTGAGCTCGGTCACGATGCGCGCCTTGTCGGCCGGCAGCACGTCGGCGTGCACGGTGGCGATGCCGAGCTGCCGGGCGACGGCCTCGGCGGTGACGCGGTTGTCGCCCGTCGCCATCACCACGTCTATGCCGCGCGCCTTCAGTGCGGCCAGCGCCGGGAACGCCGTTGCCTTCACGGGGTCGGCGACCGCGATCCAGCCCGCGAGCTTGCCGTCGATCGCCGCCAGCAGCGCGATTCTGCCCTCGGACCTCAGCCGCGTCAGCTCCGCCTCGGCGCTCCCCGCCTCGATGCCGAGACTCTGCATGAGGCGCTGCGTGCCGAGCGCGACGGCCCGCCCCGCGACATGCCCGCGCACGCCCTGGCCGATGATCGCCGAGAAATGCTCCGGGGCGAGCAGCTCCACCCCGCGCGCCTTGGCGCCGGCGACGATCGCCTCGGCCAGGGGGTGCTCGCTCGCCTTCTCGAGGCTCGCTGCCAGTTGCAGCAGTGTCGCCTCGTCGAAGCCCGCGAGCGCGACAACGTCGGTCAGGGCCGGCTTGCCCTCGGTCAGCGTGCCGGTCTTGTCGACGATCAGCGTATCGACGGACGCGAGCCGCTCCAGCGCCTCGGCGTTGCGGATCAGCACACCCTCGCGCGCCCCGCGGCCCGTCGCCACCATGATCGATATGGGTGTCGCCAGCCCCAAGGCGCAGGGACAGGCGATGATGAGCACGGATACGGCCGAGACCACCGCATAGGCGAGCGATGGACTGGGACCCAGCGCCAGCCAGGCCAAGAATGCGAGCACGGCGATCAGCACCACAGCCGGCACGAACCAGGCCGCCACCGCGTCGGCAAGACCCTGGATCGGGGCGCGGCTCCTCTGCGCCTCGGCCACCATGGCGACGATGCGCGCAAGCATGGTCTCGGCGCCGACCTTGCGCGCCTGCATCACGAAGCTGCCGCTCCTGTTGAGCGTGCCGCCGGTCACGGTCGCGCCCGCGGTCTTCTCCACCGGCACCGGCTCGCCCGTCAGCAGCGACTCGTCGACGGTGGACTGGCCCTCGAGCACCATGCCGTCCACCGGAACGGACTCGCCCGGGCGCACGCGCAGCCTGTCGCCGACTTGGACGGTATCGAGCGGCACCTCGGTCTCGCTGCCATCGGCGGCGATCCGACGCGCGGTCTTCGGCGCCAGGTTCAGCAGCGCGCGGATGGCGTTGCCGGTCTTCTCGCGCGCCCGCAGCTCCAGCACCTGCCCCAGCAGCACCAGCACGATGATGACGGCGGCGGCTTCGAAGTAGCGGCCGACGCCGCGGCCGTGCATGTGGAAGTCGTGCGGGAAGATGCCCGGCGCCAGTACGGCGATGACGCTGTAGGCGTAGGCCGCCAGCACGCCGATCGAGATCAGCGTCCACATGTTGGGGCTGCGGTTGACGATCGACGCCCAGCCCCGCTCGAAGAACGGCCGGCCGCACCATACGACCACGGGTGTAGCAAGCACCAGCTCGACCCAGCCTGCGGCCTGCGGCGAGATCCAGCTGTAGACGGGGAGGCCAACGTCGGGGCCCATGGAAAGCACGAGCAGCGGCAGTACCAGGGCGGCGCCGATCTTCAGGCGGCGCGTGAAATCGACGAGCTCAGGGTTCGGTCCCGCGTCGGCCGCCGGCACCCCCTTGGGCTCGAGCGCCATGCCACAGATCGGGCAGGTGCCCGGTCCCACCTGCACGATCTCGGGATGCATCGGGCAGGTGTAGAGCGTCCCCTCGGGCTCTGCCTTGGCAGGCGCGGCGCGGTCATTGCCCGCCGGCTGCAGATAGCTCGCAGGGTCGGCGATGAACTTCTCGCGGCAGCGCGGATTGCAGAAGTAGTGGCGCACGCCCTCGTGCTCGTGCGTGTGCCTGGCCGTCGCGATCTTCACCGTCATGCCGCAGACGGGATCGACGGCGGTGGCCTCGCCCTGCGTCGCGGACGGGTGATGGTGCGAATGATCGTGCGTCATGGCCGTTCGAGCTGATGATACCCCGTCGGGGT
>Ga0247829_10001147_pt1 | contig 11694 bp, 11 predicted proteins | sample 12C_Control_Day4_FD_207765 | JGI IMG/M metagenome (GOLD analysis project Ga0247829, IMG submission 207765) | Soil microbial communities from agricultural site in Penn Yan, New York, United States - 12C_Control_Day4 | ecosystem: Environmental > Terrestrial > Soil > Agricultural land | place... | reverse complement strand
CAGCGCATCGCGTTCGATGGGGCGCTCGAGCTCGATCCGGCTATCTCGCCGGACGGCAAGGTGGTCGCGTACGCGTCCGATGGAGATGGACTGATGCGCCTCTACGTGCGGCAGGGGGCGGCCGGACGTCCGGTGCCGATCACCCAGGGTGTCCCGGGCTACCACCGATGGCCGCGCTGGTCGCCCGACGGGTCGCGCATCGCGTTCAATGCCGACCGGGCGATCTACGTCGTGCCTTCATTTGGGGGCACCGCGCGCATGCTGGTGCGGGCCCCAGCGGCGGGCTGGGTCGGGCATCCCGCGTGGTCGCCGGACGGCCGCGAGCTGGCGTACGTGCAGAACGACACGTTGTTCGCCACCGATCTCGCGAGCGGCGCCCGCCGCTTGATTAGCGATACGGCGAGCTTCTCGCCGGCCTGGTCTCCCGACGGGGAGTGGATCGCCTTCGCGAGCGGCAACGCCGCCTTCGTCTTCGGCGCCGCCGGCTACGGCAGCCCCCTGAATCTCGGCAACGTGGCGCCAAGCTCGATCTGGGTGGCGCCGGCCAGGGGGGGACCGCCGGTGCGGATCACCGACGACGCATCGCTCAACGTGAGCCCCGCCTGGCTGCCCGACGGCAGTGGACTGCTGTTCGTCTCCGACCGGAACGGCAACCGCGATCTCTACCGGGTCAGGCTCGATCCGTCGGGTCACCCGACTGCCACCGACCAGCTCACCACCGGGCTCGGCGCCCAGACGATCACGCTCTCCGCCGATGGCCGACGGCTGGCCTACTCGGTCTTCCATTACAGCGGTAATGTGTGGGCGGCCGATGCCAGGGGCGATCGCGCCGTGTCGGTGAGCGAGGCGCGTCCGCTGACCAGCGGTGCGCAGATCATCGAGGGCCTCGCGATCTCCCCCGACGGGGCCTGGCTGGCCTACGACACCGATCTCAACGGCAATCAGGACATCTATAAGCTCCCGTTGGCCGGGGGCGAGACAGTGCAGCTCTCCAGCGACCCGAGAAACGACTTCGTCTCGGACTGGTCGGCCAACGGCCGCGAGCTCGCGTTCTATTCGTTCCGCCGGGGAACCCGCCGGGTGCAGGTGATGCCCGCGGACGGGGGTGGCTCGGCGGAGGTCGCCGAGATGCCGTCGAACCAGCGCTCGCCTGACTGGTCGCCCGATGGCCGGATGTTGACGTTCTCGGGCGGTGAGCCGGGCGAGCAGCAGATCTACGTGGCTGTGCGAGGCGCCGATTCTGCGTGGGCCTCCCCCCGGCGGATCACCAGCCGGCCGGGCGGTGCCGCGGGATCGCCGCGCTGGTCGCCCGACGGTCGGGCGATAGCGTTCAAGGACGCCGAGGGGATCTGGCTGATCTCACCGGACGGCGGGGAGCCGAAACCATTGGTGCGGTACAGCACGCCGGACGAGCCCAAAGCGGAAGTCCTGCAGTGGAGCCCCGACGGCAAGACGCTGTACTACAAGGCGTTCGACCCGACTGGGCGATCGAGCATCGCCGCGGTTCCTGCGGCCGGCGGCAGCCCGCGGGAGGTGGTACGGTTCGATGACCGACTCCTCCAATCCACCCGTCCGGAATTCGTCACGGACGGGCAGCGCTTCTTCTTCACGATCGGGACCCGCGTGAGCGACGTCTGGGAGATGACGCTCGACCGCCGGTGATCCACCGGTCTACCGGCTAGACGGCCTGCTTGGCTACGATCGCCTTCTGCCAGATCAGTATCCACATCTGAACGTTCGTCATGGTCCGGACCCTCCTCGGTGGGCGTCGAGTTGCTTGCCTCAGAACGACGGTCAAGCTAGAAACGGTTCCCACCTGGGTATCACCCGAATGTCACCTGCGCATGCGACGGGAGGGGAGCGATCAATCGCCCCCCTCCCAAATCGTTCGCTGTGCGCAGGTTTAGACGGCGGAAGCGAGCCGGCTCGACTCCCGGTGCATTGCCACCCGGCCGCTGGTGATCTGCGGTGGATTGAGCCTGGCGACCGCGCCCCGATGTCCAGCACAAAGTACCCGTCGAACCCCGCAGCTCTTCAACTTTCGGCAGGAAGTCCTGCCGGATGAGGTCGAACAACCGCTCCTTGGCGCTGCCGTCGGGCGTCAGGATCTCCTATCTCCGAACTGTCGCGAACATCAAGGCACTCCAGTGTGGGGCTCCCACCCGAGTCGGTTTCGCGATTGGCTCCGCCCGGCGCACAGGCGAGCCGCGAGGGGCCGAGAATCAACGCATCTGGGCAGTGACACACGACACCGCTGGGACCCCGCCCGTCAAGTGGACTCGGGCGGCCATTCCGCCACGGCGTGCCACATTTCCCGGGTGGCCCGCACGCCCTTCGGAAAGCGGGCCATGAAATCCGCGCGAAAGTGTGCGGTGTGCTCGGCCAGGTAGCGCTCGAGGTCGGCGGGGCGCGCCGCCTCATAGCGCGTTCGAATCCTGCCGTCGTCGATGCGCTCCAGCCGGATGGCTCGGAAGCAGCCCGTGGCCAGGATCGCGGGGATGTGGTGCTCGCGCAGCTCCAGCAGCACGGCCTCGGTCAGGGCCGGATCGAGCTCGAGCGTCACCTCGTATGCGACCGGAATCGCGTCATTGGTCACTGTTGTCGTCGCCTGTCAGTCGAACGGTGGCTCGGCCTGATGCACCGGATCGTCGAGCAGGATCGTCCGCACGTCGGTGCCGGCCGGTGTCTCGAATCGTCCTTCCGGGATCACGAGCAGCGCATTCGCATGCACCATGGACGTCAGGATGCCGGAGCCCTGTGGACCGGTGAGCCGCGCCTCCAGTCCCGACGGCCCCTCCGTCACGATGCCGCGGAGGAAGTGCTGCAGCTTGGGCTTGAGCGTGATCGGCTCGGCGGCGCGCGCGGTGACGGCTCGGCGGAACGCCAGCGCCCGCCCACACATCCGGCGGATCGCTGGGCGAACGAAAAGCTCGAAGGTGACCATGGTGCTGACCGGATTGCCCGGCAGGCCGATCCAGGGAATGCCGCGCAGGAGCCCGAAGCCGACCGGCGCGCCGGGGCGCATGCGGAGCTTCCAGAAGCGCTGCTCAGCACCCAGTTCCTCGAGCACCGATCGGACGTAGTCGTGCTCGCCCACGCTGATGCCAGCGGTCGTTACCAGCACGTCGCACGCGAGCGCGCCCTCGAGATGGGCGCGCAGGCTCTCGGGGGTGTCGCGGGCGACGCCGAGGTTGACCGGCTCACCGCCGGCTCGGCGCACCAGCGCCACGAGCGTGTGCGTATTGCTGCTCGCCGTCTTCCGGCCGCTCAGGATCTCGTCGGGCTGGTCCACGTCCACGATCTCGTCACCGCTGCCAAGGATGGCGACGCGTGGCCGGCGGTAGACCAGCGGATGCGCGATCGCGAGCGAGGCGAGGACTCCCAGCTCCGCAGGACCGAGCGCGCTGCCGGCGGAGAGCACCGTACTGCCGCGGCGGATGTCCTCCCCCGCCAGGCGGAAATTCACCCCCGCGTCCCGGTCCTTGTAGATCGACACCGTGTCCTGGCCGAGATCGCTGTCTTCCTGGCGGATGACGCTGTCGGCACCGGCGGGCAGGGGAGCGCCGGTGAAGATGCGCGCGCATTCGCCCGGGCCGACGGTGCGCGTCGGGAACCGCCCGGCGGGCAGCTCCTCGATCACGCGAAGCCGGACCGGCCGTTCCGGCGTGGCGCCACGGACGTCGTCGGCACGCGCGGCGTAGCCGTCCATGGCGGAGTTGGTCCAGGCGGGGAGGTCGAGCGGGCTCACCACGTCCTCGGCGAGGATGCTGTCGAGCGCGTCGTCGAGCGGGACTCGCAGCGCCGGCTGGCGGCGCACCTCCGCCAGGATCCGGCGCGCGGCGTCCGCCGCGCCGAGCGCCGTGTCGATCACAGCGGCAGCGCGCGTTCCCATGCGAGCGACGCCAGCGTGTGGAGCCAGATCGTGTCGGAGAAGCGGAGCACCATCGGTCCGCCATCGGCGCTCGGGCGGTCCCATTCATCGGTCACCAGTGCGACCCATTCGCGGGCATTCGGAGCCGATGGGTCGAAGATCGGATGGTCACCCGCGGCGCGGCGGAACACTTCGATCTTGGGCAGAGGCGCCGCGCGGTAGCCTTCCGCGAGCACCAGGTCGGCGTCGCTCAGGTAGCGTCGGGCGATACCGATCGGGTCGTAGTCGTCGGGGGCGTGTTCGAACAGCACCCGCACCGACGGGGCGGCGATGATCGTGCGCTCGGCACGGCCTTCGTTGAAGTGGCGCCATGAATCGGTGCCGGGTTTGTCCACGTCCGCGGGATGGTGTCCGTGCTTGATGGTCATCACGCGGCGTCCCCGGCGCACCAGCTCCGCCGAGAGCGCCACGACAAGCGTGGTCTTGCCCGCGTTCTTGCGGCCGATCACGGAGATGATGCGTGCCACAGTGCCTCGGCCCGCGTCAGCTCGTCCGCGGTGTTGACGTTGAAGAAGAGCCGGGTCGGGTCGCCGAGCCGGCGCACGCCGTCGAGCGGCAAGCGGCCCGTCTTGATGCGGGCGTGGAAGCCGATGGCGCGCAGGTCACCCGCATCGGCGCTCGCGGCGATCGCGGCGGCGCACGCCGGCCCGTACGCGGCGCATAGCGGCTCGACGCCGCGCCGGCCGTCGCTCTCGGGAAGGAACGCGTCGTACGTCGCGAGCCCCGCCGCGAGCGCGGACAGCAGGTCGGCCGTCACGAACGGCATGTCCCAAGCGACGCAAACCACCGGCGCCGGCGCCTCGAGCACCGCGGTATAGATCCCGCCCAGCGAGCCCAGGCCGGGGCGGGTATCGGGCACCACCCGGAGGCCGGGCCGCCAGCCGGCGGCATCGGAAACGTTGGCCACCAGGAGCGGCGCCGCACCGAACGCGCGCTCGCACTCGGCGACGAGCCGGTCGAGGATCCGCTGCCCCCCCACCTGCTCCAGCCCTTTCGGCTGACCCCCGAAACGAGTGGCGCCGCCGCCTGCGAGGATCGCGGCATTCACGGTCCGCCTGCCGGCGCATCTGCCCGACCGCTCCAATATTGCGGCGCCCCACTCACCGCGCGGCCTACCAGGGTCACGCCGCTCCGCCGGGCTATTTCCACCGCCAGCGTGCTCGGTACCGACGGCGTGGCGACCCAGGCGATGCCCGCGCGAACCGCCTTGAACGCGAGCTCCGCCGAGATCCGGCCGGTGACCAGCAGGCCAAGCCCGACCACCGGCGTGCGGGCAATGAGGGCGGCGCCGATGGACTTGTCCACCGCGTTATGCCGTCCGATGTCCTCGGCGTGGGCGAGCAGCTCCGCGCCGTCGGTCACCGCGGCGGCGTGTATCCCGCCGGTGTCCTTGTAACGCTCGCCTCGACCGAACAGCGCCTTGAACAGCACGCGAAGCCGCTCCGGCTCCGGCGGCGGCCCGCGGGACGGCGCGGTTTCGATCGCGGCGGGATCGGCGAGGAACGTGGCGACCGCACCGCACCCCGACGCGAGCACCGGGCGGCGTCGCTCCGCGGCGACGGCCTCCGCGCGCCCGGGCGGCACCTCCGCCCAAAACCCGAGGTCCGTCGCGCAGGGTCGCAACGTGACTTCATCCACGGTTTCCACGTACCCCTCACCATGCAGCCAGCCGACGGCGAGCTCCTCCAGCAGGTCGGGCGTGCACATCCAGGTGACGACGGGCCGCCCGTTCACCTCGAGCCAGACCGGCGTTTCCTCGACCGCCGCCCGGTCCGACATTGTGCCGCCGCGCTTGGTGGCGCGGACGGGCTCAGGCGGGTCGGGTGCAGTCGGCATGGAGAGTGGGATCCTCGCTCACGCGGACGCGCTCGAGCCGTACGCCATCCGGCAACCGCCGCGCGATCCGATCGTAGACATGCGCGGCCATGGCTTCGCAGGTGGGCAGAGTCTGCGCAAATGCGGGCACGTCGCGATTGAGATAGCGGCCCTCGAGAGGCGTGACCACCTCGTCCTGAAGCACACTATCGAGATGGACCAGATCCACCAGCAGATCCGGTGGCGCATCGGGCCCGCCGCTTACCGTAACCGCACAGCGGTACTGATGTCCGTGGGGCGGCTCCTCGGAGAGCGGCCCGAATGCCTCGCGATTCCGCTCGGCGCTCCATTCCGGCCGGTAGAGGCGGTGGAGCGCGAAGAACGTGACTGTGCGGGTGAGCGTCAGAGGCAAGCGAGATGACCGATGTCGGGTGTCGGCCGGCGCGGATATCGCGATCGACCTCAGGGCTGATCGCCGATGGCCTGCTACAGCGTGTACCCGATCCCGAACAGGATCCACGGCGACAAGTCCCACTCCGAATCCGCGCCGGTGATGATTACGGGATCGGGCTCCTGCCGGAAGCTAAGGGGATAGGTGAGCTTCCAGAACGAGGCCCGTGCTTCCGCGCGAAGGTGGAGCCGATCGCCCAGAAAGACCCGGGTGCCGGCCGCCGGGGCGAAGAAGAACTTGGTCCCGAAGTCATATCCGCTCGTGTCGGCCGGCACCTTGCTCCCGAAGCCGAACCCGCCGGCGATGCCCACGAACGGGGCAAAGCCGTGCCAGGTCTTGCCACCGGTCAGGTTGAGCGTGATCAACGCCTCGGCGAAGACCACCGACTGGTCCACCGGCCCGGTCACCTGGTCCAGAAAGGGATCGACGATCAGCCGCTGGAGCTGCCCGTAGGAGACTCCGATCCCGAGCGCCAGCGCGCGCCCCGAGCGGAAGTCGAACCGCCCGCCGAACGTCCAGCCGTCATTAGGGCCGACGCCCACATCGCCGCCGTTGCCGAGGAAGCGTCCCCCGGTGAACGTGATGCTGCTGCCCTGTTTGATGTCGTGATAGGGACTGCTGCGGGGATCGTGTCCCACTTGTGCGGCCGCGACCGCCTGGGAGGCCACGCCGAGGGCGAGTGCGAGGGCGAGACGGATCGGGCGCATGGTCACGAGAGGCGAAGGTCGCGGCCGGTCATCTCGGCGGGCTGCTCCACGCCGAGAAGGCCCAGCACGGTAGGGGCGACGTCGCAGAGCGCGCCGCCCTGGCGGAGATCCGCCGCGTCGGCCCGCACCGCGACCAGCGGGACGGGGTTGGTGGTGTGGGCGGTATGGACGCCACCCGTCGTGGGATCGATCATCGTCTCGCAGTTGCCGTGGTCGGCCGTGATGATGACGCTCGCGCCCGCTTTCTCCGCACTTGCCAGCACCCGCTGGAGGCACCGGTCAACCGTCTCCACCGCCTGCACGACCGCGTCCATGACGCCAGTGTGGCCCACCATGTCCGCGTTGGCGTAGTTGCACAGCACGAAGTCGTGGCGCCGCGCCTCCACGGTGCGGCAAAGGGCATCGGTGACCCCGACCGCGCTCATCTCGGGCGCGAGGTCGTACGTCGCCACCTTCTGGGAGGGGATGAGACAGCGCTCTTCCCCCCTGTAGGGAGGCTCGTAGCCCCCGTTGAAGAAGTAGGTGACGTGGGGATACTTCTCGGTCTCGGCGGTGCGGAACTGGGTGAGGCCGTGGTCCGCGAGCGTTTCCGCAAGAATCCGCGCGAGTGTGAACGGCGGAAACGCGGGCGGGATCGGGAAGGTCTGATCGTACTGCGTCATCGTCACCGCGCGCGCCTGGGGACGGTCGGCGGTGTCGAAGCCCTCGAAGCCGTCCAGTGCCAGCGCCGCCACGATCTGCCGCATCCGGTCGCTGCGGTAATTGAAGAAGATGATGCCGTCGCCCTCGCGGAATTCGGCCACCGGCCGGCCGTCGCGGTAGTGGATCAGCGGCTTCACGAACTCGTCGGTCTCGCCCCGCTGATAGGCCGCTTGCACCGCGAGCACCGGATGGGTAATCGCCGCGCCGACCCCGTGGACGATCGCGTCGTAGGCGACCTTGGTGCGATCCCAGCGCCGGTCGCGGTCCATCGCGAAGTAGCGCCCGCAGAGGGTGGCCACGTCCACCCGCGTCCCCGCGATCCGGCGCATGTCGAGCAGCAGCGTGCGGACCACCTCGGCACCGAGCGTCGGCGACGCGTCGCGCCCGTCGAGGAACCCGTGGATGGCCATGTGCGGGACCTTCTGACGCACGCCGAGCTCGATGCACGCCAGCAGATGCCGGTCGAGCGCGTGCACGCCGCCGGGCCCCAGCAACCCGGCCAGGTGCAGCGTGCCGCCGGTCTGCCGGAGATAGGCACACAGCTCCACCAGGGGTGCGAGTCGGTAGAACTCGCCGGACTGAATGCTCTGCGAAATGCGGACGAGGTCCTGCGGGACCACGCGGCCGGCACCGAGGTTCAGGTGGCCGACCTCGCTGTTGCCCATCTGCCCTTCGGGAAGACCCACGCCAAGACCGCTGGCGCGAAGCAAGGTGCGGGGCGCGGACTCCCAAAGCGTGTGCCAGACGGGCGTGCGTGCCAGCTCGATCGCGTTGCCCTCCCGTTCCGCGCGGTACCCCCAGCCGTCAAGTACGACCAGCACCACCTGACGGTCGCGAGTACTTCCGTTCGACATGGCTCTCCGCGTGGCCCGCTATTAGAATCCGCGTTGGTGACTCAAGCGCCCCAATCTAGTCCTGCCCTCCGCCGGCTACCAGCCTGTGCGCTCGTGTGTTCGCTCGCGTTCGCGGCACCGCTCGCGCACCGGCTGGACGCGCAGGAGAACGCCCGTGCCACTCGCGAGGCGCCGTTCGCGCGCGCGGCCGACGGCAAGGTGCTCGGCACGCTCCGCAACGGCGCCGAGGTGGCCGCCGGAACGACGCGGGCTGGCTGGACCCGGGTCACGGTCGAGGGCTGGATGGTGGACGCCTCGCTCGGACGCGACGTGCGCGACGGCTTTCAGTTCGGAGTGTCCGCCCCGCGCGGCGAGAATCTGCGGGCGGAGCCCAACGGCCGGGTACTCGCGCGACTCCGCTATGGCACGCTGGTCGAGCGGATCGGCGCGCGCGGTTCGTGGGTCAAGGTGCGCCGCACCGGCTGGGTCCCCCGCCGATCGGTGGAGCGCGAGGTGGAGACCGCGGCCGTGAGCCGCCGGACGGGAACCGGTGAGAGGCGGGAGGAGCGGGCGGACCCAGCCGGGAGCCGGCAGCCGCGGGCCGAAGCCGTTGGGACGAGGCGCACGTCCAACGATTCCGCCGCGGCCGGCGACAGCGCCGGGGCAGCGCCCGCCGACGCTTCCGGCCGCCCACTTCCCGGGGCACCCCGTTCTCGCCCGTCGGAGGAGTCCCGGATTCAGATCACCCGATCCACCGCGCTCCATGCCGCGCCCGATGCCGCCGAGCTCGGCTCGCTCCAGCCGGGCCTCAACGGTCGTGTGCTGGGGCGTGCGGGCGAATGGGTGCGGGTGCAGATCGAAGGCTGGGTGCGGTCGGGCGACGTGGGGCCGCCGTCGGACGGCGCCATGGTGGGCGTGTCAGCCGCGGAGCTCCGGGCTGAGCCCGCGCGCTACGTCGGGCAGTTGGTCGAGTGGCGGCTCCAGTTCATCGCGGTGCAGGAAGCCGACGAGCTTCGGAGCGAGCTGCCCGCCGGCCAGCCGTTTCTCCTGACCCGGGGGCCGCTCCCTGAGCCGGGCTTCGTCTACGTGATCCTGCCCCGAGGGCAGGCAGAGCAGTTCCGCGTCCTCCCCGCGCTTCAGGAACTGGTCGTCCACGTCCGGATCAAGGCCCCGCGCACGAAATATCTGACGACGCCCGTGGTGGAGCTGGTCACGGCGGTGAGCGGTCTCCCCGGGAAGTAGGGCATCGGCTATCGGTGGCCGGCCACCAGTCGTTTACTTTCAAACGCGGCCCCCACGCCGGACCGATCCAGCATCGCCGCCGACCGACGACCGATAGCCGATGACCGACAGCCGATAACCCAATGAACGATCTCCTCCGCCAACGGATCCTGCGCGCCCTCGAGGGGCTCGACGACGACCGGGCGTACCAGGCGCTGGACTACGTCGAGTTTCTGTCCAGCCGGTACGCGGCCCGGGCGCGCCCCTCCGGTCTCCTCGCCCAGCTCACCGAGGCGGTCGAAGACACGATGCGCGCCGGCAAGCTCCCGATCCAGGCGATCAGCGGCACCATGGGCGTCATGGACAGCGCCGCGAAGGTCATGCGCGGCCTCGCCGCCGCAGGCCAGGCCGTGGTGGACGAGGCGGTGAAGGCCGCCGCGCCGCCGCCGCCATCCCGTCCGCCGCGGGCCGACACGGCAAGCTGACGGCGGCGCTTCCGCGCCGCATCTCTCACACCAATTCGAGGCTGACTATGGCCGCGCCCGCACGGTCGGTACCTCCAGCCGGTTCCACCGCGTCGGACGAGTCGCAGTTCGTCCGCGGTATCGGGCCGCTCGCCGCCATCTCGCTGGTGATCGGCTCGATGATCGGCTCCGGCATCTTCATCGTGGCGGCCGATATCAGCCGTCAGGTGGATGCGCTGGGCCCCGCGGGGCTTCTCCTGGTATGGGGCGCTACCGCGGTGATCACGCTGGTGGGCGCGCTGACCTACGCCGAGCTGGCGGCCATGATGCCCAACGCGGGAGGGCAGTACGTGTTCCTCCGCGAAGGGCTGTCACCCTCGATGGGGTTTCTCTATGGGTGGACCCTGTTCACCGTCATCCAGAGCGGGACCATCGCCGCGGTGGCGGTGGCGTTCGGCCGGTTTCTCGGCGTCCTCCTTCCCTCGATAACCCCCGACGTCTTCCTCGACTTCGGCTCGTTCGCGATGCCGGGCGGCCGGATCCAGCTCGGCCTGTCGCCCCAGCGGGTCGTGGCAATCATCATGGTCGCGGTGCTCACGGCGGTGAACATCCGCGGCGTGCGCCTGGGCGCCGCGATCCAGACCAGCTTCACCGTTGCCAAGGTGGGCGCACTCGCCGCGCTCGTGCTGCTGGGCTTCACCCTCTTCCGCCGCCCGGACGTCGCGGCGGCCAATTTCGGCGCCTTCTGGGGCACCGGTGACTGGGGCCTCGCGGTGCTGCCGGTGATCGGCGCGGCGATGGTGGGATCGCTCTTCTCGAGCGATGCGTGGAACAACGTGACGTTCGCGGCCGCCGAGGTGCGCGACCCCAAACGGAACCTGCCGATCGCGCTCGCGGTGGGGACCGGGTTCGTGGGCCTGGTGTACGTGATCACCAACATCGCCTACCTGAACGTGCTGCCATTCCACGGCGTCGAGGGGGGCGCGGATGTGCTCGCGCGGGGGATCCAGCACGCGACGCAGGACCGGGTCGGCACCGCGGCGATGGAGTCGATGATCGGCCCGCTGGGCGCGACGCTGATGGCCATTGCGATTCTCGTCTCGACCTTTGGCTGCAACAACGGCCTCATTCTCGCTGGCGCACGGGTCTACTACGCGATGGCGCGCGACTCCCTGTTCTTCCGCCGGGCCGGCACGCTGCACCCGGAATATCGTACCCCCGTCTTCGCGCTCGTGACGCAGGCGATCTGGACGATGGTGCTGTGTGTGAGCGGCACCTACGGGGAGCTGCTGAATTACGTCGTGTTCGCCGCGCTGGTGTTCTACGCGCTCACCGCGCTGGCGCTGTTCCGGCTCCGGCGCACCCGGCCCGACGTGCCGAGGCCGGTGAAGGCGTTCGGGTACCCCGTGCTTCCCGCGCTCTACATCGTCGCCACTGCCTCCATCCTGGTCGTGCTCCTGTGGGACCCGCAGCAGCGGTTGTATTCCGGACTCGGGCTCGTTCTGGTGATGCTGGGCGTGCCGGTCTACTGGCTCTGGCGCAAAGCGGCCTGATAACAGCAGTCGCGGAT
>Ga0247829_10001145_pt1 | contig 11703 bp, 7 predicted proteins | sample 12C_Control_Day4_FD_207765 | JGI IMG/M metagenome (GOLD analysis project Ga0247829, IMG submission 207765) | Soil microbial communities from agricultural site in Penn Yan, New York, United States - 12C_Control_Day4 | ecosystem: Environmental > Terrestrial > Soil > Agricultural land | place: USA... | reverse complement strand
CCTCTTGCGGGTGCAGTTCGAGCGGCAGCGGACCGGGCTGTTCCCGTCGGTCGGCGAGTACGCGCACCTGTTCGGGATGAACGGCCGGCGGCTGCGGCTCGCCCGGCCGGACCTGCTGATCCTGGCCCCTGGCCCGATCAACCGCGGGCTGGAGTTGACCCCGGAGGTGGCCGACGCGCCGAACTCGGTGATCCTCGACCAGGTGGCCAACGGCCTGGCGGTGCGGATGGCGGTGCTGGCGACGCTGTGCGGGGGGTGAGCCATGCTCGGCTGGCTGTTCGGCTCCGACTCCTGCCCGGTCGATCCGCAGGCGAAGGCGTGGATCGAGGACCGGCTGCTCTGGCTCCGCGACGAGTTCGGCGCGGACGACCTCTACGCCGGACAGACCGTCCTGCCGACCCCGGAGTTCTTCCCGGACCCCTACGACGGCACCCGCAAGGCGGTCCACGACCTGTTCGACCGGGTGCGCGAGTACATGGGCGTCGAGGACGGGATCATCCGGCTGAAGTTTCTCAAGCCGCGGGCGAACCCGCTGTTCCTGGAGAACGCCTCCGGCGAGGCGCTGCCGACCGAAGCGGGCGGGCTGTACGAGGGGGCGGTGATCCGGGTCAACGACAACGAACTGGCCGACCCGGTGGGGCTGGTGGGCACCCTGGCCCACGAACTGGCCCACCAGCGGCTGCTCGGCGAAGGGCGGATCATGTCCGAGGTGTTCGACAACGAGTTGCTGACCGACCTGACGGTGGTGTTCAAGGGCCTGGGCATCTTCCTGGCGAACTGCCCCCGGAACTGGGAGGGCCAGCACGACCGCTGGCCGGGCACCGACCTGCGGAAGCCGGAGTACATGACGCCGCCGATGTTCGGCTACGCGCTGGCCCTCCTCGCCTGGGCTCGCGGCGAGGAGGGGTCCGACTGGCAGAAGCACCTCCGGTTCGGCGTCCGCGGCGAGTTCCGCCAGGGGCTACGATTCCTGCACAAGACCGGCGAATCGAAAGTCCGCCCGATCACCCGCCGCCGGGGTCCGGCCGGCTAGGCCCGCTACGCCGCATCGACCGTGATCGCCTTGTGCCGGAGCATGTCGTTGACCACCGCCAGCTTCTGGTTTGCGTTGATCACATTGTCCAGTTCGATCACCTGACCATTCTGGGTCTTGATCTGGATGTCGCCGGTCCCGAACCCGAACAGCCAGTGCCGGAACACGTCGTTGCGCTTCTTCTCGACGAGGGAGCCCTCGGCCGGGACCACCATCGCACTGTCGCCGATGTCCCGCACATAGCGGATCTGCCCCTCGTCCACGACCATGTAGATCTGCCGGTCGTAGATGAACACGACGAACAGCCAGGCCAGGAACAGCGGGACGGCCACGAACAGGTAGCCCGCCGCGTTCATGCGGATGTCCAGCCCGCCGAAGAACCCGAGGATGTCGTCCCACCAGTCGAGCAGGGCGAAGGTGACCACCGCCGCGATCATCAGCACGATGACGAACAGCGACACCAGCCCGCGCAGGGTCAGGGTGCTGACCAGGGCCACGACGAAGAGGGTCGCGACGAAAATCACCCCCAGGCTGTTGGTGCGGGCGACGGTCATGCTGGCCGGCGCCTGCACCCCCTTGCTGTTGGCCTCCGGGTTGCCGGCCGCGTCCTCGGTCTCCACCGAGGCCAGGCTGAAGCCGCGGTCGGCCGGGGCGACCAGCACGTCCCGCGGCTGGTCGAAGCCGGAGATCTCGGCCCCCCTCACCACCCGCGAGTCGGGCGGCACGACCGCCATCTGGTAGCCGTCGAAGTACGTCCACCCGGCCAGGATGAACGACACCAGCCAGACCGGCCACCAGTACAGCAGGTTAGAGTGGCCGTAGACGGTGATCGTCTCGACCCGTGCCGCCCGATCGGACCCCGGCGCCGGCACGTTGTACACCGGGACCGCCCCCGGCGGGGTGGGCGGCGGCTGGGAGGTTTCAACACCGGACGGCGTCACGTCGGTACTCATCGCTCTCTCCATGTTGGGAAGCCGCCCGCCGGGGGCCGTGCAACCGGGTTCCCGTCTCCAGGCACGCCGGGGCGTGTGGGCGGTCCGTCGGGGGGTGAGATTGCACCCGACGTGCCAAACGTGTCGGAGCCCGAAGCGTAAGCGAGGGTCTTCCTACCAAGACCCTCGCTTACGCTTCGGGCTCCGACGGATAGAACATCCCCATGAGCACCCTCCTCCTGCGCAACGGCCGGGTCATCGACCCGGCACAGGGCATCGACCGCAGCGCCGACCTGTGGCTGTCCGACGGCAAGGTTGTCGGCCTCGGGCCGCAGAACCTCACCGCCGACCGCACCATCGACTGCACGGGCAAGATCGTCTGCCCCGGGCTGATCGACATGCACGTCCACCTCCGCGAGCCGGGCCGCGAGGAGGACGAGACGATCGCCACCGGGACCGCCGCCGCGGTTAACGGCGGGGTCACGTCGGTGGCGTGCATGCCCAACACCGAGCCGGCCCTGGACTCGCAGGCCGCCGCTGAGTTCGTCGTCCTCCAGGCGAAGCGGGCCGGCAACTGCAACGTCTTCCCGTGCGGCGCCGTGACCAAGGGGCGGCAGCAGCAGGAGCTGGCCGAGATCGGCGGACTCGTCGCGGGCGGCGCGGTGGCGTTCACCGACGACGGCAGCCCGGTCGAGTCCGCGGAGCTGATGCGGCGGGCGCTCGAGTACACGAAGATGTTCGGCAAGGCGGTGCTGGTCCACGCGGAGATCCCCGAGCTGACCCGGGGCTGGGTGATGGCCGAGGGGGCGGTCAGCGTGCAGCTTGGCCTGCGCGGGATGCCGGCGGTCGCGGAGGAGATCATGATCTACCGCGACATCGCGCTGGCGGAGCTGACCGGCGGCAAGGTCCACATCCTGCACGTCTCGTCGGCCGGCGGCGTCGAGCTGATCCGCCAGGGGAAGAAGCGCGGCGTGAACGTCACCGGCGAGGCGTGCCCGCACCACTTCACACTGACCGACGAGTCCCTGCGGAGCTTCGACAGCAACTACAAGATGGCGCCCCCGCTGCGCACCCAGAAGGACGTGGACGCGATCATCGCTGGCCTCAAGGACGGCACGCTCTCGGTGCTGGCCACCGACCACGCCCCGCACGCCCCGGAGAAGAAGGCCCGCGAACTCGACCAGGCGCCCAACGGCATCATCGGGCTAGAAACCTTCCTTCCCATCTGCGTAACCTTCTTAGTCGAGAGGGGCCACCTGACCTGGCCGCAGATGATCGAGAAGATGACGGTCAACCCGGCGGCGGTCCTCGGCATCGACCGCGGCACGCTCAAGACCGGCCGGCCGGCGGACGTGACGGTGATCGACCCCTCGGCCGAGTGGACGATCGACGTGACCCAGTTCCAGACCAAGAGCCGCAACAGCCCGTACCACGGCTGGAAGGTGAAGGGCCGCGCCGTGGCGACCATCGTCGGCGGCGAGGTCAAGAAGTCCGAGATCGGGTGATGAGCCGGAAGAAGGTCAGCCCCGAGGCGGCGTGGTTGAACTGTCGGGCCCCGATCGACGGGCTGCCTGTCGTCGCCAAGACGGCCAGCCCCCGGCGGCTCAGGTTGTTCGCCGTTGCCTGCGTCCGCCGCGTTGAGGACTTGTGCCCTGCCGAACTCGCTGGCCCTGTCCGTGCCGCCGTCGAGCAGGCCGAGTTGTTCTCCGACGGCAAGCTGACGCGGACCCAACTCCGGCAGGCCCGCGAGCAGTTCAACGCGGGTTACTTCAGCGACGAGATGACCGAGGGGGAAGTGTACGCCGGCGACGCCGTGTATGCCGCTCTGGAAAGCAAGCTCGACCGGGTGCTCGACGCTCCCCTCCTCGTCGAGTACACCGTCCCGGGCCTGGCCCACGACCAGGGTCTGCCACCGACGGACCCGCACCGTCGGGCCGCCGAACTGGCCGTCCAAGTCCGGCTGATGCACGACGTCTTCGGCAACCCGTTCCGGCCGGTGACGTTCGACTCGGCGTGGCGGACCTCGACCGCCGTCGGCCTCGCCCGCACCATGTACGAGTCGCGGGACTTCGCCGCGATGCCGATCCTGGCCGACGCGCTGGAGGAGGCGGGGTGCAACAGCGCCGACGTGCTGGCCCACTGCCGCGGGGACGGATCGCACGTTCGCGGTTGCTGGGTCGTGGACCTGGTACTGGGGAAGACATGACTGTTGTTCAACCCAGCGAGCGGGGGGCGTAAGCCCCCCGAGGTAGCGCCGGCGGGCTCGCACGCCCTCGGGGGACTAACGTCCCCCGCTCGCTTTGCTGGGATACCCTCACGCCGCCGGCTGCTTGGCCGGGTCGTCCTCCGTTGCCGCCTCGGCCGCGTCCGGGTCGGCGGGGGCGGCCTCGATCACCTTCATCGTCCGCCACTTGCCGTGGCGGAACCGCACCACGAACACCACCGCCATCGACGCGATGTACGCCGTCGCCGCCCCCCAGGCGAACTCCAGCCCCCAGCCCTGACGCCACGCCAGGTACGTCGGGAAGACCATCACCGGCCACGCCAGCGCGATCGAGACGATGGTCACGAACCGGGTGTCGCCCGCTCCGCGCAGCGCGAACGCCAGGATCACGTTCATGCCATCCGCCAGCGAGTAGGCGGCCACGAACCGCAACAGCACCGGGATCAGCGGCGCCACCGCCACCCACTCGTGCGGCTCCATCCCCCGCGCGAACGGGATGGTCATGATGCCGGGAATCGTGCAGTACAGAATCGAAACGATCACCATGTACCCAGTGGCGATCTTCACGCCGGTCCAGGTGGTCTTCTCGGACAGGTCCGGCCGCGACTCGCCCTGCCGCTGGCCGACCAGCACCTCGACCCCCTGCGCCAGTCCCATCACCGGCAGGAACGCCAGCATGTTCAGCGAAAACGTCAGGTTGGTGCCGGCCAGCTCCCGCATGCCGATGTTCCCGATGAGGATCAGGAACGCCGTGAACGCCAGCCCGTCGATGCACCACTGCACGCCGTTGGGCAGCCCGAACTTCATCAGGCGGCCGAACAGTTCCCGGTCGAACCGCCAGCCGGACACCGTGGCGAACTCCGTCCGGTACTTCTTGCGGAACAACAGCACCAGACCCAGACCGGCCGAGACGCAACTGCCCAACGCGGCCGCGTAGCCGGCCCCGTGCATCGCCGCGACCGGGTCGGCCTTCTGCATCACGATCAGCGGGTACGCCAGCGCCCCGTTCGCCGCCATGCCGACGGCGTTGATGAGCAGCACCGTCCAGCTATCGCCACGCCCCGCGAAGAAGCTGTTGACCGATGCGACGATCAGCATCGGCAACGCCGCGAGCGAAAGCGCCTTGAAGTACTCCAACTCCAGCAGCTTGACCTGTGGCGTGTGCTCGGTCAGGCCGATGACGAGGCCCGCCACCGGCGTCAGGAGCGGGAACAGCAACCCGGTGACGAGACTGAACTGCAGCGCCTGCCAGACGACCGGCCCGATGCGGTGCGGCCGGCCGGCCCCGGTGTACTGCGCCACGAACACGGTGGCGTACATGGCGGTGCTGTTGAGCAGGACGAACGGGGTCCAGAAGTACAGGACGGTCGGCATGGTGGCCGCGAGCGCGTCGCTGCTCACCATGGCGATGAACACCCGGTCGATGAAGATCTGCACCGTCCAGAAGCTGGCGCTGAGGATCAGCGGCAGGGACAGCGCGATCAACTCCCGGTAGCCGCCCGGCGTGTGCTTTTGCGGAGAGGGTTCGGACATGCGGACCTCCGGGCGGGGGATTCTTTACTAGAGCCTCCGGGGCGCGGCCCGGTTCGCGCCCCGGGTGATGATACCCGGCCGGCGGGGTGGTCCTTCAACCTCAGATGTGATCCGGCGTGTTGGCGAACGGCCGGCGTAAGCCGGCTGGTGTGCCCGACCAGCCGGCTTACGCCGGCCGTTCGCCCGGACCGCCGGAAAGGTGTGCCAGCACTAGCCTAATGTCGTCGTAAGAGACCTGCTCGTTGAGGGCCTGGTAGATCGGCTTGAGCTTCTCGGCGCCGACCTCCTTCGCCGCGGCCGCGACCTCCTGGTAGACGTCGTCCGGCACCCACGCGGAGATGTCGGCCGGCTTCTCGGTGAGGATGTACTGCGTCAGGTAGTCGCCGACCGTGGACCGGGCGAGTTTGAGCTGGTGCATCGCGTCGGGGATCGCAGTCCCGTCGCGGAAGAGCTGGAACGCCGTCTGACGCCGCGCCGCGCCGGCGACCGACGACGGGCCGGCCGACCGCGGCTGGGGCGCCGGGGCGGGGTTCTCCGCGGCGTGTGCGTGGATCGCTCCGAGGAACCGCGCCCCGTACGCCCGTAGCTTGACCTCGCCGACGCCGCTGACCTGCTTCATCCCGTCCGGGGTGGTTGGCCGCACCCGCGCCAGGGCGATCAGCACCGTGTCCGGGAAGACGCGGTACGGCGGCACGCCCTCGGCCGCGGCCAGCTCGCGCCGCAGTTGCCGCAGCCGCTCGAAAAGATCGGCGTCGGCCTCTGCCACCCCTTCCACCTCGGGGAACGACGGGCCGGCCGGGGCGGATCGCGATCGCTTCTCCCGGCGGGCCAGCTCGATCAGCCGGACCTGGCGCTCGCCGCGCATCACCTCCCAGGACGCCTTGTTCAGCTTCAAGAGCGGGTACTCGTCGCCGGCCTGGACCAGCACCCCCTGCCCGATCAGTTGGAACACCCAGTCACGAAGAGCCGCCTTCGGCGTCCCCTTCAAGAGGCCGTAGGTGGTGAGCTGGTCGTGGCCGCGCTGGCGGACGGAGTCCGTGTCCTCGCCGCGCAGGACCGCGGCGACGTGGTTGACGCCGAACGACTCCTTCACCCGCGCCACGCAGGAGAGGATCTTCTGCGCGATCACCACCGAGTCCGGCACCTCCTGCGTGTCGCCGAGACAGACGTCGCACGCCGTGCAGTTGGGCGACTCGTACCCCTGGCCGAAGTACGACACCAGCGCCTTGTGCCGACAGGTCGCGCCGCGAGAGTACCGGTCCATGTCGTTGAGGTGGGCCAGCGACGCGGCGACATACTCCGGGCTGGCCCCGTTCTCCGCGGCCGATCGCGTGATCATGAACTTCTGCGACACCGCGTCCGACCCGGAGTGCAGCAGCACGCACTCCGACGGCAGCCCGTCGCGGCCGGCGCGGCCGGTCTCCTGCTGGTAGTGCTCGATGGACTTGGGCATCGCCGTGTGCAGGACGAGCCGCACGTCCGGCCGGTCGATCCCCATGCCGAAGGCGATCGTCGCCACGATCAGCGGCGCCTCATCTTTTGCAAAGAAGTCCTGCGCCCGCTTGCGGTCGTGCGGCTCCATGCCGGCGTGGTAGCCAACCGCCGGGTAGCCCTGACCCGCCAGCATCCCCGCGAGGGCTTCCACGTCCTTGCGACGCAGGCAGTAGATGATCCCGGTCTGCCCCTTGTGTCGGTCGAGGATCTCGCACACTTGCCTGCCCACGTCCAGCCGTGGCAGCACGCGGTAGGTGAGGTTCGGCCGGTCGAAGTCGCCGACGAGTACGTCCGGGTCGCGCAGGTGCAGTTGTTCGACGATGTCGTGGCGGACTCGCTCGGTGGCGGTGGCGGTGAAGGCATGGACGGCGGCGCCGGGGAACAGCTCACGCAGCCGGCCGAGTTGGCGGTACTCCGGGCGGAAATCGTGCCCCCACTGGCTGATGCAGTGGGCTTCATCGACGGCGATGGCTCGCACCCCGCCGGAGGAGTTCAGGAACCCGACGAACCCGTCCAGCGCGAGGCGCTCCGGGGAGACGAAGACCAGCGGCGCCTCGCCGGCGAGCAGCGCGGCGGTCGCGTTGTCGCGTTCGGCGGCGGTCTGGGTGCTGTCGAAGCGGATCGCGTTGATCCCGATCCGGCGGAGCGAATCAACCTGGTCCTTCATCAGGGCGATGAGCGGCGAGACGACGACCGAGGCGCCGCCGCGGTGGACGGCAGGGGCCTGGTAGCAGAGGGACTTGCCGCCGCCAGTGGGCATGACGACCAGGGCGTCGCGGTCGGCCAGGACGGCGCCGATGGCCTGCTCCTGCAGCGGCCGCAGCGACCGGAACCCCCAGTGCCGGGCGATCAGCGCGAGCAGGTCGCGGGGCAACGAGGGCGAGGCGGACATGGCGGGTGTGTTCCTGACGGCGGCACGGAAAATGTGATTGTACCCGCGCCCCGCCGGATCGATAGCCGCGTAGCTTGGTACGGCTTCTGGCGAACGGCCGGCGTGAGCCGGCTGGTGGCACCCGCCCCACCAGCCGGCTCACGCCGGCCGTTCGCCAAGACCCGGCCTACTTGCCCGCGCCTTCGAGTTGCTTGAGCTTCGCCCGGGCGTCCTCCTCGATCTTGCGGACCGCGGTCAGCACGCCCTGGAGCGCCTTCAGGTCCTGCTGATCGGTCTCGGCGTTCGGGTCGAGCGTGTCGCTGACCTCCTTCATCCGCGCGTACGCCGGCTCGAACGAGCTGACCAGGTTCCGCAGCCCCAGCCGGTCGTCGTACTTCGCCAGCACCCCCGCCGCGTCGGTGAGCGGTTGAACCGCCGCCCGGAACGCCGCCAGACCCGCCGCCTTTCGCCACTCGTCGGTGACATAGTCCCGCGCCTTGCGGTGCGTGTCGTCCTTCGGCTGCCACTCCTTCGCCAGCTTCTCCTTCTGCGCCTGCGCGTCCGCGTTCTGCGTCACCTTGAACAGCTCGTCGTACAGGTCCAGCGCCTCCGGCACTTCGCCGCGCGCGATCAGCGACTTGATCTGGCTCTCCAGCTCCTTCGCCCGGAACTCGCGCTCGAACCGCACCGGGTCGTTCGCCTTCGCGACCGCGGCCTGCAACTCGTTGGCCTTCTCCTCAATGGTCGGCCGGCCGGCGCGGATCGCCTCCAGTTGCCGGCCCGCCGACTCCAGGAGCGACGCCGGCACCTCCTCCTTCGCCATCGGGTCCTGCTTGAGCTTGTCCAGCTCCGCGGTCAACTCCTTGTCGGCGGCGTCCTGGGTGGCCAGCCCCGCCGTCGCCCGGTCGAACGCCTCCTGGTTCTTGCCCAGCACGATCAGCCGGGTCAGCGCCTTGAGCAACTCCAGCTGCGCGGTGCGGGCCTCGGCCACCCGGCCGCGCAGGTCCTCGACCGCCCGCTCCAGGGCGGCCCGGGCGGCGTCCTCCGGCTTGGCGTCGAAACGGATCGTCACCGGGCCGTCGCCGAGGATGGGCACCGCGAACGGCACCGCCCGACCCGACCCGAGGCTGACCACCACGCACGCCACGTCCCGCAGCGGCCGCGGCGAGCGGAACACCGCACCGCGCAGCACCAGCCCATCGGCGGCGTTGAGCTGGGTGGCGAAGCCGGTGTCGGTCGCCCGGACCTGTAACAGCCCGGCACCGACCTGCGGCTTGCCCTGCTGGTCCACCACGCGCAGCTCGACCGGTGCCTCGACTGTTGCGAGCTTCATGCAGCGCGACCCCAGTACGTTGCGGCCGGCGGGGAACGGGTTCCGGTAGCCGGTCAGCACCTGGCACTTGCACGCGCCCTCGGCAACTGGTCCCTCGGCCCGCAACAGCACGAACTGCTGCGGCCGGCCGACCGCCACCTTGACCGGCTCCGGTGCCTTGGCCCCGATCCGTGGCTTCTCGCCCGGCGGCGTCGGGACCGGCTTCGTCTGCTCGTGGATGAGCGCCACCGCGAAGACATCCCCCGGCTGGACGAACCGGTCGAACCCCGGCAGCGCCCCGCCGCGGAACCGCACGCGAACGGCGTCCGGTTCCTTGTCCAGCTTCTCGACGGTGCCGACCGGGCCGAAGTCGCGGGCGAGCATCAGCCCGGCAGTCCGGGCGACCAGGTCCGATGTGCGGGTCTCCCGGGTCCGCACGACCGGCGACGGTAGCCCCGTCGAGCCGTCGTGCTGCCGGGCCTCCAGCCGGTAGCCGTTGCCCTCGAAGCGGACCCGCAGGAAGTGCGTCTTCACGCCGGTCAGCTCGCGGAACTCCGGCGCCTCCAGGGCGGCCCAGCCGTCCTGGACGAACTTCTTCCAGAGCGGCTCGCGCTTTTCCTCGGGGACGGCGTCCAGGTCCGTGACCTCGACCCGCCCGACCTCGCCGAGTGGGGTCTGGAGGGCGGCCTTGATGGCGTCGGTGATCTGCTCGCGGTAGGCCGGGTAGAAGACCGGGTGCGGGTCGAACCGGACGACGACCCGCAGTCGGTACGGGGTCGCGGCCTCCGGGTCGAGCCGGGCCGGCGGGGCGGCTTGCACGGCGAAGGCAGTCAGCAGGACGAGCGCCAGAGGCAGGGACCGGTGCATCATCACTCCTCCCAAGCTGGCCGCATTGTACCGCACTTCTCCGCCTCGTTCCCACGCTCTGCGTGGGAACGCAAGGGGGCGACGCTCCGCGTCGCGGGCGGAGCCGGCCGGCGAGTTTTCCGGTCAACTGCAGACGCTTCCGACCCGCGTACGCCGGCACGCGGAGCGTGCGAAGAGGCGTTCCCACGCAGAGCATGGGAACGAGAAGACAAATAAAAAAGCCCCGGCCGGCGAGAGGGGTCGCCGGCCGGGGTCGGTGGTGGGCGGGGGACGGGAATCACCCGCCCACCGGGTTACAGCTTAGTTGCAGCACGAGGCGGCCGGGGCGCCGCAGCCGGTGTCGCAGCTGATCGGGCAGCAGTCGCCGCCCTTGTTGCGGTTGCAGAGCCCGCCGAGCCGGTCGAGCAGGCGAGCCCGCTTCGGCTTGCACGGGGCGGCGCACGGGTCACAGGCCGGAGCGGCGCAGGCGTCGTGGCAGGCCGGGGCACACGGGGCCGGGCAGGCCGGCGGGCAGCACGGGACCTGCTTGGTCACGCACTTCGGGACCATCCGGCAGACCTGCTCGGTGACGCAGTGCGGGACGCACACCGTCACGCAGCGGGTGGCCTGGTACGGGACGCACTTGGTCGTGCAGACCGTGTACGTCTCGGTCCGGCACTCGGGCACGCACCGGGTGCGGGTGACCGGGCACTGGTAGGTCTGGCACTCGGTGACGCACCGGGTGCGGGTGACCGGGCACTGGACCTGCTTGGTCACGCACTCGTAGGTGCAGACCTGCTTGGTGCAGGGCACGCACACCTTGACCTTCTTGCACACCGTGACCGGCTCACACACCGTCTCGCACCGGGTGACCTTCTTGCAGACGGTCTTGTACTCCGGGCACGGCGGGCAGGCGCACGGGTCGCAGCGGGACTTCAGCCGGTCGCACAGGCCCGGCTTGACCTCGACGCACTCCTGCACATAGTCCGTGTGCTTGACCTTGCGGGACTTCATCTCGGTGACCATCTGGGTCTCCCACCGTGTCTCCATGGTGGTGACCGTCTTCACGACCGGAACCCGCTCGGTGACGCACTTGGTCTCCATCACCGTCTCGGTGATCGGCCGGGAGACGTACCGGGTGCGGGTCTCCATGACCGTCTCGGTGACGGGCTTCATCACCGTGACCTGCCGGGTCCGGGTCTCGGGGACCGTCTCGGTGCGGTAGGCGGTGTAGTTCTCCTGCCGCTGTTCCTGACGGTACACGGTCCGGGTGACCGGGGTGTACTCAGGCACCATCTCGGTGACCGTGATGGTACACATCTGCGGGGCGGCCGCGGCCGGGGCGCCCATGACGCCGCCGATGGCCGGGGGCGACCCGACCCAGCCCGGCTGGCCCGGCGGGCACGGTGCGCCGTACCCGGGGGCCGCGTGGCCGGGGGCCACGGACCCGGGTACGGC
>Ga0247829_10001144_pt1 | contig 11703 bp, 8 predicted proteins | sample 12C_Control_Day4_FD_207765 | JGI IMG/M metagenome (GOLD analysis project Ga0247829, IMG submission 207765) | Soil microbial communities from agricultural site in Penn Yan, New York, United States - 12C_Control_Day4 | ecosystem: Environmental > Terrestrial > Soil > Agricultural land | place: USA... | reverse complement strand
ACGTCTTCCACGTCGGCTACACCCTGGATGAGGGCAACGCGCGGCGCCCCATCACGTTCGTCTTCAACGGCGGCCCGGGCGCGGCCTCCGCCTTCCTGCACCTGGGTGCCATGGGGCCACGTGCCGTCAACTTCGAGGCCAACGGCGCCGCCCCGGTCATGCCCGTCGCGCTCACCGACAACCCCGACACCTGGCTCGCCTTTACCGACCTGGTGTTCGTCGATCCGGTCGCGACAGGCTACAGCCGCAGCACCGCCGGCACGGAGGAGGGGGACCGCGCCTACTTCGGCGTGGAGAAGGACGCGGACGCGATCTCCGACTTCGTACGGCTCTACCTCACGCGCACAGGCCGTCTGCTGGCACCGGTTTTCCTCGTGGGGGAGAGCTACGGCGGCTTCCGCGCGGGGCTGGTCGCCGACAAGCTCCTCTCCGGTGGCATTGGCGTCAAAGGCCTGCTGCTCGTCTCGCCGGCGCTCGAGTTCTCCATGCTGCGCCACAACCCCTATGCGCTCCTCCCGCAGGCCCTGGTGCTGCCATCGATCGCAGCGACCCACATCGAGTTGCGCGACGGCCCGCAGGGGTCGCTCGACATCCTGCCCGAGGTAGAGCGCTTCGCGCGCGAGAAGTATCTCGTGCACATGGCGGCTGGCCTCAAGAACGACGCCGAGGTGGAGGCCGCGCTCGCGCGCTATACGGGTCTCTCAGCCGACGTCATCCGCGGCCACTACGGCCGCGTCACCGTGCGCACCTTCGCGCGCGAGCACCAGAAGCGCGGCGACCGCGTGTTGAGCCGTTATGACGGGGTCATCAGCGCCGCCGTGCCCCGGCGCAGCGAGCGCCACTTCGATCCGATCCTCGACGGCGCCACGTCCGTGCTCGCCCCCGCCTTCGCGCAGTACGCGCGCGGCGAGCTCGGCTATCGCACGGACCTCACCTACGAGCTCCTGAACCGCGGCGTCAGCGGCCATTGGGACTACGGCACCTCGCCCACGCGGCAGGGCTTCGCCGGCATGCTCGACGAGCTGCAGAAGGCGCGCACGCACAATCCTGGTCTCGGCGTGCTGATCACGCACGGCTACACCGACCTCGTCACGCCATACTCAGTCTCGCGCTATCTCATCGACCAGCTCGCTCCCATCGACAAGGCGCGGCCCATCGAGCTCAAGGTCTACCGCGGCGGGCATATGATGTACCTGCGGCCGACCTCGCGCGCGGCGCTGACTCAGGATGCGCGGGCGTTCTACGAGCAACTTTCCAAGCCGGTGGCCAAAGGGCCCTGAGCCGGCCTATCCGGCTTGGGCCAACGCGATGAGGCGCACCTTGAGCCGCTCGCCGGGGTTCGCGCCGAGCCGCTGCGCCGTCGCGTTGGCGTGCGAGATCACGCCGTCCTCGTAGACGGAGGCTGCATCCCCGATACGCGCAGAGGCGGCTGATACCGTGAGGCCGGCGATGCCGCGACCGTCGAGTGCCGGCAGGCGGGTGATGCCGGCCCCGTCCGCACCCACGCCGGCATCGTGGAACACGGCAGCGAAGCCGTCGACCTGCAGGGCCATCGCCGGATTGCCGCCGACGAGGGCGCCGTGCGAGGCCGTGACGATGATCTGGCCCTTGTCCTCGGGGCGGATGAGCGAGGCCGAGTCGATCAGTACGATGCGCCGGCGCCAGCCCGGCCCCTCCAGCACGCGCCGCGTCTCGCCGCAGGGCTCCGGGTCGCGGTTGCTCGGCCGCGCGGCGAGCAGCCGCTCGGCCGCCTCGCGGCAGGGCATGCCGGCGCGCACGCCCAAGGCCGCGGCCGGCGCGTTGGCATGGCTCACAGTGCCGCGCGCGATCATGTCAGCGGCATCGCCGATGCGGCAGCTCGCGTGCGAGGCCGTTGCCGCCGCCACCCCCAGAGCTTCTGCCATGGCGAGGACGGCGATGCCCGCATCGTCTTTGCCCGCTCCCGCATCGCTGTGGATGAGCGCGCGCGGGTGTGCCTTGAGCGTCAGATACGCGGCATAGCGGCCCCCATGCGAACCCGTGACGATCACCGCGCCCTGGGCATGAGGCCCGAGCTTGGTCGCCGTATCGGCGAGGACGATGCCCTCTGACGGTTTTGTTTGCGGCATGTGCGCCTGTCGGGATCCGACCCTCCTGATGACACACCATAGCTCCGGCGTGCGTCGAGAGTCATGGTGTCTGTTCCGGAGGATGAAACCACCTCGCCCCGCGTTGACAGGCCGCGGGCCGACTTCCATCATCGTCGCCAACACATACGGGGAGGATGATACGTTGGCTGCCAAGGACGCCCGGCCGCCGTCGCGCAATCTCGATGCGGCGCGGCTCCTGGGCCACTACCGCACCATGCTGCGCATTCGCGCCTTCGAGGAGGCGGCGCTCGAGGGCCTCGAGGACAAGCTCGTGCTCGGTGCCATCCATCCCTCCATCGGCCAGGAGGCGGTGGCGGTCGGCGTGTGCGCCAATCTCGCGCGATCCGACATCCTGCTCTCCACCCACCGCGGCCATGGCCATACCATCGCCAAGGGTGCCGACACCCTCGCCATGATGCGCGAGCTGTTCGGGCGCGAGGGCGGCACCTGCCACGGCAAGGGCGGCTCCATGCACATCGCCGACTTCAAGGTCGGCATGCTCGGCGCCAACGGCGTGGTCGGCGCCAACATCCTGATTGCCGTCGGTGCCGCGCATGCCGTGCGCCTCAGGAAGGGCAAGGAGGTGGTGGCCTGCATCTTCGGCGATGGCGCCATCAACCGCGGACCGTTCCTGGAGGGGCTGAACTGGGCCGGCGTGTGGAAGCTGCCGATCCTGTTCGTGTGCGAGGACAACGGCTTTGCCGCCACCACGCGCACGCATGCCATGACGGCGGGCGAGGGGCCGGCGGCGCGCGCCGAGAGCCTCGGCATCGCGTCGTCTGCGGTGGACGGCAATGATCTGGTCGCGGTCGACGAGACGGCACGGCGGCTCGTCGCGGAAATCCGAGGCGGGGGCGGACCGCGCTTCCTCCTGTGCAAGACCTATCGCCTCACCGGCCACACCGGCGCCGACCCGGCCCCCTACCGCACGAAGGACGAGGTGGCGGCTGCCTGGAAGGGCGATCCCATCGCGCGCCTGCGCGACCTGCTGGCGACTGCCGGTGTGGCTCCCGGCGATCTCGCCGCGGCCGAGAGCGCCGCCCGGGCCGAGATCGACGCGGCGTACGCCGAGGCCAAGGTCTCGCCGTTCCCGCCGCTCGAGCGCGCCTTCGCCGACGTGCAGGACGTGGGCGACCCGCGCCGGGAGGCGTTCTGATGGATAAGCTCACCTATGCCGAAGCCTCGCGCCAGGCGATCGCCGAGGAGATGCGGCGCGACGCAACCGTGTGGGCGGTCGGCGAGGACCTCGGCCGCGGCGGCGTGTTCGGCCAGTACAAGGGCCTCGTCGAGGAGTTCGGGCCCGAGCGCATTGCCGACGCGCCGATCTCGGAGGCCTGCATCATGGGTGCGGCAGTCGGCGCCGCCATGATGGGGACGCGGCCGATCGTCGAGCTCAGGTTCTCCGACTTCGCACTCTGCGCCATCGACGAGCTCGTCAACCAGGCCGCCAAGGCCCGCTACATGTTCGGGGGACAGGGACGCGTGCCGCTCGTGGTGCGCGAGCCGATCGGCATGTGGCGCTCCTCCGCCGCCCAGCACTCCCAATCGCTCGAGGGCTGGTACACGCACATCCCTGGCCTCGTGGTGCTGGCTCCCGCAACGCCGGCCGACAACAAGGGCCTGCTCAAGGCCGCGATCCGCTGCGACGACCCCGTCGTCTACCTCGAGCACAAGCACCTTTGGCCGCTGGAAGGCGATGTTCCCGACGGCGACCACCTCGTCGAGATCGGCAAGGCGCGGGTGGTGCGCGCAGGCCAGGACATCACCATCGTGTCCTGGTCGGCCGCCGTGCACACCTGCCTCGCCGCCGCTGAGACCCTAGCGAAGGAGCGCATCGACGCAGAGGTGATCGACCTGAGGAGCCTGTGGCCCTGGGACAAGATGACGGTGCTGGAGAGCGTGGCGAAGACGGGCCGCCTGCTCGTCGTGCACGAGGCGGTGCAGGTCGGCGGCTTCGGCGCCGAGATCGCCGCGACAGTCGCCGAGCGCGCGCATTTTGCGCTCAAGGCCCCAGTGAAACGCCTCGGCGCGCCGCGCGCGCCAATCAGCTATGCGCCCAACCTGGAGGACCAGGTACGCGTGACCGCTGAGCAGACCGCAGCGACGACGCGCAAGATGGTTGGTGCTTGAAAGTTCCCGGCTCTCGGGCTGACGCCCTCGGCCGGGATGACAGGAGAGAGATAGTATGACCCAGACCAACGAGATGACGGGCGGCGAGGCGATGGCCCGCATGCTCAAGGCTTTCGGCTCCGGCCCCATGTTCGGCATGGGCGGCTTCCAGCTGCTCGCCTTCTATGACGCGGCGCGGCGGCTGAAGCTCGATCACCACCTCATCAACGACGAGCGTTGCGGCGCGTTCGCGGCCGACGCCTACGCCAAGGTCTCGGGCCGGGTCGGTCTGGTCGATGCAACCCTGGGACCTGGCGCCACCAACCTCGTCACCGGCCTCATCGAGGCGCTCAACGCGGGGACGCCGCTCGTCGCGTTCATCGGCGACACGCACCGCGCGCATTCCTGGAAGAACATGACCCAGGAGTCGCGCCAGACGGAGATCCTCAAGCCCGCCTGCAAGGAGCTCCTGCGCATCGAGCACACGAGCCGCATCCCCGAGCTCATCTCCCGCGCCTTCCAGATCGCGACGTCTGGCCGGCCGGGTCCCGTGGTGGTCGATGTGCCGGAGGATGTCTGCCACGGCACGTTGCCGTTCCGGGAGGAGGAGTTCGAGGTCGACGCACGTTACGCGGCGGCGCCCGGGATCCGCTGCCGCCCGGCCGCCGACGATACCGCGCGCGCAGCGGCGCTGCTTGCCAAGGCCAAGCGGCCGCTGATGCTGTGCGGCGGCGGCGTGCACATCTCGCAGGCCGCCGCAGCGGTGAGCGCGTTCGCCAAGGCCCAAGGCATCCCCGTCGCCCACACGATGACAGGCAAGGGCGCCGTTGCCTGCACCGACCCGCTCAGCGCCGGTCTCTTCGGCCGCTACGACCGCATCGCCAACGGCCTGATCGAGGAGGCGGACGTCCTGCTGGTCGTCGGCTGCAAGCTCGGCGAGATCGCCACCAAGCGCTTCACGATCCCGGGCAAGGGCAAGACCGTCATCCACCTCGACATCGTCCCGGAGGAGTTCGGCCGCACCTATCGACCCACCGTCACGCTATGGGGGGACGTGCGCGAGGGCATCCGCGACCTCGAGGCCGCCCTCGCCGGCGGCGCCGGGAAGCTCGCCTCCGAGCGCCGCGACTACGTCGCCAGCGTGGGGGAGCGCATGGCCAAATGGAGGGCCGGCGTCATGGAACGGCTGACCTCGACCGAGACGCCAATCAACGTCGCGCGCATGCTGCACGAGCTCAACACCGTCATGCCCGCCGACGGCATCCTGGTGGCGGACGGCGGCTTCGCCGCGCACTGGGCGGGGCTGCTCTACGACACCAAGCAGGCGGGTCGCGGCTTCGTGCCCGACCGCGGCTTCGCCTCCATCGGCTACGGCCTGCCCGGGGCCATGGGCGCGGCGCTCGCCGCCAAAGGCCGCCCCGTCGTCTCGCTCACGGGCGACGGCGGCTTCAACATGTCGCTCGGCGATCTCGAGACGGCGCGGCGCATGGGCCTGTCGTTCGCCATCGTCGTCTTCAACAATGCCGCTTCGGGATACGTGAAGGCCCTGCAGCACCTGATGTACGGGGCGGGCGCCTACCAGTCCTCGGACCTCGCCGAGACCAACTACGCAAAGGTCGCCGAGGCGATGGGCTGCGTCGGCATCCGCGTCGAGAAGCCGGACGACCTGTCGTCAGCTTTCCGTAAGGGATTGGAGCCTGCAGGCGTACCCGTCGTCATTGACGTTGTCGTGACTCGCGATCCCGCGCGCATGCTGCCCGCGGTCGACAACCGCACAGTGACCGTCAAGAAGGGCGATCGGGTCGCGTAGATCAAATGTCCGTTAGCGAGGAACCCGCCGCCGACGCAGAGCGGGCCCCCCCGCAGGGAGGCCCGACTCGGGAAGCCTGATGGGACAGGCGACCTAGCGGGTTGGCTGCTCCGCGACCGGCCCGCCGAGCTTCAGAGGTTCATACCTCTCCTCGCGGCGGCACGCCGTGAGGGCTACGACGGCGCAGAGGAGCGACACAACGGCGATTTTCTTGCAACTCACGACTCCACCTCCGTAATTTCGATTTCACCCGTGAACTTCACACGCGGCCCATAGTGCGTATTCCCGCCGAAAGCCCAAGTGTTGACTACGTTCAGACGGGCCGTTCCTGTTGATAACGCAGAAATGTCACTGCCCGGTCCGCGCGAATCGGCGGTCGGCGCGCGGCCCGATCAGCCCTAGGCGCGACGCGCCGCTACTTCTTCTTGCGATTGATGTAGTCGTTCAGCGCCGACAGGGTGGAGTGGCCGAAGCTGCCGTCGATGCCGCCCTCATAAAAGCCGGCGTTGCGCTGGAAGGCGCGGCGGAAATCGAGCGACCAGCGGCGAGAGCTCTGCGCCATCTCCTTGAGTGAGAACTGGTCGCCGAGATCGATCGCCTGCAGCATGAGGGTTGCGGCGAGCTCGGGATCGCGCCGGTCCACGCCGATACCCTTGTCGTAGAGCAGGGCGAGATTGTGCATGCCCGAGGAGGACCCGTCGTCCGCCGCCTTCCTGTAGAGGTTGGCCGCTGCCGTCTCGTCCTTGAGCACGCCTTTGCCGTCTTGTTGCAGGATGCCAAGTCGCACCATGGCCGTGGCATTGCCGCGGTCGGCGGCGCGTGCGTACCACTTGGCCGCCTGGCTCCAGCCCTGCTCGTTGTCGCGCGCATCGTGCAGGTCGCCGAGGTCGAGCATCGCCAGCACGTGACCCGCCTCGGCGGACTTCGTCAGCAGCCGCTCCGCCTCCGGGAGGTTGCGGGTCAGCACCGTGCCCTCGACCATCAGCACCGCGAGCCGCCGCATCGCCTCGGGATGGTCGCGGTCGGCGGCACCCTTCAGCAGGCGCAAGCCCTCGGGCTGGTCCTTGGAGGCGCCGCGTCCCGCGATCAGCATCAGGCCGAGCGAGGTCATGGCATGCGGGCTGCCGGCGTTCGCGGCCCGCTGGTACCAGCGCACTGCCTCTCGCTCGTCCTTGGCGATGCCGGTGCCGGCCTCGTGCATGGTTCCCAGGTGGTACATGACATAGGCGTTGCCGCCGTCAGCGAGCCGCCGCAGGGCCGCGTAGAAGTCGCCGTCGGGGCTCGCCACCCGCCACACCTCCAGCACCACGTCGCAGTCGATGGCGGTGTGCGACACCTTCTGGCGCAGGTCGGTCGAGTCCTCCAGGTTGTTGCCGTTGAAGTTGAGGATGATATCGCCCGGACGGATGCCCGCACGCGCGGCCGGTCCGTTCGGAACGGTTTCGGTGATCAGCGCGCCCTTGGCGTTGCGCAGCCCGAGCGATAGTGCGAGCGGCAACTCCATGGACTGAATGTTGACGCCGAGCCAGGCCTTCTGGTTGTCGCTGGGCAGGCTGCCGAGCTTCACTGCCAGCCTGCTCGAGAGGCCCGCCGTCTGCGTCGGCGCACCCGTCGGCGGAAGTCGAACGACATCGAAGGCGCCTTGGTATTCGGATGGCAGGCTCGATCCGACGACCAGGGCAAGGAGGCCGGCCAGAACCGCGAGCGCGCCCGAGATCGAGGAGGCGAGCGAAGGGGTCAGGCGAGGAAGCAGAGGACGGGCTCCGGCACCCGACATTGCGGCAATCTCCCGTGCCGTTTTCCCAACTGGCCGGCGCACGCCTGCCAACGGCAATAGCGCAAGATCGCGGTAGCTCTATAGATTCCGCTGTTCCCTGGGTAACACCGTGCGCGAGGGATCGCCAAGCACGCAGGCCTGCGACATGGCGCGGCCCCTCGCCTGTGCAGCCACAGCGTGCAAGGATGGCGCATTAACCCACCGAGGAGATTGCCGGTGAGACTGGAGACCCTGCTTCCGCTGGGGAAGGTCGACCCGGGCCTGCGTGCTCCCGAGGTCGGCCTCGACCTCGATGCCGTCGCCCCCGACGCGCGGCTCCTGGAAGATCTCGGCTACGACGGGGTGGTGATCGAGGAGACCAAGCAGGACCCCTACATCGTCATGGCGCTCGCGGCGCAGGCCACGCGCCGCCTCGATATCGGCACTGCCATCGCCATGGCGTTCCCGCGCAGCCCGACGATCACGGCGCTCAGCGCCTGGACGCTGCAGAAGCTCTCGCGCGGTCGCTTCACCCTGGGGCTCGGGCCGCAGGTGCGCGCCCACATCGAGCGGCGCTACGGCATGCCCTGGTCGGCGCCGGGCCCGTGGATGCGCGACTATGTCGGTGCGGTGCGGGCGGTGTGGAAGCACTGGCAGACCAAGGCGCCGCTCGACTTCAGGAGCGCCCACTACACCATCAACCTGATGACGCCGCTGTTCGACCCGGGACCGATCGAGCACCCCGATATCCCCATCCACCTGGCGGCCGTGAACACGCACATGTGCCAGGTGGCGGGCGAGGTTGCCGACGGCGTGCGCCCGCACCCGATCTGCTCGGCCGAGTACATCGCCGACGTCATAATCCCAGAGGTGCGCAAGGGCGCGGCCAAGGCCGGCCGGTCGCTCGAGAGCTTCCGCATCTGCCACAAGCCGCTGATCGCCACCGCTGCCAACGAGGCCGAGCTTGCCACGCGCGTCAAAGACGTGCGGGCGCGCCTCGCCTTCTATGTCTCAACTCCTGCCTACCGCCCCGCCGTCGAGCACCACGGGCTCGGTGACCTGGCGCGCCAGCTGAGCCAGCTTGCGAGGGCGCAGGACTGGGAGAAGATGCCGGGCTACATCTCCGACGACATCCTCGACCTCTATGCGGTGATCGGCACCCACGACGAGATCGCCGAGCGGCTGTGTCAGCGGTTCGGCGGCATCGTCACCAACTGCGAGTTCTCGATCGCGGTGAAGTCCGACGCCGACAAGGCGAAGCTCGCCCGAATCGTCGAGCGCGTGCATGCCGATCCCCTCGACGCGGTCCGCCGGCGCCTGTGCGCGGCCAACGCTTGAAGGTTGAGCTTATGGACCCGTTCCTGCGCCGCCGCATCGGCCACACGTCGCTCGAGGTCACCCAGCTCGGCATGGGTGGGGCGAGCCTCGGCGACATGCGCGAGAGCATCCCCGAGGCGCAGGCGACCGCCACCATCGAGGCCGCGCACGCGGCCGGCATCGGCTACTTCGACACCTCGCCCTGGTACGGCAACGGCAAGAGCGAGCTGCGCTTCGGCCACGTCCTGCGCCACCAGGCCGCGCGACAGTTTCGTGCTCTCGACCAAGGTCGGCCGCGTGCACAAGAGACCCGCAGAGCCCGACACCTACAGGCATCCAGGCTGGGCCGGCGGGCTGCCCTTCGAGCCGCGCTTCGACTACACGCACGACGGCGTGCTGAGGAGCTACGAGATGAGCCTCGCCCGCCTGGGTCTCAACCGCGTCGAGGCGCTGCTCATCCACGACCTCGACCCGCGCCACCATGGGTCGCTCGAGGGGGTGGTTGCAGGCCTCGCCCAGCTCGACAACGGCGGCGGCTACCGCGCGCTCGCTGATCTCAAGGCCCAGGGCGAGATCGCGGCCATCGGTGCCGGCATCAATCTCATCGGCATGATCCCGCGCTTCCTCGAGCGTTGGCCGATCGACTTCTTCCTCGTTGCCATGCCCTACACGCTGCTCGATCAGGAAGGGCTGGCCGAGCTCGACATGTGCGCCGAGCGCGGCGTCTCGGTCGTGATCGGCGCCCCCTACGCCTCGGGCATCCTCGTCAGGGGACCCGAGCCCGGCGCTCTCTACAACTATCGTGCCGCCAAGCCGGAGATCATCGACAAGGCCGAGCGCATCGCCGCCGTCTGCCGGCGTCACGACGTGCCGCTTGCCGCCGCCGCCCTGCAGTTCCCTTTCGGGCACAGAAGCGTCGTTGCGGTGATCCCGGGACCTGTCGCGGCGGAGGAGGTGCGCCTCAACCTCGCGTGGATGCGACGCGACATCCCCGATACCCTCTGGGCGGAGCTCTCCGCGGAGAGCCTCATACGCAGCGACGTGCCGACGCCGCGTCGCTGAACCGGGTTCGCCGCGCCGCGCCGCGGCGCGTGCTCACACCATGGCGCCCGAAGGCTTCAATGTGGGGCTTGCATTGATTGCTTCCCGCCACTTCTCCTTGAGCAGGCTGCAATGGTTCGTGCCGCTGGCGACATCGATGAAATTGTCGAAGTGTTTGAGTATGGCGGCCTCGTCCTTGAACACGCCTGGCTGCCGGACGTGACGAAATTGCTTGTCGGCATTGGCCGAAAGCCAGCTCTTCCACGTGTCGGTGCCGAAATACAGGCATTCGAAGCCCCAGCACTCCGCGATGCTGTCCTTCAGTGCATTGGTCGCCCGCAGAACCTTCATCATCACCACTCCACCCGCGGAATGGGCGCTCAGGATGATCTTGCCGGGCCGGACAGTCGCGGGAAGCGCTCCGCTTTCCTTGAGCCGGGTGAAAGTTTGGTCGATCAGGAAATCGAGCTTGTTGGCTTGATCGAGATTTCCATATTTCGGCGAGAAGCCCGGTGTGGAGCTGCCGAATTTGACGCTGAGGGTGGGAGCAACAAGGATCGCGTTGGTCTCGCTGGCATCTAGCTCCTCGCGCAGGCACCGAAACAGCGGCGTATCGAGATAGTATTCAATTCCCTTGACCTTGAACGGCTCCGGCTCGGTCTTGCAGAAGGGCTCGATGTTGCCGTGGAAGTAGACAATCACGTTGACGGCGGTCGTGGGCTGAAAGTGGTCCGGGACGAAGACACCGACCTTCGGCAGGACAGTCGTGTTCAGCTTGATCGGCAGGTAATGCGTCTGAGACATAATGAAGACCTTTCTTGGTCGCTTCGCGCGGCGGCGAGGACATGAGGCGTTGGATGGCAAAGGCGTCGTCACGTCAATGAATTCGATCGGCAATCAATGCGTTCAAGACAAGCGTTTCCTGTTGTCGCGTTAGCGCGTCTACTCGGCCGCTTCGCGCACGGGCGCGGGACCGTCGTCAACGGGTAGGCCCAGCTCGCGTCGGATCGACTTGTGATAGTGCGCCAGCGCCGGCTCGTTGCGGCCGTAGACGATGTGGGTCTGTGCGCCCGAGTTGAAGCCGATCTGCATAGTGCGCCCCGCCGGGAAATCCTCTGTCGTCACGACCTTGACCGCGAGCGCGAGGTTGGCATCCCAGTGGCGCTTCTCGTCCTCGTTCTCCACGGGTTTGGGAATGTAGAGCGATGTCTCCATCAGCGCGCGGTCGAGCCGCCCGTCGACGGGGAACATGCGGAAGATCTCCATGTGGTCCCCCTGCGGGGCCAAGATCGTATTGGCGAACATCGAGTAGACGATCGTCGAGTTCCACATCAGGTCCCACTCGCTCTCGGGCGTCTCCCGCAGGCGATCGAGCTTGGTGCGTCCGAACACGAGGCGGAAATTGGGCCCGTAGGGCGTGAAGTGGCCGACGTTGTGGACCAGGATGCCGCTCAGCGACTCCTTGTGCAGGAAGCCGAAATGATAGCCCTCGTGGAAGGTGTCGACGAGGAGCTTCCAGTTCATCTCCTCATAGTGCACGT
>Ga0247829_10001142_pt1 | contig 11715 bp, 7 predicted proteins | sample 12C_Control_Day4_FD_207765 | JGI IMG/M metagenome (GOLD analysis project Ga0247829, IMG submission 207765) | Soil microbial communities from agricultural site in Penn Yan, New York, United States - 12C_Control_Day4 | ecosystem: Environmental > Terrestrial > Soil > Agricultural land | place: USA... | reverse complement strand
GTCCCATGTCTCGACGAGGAAGCCGATGCGCAGCCGGCCGTTCGCAAGCGGGATCGCCATGCGCGTGACGGCGGGGTTCTCGAGGAAGCGTCCGTTGCTGCCGAACTCGACGCGGTTGCCGGCGGCGCTCACTTCGGGAAGATCGGTTGGTCCGCCGGGATATCGCCGCTGCAGGGCGCTGGTCAGCGCGTCACGGTAGTCGATGCTCGCCGGCAGCAGCGCCGGACCCGCCGGTGCGAGGTTCTCGATGACGCTCAGCAACTGACCGTCGCGGCTCGTCGTCGCCTTCACGTAGGTGCCGTAGACGTCCAGGCCTCCGACGCGCTGGTGCATCTTGAGATGCACCGGTCCATCGGCCGTGGGATTCTCGGAATCGGTGACGAGGCTCGCAATGGTTGCGGCATCGTGCCGCCCGCGAAGGAAGCCGGCCACGATATCCGGCCGCGCGGCGTTTGAGGCCGCCGTCAGCTGGCCGCGGGTCACCCTGGCAGCCTTGGCACTGAAATTCGCGATTTCGTCTGTATCCTGCGCTACGACCGCGGCCACGAGCCCGGCAACTACTATGAATACGGTGAGGATTCGGCGCACAAACCCCTCCTGGATCGATCGGTGTCGTGGAACAAGCTCCGGATAAGCCGACTGGGACGGACGGCAGACTCTAACCGCAAACTGGGACGAACGCAATTCCCGTTAGGTGGGGGCTGTTTCCGGCTCCCGGCTTGCGGCTGGCGGCTTGGGGCTTGCGGCTCCCGAGGGTTCTTCGGACCTTCGGGAACTCTGGAATTCGGGAAAACGTCAGTAATGAAAGCCGCAAGCCGCGAGCCGGACCCTTACTTCCCCGACCCGAACACGAACCCGATCGAGCGTTCGACCGGGTTGTAGGCCGTACCGTAGAACGGGGACGTGATGTTGTTCTGGATGTCGCGCTCGGCGCTCGCGCCGAAGAGGTTATAGAGCTTCAGTCCCGCGCGGAAGTGGTACTTCCTGAAGTGCCACGGCCGCACCAGCGTCATGTCGAGCGTTCGCACGGTGGGCAGGCGGCCGGCGCGGCTGCGCGGCCCGACGAAATCCTGGAACTCGTTGACGGCCGACCAGGGAAAGCCCGAACGAAGCTCCAGTACCGGCGACATGTCCATCTGCCACGGGAGCCCGACCGTGCCGCGCAGCAGGAGTCGATGGCGGACATCGGTCGGCGTCAGGTTGTTCTCGTTCGGACGGATGATCGGGTTGCGGAAGTTGCCGAAGAACTGATCGTAGTTGTTCAGATCGGCGGTGCCTTTCGCCCACACGTACGAGAGCGTCAGGTCCTTTCTCTCGCCGCCGAGATACCGCGTCGTGACTTCGAGCTCGCGGTATTGCGACTTGCCCGTGCTGGAGAGGAACAGCCGTCCCGCGACGGGATCCGGATTCACGATGTACTCGTGCGATCCGCGGCGGCCGAGGAAGCCGACCTTGAAAAGGTAGCGCCGGCCGAAGCGCTGGTCCCACTCGATATTGCCGACGTTCGCTTCGGGTGTCTTCAGCTCGCCGGCGAGAGCATTGATATAAGTCAGCGGCCCGCCGATCACGGCCCCGTCGGAAGCAAAGCGCGTGACCGTTCGCGATTCGAACGTCGTGAACGCATCCACGTTGAGCGGAGTCCGCTGCGCGAACTTGCCGTAGCCGCCGCGAACGATCGCGCGCCCTTCGGGCAGCACGCTGTATGCGGCGCCGGCACGCGGGGACCAATTCATGCGGTCCGAGATGCCGTCGCGATCGAAGCGCAGACCAAACTCGAATGTGAGGCGGGAGTTCACGCGCCAGCGGTCCTGGGCGAACATCGCGAACTCGGGTGAAACCACGGCCTGCTGCGATTCGCCGCCGAACTCCGTGCGTTCCGCGAGTGATCCGTCGAGGCGTCTGACTTCGACGGGGCGGCTGAAGCTGTTGCCGTCGTAATTCGACCGCTGCAGATCGAAGCCGAACTTGAACACGTGCTCCCCGCGCATGTTGCGTGACAGCGTCAGCGCTTCGACCCACTGGATGCTGTCGACGTTCCGTTCCTGGTCGTTGAAAAAGCTTCCGCTCTGCGTCTGTGGCGCGTAGACCATCGGCGCGCGGTCCGTCGCGTTCACTTCAACCTCGAACTGCCGGAACGACACCGTCGTCTCGACGACGAGATCCGACCAGATCGAGAAGCGATCCACCACACCCGCCGAGTACCCGGCCTGCGTCTGGTCAGGCGTCGTCGGCTCCGGCCGGAAGGTGTTCATCGTCACGTGTTCGAGCTTGCGCGGGAACAGGATGAGCGCGCCGCTCAGGGTGTGGCGTGGCGAAAGAATGGTATCGACCCGCGTGAACGAGTCGAAGCTGCGCAGCTTCACTTCCGGTTCGTCGGGCAGGCTCTTCACGGGCGTCGCCACGTAGCGGAACTGCACGTCTTGCGCGAAGAACGTCTTGTCGCGCTTCAGCGGTCCGCGGATCGAGAACCTCGGCTCGAATCCTTTGATCCCGGTGAAGAAGCCGCGGAACTTCGGAATGAAGTTGCCATAGGAGAGGTCCCACTCGTTGGTGCCGCTGCGCGTGCGGATCTCCGTGATGCTGGTGGTGAAGCGGCCGTACTCGGCGGCGAACGGATTCGCGAGCACTTCGACCGATTCGATGCTCTGCGCGGGCAGATCCACGTCGAACTCGCCCGAGGAAGGATCGATGAGGCTTGCAGCGCTGATCTGCAGGGCGCCCTGCGTGGGCTGGCCGCCGCGGATCTGCAGGCGGCCGTTTGCGTCGCGGACGACACCGGGGAGCAGGGGCAGCAGGCTGCGGAAGTCATCCCCCTCGAGCGGCGCCGTCTCGAAGATCGTTCCCGACAGCATGTCGCTCGCCGAGACCGGTTGAACCGAGTCGGTCGGCGACGGATTGGCACGAACCAGCACTTCCTGCTGAACGAACGTCAGCTTCGTGTCGAGCAGCACCTGCGACGTCTCACCAGCCTTCACGGTGAAGACGGGCGAATCGCGCGCAACGAAACCCGGACGCGAGACGGATATGACGTAGCGGCCTTCAGGGATGTCGGGAAAAGTGACCTGGCCGGCGCCATCGGTGACGGTTTTGGCGATCACGATGCGCTGGGTGGGGTCGCGCAGCTCGACGTCCATGCCGGGCATGTGCACGGTACCTTCGAGCGCGGTGATGGTCGCGACGACCCGACCGGTGGTCGGCGATGGCTGCTGTGCCGATTGCCCCGGAGCGGCGTCCGCGACACCGCACCATGCGGCGAACAGCAGCGACGCGGTCCGGCCGATCACACTCGTCACTTCGTTCCAGTCGGCGCCGGCGCGTCGGGCAGTCGCTCGAATCCCACCAGCGTCCAGCCGGAGCCGGTCCGCTTGAAGAATGCGCGAACCGGAACCGTCCACGAGGGCTGTGGAGCATTCACCGCCTTGATGTCGACGCGGATGAACGACCCCGCCGAAGAAGGCAGCCCCTCAGGTGCGTTCGCCTGCTCGCCGTCGGCACGCGACGGCTGGCCGATCGGAGAGGTTGCGCCGGTCGCATTGTCGAAAGTGAACCACGCGATCTCGTACGATGTCGGCCCTTTCGCTGCTCCGGCGGCGATGGCCGCGTTCTGGAACTTCAGGGTGCCGCCATCGAGAACGGGATCGACGACAGGATTGACGTTCGTCAGCCACGCACGCCCGATCGCGTCACGACGCGCGATCAGCGTGTCGGCAATGTGCTTCTCCGCCGCCGGATCGGTGTACTTCCCGGTCTTGACCGCCGCGCGGATCATCTCGTCCGTAAACGCCATCACCCGGCGTGCGCCCCAGAACGTATCGTCGGGCCGCGCGCGGATGAACGCCGGATTCGGGATGCGCGGCAGCCACTCGACGGGATTGAAGCCGTCGGCCGTGAACCGGCCAGCCGCGGGGATATCCGGGTAGTCGATGAAGTGCCACGACGGGATCCACAAGCCAAACGTGGCCATCCTCTTCAGCGTCCGCCCCGGATCGACGATGTATTCGTGCCCCTCGTCGTATTCGCGCGGGTGCACGGAGGCGCTGCCGAGTGTGGAGCCAAAGTCGATCAGGTAATGACGCACCACCGTCCGGCCCTCACGCTGCACCAGCGTATCGAGCGAGTTGATGGCTTTGGTGTCGACGTGGTTCGTCCAGGCGGAAAAGACGCGCAGCGCGCGAAGCTCGCGTCGATGCTCGTGCGGAATCGTGTCGTTCGGATCGTCGGGGCGCGTGTTGGCATACATGAACGGGCCGATTGGCTTGCCCTCCACCGCGCGGCTTGCGATCACGCGGTACGACCCGTCTGCGTCTTTCGCCGCCATACGCAACAGCCGGTCGATATCGACGTCTTTGAGTCGGCGCTCGGAGCCATCGGGGGCCGTGACCTTTGAGCGCTCCGTGAGGACCAGCATGTCGCGCGTGAGACGCGTCACGTGATTTTCAGGAACGTTGTAGCCCAGCGCGTGGAACAGCTTGGTTACGGTGGCTTCGGCGCCGCTCATCATCTCGCGGTAATCCGGCGGATCGAACTTGATGAACCAGCGGACTTCGTTCGCATCGAGGATCGTGAAGCCGGGGGTGACGCCATTCGACTTGCCGGAAGCAATCGTCCACTTGCCGGCGGCCGGCCCCGCGGACGTGTCGGGTCCCTTCGCCACGTCCTCGACGCTCATGCGTTGACCGCCGAGGATCCGGTTGGTGAACCACATCGAATCGGGCACTTCGTCGACCGTGTTGATGCTCATCGCCCGACGGTTCATGTTCGGATCGCCGGGGTCCATGAAGAGGTTCAACCCCGCGTCATACGCGAGATTGACCTCCTTCGCCCCTACCCTCGAGGCATCCTGGGTCGATGGTGAGGCGCTGATCGGATCGTCCGAATAGAAGCGCGGTTTCTGCGCTGAGGCGGCGAAGGTCAGCGAGGCGACCGCAAGGGCGGCGCAAAACAGTTTCTTCATGGTCGGATTCCTGAAATCTGTACGTGTCAAAACGGAAGGCCGCCGGTGAGGTGGATGCGCCATCCTTCATCGGAATGCGCGACGTCGATCCGCACCGGCGTGAGCGTGGGGCCGTGGATACGGACGCCGATTCCGTAACCCATCTTCAAATCGTTGAAGTCGAGATCGCTCCGATCGCTGGTGACCTTGCCGGCGTCGACGAACAACGCCATGTCAACGATCCGGGAGGGCATCCACCGGTACTCACCGCTGACCAGGAGCAGATTGCGGTCCTGGAAGCGGAAGTCGGAGTAGCCGCGATGACGGCGCGAGCCGCCCAGATTCGGCAACAGGTAGTACGGCACGATCTGATTGTCGGCGGCATCGGTCATCGCCACGAGCCCGCGGAAGGCGAGCACCCACTGCTCCTTCAGCAGCGGAACCATCTGCTGCAGATCGACATCCACTCTGCGGAACCCGTAGACATCGTTCGAGTCGTTGTAATCGTTGAAGGTGACCGAATAGAGGCCGCCGCTGCGCGTGTATCCGGGCGATTCCCGGCAGTCGATCGCGGTGAACGCCGTCGTCTGCGTGTAACGTGCTTCCGAGAAGAGGCCGGGCACGATCAACGGGGTCGTCTCGATGGAGGGATGCGAGCCGGAGCCCTCGCGATCCTCGTACCGACGATACGCGACGCCGCCACCCAGCCTGTACCACCACCACGGCTTCAGCGTGGCGGATCCGCCCGCTTCCAGCGCCTTGAGCCCGTAGTTGACGCGGTCGTCCTTCACGGAGTCGTTTCCGACGCCGTAGAAGGGGACTTGCGTCGCGTCCGTCCATCGGACTCTGGTGTGCACCTCCAGCTTGTCGCCAAACAGGTCGGGCCATCCCAGTGATCCTTGTGCCAGCTTGTAGTTCTTGAACGACCACCCGACGCCCGCGTTGAACCGCGCACCACCGAACGCGTCTCGGTAGGCGATGCCGGGCGCAAAGCCGGCAGACGGGTACATCCCGCCGAAGGTCGTATACATGGTACTTGGATCGTTCGAATGCGCTTGGAGCCAGTTGAGGAATCGTTCGCCCTTGCTCGGCAGGTTCGCTTCGAGCTGTTTGGCTTTCTCGGCTTGTTGCTGCGCGATCTCTGCAGCGCGAGTGTCCTGCGCGTGAACGGCTGCGGTAGCGAAACTGAAAATGAGCAGAGAAGTCCCGAGAAGGTTGAGAAGTCGTTTCATGACTGCGTGGATATAACACAAAATTGTGCTTGCAGGCAGTACCCTTGTGATGTGTTTCATGTGAGAGATTGCCTGCCTCCCTCAAAGATGGTGTGATCGGTGGCAGTGCAGGGAAGCGATGCCGTTCACGAGACGGTCAATGCGGTCTATGTTTCGCAGTCGCGACGCGTTCTCGCAACATTAATCCGCCTGCTGGGTGATTTCGACGTCGCCGAGGAAGCGCTGCACGATGCCTTCCGAGCCGCGCTCGAACAGTGGCCTCGCGACGGCATCCCCGCCAATCCGCGCGCATGGCTGGTTTCCGCCGGACGGTTCAAGGCCATCGACGGTATCCGCCGCAGATCGCGGTTCGACCAGCTCGATGAGACCGGCCCCGCGGCCGAACTCGCAACGGAGGATGGCGACGCATGGGTCGAACAAGAGTCGGTCGAGGACGATAGCCTTCGACTGATTTTCACGTGCTGTCATCCCGCGTTGTCGTCCGACGCACAGGTTGCGCTGACGCTCCGCGAGGTCTGCGGTCTAACCACAGAGGAAATCGCACAGGCGTTTCTCACCCCGGCGCCCACGCTCGCGCAGCGCATCGTCCGGGCGAAGGGAAAGATTCGTGACGCCCATATTTCGTATCAGGTGCCATCGCCAGCGGAGCTGCCCGAACGGCTCGACGCCGTCCTGAGGGTGATCTACCTGGTGTTCAACGAAGGCTACGCCGCATCGTCAGGCCCGTCGCTCACTCGGCACGATCTCTCGGCGGAAGCCATTCGCCTCGGACGATTACTCGTCGACCTTCTGCCGGAGCCGGAAGCCATCGGCTTGCTTGCGCTCATGCTGCTGCACGAGTCGCGGCGCGGCGCGAGAACGAACGATGCGGGTGATCTGATCGTACTCGAGGAGCAGGACCGCTCGAAATGGGATCAGCAGTTGATCGCCGAAGGCTCGGCCCTCGTGCAGCGGGCGCTGTCATCGCGCAGGTTCGGCGCCTACAGCATCCAGGCCGCCATTGCCGCGATCCACGCCGAGGCGCCGCACGCGTCAGCGACTGACTGGGCGCAGATCGTGGGGCTGTACGACGTCCTTTTGCACGAGGATCCCTCGCCGGTGATCGAGCTGAACCGCGCGGTCGCCGTTGCCATGAGGGATGGGCCGGCTGCCGGACTTCTCCTGGTCAACGCGATCCTGGACCGGGGGGATCTCCGTGATTACCGCCTCGCCCATGCGGCACGCGGTGAGCTGTCGCGACGATCGGGGGACGTCGGTCAGGCACGCGTATCGTTCCAGCGAGCGCTTTCGCTGACGAAACAGGAGGCCGAACGTCGGTTCCTCGAACGCCGCCTGGCCGAATTGCCCGAATTGACATGATCCTGTTGTCGATTTCGCGTCAGCCGCGACGACTAGGTGTCGTGAACGCTGGCCTGGAGATCCGCATGAAGTATCTGTGTCTCGTCTATCTCGAGAAAGAGAAGTGGCACGCGGTGCCCGACCGGGAGTGCGCCAACTGCGGGGATGGCTTTCGGAAGCGCGGCATGCTGCTGGCGGCCGAGCCGCTCCACCCGGTAGAAACGGCCACGACCGTGCGCGTCCGCAACGGCAAGGTGTCGGTGACCGACGGACCTTTCGCCGAGACCAAGGAACAGCTCGCCGGGTTCTATCTGATCGAGGCACGCGATCTCAACGAAGCGATCCAGTCCGCGTCGAAGATCCCGCCCGCGCGGGAAGGAAGCATCGAAGTGCGGCCGGTCAGGGAACTGACCCCGTGAAGTCCATTTCGTACGCGCGAGGACCAGGTCGGTTAAGTACAGGTCGGTTAAGTACTCGACGCGTCCCTCACGTCAACGCTATGCTGCTTGAATGGAAGGAATCATTACCGCCTGGGGCCGGATCCTTCGGGGTTATCGGCCGGCGCTTTCAATAGAGATCACGCGCGAGTGTCCACTGCGCTGCCCGGGGTGCTACGCGTACGGAGAGGAGCACCTCGGCGGGGGCGTCACGCTGCGGGAAATCTCCGACTACAAGGGAGACGAGCTCGTCGAACGCTTTCAGGCTCTGGTCGAGAAGCACCATCCGCTCCACGTGTCGATCATCGGCGGCGAGCCGCTCGTGCGTTTTCGAGAGCTCGGGAGGATCCTGCCGTGGCTCGCCGACCGTGGGACGTACGCGCAGGTCGTGACGAGTGCCGTCCGCCCGATTCCGATCGAGTGGGCCGGCCTCAGGCGCCTGGAGATCGTCGTCTCCATCGACGGGCTGCAGCCGGAACACGACGCGCGGCGGACGCCGGCGACCTACCCGCGCATTCTCAAGCACATCGAGGGACACCAGGTAACGGTGCACTGCACGATTACGCGGCAGCAGGTTCGACGCGAGGGGTACATCGAAGAGTTCGCGGAACTCTGGTCGAAGAACCCGAACGTCCGCCAGATCTGGTTTTCCCTGTATACGCCGCAGATCGGTGAAGAGTCCGACGAAAAGCTCACGCCCGCCGATCGCGAGCGCGTCGTCGCCGCGCTGATGCTGATGCGCCATCGGTACCCCAAGCTGCGGATGCCGGAAGGGCTCATCCGCGTCTACGAGACCCCGCCCCAATCACCGTCGGAGTGCATCTTCGCGCAGACGACGACGTGCATGTCGGCGGATTTCGAAAAGCAGATCTCGCCGTGTCAGTTCGGCGGTGCGCCCGACTGCTCGAACTGCGGCTGCATCGCGTCGGCGGCGCTGAAGGCCGTCGGCCGGCACCGTCTTCCTCTCGGCATTCCGGTGGGCGGCATCTTCGAACGGTCCGTGCGCGTCGGGAACGCGGTGCGGCGGATGCGGGAGCACCGATCAGCGTGACCGTCGCGGTGAAGGCGTCCCCGAGCAAGCGGAAGGAAGCAGAGGACGAGCCGGCACTCGCCAGGAGCAAACGCGGACGACGAGCCATCCTGGGCCTCGACCAAATCGATCGGGCGCGCCCGAACAGGGATTATGAGGTGAGTCCGAAGGTGATCTGCAGCACGCTTCCGGTTCCCGGCAACGGTGTCAGCTCGGCGCTGCCTCCGAGAGGCGCCGCAACACTTCTCGCGAAACGGAGTGCGAGTCTCGTGAGCAATTCCTCCGCACGGGCAACCTCGGAGCCATTGTCAGCCGAGCCCAGGCTGGCCGCGACGCGCGCCAGGCGCTGAACCACTTCGATCTTCACCGAGCGCGGGTGCTGCGCGTCGGCGTGCAGCTCGATCCGTTGGCGCGACACGCCGTCGAGGAACGAGAGCGTCGCAAAGACCGCGCCGCTGATCGCCGCGGCCGTCGAATCCTCGGGCAGCTTCCATACCGCCGCTGACGGCGACACGGAGCATTCGAGCTCGAGGCCGCTGATCGACGAGTGCGTCTCGAATTCGCTGGCGACGCGATGCACGATGGCGCCGAGCGGCGCCTGACGCGTGTGCTCGAACGTGCCGAGCAGACACGTCACGAGCCATTTCGCGCGCGCGGCCTGCGAGTCGATCAGACCGGTTGCAGCCCTGTGCGACGAACCACTCGATCGGGCGGTGGTGAGGAGCGCGATCGATGTTCGGATGGTCGTGAGGTCGGCGTTCAGCGCTTCGAGGACCTGATACGACGCGGCGCGCTCCGCCTCTGGTGAGACGGTCGTATCGTCGCCGCGCAGATTGTCGGCGAGCGTCAGCGCAGCGGCGGCAGGACCTTCCGCCTCGTGCAGCGCGCAGGGCACGACCGCGAGACCCGCAGCCATCGCCGCTGCCAGCCGTTTGCGCCCGGCAATGAGGCTGTAGCGCCCGCCCTGTCGGCGCACGAGCACAGGTTGCAGCACGCCGTGCAAGCCGACCGACTTCGTCAACTCCGCAAGGTGATCCGAAGAGGGAAGATCGCGGCAGTCGATCTGCGCGGTCTTCAGCATCCGGATGACCGGCTGCGCCGACGCTTCGAGTTGATCGACGTAGTGCGCGTCGGCACGCATGCGGTAGCTGCGCGGCAGCCCTTCGCGCTCAGGAACGGCGCGAGCGGCAAGATCCGGCGGCAGATTGTCCGCGTCGCTACGAGGCACGGTCTGCGACGCGCGAGCTGTGATGGATTCCGGTTCCGACACGATTTGGACCCACCCGATGAGATTGTGTGAGGAGAAGAACGAAACGAATGGTACGGCAGAAAGCCAAGTGGAGGCAAGGACGTTTACGCGTGTTCAGTCGACGAGTCGGACTGGCAACGCGGTGTCGACCGCACCGAACGCGCGCGCCGCACTTCCGATCGCAGGCGCGACACACACGATCGGCGTCTCACCGGCGCCTGCGGAAGGAAGATCGAGACGATCGAGCAGCACCACTTCGATCGGCGGCACGTCCTTGAAACGCGGCACGCGATACTGCTCCATCGTCCCGTTCACCAGCGCGCCGTTACGGAACTCCAGTGCTTCGAACAATGCCCCGCCGAGCCCTTGCACGACCGCGCCTGAGACCTGGTGATCGAGGCCGTCGGGATTGACGATGGCGCCGCATTCGAAGACGACCACCAGGCGCTCGAGAGCGAACCCGTCGGGCGACTTCGAGAGTTCAGCGGCCGTGGCAACGTAACTTCCCTTCTCAGTGCCACAGGCGATGCCGAGCGCGCGGCCCGGCGTCGACGCCTTCGGCCACCCGATCTTCCGCGCCGCTTCGGCAAGAACAACGCGCATGCGCTGGTCGCTCAGATGTCTCAACCGGAACTCGACGGGATCGATCGAGAGCGCGCGCGCGATGGCGTCCATGTGCATCTCGCGCGCGTAGTGGTTCGCCGTGGCGGCGAGCCCCCGATACGATCCCTGCTTGAGCGGCGACTCCGAGGCATGGAACTGGATGCGCTGGTTCGGTACGTCGTAGGGCGTCCGAATCGCCGACGCACCGGAGTTCCAGTTGTCGAATTCCCAGGCGACGAGGCGACCGTCAGGGCTGACGGCCGCCTTGATGTCGATGACACCCGCCGGCCGCGCATAACCGAACGAGAACTCCTCCGCACGCGTCCACACCAGCTTCACCGGCGTCCCCGACGCCTTCGCGAGCCTGGCTGCCTCGATCGCATGCTCGCCGGAATGCTTGCCGCCGTACGCGGAACCGGTATCCGGAACGATGACGCGGACGCGCTCCTGCGCGATGCGGAAGGCTTCTGCCAGTTCAGCGCGCACACCGAACGGACGCTGCGTGCCGCACCACACCGTCAGCTTGCCGTCGGTCCATTCGGCAACGGCCGCGCGAGGTTCGAGCGGCACGTGGGCGATGTAAGGGATGCGATAACTCGCATCGAACGTTTTCGCGGCGGACGCGCGGGCGGCGGCGGGATCTCCGCTGCCCGTGAGCGAGTTTCGGCCGGCCTCGTCGCGCGCCGTCTTCTTCAGATGGTCGAAGATCGTTGCCGACGAGGGATCGCCGGAACGGAGGCGCCACTCGGCGCGGACGGCCGCCGCCGCACGCATCGCCGCGCGCTCGGTTGGTCCAACGACGCCCAGAAATTCACCGTCGCGAACCACGGTGATACCCGTCAGCGCGCGTGCGCGGCTGTCATCGACGCTGGTGAGCGTTCCGGCGTATCCGT
>Ga0247829_10001141_pt1 | contig 11715 bp, 11 predicted proteins | sample 12C_Control_Day4_FD_207765 | JGI IMG/M metagenome (GOLD analysis project Ga0247829, IMG submission 207765) | Soil microbial communities from agricultural site in Penn Yan, New York, United States - 12C_Control_Day4 | ecosystem: Environmental > Terrestrial > Soil > Agricultural land | place... | reverse complement strand
CACGGCCTCGTCTGGGTCTGGCGATGGCGGCCGTCGTGACGGAGAGCGTCGCCGGCGGCACCGCTGAGCGCACAGCCCGTCACCCATGTGACGCAGCTCCCGTCGGGGCTGCGGGTCGTGACCGAGCGCGTCCCCACGGCGCTCTCGGTCGCGGCCGGGGTCTGGGTCGGGGTGGGAGCTCGGGACGAGCCGGACGCGCTGTCCGGCGTCTCGCACTTCCTGGAACATCTGCTGTTCAAGGGCACCGAGGAGCGCAGCGCCCGGGCCATCGCCGCCGCCGTGGATCGGGTGGGCGGCGACATGAATGCCTTCACGGCGAAGGAGTACACGGCGTACTACTGCCGGGTCCCGGCGACCGAGCTGCCGCTCGCCCTCGAGCTGCTCGGCGACGTGCTGACCGTCCCCGCACTGCGGGACGGGGACGTGGACAACGAGCGCCAGGTCATCCTCGAGGAGCTGGCCATGGATGACGACCTCCCGGAGGACGTCGTCCACCGCCTGCTGGCCGAGGCCATGTTCCCGGGCCACGCGCTGGGCCGGGAGACGGCGGGGACGATGGCGACGGTGGAGACCGTCACGCCCGACGACGTCCGTGCCTTCTTCCGCCACTGGTACCGGCCGTCCTCGATGGTCGTGGCCGTCGCCGGCGCCTGCGATCACGACCGCGTGCTGGCCGACGTCGAACGGCGCTTCCCGGCGACGGGGCCGGTCGATCTGCCGCAACGGGAGGCGCCCGCCAGCGAGCCGGCACCGCTGGTGGTGGACCGGCGCCGCACCGAGCAGGTCCAGCTCGCGCTCGGCTTCCGGGGCCTTCCCCGTGGTGACGCTGACCGCGAGGCGCTCGACGTCCTCAACCACGTGCTGGGCGGCGGCCCGTCGAGCCGACTGTTCGAGGAGATCCGCGAGCAGCGGGGTCTGGCCTACGCCGTCGGCTCCGGCACGGCGTCGTACGCCGACGCCGGCTCACTCGTCGTCTCGGCGGGGACGGCGCCGGCCCAGGTCGGCGAGGTGCTCAACCTCATCGACACCGAGGTCGCCGCGCTCCTGACCGACGGAATGACTGAGGACGAACGCGAGACGGCCGTCGGCTACCTCACGGGAGCGTTCGTGATGGGCCTGGAGGACAACGGCAGCCGGATGGCCCGCCTGGGTGCGCTGCTGACGACCACGGGCGCCGTCCGCCCGGTCGAGGAGCAGCTCGAACGCTGGCGGGCCGTGACGCCGGCCGACGTCGCCCGCGTGACCGAGCGGATCCTGGACCAGCCTCGGTCGCTGGCCGTCGTCGGACCGGTGTCGGAGGCCTCGCTGCGCCGCGGTGGTCGCCGCCGGGCCACGCCTGCCTAGCATTCGGGCATGTCTGCACAGGAAGAGCTCCCGCGCTGGCGCGGGATCAACCACCTCGCCCTCGTCACCGACGACATGGACGCGACCGTCCGCTTCTACCACGGCGTGCTCGGCGCCCGGCTGGTGGCGACCATCGGCACTCCCGGCTTCCGCCATTACTTCTTCGACGTCGGGCCCCAGAACACGGTCGCGTTCTTCGAGTACGAGGGCCAGGCCGTGCACCGCTTCACCAAGCCCGCGGGCGTACCCGATCCCAGAGCGACCCAGTTCGACCACCTGTCGCTCAACCTGCCCGACGAGCAGGCGCTGGAGTCGCTCCAGGCTCGCCTGAAGGAGCACGACTGCGAGGTGACGGACGTGGTCGACCACGGGTTCGTCCGCTCGATCTACTTCACGGACAACAACGGGATCGCGCTGGAGGCGTCGTGGTGGGTCACGGACGCCACCGGCCGCCCGGCCGACCCCGGCGACGACCGCCTGTTCGCCGACGAGAACCCGGTCCCGGCCGTGCGCGAGCTGGTCGAGTCGGGCGTCCTCGCGTCGACACCGGCGACCCGCCTGGCCCACGGCCCCGACGACGACATCGTCGACCCTGCCTGACGAGTCCGACCTCCGGCCCGGGGCTGTTCCTGATCAGTGGGTGATGCCGGAGGCGACCAGCTGGAAGGCCAGCAGGCGGGCCTCGTCCCGCCAGGTCTCGTAGCGACCGGACGGACCGCTGTGGCCGGCGCCCATCTCCGTGCGCAGCAGCAACGGCCCCCGCGTCGTCGCCACCGCCCGGAGCTTGGCCACCCACTTGGCCGGTTCGTGGTACATCACCCGGGGGTCGTTGAGGCCGGCCGTGACGTAGATGGCCGGGTATGCCGTCCCCGGCTCGACGTTGTCGTACGGGGAGTAGCCGAGCATGTAGCTGGCGTAGGGCTCCTCGCGGGGGTCGCCCCACTCCTCCCACTCGCCGATGGTCAGCGGGATGCTCGGGTCGCGCATGGTGGTGACGACATCGACGAACGGGACCGCGGCCACCACCCCGGCGTACAGCTCCGGTCGTTGGGTGAGACAGGCGCCGACCAGGAGGCCGCCCGCGCTGCCGCCCCTGATCGTGACGCGGTCCGGCGATCCGTACGCCTCGGCCACGAGGTGCTCCGCGCAGGCGATGAAGTCGGTGAAGGTGTTGCGCTTGGCCAGAAGCTTGCCGTCCAGGTACCAGGCCCGGCCGAGCTCGCCGCCCCCGCGTGGGTGGGCGAGGGCCCAGACGGCGTCCCGGTCGAGCAGTGACAGGCGGGCGATCGAGAACCACGGCGGGCGTGAGTACTCGTACGCGCCGTAGGCATAGAGCGACAGTGCGGCCGTGCCGTCGAGCGGCGTGTCTCGGCGCCACACCACGTCCACGGGGACCGGCGTGCCGTCGGGGGCCTTCGCCCATTCGCGCGCCGACTGGTAGTCGGCCGGATCGAACCCGGCGAGCACCGGCACCTGCTTCAACAACCGTCGCTCGCCCGACACAACGTCCTCCTCGTAGACCGAGGGCGGCGTCACCAGCGACTCGTACCCGAATCGGAGGATGGAGGTCTCGTACTCGGGGTTCATGCCGATGCCGACCGAGTGGACGGGCTCGTCGAAGGACAGCACGCGCTCGTTGCCGTCGGCACCGACGATGTGGAGCTGCTCGCAGGCCTGCGACCACTCGTGGAGGACCAGGTGCCCGACGAAGGGCTCGACCTGGGCGATCCGCCGGCCGGCCTCGTGGGCGACCAGGTCACTCCACTGCTCGACGCCGGGGTTCTCGCAAGGAGCAGTCACGACCTTGAAGTCCGGCGCGTCGAGGTTGGTGAGGATGACGAACCGGTCGCCCCAGTGGTCGAGCCGGTACTCGACATCCGGCTGCCGGGGGGCGACGAGCCTCGGTGCGCTGAGCGCGTCGTCCGCCCGCAGGACGAGGACGTCCGTGGAGGTCGTGCACTCGTCCGTGATGACGATCCACTCGCCGCTGCGGGTGAGGCCGAGGTCCACGTTGAAGCGCTCGTCGTCTTCCTGGTGAATGAGCACGTCGTCGGTCTGGCTGGTGCCCAGTTCGTGGCGCCAGACCTGATGCGGCCGCATCGCGTGGTCGGGCACGGTGTAGAAGAGATGGCGCCCGTCCGCCGACCAGGCCGTGCCGTAGTACGTGCCCTCGATCACGTCGGGGAGATCGACACCGGCGTCGAGGTCCCTCACGCGCAGGGTGAAGACCTCGTGGCCGTTGAGGTCTGCCGACCAGGCGAGCAGCCGGTGACCCTCGCTGACGTCGAACGCGCCGACCTCGAAGAAGGACTGGTCCCGGGCCTGCTCGTTCTCGTCGAGGAGGACCTGCTCGGTGGCGGTCTCGGGGCTCGACCCACGACAGTGGATGGCGTACGAAAGGCCCTCGACCGTGCGGCTCACGTACCACCAGGGCCCCTTTCGGGACGGCACGCTCTGGTCGGTCTCCTGGGTGCGGGCCTTGATCTCGTCGAAGATGGCGTCGACGAGATCGGCGTGATCCTCGAGCCAGGCGTCGGCGTAGACGTTCTCGGCCTCGAGGTAGGCCACCGTGTCCGGGTCGTCGCGGTCCGCCAGCCAGGCCCAGGGATCCTCGACCGGTCCGGTGGGGCGCTCCCATACGTGGGGCACTCGCTTGGCGACGGGAGGCTGCGGCGGCGCGGACACGGGGGCGAAGGGTAGCGATCCCGGCCGGTCGGGTCCGCTCCCGAGCCGACCGGTAGCCTGCCGCCCGTGCGGGTGTGGATCGACCAGGACCTGTGCACCGGCGACGGCCTGTGCGTGGACCACAGCCCCGACGTGTTCGTGCAGCTGGAGGACGGCATCGCCTACGTGGCCGAGGTCGGCTACCCGCTCAACGACCCTGGCGGGTCCGGCAGCCTGGCCCGGGTGCCGGGCCGCCGGCACCAGCAGGTGATCGACGCCGCCCTCGACTGCCCGGGCGAGTGCATCTTCATCGAGATGGATTGAGCGCGGAACTCACAGCAGGTGGTCGTGACCGGTGGTCTACGGTCCCGCTCGTGATGGCTTCCCGTTGATCCGCTGACCGCGACGCCCGCTTCCACCTCTGGGCGTCGCCGCTCTCGCTTCGACGCGTCCCTGGAGGTCTCACGTGCGCTACCGGCGCCCGACGCGCTCGCCGCGTCCCGCCCGCCGCGTCATGTTCGTGCTCATGGCGGTGATGGCCGCTGCGGGAACGATCGCGTTCACCGTCGCGCCGCTCTACCGGCTGCAGACCGTCGGGCTCGACCCGTTCCAGCTCGTCGTCGTCGGCTCGGCCATGGAGGCCACGGTGTTCGTGGCGGAGATCCCGACGGGCATCGTCGCCGATGCCGTGAGCCGGCGGCTCTCGATCATCATCGGGCACGCGGGCATGGGCCTGGGATTCCTGGTCGAGGCGGCGTGGCCCACGTTCGCCGGGGTGATGGCCGGGCAAGTGTTGTGGGGGCTGGCGTACACCTTCACGTCCGGCGCCACGACGGCGTGGCTCACCGGCGAGCTCGGCGACCCTGACCGCACGGCGCTGTCCAGCCTGTTCCTGCGGCTGAGCCGGACCGGGTCCGTCGCCGCTCTCGTCGCCCTCCCGGTGGCCTGGCTGCTGGCCGGCGGCTCACTGCGGGCGCCGTTGGTGGCGGGCGGGGTGCTGGAGCTGGGTCTGGCCGCGTGGCTCGTCGTGGCGATGGGGGAGGAGCGCTTCACGCCCACGCCCCGCCACGAGCGCTCGACCGCGCGCCACCTGGCCGGCATCGGCCGGGCCGGGCTGCACGCCATGCGGCGCAATCGCGTCCTGGCCTGGTTCGCCCTGTTCGCCCTGGTCGTGGGCGGAGCCAGCGAGGCGTACGACCGCCTCTACGAGGCCCAGCTGCTGGGCCCTGTCGGGCTCCCCGACTGGTTCGGCTGGTCGCCGCTCGTGTCGTTCGCGCTGCTGTCCATGGCCTCTGCCGTGCTCGGCATCGTCGTGCCTCCGCTGGTGGAGCGGGCGCGACCGGCGGCGTCGCTCCAGCGCCACACTCGCTGGCTGCTCGTCCTGACCAGCCTGCAGATCGTCGGGCTGCTGGTCTTCGGCCTCACCGGCCTGTTCATCGTGGCGGCGGTGGCCGCCCTCGTCATCGAGCGGTGCCGCAGTGTGCGGGACACGCTCCTGTCCTCCTACCTCGTGCCGCTCACGCCGCCCGCCGAGCGGGCGACCGTGCTGTCCGCCTTCGGTCAGGCCGACGCCATCGGCCAAGTCGTCATCGGCCCGGCCTTCGGCATCATCGGCCGCGTCATCAGCATCCCCGCCGCGCTCGTCGCGAGCGCCGTTGCGACCACGCCGGGCCTGGCTGTCATCGCGTCGGCCGGCCGGGCCCGCGCCGCGTCCGACGCCCGGGACGGATCGTCAGGTCCCCCGGGCGATGACCCGGTGGCACCTGCGCGGGCATAGGCTCGCGACGTGAAGCGCTCGAGCGTCGGTCACTTCAACTGCTCGATCGCCCGTGCGCTCGATGTGGTCGGGGAGTGGTGGACCCTGCTGATCGTGCGGGACGTGTTCCTCGGCATCAGGCGCTTCGAGGCCATCCAGGCCGATCTCGGTATCGCTCGGAACGTGCTGTCGGACCGTCTCTCCACCCTGGTCGAGCGCGGTGTGCTGGAGAAGCGTCGCTACCAGGACCATCCGGAGCGCCACGAGTACGTGCTCACGGAGATGGGCCGCGATCTGGCGCCGGTGCTGACCACACTCATGCAGTGGGGTGACGAGTGGCTGAGCCCGGAGGGCCCGCCCATGGTGACGCTCCACCGGGACTGCGGGCAGCCTGTCCAGTGGGGACAGACGTGCCCGCACTGCGGCGTCGCCGTGGACGCCAAGGCGCTGCGCATGGTCAAGGGGCCGGGCTGGCGCCCTGTGACGGATGCCGCACGCCCCGTCGCCTAAACACCGTTGCATGACGAAACCCTGACGGGTTACCGTCTGGTAATGATGACCGAAGGGGAACGGCCGTGATCGACGAGCCGACGGGTGAGGCCGTAGCGCTCACCGAGGGGCCGGTGGCCCGTGGAACCGGCGCGAACCCGGCTGACTGGCACCAGACGGCCTGCATTCTGTGCGAGTGCAACTGCGGGATCGAGGTGCGGCTCGGCGGCGAAGACGGCCGCCGCTTCGAGCGCATCCGTGGCGACAAGGCCCACCCGGCCTCGAAGGGCTACACGTGCGAGAAGGCGCTCCGGCTGGACCACTACCAGAACGGCCGGCACCGCCTCACCAGCCCGCTGCGACGACGCCCGGACGGCACCTTCGAGGAGATCGACTGGGACACAGCGATCTCGGAGGTGGCGTCACGCCTGGCCCAGGTGCGTGACACACACGGCGGCGCATCGATCTTCTACTTCGGTGGCGGCGGCCAGGGGAACCATCTGGGTGGCGCGTACAGCGGCGCCACCATGCGGGCGCTCGGCGGCCGCTACCGGTCGAACGCCCTCGCCCAGGAGAAAACCGGCGAGTTCTGGGTCAACGCCAAGCTGCTGGGCACGATGGTGCGGGGCGACATGGAGCACGCCGAGGTGGCACTGTTCATCGGCAAGAACCCGTGGCAGTCGCACGGTCTCCCCCATGCCCGCACCACGCTCAAGGAGATCGCGCGTGATCCCGACCGCGCGCTGATCGTCATCGATCCCCGCCGGAGCGAAACGGCGGAGCTGGCCGACTTCCACCTGGCCGTCAGGCCCGGCACCGACGCGTGGTGCCTCGCCGCGCTGGTGGCCGTGCTCGTGCAGGAGGGTCTGGTCGCGCGGTCGTGGCTCGACGAGCACACGGTCGGGCGCGCCGACATCGAAGGGACCTTCGGCGCCGTGCCCGTGGCGGACTACGCGGCGATGTGCGGCGTCGACGAGGAGTTGCTCCGGGCGACGGCGCGCCGCATCGCCAGGGCGTCGAGCGTGGCCGCCTTCGAGGACCTCGGCATCCAGATGAACCGCCACTCGACGCTGGCCAGCTACCTGGAGAAGCTGCTGTGGCTGCTGACCGGCAACTTCGGCAAGCCGGGCACGCAGTACTCGCCCACCGCTCTGGTGGCGTTGGCCCGCGGCGACAGCGGCGGGAAGGGCGGCAAGGGCGGCAGGACGAGCCCGGTCGTCGGTGCCCGGATCATCGGTGGGCTCGTGCCCTGCAACGTCATCGCCGAGGAGATCCTGACCGACCATCCGGACCGATACCGGGCCATGGTGGTGGAGAGCGCGAACCCCGCCCACTCGCTGGCCGACAGCAACCGCATGCGGGAGGCGCTGGAGGCGCTGGACGTGGTGGTGGTCGTCGACGTCGCCATGACGGAGACCGCCCGCCTGGCCGACTACGTGCTGCCGGCGCCGTCGCAGTACGAGAAGTGGGAGGCCACGTTCTTCAACTTCGAGTTCCCGGCGAACGTGTTCCACCTGCGGCGACCGGTGCTCACGCCCCCGGACGGCGTCCTCCCGGAACCTGAGATCCACGCCCGCCTGGTCGAGGCGCTCGGCGTGATCACCGATGACGACCTGGCACCGTTGCGCGCCGCGGCAGACGAGGGTCGGGCGGCCTACGCCGAGGCCTTCTTCGCGGCGATGTCGGCCAACCCCGCGCTCGGAGCGCTGGCGCCGATCGTGCTCTACCGAACGCTCGGTCCCACCCTGCCCGACGGGGCGGCGGCCGCGGCGGTGCTGTGGGGAGCGGCGCAGCGCTGCGCGATGAGCTTCCCGGACTCCGTGCGGCGAGCCGGCTTCACCGGCGAAGGACTCGAGCTGGGAGAGGCGCTCTTCGAGGCCATCCTGACGAGCCCGTCCGGCGTGACGTTCACCGTCGACGACTACGAGGACTCCTGGCGGCGGGTGGGGACCGAGGACGGACGCTTCCATCTCGTGATCCCCGAGCTGCTGGAGGAGCTGGCGGGCCTCGCCGACGGGCCGCCGTCCGACACCGAGTACCCGTTCGTGCTGTCGGCCGGGGAGCGGCGCTCCTTCACTGCCAACACGATCTTCCGCGATCCCTCGTGGCGCAAGAAGGACCCGGACGGCGCGTTGCGGATCAACCCGGACGACGCGGCGCGCCTGGGCGTGGAAGACGGCGGCAAGGCCCGGGTGACCACCCGCCGGGCCAGCCTCGTGGTCGTCGTGGAGGTGTCGGACATCATGCAGCCCGGTCACATGTCGCTGCCCAACGGGCTCGGGGTCGACTACCCGGAGGCCAGCGGCGTCGTGGCGGCAGGGGTGGCGCCCAACGAGCTCACGGCCCTCGAGGACCGGGACTGGCTGGCCGGCACGCCCTGGCACAAGCACGTCCCGGCCCGCCTGGAACCCGTATGAGCGTCGACGCCGACGCGCGGGCCTGGATCGAGCGCTACGCCGCCCTGCTCGGGTTGCCTGTCCCCAGCGAGCCTGAGATCGAGGCCCTGCTCGAGCTGGCGGGGCTGGCCGCCCACGCCTCGCAGCGCCAGGCGGCACCGGTGGCGTGCTGGCTGGCCGCCCAGGCACGCCTGTCGACGGCGGAGGCCCTGGAGCGCGCCCGCAGCCTCGACACCTGAAGCCCGCCAGGCCTGTGGCATTGGGGCGGCGAATTGTTACTATCTCCGTAGTGCAAATTCCCGCCTACCTGCCCAACCTGCCCGGAAGGGTGTGAGCTGCCATGGCTGTCGCTGACCTGGACCTCGGTCGCTACAAGCTCGGCTGGTCCGACGACCTCGAATATGTCTTCAAGCCCGAGAAGGGCCTGAGTGCGGACGTCGTCGATCAGATGTCCTGGTGGAAGGGCGAGCCGGAGTGGATGCGTCAGGTGCGCCTGCGCAGCCTCCGGATGTTCGAGCGCAAGCCCATGGCGCCCTGGTTCGCCGTGAACATGCCGGACATCGACTTCCAGGACATCTACTACTACATCAAGCCCACCGACGCGCAGGTCGACGAGTGGGACGACCTGCCCGAGCAGATGAAGGCCACCTACGAGAAGCTGGGCATCCCCGAGGCCGAGCGCAAGTACCTGGCCGGCGTCACCGCACAGTTCGAGTCGGAAGTCGTCTACCACCGCAACCGGGAGGACCTGGAGGCGAGGGGCATCCTGTTCTGCGACATGGACACCGCGCTCCGGGAGTACCCGGAGCTCGTGCGGCAGTACTTCGGAAAGGTGATCCCGCCCGGGGACAACAAGTTCGCCGCCCTCAACTCAGCGGTGTGGTCCGGCGGCAGCTTCATCTACGTCCCGCCCGGGGTCGAGTGCGAAATGCCGCTCCAGGCCTACTTCCGCATCAACGCCGAGAACGCCGGCCAGTTCGAGCGCACGCTGATCATCGCCGACGAGGGCGCCAAGGTGCACTACATCGAGGGCTGCTCGGCGCCCGTGTACACGTCGGACTCGCTGCACTCGGCGGTCGTGGAGATCATCGTCAAGCCCAGCGCGCGGGTGACCTACACGACCATCCAGAACTGGAGCCCGAACGTCTACAACCTCGTGACCAAGCGGGCGCGCGTCGAGGCCGAGGGCCACATGGAGTGGATCGACGGCAACATCGGCTCCAAGCTGACGATGAAGTACCCGTCCGTGTACCTGGTCGGTCCGAAGGCCACGGGCGAGGTGCTGAGCGTCGCGTACGCCGGCCCGGGCCAGCACCAGGACGCCGGGGCCAAGATGATCCACGCGGCGCCGGAGACCACCTCCAAGATCGTGTCGAAGTCGATCTCGAAGGACGGTGGCATCACCACCTACCGCGGGCTGGTCCGGGTGGACGAGGGCGCCCACGGCTGCAAGAGCCACGTGCAGTGCGACGCACTCATCCTCGACGAGGACTCCGAGAGCCGCACGCTGCCGTACATGGAGGTGGCCGAGCGCGACGCCGAGATCGGTCACGAGGCGACGGTCTCCAAGATCGCCGACGAGCAGCTCTTCTACCTGATGAGCCGCGGCCTCTCGCAGGAGCAGGCGATGGGCATGATCGTCAACGGCTTCATCGAGCCGGTGACGAGGACGCTCCCCATGGAGTACGCCGTCGAGTGGAGCCGCCTGATCGAGCTCCAGATGGAGGGCTCGGTCGGCTGACGCGCCGTCGCCGCAACGGCCCAAGACCGCTGCGGCGACGGGTGTAGCAGCCGGGTATCAGCTGTGGTGCGGCGGCTCTACCCCGTAGTGCCGCGCGATGTCCTCGGCCTCGCGGGAGGTCGGTGCCGTCTCGTGCGCGGCCGGCGCGTCCTTGATGGTGTCCTCGGTGAACGGGACCACAAGATCGCCGCTCTCGGAGAAGTACGCCTGGTCGAGCGGGACGAGCGGGCTGCGCCGGTGGAGCAGACCGAGATTGACTGCGATCCACTGCGGCTCCAGCGTCCGGTCGTCGTAGAAGACGTTCGCGACCTTGCCTACCGGATGGCCGCGGCTGTCGATGACCTTGGCGCCCATGTGCTGGTGCTGGTCGATGTTGGCCACGATGGCTTCCTTTCCTTCGGCTCCCTCGTCGCCCGCAGCCCTCGAGGTACCCGCTGGCCCGGCGCGACAAACCGGCGCCCGCCACGCGGCAGAATGAGGGCCATGCCGATGCGGGAGGAGTGCAAGAACTTCGAGAGCAGGACCTACGCCAACGGCGAGACGGTCCGGAAGTGCAACCTCGATCTTGCGCCTGACGCTCCCTGGCGCTGCCCCGATCCCTGCTCCGGGTACGAGCGCCGCCTGGCCGACGTGAACTGGTCTCACGGCACCCTCGTGACGCCGGCCAGCCCGGACGAGCCCCCTGGTCTGGACGACGGGTCCGCGGCCGCGATCCTGGACGAGGCCGAGGACATCATCAACGCCATCGGCCCCGAGATCGTCGCCGACGTGCAGGCCAAGCAGCGCAAGAAGCGGGGCTGGAAGCGCTTCCGCCGCGGCTGATCCCGGAGCGCCGCGGGCCTCTCGGCCGCCGCCGGGGCCTCCGAATTTCCCCTATCACGATGGTAGAATTCCCTGTCGTGCCCGCCTTCACCGCCGACGCCGCACGACAGCTCGGCGGGCCCTCCTGGTTGGTGGAACAGCGCCTGGCAGCCGCTGAACGCTTCGCCGATGCCCCTTGGCCGACGACGCAGGAGGAGATCTGGCGCTACAGCCGGATCGATGAGCTCGACCTCGACCGCTTCACCGCTGGCACCCTCGCCACGACGATCGACGGTGCCGACGGCCTGCTCGTCGAGGGCGGTGCGGCCGGGGAGCTCCTCGGATCGGTCATGGTCGAGGCGGTCGACGCCTTCGCCGAGCTGAACCGGGCCTTCGCCCTCGCGCCCACCGTGCTCTCGGTGCCGGCGGGCAAGGCCGTCGCCGACCCCGTCGTCATCACCCACGAGATCGCGGGGCGGGGAACGGCCGGGTTCCCGCGGCTGGTCATCGACGCCGGAGCGGAC